>Ga0306926_10009232_pt1 | contig 10836 bp, 10 predicted proteins | sample flu12Cox44000178_FD_203759 | JGI IMG/M metagenome (GOLD analysis project Ga0306926, IMG submission 203759) | Lab enrichment of tropical soil microbial communities from Luquillo Experimental Forest, Puerto Rico - flux8day.12C.oxic.44.000.178 (v2)... | ecosystem: Environmental > Terrestrial >... | reverse complement strand
GCGGGGCTGATCTACTCACTGCCGCTGATTACGATCGGCGCTGCCTCGGCGTTCGGATGGATGCTCGCCTATTTGCGCGGTCCGATCGTCGTGTCTGGATGGATTGCCAGTCTCGCCGGCAACGACCCGTATAAGATCATGTTTGCGCTCGTGGCGCTGTTCACGATCGTCGGCGATTTCATCGAGCCGATCCCGTGCATTGTGATCTTCATGCCGATCGTCGCGGCACTGACCGAGGTCGGTGGAATAAACCCGGTCCACATGGGTGTTGTGCTGATCGTCACATTGGCTTTTGGCCTGATCACGCCACCTTACGGGCTGGCTCTGCTGATGGCCTCGAAATTCGTCGGCGTTCGCTTCTCGCAGGCGCTCCGTGCCTCGCTGTCGATCTATGTCGTCTTTTTCGCGACGATCGCCGCCTGCATTTTTCTGCCCGACGTCGTACTGTGGCTGCCTAAGCACGTCTTTCCGGAGGCGGTCGGCTGCTTCAAAAACCCGAGCGGCGCCGGCTATATCTGCCCCTGACCGCCGTCAGCCGATCGGCATATTGTCGATCAGGCGGGTTTTGCCGAGCCGCACGGCCCCGAATACGCGCGAGCGCGGAGCCAGCATGGTCGTGACCGGCCGCAAGGTATCGTCTTCCCGGATTTCGAGGTAATCGATCTCAAACCCCGCATCTCGCAGTTCTCGGAGACCGCGCGCCAGTTCGACGGCAACGGCGTCGGGTTGCCGGTCGAGCGTTGATGCAATCGAGCGCAGCACGCGTGCGAGACGGGGAGCAATACGGCGCTCTTCCGTCGACAAATAGGCGTTGCGCGAAGACAGCGCGAGCCCGTCGGCCTCGCGCACCGTCGGGACGCCCGCGATATGCACCGGAATGTCCAAATCACGAGCCAGACGGCGGACGACCGTCAGCTGATGGTAGTCCTTCTCGCCGAAATAGGCGATGTCGGGCGCCGCCTGCATCAGCAGCTTTGCCACGACTGTTGTCACGCCGTCAAAGTGTCCGGCCCGGTGCGCGCCGCAGAGGCCTTCTGTCAACCCGCCCACTCGGACCAGCGTGGCAAATCCCGACGGGTACATCTCGTCCACGGTCGGGACGAACACGAGATCCGTGCCGGACGACTGCAGCATCTCGAGATCAGCCGCCTCGCGCCGAGGGTAGGAGCCGAGGTCCTCGGTCGGAGAAAACTGCTTGGGGTTGACAAAGATCGACGCGGTCACCCGATCGCATTCGGTCCGGGCCGACCGGACCAGCGCCATATGGCCCTGATGCAATGCGCCCATTGTCGGCACCAGGCCGACTCGCTCGTCGGCCTTGCGCCAACGGGCAGTATGCTCCCTCAGATCGGCAACGGTCCGCGCAATCTCCAAGCGGCCACCTTCATCCCTTGACCGACCCCGAGGTCAGGCCGGCGACGTAATGCTCGACAAAGAACGAATAGATGATCGCGACCGGGATCGATCCCAATAGCGCCCCCGCCATTAGTTGGCCCCAGTAGAACACGTCGCCTCGGATCAGCTCGGCGATGACCCCGACCGGAACGGTGCGAACCGCGCTCTTCGTCAGAAAGATCAGCGCATAGAGAAATTCATTCTGCGACAAGGTGAAAGCAAAGATTCCGGCGGAGATGAAACCCGGCGTGCACAATGGCAGAAAAATCCGCCGCATCGTCTGCAGCCTGCCGGCGCCGTCGATCCGCGCCGCCTCCTCGAGCTCCTTCGGCACGGTCTTGAAATAGCCGAGCAGCAGCCACGCGCAGAACGGTACCAGCATTGTCGGGTAGGTCAGGATCACCGCGCTCAATGTGTTACCGAGGCCGAGCCGGTTGATGAGGTCAGCGAGGGGGATGAACAGCAAGGGCTGCGGCACGAGGTATATCGCCGCCACCGTCATCGCGATTAGGCCGGCGCCGGCAAAGCGCATTCGTGCCAGGGGATAGGCCAGCATGACGCCGAGGACCAGCGAGATCGCCGTCGACACAATGGCCACCACCATCGTGTTCCACGTCCACAGCAGAAAGCTCGTCTGGGTCAACAGGTCGATATAGTGCTTGAGTGTCGGATGGTGCACGACCAGCGGCATGACATTTCGATTGTAGAGTTCGGCATTGGGCTTGAGCGATGTCACCGCCATCCAGTAGAATGGGAACAATGCGACGATCAGAAAGAAGCCGACCGGCAGCCACAGCCGCACCACCCGCTCGACCGGGCCATGGCCGGTGACCATCACCCTCTCCGCATGTAAATGGTCAATGCGAGGATCAGCAATGCCAATGCCGGGAACATTGCCAATGCTATGGAGGCGCCGTGGCCGAGCTGACCGGCGCCCATCGCAATGTCGAACGCGTAGGTCGCGAATAGTTGCGTCGCATTCTGCGGGCCGCCATGCGTCAATACATAGACCAGCTGAAAATCGGCAAATGTGAAGATCACCGAAAACAACGTCACGATCAGGGTGATCGGCTGCAACAATGGCAGGGTGACAAAGCGGAAGCGTTGCCAGGCGCTGGCGCCATCGATTGTCGCCGCTTCGTAAAGCTCGGGCGGCACGGTCTGCAGCCCGGCGAGCAGGGTGATCCCGTAAAACGGCAATCCGCGCCAGGTGTTGATGACAATGATCGAGCCCATCGCCAGCACCGGGTTGCCGAGCCAGGAAGGTCCGGGTTTTGGCACGCCGACGGCGATCAAAAACCAGTTCAGTACGCTGAAGGCCGGGTCGAGGATCCACATCCAGGCGACCGTGCTGAGCACCGTCGGCACGATGAACGGCAACAGCAGCAAGGCGCGAACCGGATTCTTTAGCGGAAATTGCTGGTTCATCGCCAATGCCAAGGCAAGTCCGCCGACCATCTTCAGCAATGTCGCCGCGATCGTGTAGATGAAAGTGTTGGCGGTCACCCTCCAGAAGACCGGGTCGTTGAAGTTGGTTACGAAATTCTTCAGCCCGACAAAGGTGCCGGCATGCGCCACCGGCCGATCCTGCAAACTCAACAAAATTCCGTAGCAGAACGGGTACCCGACCAGGGCCGCCAGAAACAGCAATGGCGGCGCCATCATTAGCCAGCTGAAGACCGCCTCTCGGTCGAGCCAGCCGCTGAGCGACGCTGTCGGCCGCCGCCGCCGGACGATGCCGGCGAGCGGCTCGGACCGAATGGTCATCGGCAAGCCGCTTCCAGAAGCCCCTCACCCGCCCCTCCCACAGTGCGGGAGAGGGGGGGCCAAGCGCGGAGCGCTTGGTGAGTGGGGAGCGCGGGCAGCATTCTCAGGCCGGCCGGTAGATTTCTTTCAGCTCCGCCTCGGCGTTCTTTATGACGTCCTTTGTCGAGGCGCCGGAGCAGGCCTTGGCGAACATATCGACGACGACGTATTTAGCGAGGCTCTCGGCAAGCGCCCGGTTAGGGGGTGCCGGCCAACCCGGCAGGTGGGCCGTCGCCAACGCGTCGCGGTACGGGATGTTGCGCGGCTCGACCTGCCACATCGACGCATTGTCGTAGCCATGCAGCAACGGTTGATAGTAGCTGTCGGCCGAGGCGTACCACGCGCCGAGCTGCTTCTCGTCCATCAGCCAGCGCAAAAAGGCGCGCGCCTCGTCCTTCGCCGGCGTGAAATTGAAGATCGAATGGCAGACCGAATTCATCAGATGGAACCGCCCCTTCGGTCCCGCCGGGTTCAGCGCCTGATCGGTGACCTTCGCAATGTCCGGGAAGTCGCGTTTGGCGAGCCAGAGGATGCTCTCGGCATTGTTGGTGCAGGAGATCTGCTCGGCGTACCACGCCTTATTGTTGCTGACATCGGTCCAGCCGAGGACATCGTCGATCATCGTGTCCTTGAAGAATTTGCGGGCGAAATCGAGGGCCCGCGCCGTCTCATCGGAATCGATGACGACGGTCTTGCCGTCGGCCTCGACCTCGTGCCCGCCATGAGACCACAACAGCGGATAGAGCCAGCCATGGTTGTCGCCAAAGCCGTGGCCGAGCTCGAACCCAAAAGGATGGTCCTTTGCCTTCAGCTTTTTACCGACCTCATAAAGCTCCTCCCAGGTATCGGGAAATTTTTTGACCCCGACCTCGGCGAACCAGTCGGTGCGCCAGTTCATCAGCTGGCCGATATTGCTGAACGGCACGGCCTTCCATTGGCCGTTAACGACCCCCGCCTCCTTCGCGACGTCGTACCAGCCGCCCTGCTTTTTGCCCACCTCCTCGGCGATGTCGCTCACGTCCAGGAGCTTTTCGTCAAACAGGAACGGGTAGAGCAGAAAGATCATCGTCACGTCCGCCCCGGACGCGGTCTCGGCGATCGTGCTGATCCGGGTCGGTAGGCTGCCGACGCTCGTCAATTCATAGTTTATCTTGACGCCGGTCTCTTTCTCATAGGCCGGCGCCAACGTCTTCTGCATGTATTCGTCGAACGTCTTGATGAACGAGCTCTCATGCAGAAATGTCAGCGATTTGGTTTCGGCAGAGGCCCGCCGCGGACCAACAGCGGCGCTGATCGCGCCGAGGCCGGCCAACTGCAAGAATCCGCGCCGCGAGGTAACATCCAATGCTCGCTCTCCCTTAGTTGCGGCGGGCCAGCATCTGGTCGACCATCGCCGGAGCGGCGCCAAGATAGTTGGCGGGATCTGTTAACGCTCGCAATTTGTCGAGACCGAGCGGGTCTGCGACGGCAGGGGTCTCCAGCAATACGTCGAACAGCGGCCGGTCGGTCTCGATCGCGGCGCGGCAGGCGTCGTAGACTAGATCGTGTGCCTCGTTGCGGCCGGTGTGCGGCGCCAGCCCCATCATCACCGCCTCGGCGACAATCAGCCCGTGCGTCATCGCCAGGTTCTTCGCCATGCGGCCGGTATCGACGATCAGGCCGCCCAGCATGAACCGCGACTGGTGCAGCGCGCCGGCGGCAAAGCCAAAAGCTTCGGGCAACGCCACCCATTCGACATGCCAAGGCCCGGTCGCCCGCTCGAAATCGGTCACCACGGCGTCGAACGCCAATCCGGCCTGTTGGCGCAATATCTTGGCCGCGGCAAGGATCAGCTCGCACGAGATCGGGTTGCGCTTCTGCGGCATCGTCGAGCTAGAGCCGCGGCCCTGGACGAAGGGTTCGGCCGCTTCGCCAAACTCGGTCGCCGACATCAGCATCACGTCATACGCGATCTTGCCGAGACTGCCGGCCAGCAGCGCCAGTACCTGCACCGTCTCGGCGATCCCGTCGCGAACCACATGCCAGGTGATCGGCGGGTCAGCGAGCCCCAGCTCGCGGGCGAGCTCGGCGCGGGTATCGAGGCTGCGCTCGGCGTTACCGAGCGAAGCCAGGGTGCCGGCGGCTCCGCCGAATTGCACGAGGAGGACCCGCGGGCGAAGCTGGCGCAGCCGTTCGGCATGGCGATCGAGCGCGTAGAGCCACACCGCTGCCTTGTAACCGAACGTCACCGGCAGCGCGTGCTGCAGGTGGGTGCGCCCCGCCATCGGCGCATTACGGTATTTGTGCCCGAGTTCGGCGAGATGGCCACGCGCCGCCGTCAAATCCTCCTCGATGAGCGCGAGCCCGGCGCGGATCTGCAGCACCGCGGCCGTGTCCATGATGTCCTGGGTCGTCGCGCCCCAATGGAGGTAGCGGCCCGCGTCACCCGCCAATTCGGCCAGCTGCCGGACGAGCGGCAGGATCGGATAGCCGACCGTCTCGGTCTCACTCTTCAGCCGCGCGAGGTCGAGAGCCTCGCGGCCGCTCACCAGCGAATTCGCGGCGTGCGTGATCGCGGCGGCTGCCTCGGCCGGAATGATCCCGAACTTTCCCTGGGCCCGCGCGAGAGCCGCTTCAACCTCCATGCAGCGCGCGAGGAATGCATCATCGCCGAACACCTCGCGCATTGCCGCGGTGCCGAACATGTCCGCAAAGATCGCCGAGTCGAGGGCGCTGATCGCCATCGGACAGACTCTCCTTCCTGCTAGACGGAAGGCGAGAAGGCTTCGAAATCGACCCAGGCCCCGTTGTGCAGCCGCTCGAGCGCCGGAAAGCGAGCCTTGTAGGCCATTTTCGGGCTATCGGAGATCCAATAGCCGAGATAGACGAAGGGGTGGCCGTGGCGCCGGCATTGTTCGACCAGCCACAGGACACTCCAGATTCCGAGACTGCGCCTCGGCTGGTGCGGATCGTAAAAGCTGTAGACGGCCGAGACGCCGTCGTCGAGCAGGTCGATCAACGAGGCGGCGACGAGTTGGCCGGCAAGGTCGCGATACTCGGCGACTGCGGTTCGCACCGGGGTATCCTCGACCATCCCGCGATAGTCGAGATAGCTCATCGAGGCCATGTCACTGTCGCTGTGGCGCGAGCGCTGATAAGTCGAGAAGAGCCGGAATTGCTGGGGCGTGGCGCGGGCTGGAATTAAACGCCCGGAAAGGTCACCGTTGGTGTTGCGGATGCGGCGCGTCGAGCGCGTATGGTTGAAGCGATCGACGGCGATCCGCACCGCTACGCAGGACGAGCAGCCCCGGCACGCCGGTCGATAGGCGAAACGATGGCTGCGGCGAAACCCGGCGCGCGACAAATCATCATAAAATAGCGCCGCACCGCGGCCGCCGAGCTCGACGATCAGCTTGCGCTCGGCGCGGCCGGCTACGTAGGGGCAGGCAACGGGTGCGGTCGCGAAGAACTGGCGAAGCGGGGCGAGAGCTCGCTCCTTTGTCGAGGCCAAGTGCGCTTCCAGCCGGGGTCTTTCGCGTTTTTGCGTGTTTTCGGCCCGCGGCCTCAGATCCATTGTCCGGTCTCCTCTTCGCTCTCGCTGGCATCGGATTATGGCCGACAGCAGGCCGAACGCGCCAGCCCCGAACACACGGTTTAGCGCATCGGTCCGGCTGTCCACCGAAATTCGGTCAGGATGTTCTGGTCGAACCGGCATTCAACGGCGAGATCACGCGCCAATGGGGTGTCCGTCGGCAGATCGGTGCGGATCCCTTCGGCCTTCGCGACGATCGTCGTGAGGCTCGTAGCCGAGGCTTCGCTTTTGGTGATGTCGATTTCCGCGCTCGGATAGGCGCGACGCATCATTTCGGCGCAACGCTCGGCGAGCCCGACATTGCGGGAGATGCCGCATCCCGGCGCGGCAGCGCAGAGCGCGGCCAAGAGGCAGGCAGTCGAAGCTTGTCGGAGAGCCGCCATCCCATCGATACTGCTCGGCCGCCGACGGAATTTCAAATTCCGCTTGTTTGTCGGCTGCTGCGACAAGTCAAGTCCAGCCAATACGCGGAAAAGGGCCGGAGGGGGCGGGTTGAAGGACCTTTCACGACGGGCGAACAAACTGCGTCGCCGGGTCTACCGGGAAACCCCGGTTGCCTCGGCGAACCGCACCGCTGAGCTCGATCATCGGATGTCATATGCGGAAATGGCGGCCGCGTTGGCAGGCGCGAAACTCGGCGTGTCGTCGGCGGGTGCCGCGCTCGCGTTGTGGCGAGCCTTCAGCGAGCACGGGCTGCGCGCCTGGTGTTACGAGTTCGGTTTACCAGACATCCTCACTCGGACCGTCACCGTCGTCGATGTCGACGGTGTGCTGCAGATCCACGACGCATTCTTCAATCTGAGCTATTCATCCGGCCTCTATAGTGCGCTGGCTTTACTGCGCAACGCAGAGGCCCTGACACTCAAGCGCGAGGCGCGGGACAGTAAAATCTACATCATGGATCCCAACCGCGAACCCAGCGGGGCCGCGCGGTGGCTGCAGGAACATGCCGAGCGTGAAATCGAACCGGTCGGCCGGCTTCGTCGATTTGAGCTGCATTGGGATGAGACGGCGTTCGGCGCCACGCATCCAGCGGTCGAGCGGTTGCTAGGCGATTTGACTGCTCGCGGCTATCCGGCCGACCTCCAATACGCGATGCTGCATCCGGTCGCGGTGTTCGACGGCACAAAGTGGCATCGAGATCGTGCGGAAATGCCTCTGGTGCAGGGCTGCAACCTGGAGTCGCCTGCCGCCGCACTAGGTGTGGCATCGCGCCAATTGGCGATCGAACGGGCGCGACTTGCCGAAACAGGCGCGACGGTAACGCGTCTCGAAGCCGATCTCTCCGAGGCTAAGACCCAGTTCTCGAAGGCCGCGCGCCGGCTCGCGGCGGAACGCGAGATATGGCTGCAGCAGAAGGCCGCTCTGCAAGCCGGCAACACCGCGCTAGAAGGAGAGCTCGCGGAGACCCGGTCACGTTTATCTTCGGCGATCGATCTACGGGCCCAGCGGGACAGCCAGATCGCACAGCTCCGAGCCGAGATCGAGGACGGCGCTCGGCAAGCCGAAAAGCAGCAAAAGGCGGTCGATGCGCTTGAAGGCCTGCGGCGCGAGGGCGACGCTGCGCGAAATCGCCTCGAAAGCGAAATTCGCGACCTGCGGGCGCAGCTCGAATTCGGGTTGCGCGAGAACGAGCAGCTGCGCGACAGCGCCGAGCTGCTAGCGCGCCGCGCGGAAGCGGCCGATGAGCAGCTGATCTCGATCACCCACTCTTTTCCCGCACTTTTCGATGAGATCAGCCGGCTGCAATGCGAGAGGGACGCGATGTCCCACGAGAAGGCACGTCTCGAAGCGCTGATTGCTGCGTCGCCGGGAGCTCGCCTGCGGTCCTTCTGGCGCCGCATCACCAACAAACGCGAGGCGTTATAAGGAAGCTGTCCGGAGGGTCAGATATTATCGTGCGCGGACCCGGAAACGCCGCACCACGACGGTACCGGCCAGCATGTCGTGCAACGTTCGCTTGTGGCGGTTGAACAGAACCAGTAACAGGATTAGCGAGCAGGTCGCCCCCACCGTGAGGTAAAACAGCGCAGTCTGTATGAGCGCCTGCAAGAACCCGGGCCGCTCTCCCGTGACTGAGCGCAGTTCGACATCGAAGAGCCTCATGCCGATCGTCGCCGACCAGCGGCCGCTCAGCAACAGCGTGTGATAGGCGAGAGGGATCAGTCCGAAAAGAAACCACAGTACCGGGCCCAGCAACCCGAAGCTGAGCAGCCAGAGCACCGCGAAGGCAATCCAGCAGAAGACGGCGAGCACGCCGATGATGCAGAGGTCCACGAAATAAGCGAGGGCACGGCGCCACAGCACCCCCTCATAGGCCTCGCGCAGTGCCGCCGGATCGGGCATCGCCCGGTCGTCATAAAAGGTCGAGGCGTAGCCAAAGCTGGCCATGATCGGCACCATCCGCTGGCAAGACGGCGCAGCATGTAGGGATCATCGCCGCCGCGGCAAGGCTCGGGGTAAAGTGGCGGGCCCCTCTGTCCGCAAAGGAGACCGTCATGCCTGCCTACATTATCGCCGATATCCAGGTAACCGACCCCGCCGGCTACGATCAGTACCGGCCTCTTGCGGCGGCCAGCATCGCGCGGTCTGGCGGCCGTTTTGTCGTGCGCGGCGGCAAGGTCGATTTGCTCGAAGGCGCGCCCGAGCCGGAACGGATCGTCGTCATCGAATTTCCGGATGCCGACACCGCGCGCCGCTGGTACAGCTCCGAGGAGTACCAGAAGGCGCTGAAAATCCGGCAGTCCGCATCGCGCGGCCGGGTGTTCCTGGTCGAGGGAGCCTAGGTCTCCTCCGCGTCGAACCCTCCATTCGGCAGAAGGTGGGTCGGGAAGCCGGCTGCGGCCAGCGCGGCGATCAACACCTCGACGTGCCGCCGGTTCTGCGTCTCGACGACGACATCGAGCTCGGCGCGCTTGACCGAGGTGTCGTGAAAAAGGCGCTGGTGATGCACCTCGACGATGTTGCTGGAATGCTTGCCGATCACTCCCGAGAGGCGGGAAAGCGCACCGGGGATGTCGGGCAATTCCGAACGCAGGCGGACCAGCCGCCCTTCGCGCACCAGCCCGCGCATCAGGATCGAGGCGAGCAGGCGCGCGTCGATATTGCCGCCGCAAATGACGATCCCGACCCGCCGGCCGCGAAACCGCTCCGGCGCTTCCAGCACGGCTGCGAGACCGGCGGCTCCCGCACCTTCGACAACCAATTTCTGGCGTTCGAGCAGAACCTCGATCGCGCCCTCGATCGCCACATCGTCTACCAGCAGGATTTCCGAGACGAGCTCCTGGACGATGCGCCGGGTCAACCGCCCCGGCTCCTTGACCGCGATGCCCTCCGCGAGCGTTGCGGCTGCGGCCGGCGAGCCCGGATCCTCGCCGCGCATCAGCCGGTACATCGACGGGTAGAGCGTCGACTGAACGCCAACGATGTCCATGCACGGGTTGAGCGCCTTTGCGGCAACCGCGATCCCGGAGATCAATCCGCCGCCGCCGATCGGCACAACAATTGTATCGAGATCGGGCTGATCGGAGAGGAGTTCGAGCGCGATCGTGCCCTGACCGGCTATGACTGCCGGATCGTCGTACGGATGAACGAGCACGAGCCCCTCGTCGCGGGCGAGCGCATCAGCCGCCTCACGGGCGGCAACGAGACTGTCGCCTTTGAGCACGACCTTGGCTCCGTACGCCTCGGTCCGGTCGATCTTGATGAACGGGGTACCCTCGGGCATCACAATCGTCGCCGGGATACCAAGCTGCCGCGCGTGGTAGGCCACGCCTTGCGCATGGTTGCCGGCCGACATCGCCACGACCCCGGCACGCCGCTCGCTCGGGCTGAGCGTCAGCAGTTTCGCGAGAGCGCCGCGCTCCTTGAATGAGCCGGTGCGGTGCAAGGTCTCGAGTTTCAAATAGATGTCCGCACCGGCGAGTTCCGAAATGGCAGGCGCCGATATCACCGGCGTATGCGCGATCGCATCCTGTATCGCCGCGCCGGCGCATCGCACTGCGTGCATGCTTACTGGCAGATCGTTCATCGTTGGGGAACCAGCACAAGGGTGGAGACCGCCG
>Ga0306926_10009229_pt1 | contig 10839 bp, 8 predicted proteins | sample flu12Cox44000178_FD_203759 | JGI IMG/M metagenome (GOLD analysis project Ga0306926, IMG submission 203759) | Lab enrichment of tropical soil microbial communities from Luquillo Experimental Forest, Puerto Rico - flux8day.12C.oxic.44.000.178 (v2)... | ecosystem: Environmental > Terrestrial > Soil... | reverse complement strand
CATGCCCTTGATCGGCGCGGTGGGTGCGCGCGGCCGCACGCCGGCGGGGCTCGCTGCGGAGATCACCGCAAAACTGCGCAACGGCTATATCCGCGAGCCCTCGGTGGCGGTGGAGGTCGAAACCTATCGGCCGTTCTTCATCCTCGGCGAAGTCGCCGCCCCCGGCCAATATCCCTACGTGCCCAACATGAGCGTCGAAAGCGCCGTCGCAATCGCCGGCGGGTTTTCGCCGCGCGCCAAGCGCGACGCCGTCACGCTGACCCACACCGACAATTCCACCCCGAGCCGCGCCGTGGTGCCGCTCGGCACGCCGATCAGCCCCGGCGACACCATCCTCGTCGGCGAACGCTGGTTCTAGGACATGTCTCCGGTTCCCGACCAGCCGCTTCGTATCGTGCACGCGGTGCGCGCACCAGTTGGAGGAATTATCCGCCACATCCTCGATCTCGCCAACGGGCAGGCCGACCGCGGGCACCACGTCGGCATTGTCGCCGACGGCCTCACCGGTGGCGAACGCGCAGCCGCTGCGTTGGCCGAAATTGCCCCTCGCCTGAAGCTTGGCGTGCGGCGCGTCGCGATTCACCGCGAGCCCCATCCCGCCGACTTCCTGGTATGGGCGCGTTTCATGTACCTGATCTGGCGCCTGAAGCCTGACATCATTCACGGCCACGGCGCCAAGGCCGGCGCCTTCATTCGCATGAAAGGCAGCTCCAAAGACTCCATCCGCGTCTACACCCCTCACGGCGGCTCGCTGCACTACCCCCGGGAGACATGGAAGGGTGCATTCTACAGCCGCCTCGAGCGCGTCCTGATGAACAACACCGACCTGTTCCTGTTTGAAAGCGCGTTCGCGCGCAACACCTACCAGCGCATGATCGGCACGCCGAAAAAAGGGCTGGTGCGCTGCGTGTTCAACGGCGTAACCGCCGAGGAGTTCGCCCCCGTCGTCCTGGCCTCCGACGCCACCGACCTCGTCTATGTCGGCGAGTTCAGGCACATCAAGGGTGCGGATCTTTTGATCGACGCGGTAGCGCAACTTCGCGCGCATGGCAAAGCCCTCACGCTGACGCTTGCAGGAGACGGTGAAGAGATGGGATCCCTCAGGACCCAGGTCGAGCGGCACGGCCTTGGCGGTGCGATACGCTTTATCGGCCACGTCAAGGCCCGCTACGGTTTCTCGAAGGGCAAGCTGCTGGTGGTGCCTTCACGCGGGGATTCCATGCCCTATGTCGTGATCGAAGCGGCCGCGGCCGGAATACCGATGATCGCCGCAAATGTCGGCGGAATTCCCGAAATATTCGAAACGCACACTGACGCGTTATTCGCGCCCAACTCCGCTGGCGTCATGGCGAACGCGATCGAAACCTCGCTTGACGATGTCGCCACGGCAGCTTCGCGCGCCAAAGCCCTGCGCGAAAGGATCTTCATGCATTTTTCGCAGAAGGCCATGGTCGAAGGCGTCATGGCCGGCTACCGCGATGCGTTTGCGGATCGTTAACCGTCTTCCACCAGTGGGCCGATCCGAAATTGGCTTTTTCTCGCAGTCCGTCCGGTCTCCGCCCCTTTAGCGATAACGGTTTTTTCCGATTTGTCTCTTATGCCAGAGACGAGGGATTCGCCCGGGCACGCCCGACGGCGTGTGCGAGCACGGACTAAAGATAGTGGAACCGATCAACGCACGCTCGATGCTGGAAGCCGCATCTGTCGCCTGCGCCGCGGCGACCGAAAATCGTCCGCCGATCGAGCGGCGCCAACGGCTGTCCCCGGCCGCCCTTGCCGTCGTCAACCAGAAGGTACGCAGCGCATACTCGCCGATCGTCATAGCGGGCCTGGTTCGTCTTGCCGATTTCATTCTGCTAAGTTTCATCGGCATTGCGCTCTATCTGGGCTACATGGTCCCTCTCACCGGCTTTCACTGGGAATATGTCGCGGCCATTTTCGCAATGATGATGATGGCGGTGATCTGCTTTCAGGCCGCCGACCTCTACGACGTCCAGATGTTTCGCGGCCAGCTCCGCCAGATGACGCGAATGATCTCGTCCTGGACCTTCGTGTTCCTGCTGTTCATCGGCGTGTCGTTTTTCGCAAAGCTCGGCAGCGAGATATCGCGGCTCTGGCTTTCCGCCTTTTTCTGCCTGGGTCTTGCCGCGCTCGTTGCCGGACGGCTGTCGTTGCGCGCACTGGTCCGGCGCTGGGCGCGCCAGGGCCGTCTGGATCGCCGCACCATCGTGGTCGGCGCAGACGAGAGCGGCGAGGCGCTGATCGAAGCGCTCAGGGTTCAGGAAGATTCGGATATCGAAATACTCGGCGTGTTTGACGACCGCAACGACGGTCGCGCGCTCGACACCTGCGCCGGCAGTCCAAAACTCGGCAAGGTCGACGATATCGTCGAGTTGGCCCGCCGCACCCGGGTCGATCTCGTGCTGTTCGCGCTGCCGATTTCGGCGGAAACGCGGATTCTCGAAATGCTGAAGAAGTTGTGGGTGCTGCCGGTGGACATCAGGCTTTCCGCCCACACCAACAAGCTGCGTTTCCGTCCCCGCTCCTATTCCTATCTCGGCAATGTTCCGACGCTCGACGTATTCGAGGCGCCGATCACCGATTGGGACCTGGTGATGAAATGGATGTTCGACCATTTCGTCGGAGGCGTTGTTTTGCTGCTGGCCGCGCCGGTCATGGCGCTGGTCGCACTGGCGGTAAAGCTCGACAGCCCCGGGCCGGTTCTATTCCGCCAAAAGCGTTTCGGATTCAACAACGAGCGCATCGACGTCTTCAAGTTCCGTTCGCTCTACCACGATCAGGCAGACCCGATGGCCTCGAAAGTCGTGACCAGAAATGACAGCCGCGTTACTCGCGTGGGCCGCTTCATCCGAAAGACCAGCATCGACGAGCTGCCCCAGCTGTTCAATGTCGTGTTCAAGGGCAATCTCTCGCTCATCGGTCCGCGCCCGCATGCGGTGGAGGGAAAGTTGCAAAGCCGGCTGTTCGACGAGGCGGTGGACGGCTATTTCGCACGTCACCGGGTGAAGCCCGGCATCACCGGCTGGGCCCAGATCAACGGCTGGCGGGGCGAGGTCGACAGCGAAGAGAAGATCCAGAAGCGCGTCGAGTTCGACCTCTACTATATCGAGAACTGGTCCGTATTGCTCGACTTCTACATTCTCCTCAAGACGCCCCTGGCGTTGTTGACAAAGAGCGAGAACGCCTACTGAGCGCGCGGGCGCTTCCGTGCCGGTTGCGTGAATTGAGTATGTTGATGGCGTACGCGGCGACAGTCCAGGGCTCTCATTCATTGGTGACGTCCGCACCGCGCCTTTTGGCGCTGCAGCGCGCGCTGGTGTGGCTGGTCGCAGCCAGCTGCGCGATCGTCTTCGTCGAACCCAGCCCCTATGAGCTGGCGACGCTTATCGCCGCCGTCATCTTCTTCGCCACGGGCCTGAGATTGCGGCTCGTGTTCATGCCGCTGTTGCTGCTGCTTTCCCTCATCAATTTCGGCTATTGCCTCGGCGCCATTCCCTTTATGGACAGGAGCGAGGTTTTCAGTTGGGTCGTGACCTCGTGGTACATGGCCTTTACGGTCATTTTCTTCGCCATGGTCATCTCCGAGGACACCTCGGCGCGTCTTGACATGTTGTCGCGCGGCCTCGTTGTTGGCGCATTGATTGCGGCGACCTCGGCGATCGCCGGTTACTTCAACCTCGTTCCTGGCGGTCACGACCTGCTCACGCTGTATGAGCGCGCACGCGGCACCTTCAAGGACCCGAACGTGCTGGGCGCGTTCCTGATCCTCCCGGCATTGTTCGCGCTGCAAAGCGTCGTCTCCGACAATTTGCGGAAATCGCTCCGCAGCTCAGTCGCGCTCGCGGTCATCGCGCTTGCGATCTTTCTTGCGTTTTCGCGCGCGGCCTGGGGCGGGCTCGCCCTTACCGGCACCTTCATGCTGGCTATGATGGTTCTCACCAGCCAGACGCAGGCACAGCGATCGCGGATCATCGTCACGTCAGTCGTGGCGATCGTGGTGACGATCGCGCTCGTGGCTGTTCTGTTGTCGTTCGATTCGATCTCGGATTTGTTCCGCCAGCGTGCGAGCTTCGACCAAAGCTATGACGAAGGCCGCTTTGGCCGTTTCGGCCGGCATATTCTTGGCGCCGAGATGGCGTTGGACTTGCCGTTCGGCATCGGCCCGCTGCAATTCCACAGATACTTTCCCGAGGATACCCACAATTCCTACCTCAACGCGTTCATGTCCGGCGGTTGGACCGCCGGCGTCTGCTATCCCGCACTGTTGTTTGTGACCGTCATGCTGGGGTTTCGGTACATCTTCAAGGCCGTGCCCTGGCAACGCGCATACATTGCGATTTTTTCGGCCTTTCTCGGCACCGTTGGCGAGGGCTTCATCATCGACACCGACCACTGGCGCCATTTCTGGATGATGCTGGGCGCGATGTGGGGCATGTTTGCCGCGGCCCAGCGCTACAAGGCCAGTCCAAACCCGGCGACCAGTGCCGCCGCAAACACGGGCGCGATGTAACTTATCTTTCGACCTCGAAGGTGATGCCGGCGTGATCGACGAGCCGCTTGATCAGCCGGCTGCCCATCGCCGCACCCGGGGTCCACATGCCTCCCTTGATGTCCGGCATCTCGCGCAGGCAGATCGCGCACTCTGCGATCATCTTCGACGTCGAGCCGTAGCCGGGATCACGGTCGCCCTTCACGGACGCGCGGACCTGCCGACCATCGGGCGCAACCGCAATATACAAGAGATCGTAGCCGCCTTTCTCGCGCGCTTCTTTCGACGGTCCATCGCCCGGCTTCGGCGCGTTCGGACCGGTCTTCTCGGAATTTGCAGCCATCACACGCTTTGCATTCGCCTCGCCCTTTTCGCCCGGACCGGTCAGCACCATCTCGTCGTAGATGAGTTCGCGGCCATAAGGAAAACCCATAAGCATATTGGAACGATGGACGTTGCGCGTATTGATCAACGCCATCATGAACGGCGCGGTCCAGGATTGCAGGTCTTCCTCATAGACCGGCCTGTTGCCCTTCGGTTGCTTCACGCCACTAAAACCGGGCGTCAGCGCGAACGGATCGTTCAGGATGGCCACAAGGCTAAGATCCTTCGCAACCGCCTCAAACGTCGCGCGCCCGCTCGCCGCCGTACCGCCGGACAGCGTACCGCGCATGTCGCGCACGCGACCCTTGATGCGGGAGACCGGTACGCCAAACGCCCGCTTGGCTTCCTCCTGCACGAAGATTACGCCGAACTCGAACGGCACCGAATCAAAGCCACAGGAAAAAACGATCCTTGCGCCGGAAGATTTCGCCGCCGCCTCGTGGGCGTCGATCATCTGACGCATCCACAGCGGCTCGCCGCAGAGGTCGAGGTAATCGGTGCCCGTCGCGGCACAAAGTGCGACGAGCTCAGTACCGTAAAGCTGGTACGGCCCAACGGTCGAGATCACCGAATGGGTCTGCTCGATCATCGCCTTAAGCGATGGGGGATCGCCGGCATCGGCCCTGATCAGGGCAATGTCGGCTGGCGCGCCGATCGCATCGCGAACCGACGCAAGCTTGTCGAGGCTACGCCCGGCCATCGCCCATTTCGGCGCGCCTTTCCCCGCGTAATGCGTCGCAAGATATTCGGCAACGAGCTGACCGGTGAACCCGGTTGAGCCATAGACGACGATGTCGAATTTCGCCGAAGATTTCATGCTCGAATTCCCCGAAGTACCCTTGATGATTGTGACGCGCGAGCCGAATTCCAGAACCTATTTCTTGGCGTAGGAGACGCCCATTCCATCCCGCACGTCGCTTTGAATGCCGTAGGGTGGAATCGGGTAGCGCAGGCCGTTTTTGGCAAGCGCCTTCATTCCCGCGATTGCCTTGACGAGGTGCGAAGGTTTTAGCGCCATCAGCATCTCCTCGTCAGGCACGCCACCATAGCGCCGCTCCGCATAGCACGGCAGCGACAGGCTCGGCTCGCCGGTCTTGAGCGCCCGTCCCCAGGAATCGGCGCACGCGGTCTCGCCAACCACACCCCACTCGAACTTCTTGTACCCGCTCCACTGCAAGCCGTTGATCAGGATGATCATCTGGCCCGGCGTGGCATAGAGGAGGCAAATGTCGGGCGGGTTGAGCCGCCCGCTGGCCAGCGGAGATACCGCCATCGCGCGGTATTGGCCGTAGGCAACCACGTCCAGTGCCTCCTGCCGCTTGCGCGCGTCCTCGGCATTTTCATGCCAGACGCCGACATATCGCTCTCCGGAGCGCCATTCTTCGTCCTGTGGCGACAGCCCGATCACCGCGCGACACTGCGCGCCGACGAGGTCCTCTGCCGTGATGCCGACGGTCCAACCGAGCCGCGAGGCCATGCTGACGATCTGGTCGGTGGTATGGACCGCTGTTGGCCGCCTGATCTTCGGGATCGCCGCCATTTCTTCTGCGGATACGAACATCTTCAGTCCGATAACCGTGGTTTTGAGACGCAGCAGCGTGTTGAGATCAGCCACGATAGCGGCCAGGTCGATTTGTTCGGGCAGCGTTTGCTGTTGCATGGCGTTACTCCGAGGCCGGTGCTGACACGGCGTGCGACGGCTACGATCCTAGCCCGATTGCCTGACCGTTGCGACTGCCGGCTCAGGCGCCGGCAACAATGCATCGATCTTGCCGGTGACCCAGTAGGCGGCAAGGCCGATCCATTCACGCACCGCCGTGTCCGTCCGTTCCAGTCCCTCAACCGCGAGCGGCGAAAAGTTTAGGAGTTTGGCGGTGCTGCCTACCCGCCAATCCACGGGATAAGGCTCGACGGCGAAGCCCGCCTTGCGAAACAGCCCCACTGAGCGCGGCATGTGAAAGGCAGATGTCACCAGCAACCATCGTTCACCATCGCTCGGCTTGGCAATGGCCTTGGAGAATTCGGCATTTTCCTGGGTGTTGCGGGAACGTCGTTCCATCGTCACTCGCTCCCTGGCAATACCGAGGCTTTCCAGGACCGACATGGCGTAGTCAGCTTCCTTGGCCGAATCGTCCGCAATCAGATTGGCGTTTCCACCGGAATACAGGATACTGGCGTTCGGATATTTCCGCGCGAGGGCCGCGGCCGCGACGATGCGGTCTGCGGCGCGTATAAAAGCTGCCCTGCCGTGCACGGCGGATAGGTCGGGATCGATGCCGCCTCCGAGCACGATTATGCCGTCGGGTGCGCCACGCGACGCATCCCACGGCGAAAATCGTTGCTCAAGCGGATAGAGCAACAATTTTCCTAGCGGCGAAAAACCGGCAATTGCGAGCAATACGGCGGATATCATCAACAGTCGCCGGCCGAGAGCCGCCCTTCGCGTCGCCAACAGGATCGCGCCGATCAGGCCGGCGCCGATCAGAAAATTTGCCGGCAACAGCATGATGCCGAGCGTCTTGGAGAGCAAAAAAAACACAAGAGGCCCCTTCGAATGTCTGCTACAGCGTCATACGCGACCCCCGCCTAGACCAGAAGCCTTCATGATGCATCATCACCTGCATTCCAGCCCCGAAACCTGCCACTGGGGCTTTTTTGAAGCGAAGCTCAAACCGGTGCTCACGGTCAGCAGCGGCGACGAGGTGACCATCGACACGATCAGCGGCGGCCCCGAGGTCGTGCCAGACCGCAGCAAGTTTCACGTCCCGCCCGAACTCGCCGAAGTCCACGCCAGAAACGAGCGCATGGTGCCCGGTCATATCCTGACCGGGCCCGTTGCGGTTTTGGGCGCCGAGCCGGGCGACGTGCTGGAAGTCGAGATCCTCGATGTCAGGCTGCGCCAGGATTGGGGGTACAACTTGATCCGGCCGCTCGCCGGCACGCTGCCGGACGATTTTCACGAGCCGCGGCTGATCAATATTCCGCTCGACCGTACCCGGCTGGTGGGAAGCTTGCCGTGGGGGCTGGAGCTGCCGCTGGCGCCGTTTTTCGGGGTGATGGGCGTCGCGCCGCCTCCGGCCTGGGGTCGTATCAGCTCGCTGGTCCCGCGCGCGATGGGGGGTAATCTCGACAACAAGGAACTGAGGCCCGGCGCGAAACTTTATCTGCCCGTGTTTGTGGCGGGTGCGCTGTTTTCCTGCGGCGACGGCCATGGCGTCCAGGGCGACGGTGAAGTCTGCGTCACGGCGATCGAAACCGCCCTGCAGGGACGCTTCAAACTGACGCTGCGCAAGGATTTGCGGCTCAGCTATCCGCGCGCCGAGACGCCGACCCATTACATGACCATGGCAATGGATCCCGACCTCGACCAGTGCGTGGTGCGCGCGCTGCGCGACATGATCGTGCTGCTAGGCGAGAAGCGAAACCTGTCGCGCGAGGATGCCTACACGCTTTGCAGCCTGGCCGCCGACCTGCGGGTCACCCAGACCGTCAACGGTTCAAAGGGCATCCATTGCATGATCGCAAAAGCCGTCGTTCACGGCTGAAACCGGCTTGCCATCACGAGGATTCGCTCGGAATTTGGTCCTTAGGGTAATTGGCTTCCCTTGACCTACCACGTACCGTAGTAAGCTAACGGCCCGCGAGTACAGGAGACGCTTGGTAGATGGACAGACGCCTGGCCGCCATAGTCTGCGCGGACGTCGCCGGTTACTCCCGCATGATGGGCGCCGATGAGGCGGGAACGCATGCCACCTTCAAGGCCCATCGAAGCGCAATATACCCGATCATCCTCAATCATGGCGGCCGGATCGTAAAGAACACCGGTGACGGCTTTCTGATGGAATTTCCCAGCATCGTGGGAGCCGCCGAGTGCGGCATCTCGATGCAAACCCTGATGGCGGAACGCAACAATCATCTTCCCGCCGACCGCGTCATGCAATTCCGTCTCGGCATTCACATGGGAGACGTGATGGCCGACGAAGGCGAAGTCTTCGGCGATGATGTGAACATCGCCGTCCGCCTTGAATCGGTCGCAGCCCCTGGCGGCATCGCCGTTTCGGCGAAGGCGTATCATGAGGTCGGTAAACATCTTCCAGTGCCCCTCGTCGACGCCGGCCGCCATCGGTTCAAGAACATCGAACAGCCAATCAATGTCTGGACCTGGGAGCCGCTGGGTGTGGAAGGCCGCAACCCGTCGAAGGATATGTTGGGGCTCCCGGCCCAATATCGGACCGCGATTGTCGGCGTGCTTCCGTTTGTCAATCTCAGTGATGGCGCCGACGAATATTTTTCGGACGGACTTACGGAAGATTTGATTCACGCATTGTCGCTGCAATCATTCTTTCGCGTCCTGAGCAGAAATGCGACGTTCTCGTTCAAAGGCAAGAACCTGAGCGCGCGTCTTATCGCCCGGGAAATCGACGCGACTTACCTGATCCAGGGTTCGGTGCGACGCGCCGGAACCAAGGTCCGCGTGACCGCCGAGCTGATTGCGCCTGAAAAGGGCGAGCAATGTTGGAACGGCCGATACGACAGGGACATCGGCGACCTGTTTGCGATGCAGGACGAAATCACCGTAAGTTTGTGCGCGGCGCTCGCCCCCGAGATCTATCGGGCGGAGGCTTCCGCACCTTTGCGATCATCGTCCGCCGATTTGACCGCCTGGGACCGCTTCCTGAGAGGGCTATCTCACTACTATCGGCAAACCAAGACGGATTTCGAAGCTTCGATCGCGTTGTTCCGGGAAGCCGTCGCGCTTGATCCTGAGCTTTCGATTGCGCGCGCCTATCTCGCCACCATCCAGGTGCAGGGTATTCAGTATGGATGGATCCGAAGCACCCGGGAATTGTGGGCCGAAGCCATGACTCTCGCGGAGACCAGCGTCAGGCTCGATCCGCGCTCGTCATTTGCCTTTGCAATTCTGTCGTATCTGCATGCGATGGAAGGGCACTACGAAGAAGCGCTCGGGGCCAGCAAACGGGCGGTCGAGCTCAATCCATATGACATGGGCGCCCGCGGCGTTCTCGGCATCGCTCACCTGGTTATCGGGGAACATCGACAGGCTGTTGAACTGTTCTCGATTGCCGTACAGCGCGGCAACAGCGACCCCAGGTACAAATGGTCCGCGTTACTCGCTTTCAGCCACTACCTTCTCGGGCAATATGATGCCTCGCTGTCATGGTCGCGCGAAGCACTTTATCTCAATCCAACCCATCTTCAGATGCTGGCCGTGCGGGCGGCAGCCCTTGCACAATTGGGCCGAACCGGAGAAGCGACACAGGCGGCGCAGGTTTTGCTGAACACCTTTCCGGACCTGACCGTGGAGCGGCATCTGAGGAATTTCCGTTGGAAAACAGAGGCCGACATCGCCCACTATCGCGAAGGGCTGCTGAAGGCCGGCGTACCCCTGAGCAATTTGACCCTCGTCTAGCGCGCTTCAAAGCGATCGGCCTGACGCATCGGCTCTGGTGGATGGCTAGGGTTCTCTGTTGACACCGATCCTGATTCCGCCAAAGCTCCGACACATCCTGAAGTGGCTTCTTAACGAGATTTCGCGTTTTTCGATTCTTTGTTGCTGGGTGAAAAATGTTGCTGTGTAAAAATCAACGATGCCAACTTCCGTAATTGAATAATTGAGGGTCGAAGTCCCATGCAAGACGACCGCGTTGGTTCACCTGCAGACGGCGCACCTAGCAATCAGATTCCGGTTTCCCCCAACAATCCATGTCCCTTCCTACGCGCGCTTGTAGCGGGAGGGTTCGTCGGCGGACATATCGTCCCGCTTGAAAAGCTGACCAGTACCATCGAAGCCGCCACCAGCGAAAAGGGGCTGAAAGAAAGGCTCGCCGGGCTTGCCATCTATTTCGTCGCGCTCGTCGCCAACGGTCTCAGTCCCCGCCGTCTCTGGCGAAGCTGGCGGTCGGGCGCCCAGCTCGATGCGTTGC
>Ga0306926_10009228_pt1 | contig 10842 bp, 5 predicted proteins | sample flu12Cox44000178_FD_203759 | JGI IMG/M metagenome (GOLD analysis project Ga0306926, IMG submission 203759) | Lab enrichment of tropical soil microbial communities from Luquillo Experimental Forest, Puerto Rico - flux8day.12C.oxic.44.000.178 (v2)... | ecosystem: Environmental > Terrestrial > Soil... | reverse complement strand
CGGGTCCAACGCCTTGGGTGTAAGAGGGGCCGCCTGCGCCGACGCCGCCAAGGCTAGGCCGCCGACAACTGCGAGGATCAACGCGCGCATCTTGTCTCCCCAAAGAGAACTTGCGCGGCATTGTTGGCTGATGGTGGCTAACAAATCCTGAAGCGCCAGGGCGATCGAGTTGGCTCGGGTTCCCAGGGCGAAAGGCGCCGCGATCAGAAGGGTTCCTCTCGTCACCGTCAGCCCGGTCGGAAGGTGCCTCCTGGCGGGCGCGCTTGGCGTGTACGGCGTGCGTGACCTTCAGTTCACTCCTTGCCTGGGTCGCGTCTGGCCGGTTGTTGGGGTGGGCTAAGGCCGGGAGGCTGGGGACATCGGGACGTGAAGCCTCTCGCGGACCGGGAGCTCGCGGACCGGGAGGGCAAGACATTTGAGGACTTGGACTTGGTGCATCCCGCTGTATGGGGCGAGCTACCGCTGCAACTGAGGTCGCAGCACCGGCACTGTCGGCGAGGAAATGCCAGCCGACGCCGACGCCCGCGCCGAGCGGGACGGCAACGACGGTACCCAGGACATAGGTTCTCAGCTCCAATGGGTACATGAATGATGGGTTGCAGCTCGGTTCAAACCCGGCCGACCCCGATATAGGGGGCGCCACGGCAAGCAAATGTGAGCTTGATCACACACGTGCATTGGTTCCGCGTCCGCGGCATAGGTCCGGATGCCCCTCGCGTTGGACCCAAGTTTGGACCCAAACGCGCCGATACGTGTAAGAACCAGCTGGGACGGAAGCGGACGACAATATCTCTTAAGCAGTTGATATAAATAACCTTTTCACACTAGAAGAGATAGGAAGGACGTCCGCCGTCGAATTTCAAGACCGCCGCCATAAACCAGGCGGCCACCTACAGGCGTACACTTCCTCCCATTTCAATTCCAGTCGATGTTGAAGATCTCGCCCTGCGAAACGGTTGATCGCTGTCGAGGCGTCCGCTCTAAACCATGACTAACTCGTCGGGCTCCATGGCGAAGCGCGAGCGCGGAATGAGGGCCGGTTCCGCATCGTTCGTCGCTGCCGCCCGTGCCTGCCGGATGAGCGCCCGCAACTCAGAGAGACTGTCCCTGCGAAGGACAATCTCGCTGACCCGATACCGTCCCCCGGACAAAGCTTGGCGAAGGCTGGCTCGGAACCTGGCCAAGTCCACGCCAGCGTCGTCGCAATCCCTCACGGCGGAAATTTCGTCCGCCAGATACCGCTCGGCCGCGTCGCTTTGGATCGCATGATGGCTGCTGACGAAATCGAGCGCGCCGACAAGGCAGCGGTTACCCCGGCGATCGCTCAAGCGGCCTTTGACCCAGCGCTCGCCGTCGCCGAAGAATTTCAGCAGCAGATCGAGGACTTCCACGGCTTCCGCAGGGTCATGTACGTCCATAATGATGCCTCCGGATCGGGGGTTCGCTAGCGTATCACCCACGGTGTGGCTACTTCCCCATTTCACCGCAAGGGCGACGTGCCATCGATCCTGCCCAGACATGCCAATACCGTCGGCGCGAATCGGCAGCCCCGGGCGTCCATCGACTTGCCGATTGCCTCTCGCTCCGGCAGCACCGCAGCATAGAACTTGGTCAGAGACTGCGGCTACACGGGCGGTCCTTGGGCGGCACGGCGTCCTTTGAGATAATAAACGTGGATCAAAAAGTGGATCTGCGCCACTTCTTGCCAAGAATGTCGCAGCATCATTGGCTTGTGCGGGGCCCATGCTCCCCGCCCACTCCGCCTCGACACCTGACCTCGAACCGATGGCCCGGCCGCAAATTTCACCGCGGCAAGAGGCTCGCACCCATCAGAAATTCGTCGATGGCGCGGGCGCATTGCCGGCCTTCGCGGATCGCCCAGACGACCAGCGACTGGCCGCGCCGCATGTCGCCGGCGGCAAAGAATTTGGCGACCGAGGTGCGGTAATCGATCGTGTTGGCGCGGACATTGCCGCGCGGATCGAGCTCGACACCGGACCGCTCGACCAGTCCCGGCCGGCGCGGCCCGAGAAAGCCCATCGCCAACAGCACGAGATCGGCCTTCAGGGTAAAGGCGCTGCCCGCGATCTCGCGCATCGCAAAGCGGCCGTCCGCGTCTTTGGCCCATTCGATCCGCACGCATTCCAATTCTGCCACCTGGGTATCTACCCCGACGGCGCGTTTGGTCAGCACCGACCAGTCGCGCTCGCAGCCCTCTTCCTGCGATGACGAGGTGCGCAATTTCAGCGGCCAATCGGGCCAGGTCAGCGCCTTGTTCTCGCGCTCTGGCGGCTGCGGCAGGATTTCGAGCTGGGTGATCGACACCGCCCCCTGGCGCGCCGAGGTGCCGATGCAGTCGGACCCGGTGTCGCCGCCGCCGATCACGACGACGTGCTTGCCATGCGCGGTGATCGTGCCGGCGGGTGCGGCGCGCTCCTCGCTGTCGCCGGCATTGCGCTTGTTCTGTTGCGGCAGAAAATCCATCGCGAAATGGATCCCGCCGAGCTCGCGGCCCGGCGCTTCGAGGTCGCGCGGCGCCTCGGCACCGCCGGTCATCGCCACCGCGTCGAATTTCTCGACGAGTGCCGGGATCTCGATGTCGACGCCGACCTCGATCCCGGTGCAAAAGGTCACACCCTCGGCCTTCATCTGATCGACACGGCGGTCGATCAGCCATTTTTCCATCTTGAAATCGGGGATGCCGTAGCGCAGCAACCCGCCGATGCGGTCGCTCTTCTCGAACAAGTTCACCGAATGTCCGGCACGGGCCAATTGCTGGGCGCAGGCGAGCCCGGCCGGACCCGAGCCGACCACGGCAACCCGTTTGCCGGTCCGCCGCGACGCGACGACAGGCTCGATCCAGCCCTCACGCCAGCCGCGATCGACGATCGCGCATTCGATGGTCTTTATCGTGACCGGGTTGTCGTCGATGTTGAGGGTGCAGGACGCCTCGCACGGTGCGGGGCAGATGCGGCCGGTGAATTCGGGGAAGTTGTTGGTCGAGTGCAGAACCCGAAGTGCGGCCTGCCACTGGTCGCGGTATACCAGATTGTTCCAATCCGGGATCAGATTGTTGACCGGACAACCGTCGTGGCAGAACGGAATGCCGCAATCCATGCAGCGCGCCGCCTGCTGGCGGTTCTCGGGCTCCGGCAGCGGCTTGACGAACTCCTTCCAGCTGCGGCGGCGGACATCCGGCTTGTCGTAGCCCCGGTCCTGCCGTTCGATCTCGAGAAACCCGGTCGGCTTGCCCATCAAACCCTCAATACCCGCTCCGTGCTGGACCTGTCATCATTGCTGACTTATTTCCATGATGCCTCGCTCGCCATGCAACATCAACAATGACGGCATCGCCAGTCGCTACCCGTGCGATCACTCATCGCGACGGTTTGGCCCTCGACATACCCGGCCTCGCCCAACGCTTGGCGAAACGCGGCGACAAAGGGTCCATGGGGGCCGGGCGACACGCCGCTGGGAGAGCCCATCATCGGCACCTTCGCCAACTGCGCGAAGATGGCGACCGGTCGAAGGGCAGCCGATGGCCGCGCTGGCGATAAAGGCGACGAGGTCGCGCCGCCTCACTCGGCGGCGGCCATTTGTGCCGCTTCACGCTCGGCGTTCAGCTCCAACAGGGCGCGGCGGTAGTCCTTCGGCATGATCTTCACAAAGCCGGCGAGGGCATTGTCCCAGTCTTCGAGCAGGGCGCGCGCCCTGGCGCTGCCGGTGAACAGGTGATGGCGTTCGAGCAGAATGCGTAGCCTGGCGGCATCGAATCGCAACAGATCCCCCATGCCGGCATCCTCGACATTGGCCGAGCGTTGGCGCGGCCGGTCGGCTTCATCATCCTCTATCGGATCGTCGGACACGACCGGCTCGAGATCGACCGTCGCGACGTTGCACCGATTGGCAAACCGGCCCTTCGGATCCCAGACATAGGCGACGCCGCCCGACATCCCGGCGGCGAAATTGCGGCCGGTGTCGCCGATCACGACGACCACCCCGCCGGTCATGTACTCGCAGCCATGGTCGCCGGTGCCTTCGATAACCGCCACGGTTCCCGAGTTGCGCACCGCAAAGCGCTCGCCGGCGACACCTTCGAAATAGGCCTCGCCGGCAATCGCACCATAGAGCACGGTGTTGCCGATGATGATGTTCTCGGTCGGCTCGCGCCGCGCCTCGGCCGGCTGGCGCACGATCACCCGCCCGCCGGACAACCCTTTGCCGACATAGTCGTTGGCGTCGCCATAGAGCTCCAAGGTGACGCCGCGAGCCAGGAACGCGCCGAAGCTTCCGCCGGCATTGCCGCGGAACGTCACCCAGATCGTGTCCTGCGGCAATCCGGCATGGCCATAGCGCCGCGCCAACTCGCCCGACAGCATCGCACCAACGGTACGATGGACGTTGCGGATCGGCCGCTCGATGCGCACCGCCTCGCGCTCTTCGAGCGCCGGTCCCGCCGCCTCGATCAGCTCGTTGTCGAGCGCCTTGTCGAGGTGATGGTCCTGCTGCTCGCAATTGTAGATCGCCACCCCCGGCCTGGCCGGTGCCTGGTGGAGCAGCCGGGTCAGATCGACGCCCTTGGCTTTCCAGTGCTCGATCGCCCGCACCATGTCGAGCCTGTCGACCCGGCCGATCATCTCGGTGAACTTGCGAAAGCCGAGCTTTGCCATCAGCTCGCGCACTTCCTCGGCAACAAAGAAGAAATAATTGATGACGTGCTCGGGCTGGCCGGTGAAACGGGCGCGCAGGACCGGGTCCTGGGTCGCGATGCCAACCGGGCAGGTGTTCAAGTGGCATTTGCGCATCATCACGCAGCCGGCGGCGATCAGGGGCGCGGTCGAGAAACCGAACTCGTCGGCGCCGATAAGGGCCGCAACCACGACATCGCGGCCAGTGCGCAACCCGCCATCGACCTGCACCGCGATGCGGCCGCGCAACCCGTTCAGCACCAGGGTCTGCTGGGTTTCCGCGAGCCCGATCTCCCAGGGAGAGCCGGCATGGGTCAGCGAGGTCAATGGGCTGGCGCCGGTGCCGCCCTCGAACCCGGCGATCGTCACATGGTCGGCGCGGGCCTTCGAAACTCCGGCGGCGACGGTACCGACACCGACCTCGGAGACCAATTTGACCGACACCGCGGCTCGCGGGTTGGCGTTTTTCAGATCGTGGATCAACTGCGCCAGATCCTCGATCGAGTAGATGTCGTGGTGCGGCGGCGGCGAGATCAGCCCGACCCCGGGAGTCGAGTGCCGCACCTTAGCGATGGCCTTGTCGACCTTGTGGCCAGGCAATTGCCCGCCTTCGCCAGGCTTGGCACCCTGCGCCATCTTGATCTGCAGGACGTCGGCGTTGACCAGGTACTCGGTGGTGACGCCAAACCGGCCGGAGGCGACCTGCTTGATTGCCGAGCGCTTCGAATCGCCGTTCTCCAGCGGCTTGAACCGCTCGGCCTCTTCGCCGCCCTCGCCGGTGTTTGATTTGCCACCGATGCGGTTCATCGCGATGGCGAGGGTCGTATGCGCCTCGCGGCTGATCGAGCCAAAGCTCATCGCACCCGTCGCAAAGCGCTTGACGATCTCGCTCGCCGGCTCGACCTCGTCGAGCGGCACCGGCTCCTCGGCGAAGTTCAAGGTCATCAACCCGCGGATCGTCAGCAGCCGCTCGCTCTGGTCGTTGATCGTCGCGGCGAAGGCCCGATAAGCGTCCAGCGAGTTCCCACGCACGGCGTGCTGCAATTTGGCGACCGATTGCGGCGTCCAGGCGTGGTCTTCGCCGCGCAGCCGGAAGGCGTAGTCGCCTCCGACATCGAGCATGTCGCGGTAGATCGGGTTGTCGCCATAGGCGTTTCTGTGACGTGCGACCGCTTCCTCAGCGATCTCGCGCAAGCCGACCCCTTCGATCGTCGTTGCTGTCCCGGTGAAGTACCGCTCTACAAAATCGCTGGCCAATCCCACGGCGTCGAAGATCTGCGCGCCGCAATAGGATTGATAGGTCGAGATCCCCATCTTGGAGATGACCTTGAGGATCCCCTTGCCGAGCGCCTTGATGTAGTTCTTCTGCACCTCGTAGGCGCTGAGCGGCAGACCGTTCTCGACGCGGATCTGCTCCAGCGTAGCAAAGGCGAGATAGGGGTTGATCGCCTCGGCGCCGTAGCCGGCGAGCGCACAGAAATGGTGCACTTCGCGCGCCTCGCCGGTCTCCACGACAATGCCGGTCAAGGTGCGCAGCCCCTGGCGGATCAGGTGGTGGTGCATCGCCGAGGTCGCCAACAGCGCAGGTATCGGCACGCGCCCGGCCGAGATCGCGCGGTCGGACAGGATCAGAATATTGTGCCCGGCCTGCACCGCCGCGGTGGCCTCACGGCAGAGGCGTTCGAGCGCCGGCGCCATGCCGTCCGAGCCCTCCGCCGCCGGCCAGGTCGCATCGAGGGTGTCGGTGCGAAACGCCGAAACCAGATGCTCGATCGCGTGGATCTTTTCGAGATCGGTGTCGGTCAGGATCGGCTGCGAGACTTCGAGCCGGTAGTGGGTCCCGGCCTCGTGGCCCAGCAGGTTCGGCCGCGGCCCGATCATCGAGACCAGCGACATCACCAATTCCTCGCGGATCGGATCGATCGGCGGATTGGTGACCTGGGCAAAATTCTGCTTGAAGTAGTTGTAGAGCAGCTTTGGCTTGCTCGACAGCGCGGCGATCGGCGTGTCGGTGCCCATCGAGCCGACCGGGTCGTCGGCATCGCGCGCCATCGGCTCGAGGAAAAACTGGATGTCCTCCTGGGTGTAGCCAAAGGCCTGCTGCAGATTGAGGTGGGCTGTCGGGTCGGTCGACCGCGCCGGCGCCACCGCCCTCGCGGAAGCCTCGCGGTGCTCCTCGGTGAGATCGGGCAATTCGGCCAGCTTGAACTGGGTCGCCTCGAGCCAGGCCTCGTAGGGATGCTCGGCGGCGAGCTCGCGCTTGATCTCGGCGTCGTCGATGATGCGGCCCTGCTCGAGGTCGATCAGCAGCATCTTGCCGGGCTGCAGCCGCCATTTATGGATGATCTTTTCCTCGGGCACCGGCAGAACCCCGGCTTCCGAAGACATGATCACGTGGTCGTCGTCGGTGACGATATAGCGCGCCGGCCGCAGCCCATTGCGGTCGAGGGTGGCACCGATCTGCCGCCCATCGGTAAAGGCGATCGCCGCCGGTCCGTCCCACGGCTCCATCAGCGCTGCGTGGTATTCGTAGAAGGCGCGGCGCTGCGGATCCATCAACGGGTCGCCGGCCCAGGCCTCGGGGATCAGCATCCTCATCGAATGGGCGAGCGAGTAGCCACCGCCGATGACGAGCAATTCGAGCGCGTTGTCGATGCAGGCGGTGTCCGACTGCCCGGGCCCGATCAGTGGCACCATCTTGGCGAGATCGGCGCCCAGCAGCTCTGAGGTCATCGCCTGGCGCCGGGCGGCCATCCAATTGACGTTGCCGCGCACCGTGTTGATCTCGCCGTTGTGGCACAAAAACCGGTAGGGGTGGGCGAGCCGCCAGGACGGAAAGGTGTTGGTCGAAAACCGCTGATGCACGAGCGCCAGCGCCGAGACCGTCAGCGGGTTGCGCAGATCCTGATAGAAGCTTTCGACCTGCGGCGCCAAGAGCAGGCCCTTGTATACGAGAGTACGGGTCGAGAAGGACGGCATATAGAGGTCGCGCAAGGCCGGCATGCCGTGCCGTTCCGCCAAGTCGGCGACGGTGTTGAGAGCCTGCTTGCGGATCGTCAGAACCTTGCGCTCGAAGGCGTCTTGGTCGGCGATCTTGGAGCTGCAGGCGACGATCGCCTGGCTGATCCACGGCATCGTCTCGATAACCCTGGCACCAAGCCCGGTCGTGTCGGTCGGAACGTCACGCCAGCCGACCAATGTCTGGCCTTCGGCGCGGACGAAATGCTCGACATGCGCGATGGCGATCGCCCGCACCCGCTCGTCCCACGGCAAAAAGCACATCGCGACCGCATAGCGGCCTTGTGGGGGCAAGGTCAGGCCCTGCCGGCCGGCCCATTCGCGCAGCAGCGCATCGGGCATCTGGATCAGGCAGCCCGCCCCGTCACCGACCAGCGGATCGGCGCCGACCGCACCGCGATGATCGAGATTGACCAGGATCTGCAGACCGCGCGCGACGATATCGTGCGATTTTCGCCCCTTGATGTTGGCGACGAAACCGATACCGCACGAATCATGCTCGTTGCGCGGGTCGTAGAGACCTTGGCTCTCGGGCAATGCCATCGCGGATGCTCTTCACCTGACGCTGTTGACACAAGGCCACCGGGCGCGCCGCCCAAGGACGGCGCGAACGCCATAATATGCACAAGATCGGCGAGGACGCGAATCGCTTTAACGCGTGGTTAATTCGGCGTCAAGCGAGGAGCTTACCGGTTGAAAGACGCGCTTGCCGGGTCGGTACCGGCGCAGAACGGCGCGTCCCTGCTCGCCGGGAAAAAACTGGCAAAACCGCGGTTTCATGCCGTTCTGCTGCAGAAACGGCCTCGTCAAGTCGTTGTTATCGCGTCAAACTGACGGTGAATTCCCTAGATCGGCGAACAGCGAATTAATTCCGCCGGCAGGGAGCCCAATCCGGCTTACAGGGAAGCACCAGGGAAGAGCCATGCGCGCGCGATACCGACGGATGCCCCGCGCGCGCGTATTGCCGCTAGGGTATCAAGCTCATGGTGGTTGACCACCCGCGGACGCCCGCGCGGGCATTGCCGATCCGATATTGGAAGGCGGCGGAGTAAGAGAGTGACCCAAAAGTTTGCGGCATCGCGGCGCATGGCCTGGACTCCCGGCAACGGAGTTCACGGGTGACGGCGAACGGTGATGCGGACGCAGGAGCACCTTCGGATTACCGGCGAGCGGGCGAGGGGTTATCCGAACGACCTGCCGGATGCCGAGTGGGCGCGTCTTGAGCCGCTGATCCCGCCGGCTCGCCCCGGCGGGAGGCCACGCAAGACTGACATGCGCGCGGCGATGAACGTGCCTACGACCGCTTCACCGGCCGGTGGTCGCGACTCTTTGTCCCCGCGCTTCTCGGCGCCGCTGAGGTCGCTCCGGGACGCTGAAGCGGCGCATGCCTGCCACCTGGCTTTGTCTATGCGCGGCCGCTTCCAATCAGCATCTCGAGACTCATGGACAGCTTTCCGCCGGAATCGAACCGTGCAAGCTTCGCTTTTACAGTCTCGCGCACCCTGCGACGGTCTGCCTCAGCCAGCGCGAGATAGGACTGCGGTTGTTGTCCGGTCCCCGTTTCAATCGGTTCCCAATATTCATCGAAACTCTCCATGATGTCCGCACGAGTTTCCCGATCTACCCGAATGTCCCGGAAGCCTGCATCGGCGAACAACTTTTCGAGCCGCACCTGGTCGGCCAGTGCCCATGACAGGTAAAGAACATTCCGTCGCCCGGGAAGAAACCTGCTGAGCGTTTCGGCGAGAACGCTCCACATCGGCGTCCGATCTGGCGTGGAGTGCACGCATACGGCCGCCCTGCTTCCTGGACGAAGAACGCGGCGGAACTCCAGCAGCCCAAGAGCGGGATCAGGAAAGAACTGCAGACCGAGCTGACAAGTGACCGCGTCGAAGCTGTCATCCCTAAAGGGCAAGGCCTGACCATCAGCGGCCGCGGGCCGAAACGTCTGCGCGGCCAGTCGGACCCGTGCAGCTTCAAGCATTTCTGGCGCGATATCTGCGCCAACCACGATCCCCGAAGACCCGACAATCGAAAGCGCCATCGCGGCAGCCTCGCCGGTTCCAGTGGCGACATCGAGCACCGTGCAACCTGGTGAGACCTGAGCGGCTGCAAGCAACGAGGGAACGAAAAGACGAGACCACCGGCCCACCCAGCGGTCATACGCTGATGTACTGACGGGTTGCCCAGTCACCACGTGGAGGCCTGGCGCGTAGTCTGTGCTCATGTCCTACCACAGTCCTCAGTCTTACCCAATAACGGTAGCCGGATTCTCGAGGCGACTACAATCATTCCAGCTTGCGCGCCTCCTCGGGCAACATGATCGGGATTCCATCGCGGATCGGGTAGGCAAGCCCCGCCTCGCGGCTGATCAGCTGGCTGGCACCGGGATCATATTCCAGCGGCCCCTTGGTAAGCGGGCAGACCAATATTTCCAACAACCTAGAATCGAGGGTCGCTTGGTGTCGTGTGTTTGATATTTCGTCCATCAGCCCACATCCTCCAGATCGACGACATTTACAGCTGTTCCTCCGACGATCGGATAGAGCCACGGGAACGCGATCTTCAGACCAAGCGGGGGCACGGCCATCCACACGTAGTTGAGGTGCCAATTACTCAGCAAAGCCTTGGGAATTGCCGCTCTCACGCAATTCGCGGGTCAGTGATGACAAGCTGACGCGTTGTCGGCCGGTCGCGTCGAAATTGCTGGGATCGAGCCAGCGCTCGAACGCGGCGCGCAACATCGGCCAGTCCCGGTCGATGATCGCAAACCACGCCGTGTCGCGGTTGCGGCCCTTGACCACATCGGCCTGACGAAAAATGCCTTCGAACTGAAACCCAAGCCTGGCTGCTGCAGCCCGCGACGGCGCGTTCAACGCGTTGCATTTCCACTCATAGCGGCGATAACCTAGCTCATCGAATGCGCGCCGCATCATCAGGTACATGGCCTCGGTCGCAGCCGGTCGCCGTTGCAACGATGGCGAATAGGCGAGGCCGCCAACCTCGATCGTGCCGGCGCCGGCGTTGATGCGTAGATAGCTCGCGACGCCGACCGCCTTGCCGGCGTCAGTATCGATGATCGCGTGGATCAGCGGGTCTTCCTTTGAAGCGACGGTCTGCATGTAGGCGAGATATT
>Ga0306926_10009224_pt1 | contig 10846 bp, 7 predicted proteins | sample flu12Cox44000178_FD_203759 | JGI IMG/M metagenome (GOLD analysis project Ga0306926, IMG submission 203759) | Lab enrichment of tropical soil microbial communities from Luquillo Experimental Forest, Puerto Rico - flux8day.12C.oxic.44.000.178 (v2)... | ecosystem: Environmental > Terrestrial > Soil... | reverse complement strand
GCCAAGCGGGCTACTTCCTGCTGGCCGTGGCGGCGCTGCGGCTGCTTGCCGAGCCTCCTGGCGGCGGCGCGCTTTTCTTCAACGCGCGCTTTGCCCAATTCGCCCTAATGATCGCGTGTTTCGGCGTAGCGCTCGGAGCCGCACGCTCACATCGAGCGAGCATCGCCGGGCGGGAGCAGGCGGAGATCGGGCTGCTCGGAGTGGCGATCAATGTTTACGCGCTCATCGCGTTGTCAGCAGAATTCTGGGACTATTTCGGCAAGGCCACGACCGCGATGGACGCCACGCTGGCGCGGCATCTTTCTCTCTCCATTTTGTGGACTGGCTATGCCACGGCGCTGATCCTCTTTGGCGTACAGAATAAGTCCGCGCTGATGAGATGGCAGGGACTGGCGCTGTTCGGTCTGGTGGTCGGCAAGGTCTTTTTGTACGACCTGTCGTTCCTCGAGCGTGCCTATCGCATTCTGTCGTTCTTGGTCCTGGGCTGCCGTTTTGCTTGGCGTCTCGTTCCTGTATCAGCGCAAGCTGGCGCGCGAGCGTGCGCCATGAAGGCGCGGCGAGCCATGTTCGCCGTGTGGTTGGCCGCCGCAGCTGCCCTGGCGAGCGCCTCCGACCTGCCCGATCCCTGGCGCTCCTGGCGCTACTCCCGCACCGTACCGGCAAGTGCATCACCAATCGACGGGCCAGCGCAAATCTTGCTGCCCTGGGAAGTCGTTGCGCATTGCAAAACGGGCTGCGCGGATTTGCGCTTGATCGACGTGCGGGGACAGGAAGTCCCTTACGAGCTGCGAATCGCGAGAGGAACCAGCGACTCCCGGAGTTACCAGGCCGGAATCGTCGAAAACAGTTTCGTTGCCGGGAGATACACGCAACTGGTGGGCGATCTGGGGCTACCGCCTCCCGCTTATGACCTGGTTCGGGTGGAAACGGCGGAGACGGATTTCATGGTCTGGGCCGAAGTGGCGTTGAGCGACGACGCCAAGACCTGGCGCGTCGTCGAGTCCCGCGCTCCCATCGCGCGTTTCGGAAAAGGTCTTGCCGGCGGCACCGAGAGCATCCCTTTTGCCGGACTGAGTTCACGCTACATCCGGGTGCGCATCTTTGCGGCCGAGCATCCGTTCCCGGTTACCGGATTGGCGGTCGCGCACGCGATGGCGAAGCCGGCAGAGCGCAGCGAGGTTCCGGCAACTTTCCAGCCCGCAAAAGCCCCGCCAAAAGCCGGAGGCGAGAAAGAGTCGGTCTGGGAAAGCGATCGCACCGCTTCGTATATTCCCGTTTCGCAACTGCGCTTTGCCACCGACAGTGCCGAGTTTTACCGCGCTGTCCGTCTCAGTTCGAGCGGCGACGGCAAAGAGTGGACCTACCGCGGTTCCGGATGCATCTACCGCTACAAACTTGGCGGGACCGTACGGGAATCTCTGACCGTCGATTTTGCGGAATGGCCCGAAATCGCGGGCCTGCGGGTCGAAGTGCTTAACGGAGATGATGCCCCGCTCCAGAATGTAAAGCTGTCGCTTTTCGCGATTCCGCGCAGGTTGCTGCTCAAGCCACAGGCCGGCGCAACTTACCAGATGATTTATGGGAACGAGCGGGCAGTCTCGCCACACTACGACCTCGGCCGCTATCTCGAGGCAGGCCCGGCCGCACCGGCATATCCGGCTTTGACGCTGGGGGCGGAAGAGATCACGACAAACTACCGCGATCCGCGGCCGTTCACCGAACGCCATCCCGAACTGTTGTGGGTCTCGCTCGGAGTCGCCGTCGTTCTGATCGGGCTGACCGCGCTCAAGACGCTGCGCACGCCCGGTGTCGCTCCGCCGTCTTCGGGAGTGAGCTAGTTGCTCTTGAGAGCGTAACCGACATCGAACGGCAGCTTGCCGTCGACCCGCAGCACTTTCACCGAACTGTTGATCGCGTACACATCCACAATCCCGATCGCTCCTGGCGTGGCCTCCACCGTGCGAATCAATTCATCGTCCGAGTCCACGATCTTCACCGTCTGGCGCGATTCGTTGAGCTTGGCGATGGCCGCCCTCGGGTCAATCCCGACTCCGAACAGCTTTTGCAGCACGCCGTGCATGTCGGGCGAATCCGGGCTCTTCAGGATCAGGATAAAACTTTTGCCGTCGGACCAGGTTTTCGCGGTGCCCTTACACAATTTGACCAGCTCGTTGAGCGGCACATCGGCGAGTTTGCTGCCGGCGGAAGCTACCACGGCCATGTTCTTAATGCCTGGGAGCGCGGGCGCCGCGAACGTCGCGAGAGCCGTCATGGCCACCGCGCAGAGCAGCAAACTCCGCCGCGAACCTCCCTGCATTTCCTGGCCGGCTTTCCGTCCGGATTCACCGCGCATTCCGAAGTATCTTTCGTTCGTTGCTCCCGAACAAGTGGGTGTTGGGAAGAAGGGATATATGTGGCCAAACGAATACTCCACCGTGACCGCACACCTGTCCTTCGGAACAGTTTCGCGCGCGCAGTTCAAAACGCTATTGTCGCGGTGCTAGCGATTTTGCCCCCAAATGTGGACCGCGCTGGTCAGCCTTCCCCCGGCTGGCCGGCGCGGTTTGCCCCGACTCGGAGCCGGACGGCCCTCAAGCTTTCTTGATCAGTCTGGTCAGCCACACCAGAATCACCGCGCCGACGAAGGCCACAATGATTCCGCCGATCAATCCGCCTCCTGCCGATATCCCGATCAAGCCAAACAGCCAACCCCCCACGATCCCACCCAGTATTCCCAGAATGATGTCCATCACGATTCCGTACCCGCCACCCTTCATCACCTTGCCTGCCAAGAACCCGGCGATCAGCCCGACCACGATCCAGTACACTAGCCCGCTCATGACTGCCTCCTTCGAATTGACGCGGCGTGGGAGAGATCGGTTTTAGAGGATTCCTCGCCCGAACGTCAAGCGCAAACCTGTCGACAGCAACAAGTCGTTTCCTTTCAAGCCGAGCGGGGGATTGCTGATGTAACGGTCACTGAACGTCACCTGCCAGCTGAGCCACGCTTTCAGCTTGGTCGCGGAAGTGGCGTCGACGGTGATGCGGTAATTGCCGAGCGAACTCAGATTGGGAAAGAACGACACTTGCTCAGACACGGTGGTGCGGGAGCTGAGCTTCGAGTTGAGCGACTGGCCCACCACCACCTCGGCGAAGTGGCGCGATTGCGACGGTACGGCAATCGTTGGAGGCGGTGGCGCGGGATTTGCCGTGGTATACGCCGAAAAATATTCCTGGTTGAAGCTGCCGCCGCCAAATACATCGAATTGCGTGCGTTTGCTGTTGACCACGTGATAGCCAAGCCCGCCGCCCAGCACGTTGCGGAGATTCAGGTTTTGCAGCTGGTTGGAATCGAAGTCGGTAAACACGAAGGCGTAAACCCGCGGCGTCAGACTAATTTCGTCGCGCACGCCGGCGTGAATGGCGTTAGCTGTGGTCGTTGCCGGACTCACATTGCTGTCTTTCGCATACACCTGCGTGTAGTAGAGCTCCAGCTTGTTCTTCGGCACCACCCGCGCCGCCTTCCCCGCTAGGCTCAGCGCCGTGGTCGAAGAGTTCCCCTCGGTGATGCTTAGTCCAAAGTCCACCAGCCCACCCCAGAAATCGAGCAGACCGGGATGCTGAAGCTTGTCGTAGTCGGCCTGCTCCTTGTCGTTGCGGATCACCGTCACCGAGTCGCGCGGTGCCGAAACCTCGCCGGCATCGGCGGTGGCCACTTCGAGCTTGCCGTCAGAAGCGTTCACCCTCCCGACGATCACCCGGCCGTCTCGGAGCGTCAGGTGCAGGGACTGCGACGAGACGATCGCTGTCACCGCCTCCCAGGGAATGGTCACGTCACCGGCCAAATCCGTCTTGATCAGCAGCGTTTTTGCATTGTCGTCTGTCTTGACGATGAGTCCGGTAAGCCGGTCGCCGTTTTTCAATGTCACTACGTCAGCCCTGACGACCGAAACGAACACAGAAAACGACAACCACACCAGCAACGACAAGCGGCGCATGGCGCTCTCCTTTTGGGGGATTTCATTCGCGGGCGCGGGAAATGCTTAGCCAAACCGTAATCTGGCCGCGTCAGAGTTTACTCGAATCGCGGCAGACTTCCCAGGCACTGTTGCGGGCGACCAGGCTCGTTTTTGCCGCTCTTGCGCTTATACTATGGCGTTCCAAATGAGAGAAAAGAGGAAACTTCATGCGCTTTGGTTCCGGACGTGCGGTAGGGTCAGCAGCGGCTCTGTCGTTTCTGTTATTTCTCGCCGGATGCGCCAGCGCTCCCCCAACCAAAGATCCAGTTCAGGCCGCTGCGCGAAAACCGGTCATCGTTTTCATGACCGACTTCGGCACCGCCAACGATGCGGTCGCTCTGTGCAAAGCAGTGATTCTCAATATCTCGCCCGATGTCCGCATCATGGACATCACCCATCAGGTAACGCCATTTCAGATCGAAGAGGCTTCCCGCTTTCTCTACGGTGTTTCCCCTTACTATCCATCCGCTACGGTCTTTCTGGTAGTCGTTGATCCCGGGGTCGGAACCTCGCGCAAAGCCGTTATCGTCAAAACCAAGAAAGGGCAGCTCTTCGTGCTCCCGGACAACGGCATCATCAGCGCGGTTACCGATCGCGACGGCCTCGAGGGCGCGCACGAAATCACCAATCAGAACTGGATGGTTCAAGGAGCGGTCTCTTCTACTTTTCACGGCCGCGACATTTTCTCTCCCGCTGCCGCGCACCTCGCCGAAGGCTGGGACTACACCATCGCCGGGCCCGAAATCCCCCAGCTCGTCCGCCTCACTCCCAAAACCGCCACGGAGGAAGACAAAGGCGTCTCTGGCGACATCATCGGCCTCGACGATCCCTTCGGTTCGCTGATCTCCGACATCACCCGGGAGCAGTTCGAACGGCTTGGCTACCTGCTGGGCGACAAAATCACCGTTCAAATCAACAAAAAGCCTTTCGCTTTGCCCTTTGCGAAGACATTCATGAACGTGCCGGTAGGCGACCCGCTGCTGTACATCGATTCGCGTGGCCGCGTAGCCATCGCCGTCAACCAGGGCAACTACGCCCGGAAATTTGGCATTGCTCCGCCCGCTTCCCTCTTCATTCCGAAAAAGGCCGCCGCGCTAAAGTCCGCGAGACACTAGGACGGTTCACCGGCTCGGGCGCCGCGGGGATCGGGGGCGGCCGGCGGAACAACAAAGAGCACCCTAGTCCGGCTGCGCCATTTGCATTTTCCGCCGCACCCCTGAACAATGAAGCTTCAGGAGAAACCCATGCCGGAAGCTGTGATTGTCTCCGCGGTTCGTACCCCTGTCGGCCGCGCCTACAAGGGGACGCTGCGCGCCACTCGTCCCGACGACCTGGCCGCACTCGTTGTGAGGGAAGCCGTCGCTCGCGTACCGGGTCTGCAGCCCGGCGAAATTGACGACGTCATCCTCGGCTGCGCCATGCCCGAGGGCGAACAAGGCATGAACGTGGCGCGCATTGCCGCGCTGCGGGCCGGCTTACCGGTGGAAACCTCTGCGATGACCATCAACCGCTTTTGCTCCTCCGGCCTGCAAGCCATCGCGCTGGCCGCAGACCGCGTGCGCGGCGGCGGCGCCGAGGTCATCGTCGCCGGCGGCACGGAGTCCATGTCCATGGTGCCTATGGGCGGCAACAAAATTTCGCCGAATCCCTGGCTGGTGGACCACTATCCGGACGCCTACATCAATATGGGCCTAGGAACCGAAAACATTGCCCGCAAGTTCGGCATCACCCGCGAAGCGGCCGACGAATTTGCTCTCAACTCCCACAGGAAAGCCGTCGCCGCGATCGCCGCTCGGAAGTTCCAGGACGAACTGCTGCCGGTTGAGGTCAAATTTACCTCGCTGCCGGCCAACGGTCAGGCCCCTGCTGCAAAAGCCAAGCCGCAAAAGCCCTCCACGCAAACCGTCAAATTTGATACCGACGAGCTGCCCCGCGCCGACACTTCGCTCGAAGTTCTCAGCAAGCTCAAACCCGCTTTTCATGTGCAGGGCAGAGTGACCGCCGGCAACAGCTCACCCATGAGCGATGGCGCCGCGGCGGTGGTGGTGATGAGCAACGCCCGGGCGCAAGCGCTTGGCGTCAAGCCGCTCGGGCGCTTCGTTGCCTATGCGACCGCAGGCTGCCTGCCCGAAGAGTTCGGCATCGGGCCCGTGTATGCCATTCCGAAAGCGTTGAGACTCGCCGGATTGCAACTCGCCGACATCGCGGTCATCGAATTGAACGAAGCGTTCGCGGCGCAATCGCTGGCGGTCATTGCGCAGGCCGGACTGCCTCCGGAAAAGGTCAATCCCAACGGCGGAGCGATCGCACTCGGCCATCCGCTCGGCTGCACCGGCGCCAAGCTCACTGCTTCGCTGCTGCGCGAACTGCAGCGTCAAAACGCACGCTTTGGCATGGTGACCATGTGCATCGGCGGGGGAATGGGCGCTGCCGGCATCATCGAGCGCCTGTAGCGCTCAACGGCTGATCGAACCCGCCCGCAGATTGTTCGTACCGCCGGGTTCCGCTTCCACCAGCAGTTTCAGTCTGGCCAGGTCGTCCTGCATCTTGCGGCGCGCGGCGTAGGTCAGCACCGGCTCACAGATCCGATCCTCTAAGCTTGCATACTTGGTATGCGAAGTGAAAATGAGGCGGGTGTATTCTCCGCCTCCCAGCAGTTGGAAGTCCGCATCGCCGGTAAAACCATCGGAAACCAGGTTGCCCGAAGAGATCTCCAAACCGAGTTCCTGGTTGGGTATGACCCGGATCGTTCTGACCGTCATCTCCACGCGGCGGCCGCCGATCAACTCGGCCATTTTGAACCTGGCTGCGTTCACCGGCGAGGCGCCGCCGTCCAGCCTTCGCAGTTCCTCGAGACCCGAAATCCAGCGCCGCGCGAGATCATCCGAGCTGATCCAGCGAAACACCGAGGAAGCAGGGCGAGCGATCGTGACCTCTTCTTCGATCACGCCACGATCCGCACGGCGCGCCGCAAACCACAACACCACGGCCACAACCAGCGCTATGCCAAAAAGACCTTGCAAAGTCCGAGCCAGGAAACTCATGCATCCCTCTCGGCGAAAAGACCTCTGCGGAGGCCAGAATATTACTCCGAACTGCCGTCCACTCCAAGCAAATCTCTACCGACAAGAGATACTGAAGGTTTATGCTTATCCGTTGTATAAAAGGTGCGGCACTCTCCATCTTTTCGCGTTCCGCAGCCCGACCGTACTGCCCTCCCGACCTTGGACCCGGCGAAGCTCCCCGCCTCGAGTGGCGCGCGTTTCCAAGCTAGTACCGGCGCTGAATTGCGGCGGCCTCAACGCCGGGGTACAATCCGTGCGTAACACTGTTAACCTGCAGCCGATCCTGCGGTTCCGACTGTTGATCCATCCGGAGGCCTCCCATGGCAACCAGCGTTGTTAGCAAAGCGCCCGCAAAAGGCGGCAGCTTTCTGCTTGAGTCTCCTGCACCGCAGGATGTGTTCACTCCAGCCGACCTCAGCGACGACCAGAAGCTGATTGGCCAAACGGCGGAAGAGTTCGTGGTGAAAGAGGTGTTGCCGGTCGCCAAGGACTTGGAAAACAAGAAGCCGGGGCTGATGGCGGAACTGGTGCGGAAGGGCGGCGAGCTGGGCTTAATGGGTGGCGGCGTGCCCGAGGAGTATGGCGGCGCCGGTCTGGACAAAGTCGCGACCACGGTGCTGACCGAAAAACTCTCCATCTATGGCGGCTTTGCGGTGACGCACGGCGCGCACGCGGGCATCGGGACGCTGCCCATCGTCTATTTCGGAACGGAAGAGCAGAAGAAGAAGTACCTGCCGAAGCTGGCGACAGGCGAACTGATCGGAGCTTACTGCCTGAGCGAGCCGCAAGCCGGCTCCGACGCCCAGAATTCGTTGACGCGGGCGGAGCTCGATGGCGACGGCACGCATTACGTGCTGAACGGCCAGAAGATGTGGATCACCAACGGCGGGTTCGCCGACCTGTTCATCGTGTTCGCCAAGATCGACGGAGAAAAGTTCACCGCCTTCATCGTGGAGCGCGCCTACCCGGGCTGCAAGCCTGGCAATGAAGAACATAAGATGGGGATTCACGGCAGCTCCACGACTCCGGTGTTCCTCGAAAATTGCAAAGTGCCCAAGGAGAATCTGCTGCACGAAATCGGGCGCGGGCACATTGTGGCGTTCAATATTTTGAACGCCGGCCGCTTCACGCTGGGGGCGAGCTGCGTAGGCGGCGCCAAACACGTGCTGATGACTGCTTCCAAATACAGCAAAGAGCGGCGGGCGTTTGGCAAACCGATCGGCGACTTCGGCTTGATGAAGGAAAAACTTGCGGAGATGGCCATCGCGCTTTTTGCCGTGGAATCGATGGTGTACCGCAGCGCGGGGAACATTCAAGCCATGGTGGCGGCGGGCACAGGAGACAAGACGGCGCACCTTATGAAGGTTCTCGAGGAGTACGCCATCGAGAGTTCCATCGCCAAGGTCTACGGCAGCGAGATGCTGGATTTGGTGGTCGATGAAGGTGTACAGATCTTCGGCGGCTACGGTTTCCATGAAGACTATCCGGTCTGCCGGGCTTATCGCGATTCGCGTATCAACCGTATTTTCGAAGGCACCAACGAAATCAACCGTATGCTCATCGTGCAGATGCTTATGAAGCGCGCTATGGGCGGGCAACTGGCGTTGCTTCCGGCGGCGATGAAGCTCGCGGATGAAATTCTGGCCGGGCCGTCCTTGGAAGAGGCCCCGGAGGGAGTGCTCAGCGAAGAATCGCGCGTAGTGGCCAATGCGAAGAAGATATTTTTGCAGGCGGCGGGGGGCGCGGTGCAGAAATTCCGCGAGTAGCTGGCCGAGGAACAGGAGCTGGTAGGGGCACTGGCAAACATCGTGATGGAAGTGTACGCCATGGAGTCCTGCCTGCTCCGCTCGCAAAAGGCCGCGGAAACCAGAGGCGAGGCGGCCAACAGCGCAATGATCGGCGCGGCGCGGGTGTTCATCAGCGATGCCATGGAGCGGGCAGAGCACGAAGCCAAGCGGGCGATTGCCGCGGTGTATGAGGGGGACATGCTCACCACACAGCTGGCGGTGCTGAAGCGCTTCGGGAAGCGCGCTACCGTGGACACCATCGCCTTGCGCCGCGAGGTCGCCGCAGCGGTGCAGTCCCAGGACCGCTATCCATTCGAAGGACGCTAGGCAGCGGATTTCTGTTCTAACGCCCCGAACCGCCGGCAGGTGGACGAGAACGAGTATCGCCTGAAGCGGCAATCCGGTCCAAACCGAGATCCCGAAAGCACGGGCGCCACAAGCAGCCAGAACTCACCGCCAAGCGGCGCGTCGTTTTCCTGAATTTCTTCCACTCGACGGCAACCCATTGAAGAGTATCGAGTTGCCTGTTTGGAACGCTGCCGGGAGCGTTTCTGCCTGCGGGCGCGCCCGCTTCCTTAAACTGATAAGGGTGTCTGGAGCTTCCCTGACGAGGGGAATGCCCGCCTCGATGCCGCGCAAAATCACCATTCTGGCTTTGACGATTGTGGGGCTGCACGTCGTCGGAGCAGTCGCGCTTGGCCAGTCCCCCGCCGGAGCTGTGCTCGGCAACCTGCTACAAATCACGGCCAGTTTCGCGGCCACTTATGCCTGCTTCGACGCTTCGCGCCGGGCGGTGCGCTTTGGCCGGGCATTCTGGGTTCTGGTGGGAATGGGAATCAGCGTCTGGGGGATCGCCAACATCGGTTGGACCTACTACGAAGTGGTTCTGCACCGCGAACCGCCCGAACTCTCGTTTATCCGCTTTCTGTTCGACACCCAGGAAGCATTTTTTGCCATGGCCATTCTGCTCGACCGCGACGAGCAAGCCAAGCAACTGGACCTCGGATTCGTCCTGGATGCAGTGCAAATCGCGCTGATCTTCCTCTTTACTTACGTTGGGCTGTATTACGTCCCGTCGCTGGCGCTCAACCCACACGACGTCGTGCTGCGCGAATACGCCATCGCCACGGCGGAAATCACGGCGGTGCTGGTCCTGGCCGTGTTGCGCACGCTACTGGCCAGCTCTCCGAGCGCGAAGCAGTTGTACCTTGGGCTGACGGGATACCTGTTTGTGTACGCCATCGGCTCGTCGCTTGCGAACTTCGTGCAGATGCAAGGCGAAACGCGGACGGGAACCTTCCTCGATCTGGCCTGGACAGTGCCGCTCCTGTGCGGTGCACTGTGGGCCGCGTACTGGCAAGAAGCCCCGGCGGGCGCTGGCGAGAATGAGCGCGCCGCAGCAACCAAAACGCTTGGCGAAACCATTCTGACCAACACCCTGTTCGGTGCGGCGCCGGTGCTGGTGTTCTTACTGTCGTCAGGACTGGGTGCGGAGTGGAGCCGGGTCAGGCAAACGCTGCTGGGCGTATCGGTGGTTTGCTACATCGCGCGGATGGCGATCTCCGACTACCGGCAAGTGCGAAACGCCGAAGTGGTGCGGCGGCAGGCACAGGCGCTGGACTCCGCGGTCGACGGCATGGCCATCGTGGCCGCGGATGGGAAGTATTCCTACGTCAATGAGGGGCACGCCAAGCTGCTTGGCACTTCCGCACGCGAGAGGATGATCGGCGGCCCGTGGCGGGAAGTTTCGGTTGCGGCAGCTTCCTCTGACGGACCCGCGTCCCGGATCCGCGCCGCATTAAAGAAGGAAGGCAGGTGGTACGGCATTTTGGAGGTTCTACGCAAAAACGCCGCTTACGTGCCGGTGGAGTTGTCCATAACCTCGCTTCCCGATGGCGGAATGGTGCTGGTCAGCCGCGACCTGACCGAGCGGAGACAGGCGGAGCAGGCGCGAGCGGAAGCCGAAATCAAATAC
>Ga0306926_10009223_pt1 | contig 10846 bp, 10 predicted proteins | sample flu12Cox44000178_FD_203759 | JGI IMG/M metagenome (GOLD analysis project Ga0306926, IMG submission 203759) | Lab enrichment of tropical soil microbial communities from Luquillo Experimental Forest, Puerto Rico - flux8day.12C.oxic.44.000.178 (v2)... | ecosystem: Environmental > Terrestrial >... | reverse complement strand
GCCGCCGACCGGGCCGACGACGTCGGCGTCCGGGATCCGCACCTCCTCCAGAAATAGCTCATTGAACTCGGGCTCGCCCGTGATCTGCCGCAGCGGACGCACGGTCACCCCCGGCGAGCGCATATCCAGCGCGAAGTAGGTCAAGCCACGGTGCTTGACGGACTCTGGATCGGTGCGAGCGACGAGCATGCAGCGCCGGGAGAACTGGGCGATGCTGGTCCACACCTTCTGACCGGTGACGACCCACTCGTCGCCGTCGCGGACCGCCCGGGTCTTCAGCGACGCTAGATCCGAGCCCGCCTCCGGCTCGGAGAAGCCCTGACACCACAGTTCCTCACCAGACAGAATCGGCGCAAGAAAACGCTGCTGCTGCTCCTCGGTTCCCCATTGCATCAGCGTTGCGCCGGCGAGCAGGATGCCCAGGGCATTGATCGGAAGCGGCGCCCCGGCGCGGGCCATCTCCTCAAAGAAGATCGCCGACTCGGTCAGTGTCGCGCCGCGGCCACCGTGCTCGGTCGGCCACTGGACCGCAGCCCAGCCGGCGTCATACAGCCGGCCCTGCCAGGCGATCAGCCACTCGATCAGGCCGTCGTCCCAGCTGGGCTTCTGGCCTACCGGGTTCTGCGTGAGCCAGGTGCGCAGCTCCTCGCGGAATGCGGCCTCCGAGGCGGTGTAGGTCAGGTCCATCGTGGTGCCTAGTGGGCCGTCCAGCCCCCGTCGACCAGGAGGACATGGCCGGTCACGAAGTCGGACGCCGGCGATGCAAGAAACACCGCCGCGCCGACCATCTCCTCCGGCTGGGCCCAGCGGCCCAGCGGCGTGTTACGGATCGCCCACTTGGCGACCGCCTCGATTGCGAGCCCATCGCGCGTCATCTCGGTCTCCACCATTCCCGGAGCCAGGGCGTTCACCTGGACGTTGCGACGGCCCCACTCCATCGCAAGGGCCTTTGTGACGCCGACCAGTCCGTGCTTGGCGGCAATGTACGCCGAGTCGTCGCGCACCGCCACTAAGCCAAGCGTTGACGCGACGTTGATCAGCTTGCCGCCGCCATCTGCACTGAGGTGCGGTGATGCCACCTTGGCCAGCAGCCAGCATGACTGCAGATTCAGCTCAATCACCCGCTGAAACGTCGACAGATCCGTCTCTTCGATCGGGGAGTCGTGGTCGGTGGCGGCGTTGTTGACGAGGATGTCAAGCCCGCCGAGAGTCTCGACCGCCTGAGTGATGGCGCTTTCGATCGTCTCCGGACTGCTGAGGTCGGCGGCAAGCGCCTGGACGCTGCCAGCGGCTCCCGTTGCGGCCGCGACGGTCTCCTCGAGCCCAGCGACGGTGCGGGCCACGGCGATCACCTCGGCGCCGTGTTCGGCGAGGCCGACCGCAATCGCGCGGCCGATTCCGCGGCTGGCGCCGGTCACGACGGCTCGCCTCCCGGTCAGATCGAAGATCCCGTTGCCGGCAGACTTCGGGCGTGCGGCGGTTGAGGTCATCTGTCGCTACTCCATTCGGGTCGGATGGGTCAACGGTGCCGCGCGACGTTCCCCCAGTACAGACATCCAGCGAAGAACTGCCCAGGCGGGCAGGATGCCTTCCGCAGAGCCACGGGCGCCTTCCCCTATCTGGGCACAACCCCGCGCGCATGCTCGCGAAGCAGAACCGGACGCTGCGAAGCTCGGACGATGCGAATTCTGATCGTCGGCGGAGCCGGCCTGATGGGCGAGTACGCCGTCCGGGTGCTCGCGAAAGATAATCGGGTCGACGAGCTCATCGTCGCCGACCGCGACGAAACCCGGGCGAGGGCACTCTCAGACGAGGTCGGACAAAAGGCGAGCGCTCTGGGGCTGGACGTGTCCGACGGTGTAGCGCTTCGCGCCGCGATGGCCCGCGTCGATGTGGTGCTCAGCACCGCCGGCCCGTACTACCTGCTCGGCCTCCCCGTGCTCGAGGCGGCGATCGAGACCGGCACCCACTACCTCGACATCTGTGACGACTGGGAGCCGACGCTGGAGATGCTCAAGCTCGATGGCACGGCACGCGCAGCCGGGGTGATCGCGGTGATCGGTATGGGTGCGAGCCCCGGGATCAGCAACCTGCTCGCGCTGACTGCGATGAACGAGTGTGATCACGTCGACCGCGTGTTCACCGCCTGGCGCGCCGTGTCGACCGAGATCCCGCGGGTGACGCCGGAGAACCCGAAGCCACGCTCAACGGCTGCGCTTGAGCACTGGGTGCACAACTGCTCAGACCCGATCAAGGTTTGGCGAGACTGCGAGCTCGTCCAGTCATGGGCACTCGAGGAACTGACGCTCGCCTACCCGGGCCGTGGCGAGGGGACCGTGTGGGTTTGCGGCCATCCTGAGCCGCTGACGCTCCCCCGGAGCCGGCCGGAGATTCGTGAGTCATTCAATGTGATGACGGCGCGGCCCGGCCTGATGGCGCGGGTCAAGGAGGTCGCGGCGCGCGTACGCAGCGGTCAGCTTGACGTTCCCAGTGCCTGCGAGGACCTGATCCACAACCGTCCGCCGGGCGGCGAAGCCGCCGGGCCCGCGCCGATCTTTCCCGGGCTGTTCGCGCTGGCAGAAGGGCGAAAGGACGGGAATGCAATCCGGGTCAGCGCGACACCGCTGGCTGCCCCAGCCAAGAACATGGGGGAGGCGACCGGGATCCCGCTGGCCGTGGCCACGCTGATGCTGGTCCGCGGCGAGCTCGACAAGCCCGGTGTCCACGGGCCGGAGGGGGCGATCGACCCGGACATCTTCTTCCGTGAACTCGCGACGCAGTTTGACGCGACGCCGGCCGACGGGCGGACGGTCGAGCTGCTGCACGAGCTGGCCTAGGTCAGGCCTAGGTCAGCTGATCCCGGCGGCCGCCGTCGTTGTTGCGACCCGACAACGCGCTGACTACGCGTGGGCGCAGAGCGCCTCGCCACCGTCGACGACGAGCGTCTCGCCGGTGATCCAGCGCGCGCGGTCCGACGCTAGGAACAGCACCACATCCGCGATGTCCGCGGGCTCAGCGATCCGGCCGAGCGCGGTGTGGGCGGCGACCGCTTCCTCCTGTTCCTTCCACAGCGCTTCCGCCATCCGTGTCTTGACAACGCCGGGGGCGATCGCGTTGACCCGGACCCACGGCGCGAGTTCCCGGGCGAGGTGGCGGGTCATATGGATCAAAGCGGCCTTCGAGGTGTTGTAGGTCCCGATCCCGGGGCCGACGATCAGCCCGCCGAGGGACGCGACGTTGACGATCACGCCGCCGTGCTCCCGCATCCACTGCTCCCACGCCTGCTGGGCCCACATCTGTGGAGCCCACACGTTCACTTCAAGCGTCTTCATGAAGCGCGACCGATCCTGCTCCACGACCGGACCGTACGCGGGGTTGGTTGCGGCATTGTTCACCAGGAGGTCGAGGCTGCCGAACTGCTCGAGCGCGAACTCGACGCAGGCGTGTGCTGCTTCCTCGTCAGCCGCGTGTGCCGCAAAACCGGCTGCGCGTGCGCCAAGCTGCGCCGCGGCGGCGTCCGCCGCGTCCTGATGTCGGCTCGTCATCACCACGTTAGCGCCGGCGGCAACCAGCGCGGCCGCGGTCGCCCGGCCGATTCCGCGGGAGGCGCCCGTCACGATCGCCGTCTTGCCCGAAAGGTCCATGCAGCGAGTCTGCCGTGGCGAGCGGGGCGGGGCGCCATCCAACTGACTGCCTCACCGCCCGCTTAGGGGATCGAAATCCTCCAACTGGGCATCGTGGCTCCCACCGGTCTATCGATCGGCTGTCTGGCGGGGGACGCTGTCACCACACCTCTGAGCAAAGGAAGCACTGATGCCTGAAGCAGCGATCGTGTCGGTCGCGCGCACTCCGATCGGCAAGGCCTACCGGGGTGCGTTGAACTACACCCACGGCGCCACGCTCGGCGCCCACTCGGTGAAGGCTGCCGTGGAGCGCGCCGGGGTCGATCCGGCCGAGGTCGACGATGTGATCACCGGCGGTTCGTTGCAGGAGGGCACGACCGGAGCCAACATCGCCCGCCAGGTCGCGCTTCGTGCGGGGCTGCCCGTGACAGTCCCTGGGCTGACGATCAACCGGTTCTGCAGTACCGGGCTGCAGTCGATCGCGCTCGCTTCTCAACAGATCATCTCGGGTCAGAACCGGATCGTCGCGGCTGGCGGGCTCGAGTCGATCAGCCTCGTCCAGAACGAGGAGATGAACCACTACGAGGAGCATGACCCGTGGCTGCTCGAGCGCAAACCGGAGATCTTCATGAGCATGCTGGAGACCGCAGAGGTCGTCGCCCAGCGCTACGGGATCGGCCGCGACACGCAGGACCAGTTGAGCCTGATGAGTCAGCGCCGCACTGCTGCGGCCCAGGAGGACGGCCGGTTCGACGAGGAGATCGTCCCGATCACGACGATCAAGCGGGTCGTCGACAAGGAGACGAAGGCGCTCTCCTTCGAGCAGGTCACGCTAAGTCGGGACGAGTGCAACCGCCCGGACACGACACTCGAGGGCCTTACGGCGTTGCAGCCCGTGATCGAGGGCGGGTCCGTGACGGCGGGGAACGCAAGCCAGCTCTCCGATGGGGCCGCAGCCGTCGTGGTGATGGACGCCGAGCTCGCCGCCAAGCGCGGAGTCCAGCCACTGGGCATCTTCCGTGACCTTGTGGTTGCAGGCTGTGAGCCGGACGAGATGGGCATCGGACCGGTCTTTGCGATCCCGCGGCTGCTGGAGCGCGCCGGCCTCGGGATCGACGACATCGGACTCTGGGAGCTGAACGAGGCTTTTGCCGTGCAGACCATCTACTGCCGAGACCGCCTTGGGATCCCGATGGAGCGCTTGAACGTCGATGGCGGGGCGATCTCGGTTGGCCATCCATACGGGATGAGCGGCGCGCGGCTGGTCGGACACGCGCTCATCGAGGGGCGGCGGCGGGGCGTCAGGCACGTCGTCGTGACGATGTGCATCGGCGGTGGCATGGGCGCTGCCGGCTTGTTCGAGGTCGTCTAGCCCCCAATGCGTTCTAACTGCAAGGCGCCGAGCGCCAGCGCTCTGACGAACATCGAAACACCCAAATGCCCTGTGAGCATCGCATTACGGAGAGTCGACTCGTCATGGTAATTGGGGTCTTGAAGGAGGCGTTGCTCCCGGAAACACGGTTGCCGCGACGCCGGCCACGGTGGTCCAGCTGATCAAGCTCGGGTACGAGGTGGTCGTCGAGTCGGGCGCGGGCGCGCTCTCGAGCTTCTCCGACCAGGCGTACATCGATGCGGGAGCGTCGGTCGGCGATCCGCTCGCTGCCGACATCGTGTTCGGCGTCGACCCACCATCGAAGGAGCAGCTCGACGGGCTGGAGCACGGCGCGACCTTGGTCAGCCTGCTGTCGCCGACGCTGGATCCCGAGCTTGTGGAGGACTTGTCGAAGCGTCCGATCACGGCGATGGCGATGGATGCCGTGCCGCGGATCAGTCGCGCGTAGTCGCTCGACGTGCTCAGCTCGATGGCAAACATCGCGGGGGTATCGCGCGGTCGTAGAGGCGGCCCACGAGTTCGGTCGTTTCTTCACCGGCCAGGTGACGGCCGCGGGCAAGCGTGCGCTACGACGCGGCCGATCCCGACCTGCAGGTATGGCTGTGGGCGACGATCGTCGACACCACGATCTACGTGAACCGCCGGTTCACGGGGTCGCTGGCCGAGGAAGAGATCGAGGCCTGGAATGCAGAGCAGAAGCGGTGGGCTCACGCGACGGGCGTCCCCGAGGGCGCGTGCCCTTCCGACTACGCCGCCTTCCGGGAGTACTTCGCCTCGGCCGTCGAGCAGCTGCAGCCGAGCCCCGACTCGGTGCTGATCATCAATGCGCTTCTGCCCCCGCGCATCGCGCTCGCGCTCCGCCCGTTGCTGATCCCGTTCCGCTTCGTGACCGTCGGCATCCTTTCCGACACGCCCCGGCGGCGGCTTGGACTCGGCTGGAGCCAGCGAAGCGAGCGCGCGCTCAGCATGATCGCGCCGCCCGGCTTGGTGCCAAGCTAACGCCCTTCGGGCTACGTCAAGCACCCTCGCGCCTCGCCGCCCGCCAGGGCCTACTGCTCCCCGTGGCGCGCAACCCGGGCGCCGCGGCGCTCGCCGGAGCAGTTGCCGTCGCAGCGCTCCTCGCGATCGTCGCCGTGGTCACTCGCGCGGCGTAGCCGTCCGCGGCCAGACCTATGGCGTCGGCCGCCCGTTGCAGGTGTTGCCTGCCTGGCCGAGCGGCGTTCCCATACGCCGCGGCTCCACCCTTACCGGCCGATCGGGGCTCCTAGTGCTGGAGAGGTTGACGATCCGGCCGACTGCTCGGCCGTCATGTGCTGCTCGGCAGCACGGCTCATCCGGAACGTGGGGAGAGGGCCCGAGCGTCAGGAAAGCTCGAAGCCGTGGTAGTGCGCCGACACGACGCCGTCACAGACCTGGCGGTAGAGGCCGACGCCGCCTGTGAAGGGCATGAAGACCCGCTGCTTTCCGGGGATGTTCGCGCCCATGTACCACGAAGCGACTTGTGGCATGAGGGTCAGCTGAGCGAGATCATTGTTGGTCGTCACCCAGTTGTCCTCAGCCTCTCTCGAGGCCTCGATTCGCGACAACCGGCGCGACCGCAGGTGGTCCATGGCCGCGGCGATCCAATCGACATGCTGCTCGATCGAGGTGAACATGTTGGTTAGGACCGACGGGCTCTGGGGGCCACAGATGATGAAGAGATTCGGGAACCCAGCTGACATCAGCCCCAGGTAGGTCCGCGGCCCGTGCGCCCACTTCTGCCTTAACGAGTCGTCGCCATGGCGGATGTCGATGGCGTTGAGTGCTCCCGTCATGGCGTCGAAGCCGGTGGCCATGATGATCACGTCGAACTCGTGCGCGGTGTCGCCGGCGACGAGGCCGGATCCGCAGATACGAACGATCGGGTGCTCATTGATGTCGACCAACGAAACGTTCGGCTGGTTGTAGACCTCGTAGTAGCCGGTGTCGACGCACATCCGCTTGGTGGCGATGGGGAATGTCGGCAGCAGTTTTGCTGCGACTGCCGGGTCCACCACCTTGTCCCTGATCCGCTGGCGGACGTATTCGGACGCCACATGGTTGGCGTTCTCGTCGGTCAGAACGTCCGAGAATGCGGGGAAGCAGAGCCCACCGAAGTCCCACCGCCGGTCCAGTGCCTGCGCGCGGGCCTCATCGGCCATCCCGAGGAGGATCGCGTCCTCCCCCTCGCAATGGAACCCGCTCTCCGACATCCGGCTGGCTGCGCGCAGTTCGGGATACCGAGTGCGCACTGCTTCCAACTCGGCCTCGATCCGACGGTTGTGCGCCGGAACGGCATAGCATGGCGTCCGCTGGAACACAGTCATCGACCCCACGGTCGGGGCGATCGCTGTGATTGTCTGCAAGCCCGAGGAGCCCGTGCCGATCACGGCTACCCGTTTGCCGGTCAGGTCTACACCGTCGTGTGGCCAGTTCGAAGTCCAGTACAACTCACCGACGAAGTCCTCAATGCCGTCGAAGGTGGGCTTGGAAGGCACGGACAACACGCCGGTGGCGGCGATCACGTGGTGCGCGGTGCGACTTCCGCCATCGTCGGTGCGAACGGTCCAGTACCGCTCCGTGTCATCCCATTCAAGCGCCAAGACGCGGGTGCCGAAGGTGATGTGCTCCCTGAGCCCGAAACGATCGGCGACGTTCTGCGCGTAGGCGAGCAGCTCCGGTTGCGCCGCATACCGCTCGGTCCAGTCCCAATCCAGTTGAAGCGTCGCGTCAAAGGAGTAGGAGTACTCGATTGACTCAATGTCACAGCGAGCCCCGGGGTAGCGATTCCAGTACCAGACGCCGCCGACGTCGTCGCCCGCCTCGATCGCGCACGCGTCGAACCCGAGCCCCCGGAGCTTGCGCAGTTGGTACATGCCGGCAAACCCGGCCCCGATGATGACGGCGTCATGGTCAGGCATGGTGTAGGCCCTCGTGTGGGACGTGCCGGATGGATTGCTTGATGAAGTCGGCGACGACCGCCAGCCCGCGATCGCATCCGGGCAGCACGTTGGCCATCTGGATGAAGGTGTGCATCTCACCGGTCGCCTCCTCCAGCGCGACCCGCACGCCGGCCGCCTCCAGCGCCTCGGCGTAGGCGACTCCCTCGTCATGGAGCGGGTCGTACTCAGCCACGTAGACCAGCGCCGGAGGTAGCCCCGCATGGCTTTGCGCGCGAAGCGGCGAGGCGTCGGGGTGTTCGCGTGCTGCCTCGTCAGGCAGGTATTGGCGCCAGAACCATTTCATTGCATCGCTCGTGAGCAGCAGCTGGTTTTCCTTGGCGAGGAAGGACGCCCTCGTGAAGTCGCAGTCGGTCACCGGATAGACCAACACCTGTAGATCGATCTTGGGCCCAAGCTTGTCGCGAGCCCATTGCGTCATGACGGCCGCGATGTTCCCGCCCGCGCTGTCGCCTGCGACCACGAGGGGCACTCCCGTGGGTGCGAGCTCGGCGGCGTGGTCCGCCACCCATTCCAAAGCTGCGTAGCTGTCTCTGAGCGCGGCGGGAAAAGGGTGCTCAGGAGCCTTGTGGTAGTTCACCAAGACAACGGTCGCCTGGCTCAGATTCGCCAGCTGGCGTCCGATGTTGTCGTACTGCAGATCGATGTCGCTGATCACCCAACCGCCGCCATGGAAGTAGACGACGATCGCATCAGACCGGCCATAGGGTTTGAGAACCCGAATCCGGAAGTCGCCAGCCGGCCCGGCGATCTTGCGGTTCTCGACCGAGCCGACCTCGGGGCCAGGTCCGCTTACACCGGCCATCACGATCTCGCCGAGTCGCGCGATGCCTGGGCTGGATTCCTGGACGGGCAGTTCGCCTGACGCCAGGTACGCATCAACGAACTCCCGAGACACGGGTTCTAGTGGCATAGGTGGTCCTCCATATTCAATGGCCCACACTGAGGCACCCGCTCCGACACACGGCCCTAGCGCAGCCGTAGCACCCCCGTTCGGGGGACATGCGCAAGCTCCGCGGCGGCGAACCGGTCGATCGACACCCACCGAGGCGGGAGCGCGGAGGCCGATCATGGCGCGAGCCATGCTGTAGGCGCAGGCGTCGTGTCGTGCCTGCACCGGCGACGATCACGCTGCTCGGCGGCGCGTCGTGCGCGGGACTAGTCGCGTTGCTCAACATCGCGTCATCGGTCACGGAGGGAGCGCCTTCAAGCCGTTGTCGGGCAGGACAGGCTCGGCGACTCTCCCGATGCCGGGCCGGACATCGCACTCGAACTTGCGTCCTGGACGGGCTCAGCGGGGCGGCCCACCCCGTCGGGGGATGACATCGTCGGCTACGGCTCGCTGAGCAGTCGATCCCCTAGCCCCCATGCGGGGTCCATCTCGATTTGTCCGAGCCTGGGCGACACCGCATGACCATAAAGTCGCTCAGCCGGCCACGTTCATTGACCAGGTCGGCGCCCAGCCCAGTTGTGAATCGCCCCGCGTCTGGGAGGCGGGGCGGTTTCAACGTGGCTTTGCTGGGCCTCAGTTCCCGACTTCCCCCGTTCGGGTGTGCGTGCCCAATAGCTGGACTGGTCCAACACGGAGGGGAACTAGCGTCACGCCCGGCAGCAAGGCCATGCTCCCGGGGAGCGTCTTCCGCCGCGTGGATTGCGTGTCAACGTTCCCAGAGTGTTTGCCGTGAGCTCCCAAGAGCACGGGAATCTCCTAGTGACGGGTATGAGCCGCAATGGCAATGTATGACGTATCGGCGCGATCGGCGATCGTTACCGGGGCCGGCTCCGGGATCGGCGCAGCCGTAGCGAAGCTGCTTGCCGCGAATGGTGCGGCAGTATTGGTTCACGACCTGAACGGGACAGCCGCGTCACGAGTGGCCGATGAAATCGTCGAGGCGGGTGGGTGCGCGCGCATGTTCGTTGGCGACGGGGCTGACCCAGCGGACAGCGAGCACGCAGTGCGCGTAGCGAGAGAGCTTGGTCCACTGCGTGTCGCGGTCAACAACGCCGGCATCACGGGCCAGGACGCGCCTGTTCCTTCGATGTCGCTCGAGAACTGGCACGGCGTGCTGGGAATCAACCTGAACGCAGTTTTCTACGGCATGCGAGCGCAGATCCCGGCGATGGTCGACGCCGGCGGTGGGTCGATCGTCAATATGGCTTCAGTGCTGGGATCCGTCGGCTTTCCCAACACGAGCGCCTATGTCGCAGCCAAACATGGCGTGGTCGGCCTGACCAAGACCGCTGCGCTCGAACATGCTTCCGTCGGCGTTCGCGTCAACGCCGTAGCGCCGGGTTTCATCGCGACGCCTTTGCTAGCCGACGTCGATGCGGAGACCGAGGCGTCCATCGCCGACAGACACGCGCTGCGTCGCCTCGGTACCCCGGAGGAGGTCGCCCACCTCGTTGCATTCCTCGCGTCGGATGCGGCGTCCTTCATCACGGGCAGTTGTCACCAGGTTGATGGCGGATATCTCGCCGAGTAGGCGCCGACATGCCTAAGCCCGCCGCCAGGCACCCCCGGACGCGTGAGTTACTGACCATCGGGGAATGGCGCCAGGTCAAGGCGCGGTTCACTCGCGTGATCGAGAGAGGCGTCGACGCGGAGGCTACGAGTGCGTGCATTTCGCCTGAATGAGTGGCGAACCGATCCGGTCCTGACCGAAGTCCCTATCCCGGAACCGGGTCCAGGGCAGGTGCTCGTGCAGATGGGCGGAGCAGGTGCGTGCCACTCTGATCTCCATTTCATGCGGGACTTCGATGGAGGGTCCGTGCTCTGGCAGCCGCCGTTCACTCTCGGACACGAGAACGCTGGGTGGGTTCACGCCTTTGGCGACGGCGTCCACGGCTGGGAG
>Ga0306926_10009219_pt1 | contig 10848 bp, 11 predicted proteins | sample flu12Cox44000178_FD_203759 | JGI IMG/M metagenome (GOLD analysis project Ga0306926, IMG submission 203759) | Lab enrichment of tropical soil microbial communities from Luquillo Experimental Forest, Puerto Rico - flux8day.12C.oxic.44.000.178 (v2)... | ecosystem: Environmental > Terrestrial >... | reverse complement strand
ATGGGTCAGGATCTTACGCCCAGGTCTTTCCCAACATCACGCGGTTGACAGCCGGAACGGTCCGCGCCCACGCTTGACACCCAACTATCATAAAGGTGCAATGCCCGCTTTGGCGGGGCGAAGAACGAACCGTGCATCTCGTCGACGCGACCCTGTTTTATTCTCCGACCAGCGGCGGCGTGAAACGCTATCTCTCGGCAAAACACGCCTGGCTCGCGGCACACACCACGTGGGAACACACCATCGTGGTACCCGGTCGCGACACGCACCTCGAGCGCGGCGGGGTGTGCACGCTGTCGGGTTACCCGGTGCCCGGCACCTTCAACTATCGGCTGCCGCTCAATCCGCGGCGCTGGACGCGGCTGCTCGATGCGCTGGAGCCGACGCTCATCGAGGCGGGCGATGTCTTCCACCCGGCCTGGGCCGGCTGGCTGGTGGCGCAGCGGCGCGGCATCCCGGTGGTGGGCTTCTATCACTCGAACCTGCCGCAGCTGGCGGGGCGTCGCTTGTGCGGCTGGTGGACCGAGCCGGTGCTGCGTCGTTACGTGCGGTTGCTGTACGAGCGGTGCGACCTGGTATTCGCGCCGAGCCGGGTGATGTGCGAGTACCTGCGCAGCCTCGGCGTCCCGCAGGTGGTGCACCAGCCGCTCGGTGTGGATGCGGAAGTCTTCAACCCGGCACGCCGCAGTGACACGCTGCGCGAGTGCCTGGGCCTGCCGGCGCACTCGCGGTTACTGGTCTATGCCGGCCGCTTCGCAGAGGAGAAGAACCTGCCGGTGTTGTTACAGGCATTCGCGCAGCTCGGCACGCCCTATCACCTGCTGCTCATCGGCGGCGCGCGCCGCGCGCGACCGGCCGCCAATGTCACCATGCTGCCGTACCGGCGCGACAGTCACGAGCTCGCGCAATGGATCGCCTCCGCCGATGCCCTCGTGCACGCCGGCACGAAGGAGACCTTCGGCCTCGTGATACTCGAGGCGATGGCCTGCGGACGTCCGGTGGTGGCAGCCCGCGCCGGCGCCTTCCCGGAATTCGTCGACGAGACGGTCGGAGCGCTCGCCGAGCCGCACAGCGCGGCCGGCATGGCGGCGGCGATCGCCTCGCTCTACGAGCGCGACATCGACGTGGTGGGCGCCGCGGCCCGCGCGCGGGTACTGCGACACTTCACCTGGAACCGCGCCTTTCACACTCAGCTCGCCAGCTACGCATCGCTGCTCGGCGCGCAGCGCGTGCCGGTTGCCGAGGCGCCGATCCTCGAGCTGCGTTCGCCGAGCTCCTGACCGCCGTGTGAGCGCCGCGTCGGGCAGCCGCGCTCGGCACAGACCCCATACGAGAATGGTTAGGCAGTTACCTAACCATCACGCACCGATGGCTCGGTCAGCGCCGCAGTGCCCGCAGCAGCGCAAGTCCCGCGCGGCTCGCGGCGAGCGCCAGTACCACGCGCCAGAACACGCGCTTCGCCCACGGCGCCGGCCGCGGCGGGATGGCACGGTAGAACTGCGCGGCGATCTCGCGATGCAGGTGCACCGCCTGCGCCGTGATCAGCCACTCGCGCCGCTCGGCGCCGATGCGGTACTGCATCCCGCCGAGATGGTCGACCACCGCATCCTCGAGTACGCCGGGGAGGTCGGCCGGAGCTGCGGCACTGAAGGCGAGCGCCGTCGGCTCGTCCGGCGCTTCCACGGTGCTGCCGCTCAGAGTGAGCCCGGGCACGGCGGCCGCGCGCCGGCAGTGCACCACGCCACGGAAGGTCGCGAGCCGCTCAGGCATCGAATACCGGCTCGATCTGCACCGCGGTAGTGACCGAGTTGGCGATGAAGCACTCCTGGTGCGCGCGCTCGTGCAGCTGCACGATCTCCGCGCGTGTCGGCAGGCGCTCGCCCGAGAAGCGCACCCGCGGCCGCAGCGTGACGCGGAGCATGGCGATCTTCCCCGCCGCGTTGCGGCCCATGAAGCCGACGGCCGCATCGCTGTAGTCATCGATACGCCGGCGGTCGGTCGCCGCGAGCGACAGGAACCACAGCATGTGACAGCTGGCGAGCGCAGCCACCAGCGCCTCCTCGGGATCGACCGCCGCCTCGACCGACAGCGGTACGCGTACGGTGTACGGCGAAGAGGAGGCCGGCACTGTCACACCGCCGTCGAAGTGCCACGAGTGGCCGCGGCTGTAGCGGTTGTCGGTGAAAACCGCGGCGCCGCGCTCCCAGTGGACGCGGGCCCGATACTCGTGAGTGCCCATGACTTTCGCCTCCGACCGCGTGCCGGCAATTGTACGATAGCGCGCATGGCATCCGCCGATCTCCAGCCGCGCCGCGACCTGACACTCACTCACGCCGCCTCGCTCGTGGTCGGGATCATCATCGGCACGGGTATCTTCCTCAAGTCCGCCACGATGGCCCAGGCGGTGGGCACGCCCGCGCTGCTACTGGCGGCGTGGGCTGCCGCGGGTCTCGTGGCCATGCTCGGTGCGCTGTGCTTTGCCGAGCTCGGCGCGCTGCTGCCGCACGCCGGCGGGGAATACGTGTATCTGCGCAGCGCCTACGGTGAGATCCCCGGGTTTCTGTTCGCCTGCAACGCCTTCGTGCTCGGCGGTGCCGCGCTAGCCGCCTACGGCGCGGCGGTAGCGATCTTCGTCTCCGATATCCATCCGCTCGGGTCCGACTGGATCGTGCGCAGCGTGCGGCTCTTCGGCAGCGACTATCATTTCAGTTTCGGCGCCCGGCAGCTGCTCGCCGTGGCAGTCATCGCAGTGTTTGCCGCGATCAACTGCGCGGGCGTGATGCTCGGCGGACGCGTGCAGGCGGTGCTCACCGCGGCCAAGATACTGGCGCTCGTCGGCGTCGCCGCCGGAGTGTTCCTCTTCAGCCGCACGGGAGCGACAGCCAACCTCGCGACGGCGCACGGCACCAGCAGCGGCGGGCTAGCCGGGTTCGGGGCGGCGATGTTCTCCGCGCTGTGGGCCTACAGCGGCTGGCAATTCCTGCCGATGGCGGCGGGTGAGGTACGCGAGCCGCAGCGCAACCTGCCGCGCGCCATCGTCGGCGGGACGCTGGTCGTTGTGGCGCTCTACCTGATGATCAACACGGCCTACCTGTACGCACTGCCACTCTGGCAGGTGGCGAGCGCGAACTCCAGCGCCTACCCCGAGGCGCCGTCGGTCGCCGCGCGCGCCGTGCAGACTTTCGTCGGCGGCCGCGCCGCGGCGGTGGCGGCGCTGATCTTCCTGGTCTCGACCATCGGCTCGATGAACGGCGTCATCCTCAGCGCTGCGCGAGTTCCCTACGCCGCCGCGCGCGATGGCCTGTTCTTCGAGCGTTTCGGGCGCCTCGGCGCGCGCAGCCGTGTGCCGGTCACCTCGCTCGTGCTGCTCGCGCTCTGGGGCGCGCTGCTCGCCCTCACCGGCACCTTCGATCAGCTCACCAACATGGCGGTGATGTCGTACGCACTCTTCTGGATCCCCGTGGCGCTCGCGGTCGTGGTCCTGCGCCACAAGCGGCCGCACGAACCGCGGCCCTACCGGGTGCCGGGCTACCCGTTGGTGCCGCTGCTCTTTGCACTGGTGATGGCGTGGATCGTCGTGAGCGCGCTGCGCAGCGCGCCGCGGGAATCGATCGCCACGGTGGTTCTGATTCTGCTCGGACTGCCGCTCTACCCGCTGTTCCGCCGGCGCCGCCCGTTGCCGCAGGTCACTTCGACTCCAGCTCCCAGAGCGTGAGCGGCGCCCCGCGCCGCAGCCAGAAGCCGAGTCCCGCTTCGCGGAACTGCCGGCGCAGGCGGGCGCGGTACCAGTGGGCGCTGCGCAGGTGCACGGCGGCATCGGTGCGCGCCTGGTCGCAGTTCTCTTCGTAGTCGTGGCGCGTGAGCGCGCTGAAATACAACACCCCGCGGCACAGGCGGCCGAAGTTGCCGAGCGCGCGCTGCGCGGCGGCGCGTGGCAGGTACTGCAGCACGTCGTAGCAGATCACCAGGTCGAAGGGTGCCCGGGCGCGGTATTCCTCGATGCGCCCGTGCCGGAAGCCATAGCGCTCGCACAGGTAGTCGCTGCTCTCGAGCGCGACGTAGTGCGCGCGCGGCAGCAGGCGCGTGAGTGTGGCGCGCAGCAGCCCGGTGCCGCAGCCGGCGTCGAGGATGCGGCGTACCGGGAGCCCGGCGTGCGCGGTAAAAGCGGCGATGAGGCGGGCGCGCGCGCGCATCTCGCTGCGGCTCGCGACCGCGGTGTGCGGATCGAAGTAATAGCGCTGGTAGTAGGCGCGGTCGAACTGCCCACCTGCGGCCGTGGCGCTCATGGGGCGAGCACACGCGCCACGAGGGCGTCGCAGTCGACCCCAGGCGGCAGCGTGCCGAACGCCGCCGGCGGGCCGGCGGCGAGGCGTGAGGCAAGGAACGCCTCACAGGAGGGCGCCGGTCCGTGCGTCAGGAACAGCGCGGCCTGCGTGGCGAGCGCGATGCGCTGGGTCAGGTCGCGGGCACGCAGCTCGCTGTCGCTTGCATCGCCGAGGTCGGCGGAGAGCGCCGCGCGGTAGCGGTCGTAGCGCGCATCGCGCCCGGCAGCGCCCTCGAGCAATGTCTCGAGCGCTTCGAGCGTCGCCGGCTCGCGCGCGAGCGCCCGCAGCACATCGAGGCACATGATGTTGCCCGAGCCCTCCCAGATGGAGTTGAGCGGCGACTCGCGGAAGCGCCGCGCGATCGGCCAATCCTCGATGTAACCGTTGCCGCCGAGGACTTCCATCGCCTCCGCGCACACTGCCGGGGCGCGCTTGCAGACCCAGTACTTGACCGCCGGTGTCAGCACACGGCGCAGCAGCGTCGCCTCTTCCTCCTCCTGCGCATCGAACGCGCGCGCCAGGCGCATGGTGAGCATCACCGCCGCCTCGCACTCCAGCGCGAGATCGGCGAGCACGTTGCGCATCAGTGGCTGCTCACTCAGCAGCCGCCCGAAGGCGCGCCGCCCGCGGGCGTGATGAACGGCCTGTGATACGCACTGGCGCATCAGGCCCGCCGAGCCAATGGCGTTGTCGAGCCGCGTATACACCCCCATCTCGAGAATGGCGGGAATACCACGCCCTTCCTCGGCCAACAGCAGCCCGCAGGCCGCGTCGAACTCGACCTCGGCGGAGGCGTTGGAACGGTTGCCGAGCTTGTCCTTCAGGCGCAGCAGGCGCAGGGCGTTCAGACTGCGGTCCGGCCGGAAGCGCGGCACGAGAAAGCACGAGAGTCCGCCGGCGGCCTGTGCCAACACCAGGAAGGCATCGCACATCGGCGCAGAAAAGAACCACTTGTGGCCACTCAGCCGATATTCGCGGCCGGGGCCAGCACCATTCACCGGCAGGGCGTGCGTGGTGTTGGTGCGCACATCAGAGCCCCCCTGGCGCTCGGTCATGCCCATGCCGATGAGCGCGCCGCGCTTCTCGGCCGCGGGCACGAACGCGGCGTCGTACTCGCGCGACAGCAGCGGCCGCAGCCACGGCGCGAACATCTCGCCGTGCCGCGCGAGCGCCGGCACCGCGCCGTAGCTCATGGTGGCCGGGCACTGCGTGCCGTTCTCGAGCTCCGCCCACAACATGTAGCCGGCGGCGCGCGCCACGTGCGCTCCCGGCCGTGGCTGCGCCCAGGGACCGGTATGCAGCCCTTCCGCGACCAGGCGTCGCATCAGCTCGTGCCACGCGGGATGGAACTCGATCGTATCGCGGCGCGCGCCGCGGCGATCGTAGGCCTGCAGCTGCGGGGGGTTGCGGTTGGCCACATCGCCGAGTGTGAACATCGTCACACTGCCGAGGCGCTCGCCGAGTGCGCTGAGCGCCTTGCGCTCGTGCGCCGCGCCCTCGCGCGCGAGCGCGTCCGCGAGTGCCGGATGGCTGGTGAAGAGATTGTAATCAACCAGCTCGTCGGACTGATTTAACACTTCCGCGTGCGTGCCGCTCATGGGATGCCCCGCTCTGTATGCTCAAAACACTGTCGCGCGTTGCTTGTGTCATGGGGTCTCGCACCCGAGTGCGAACCAACAGGAGGTAGCTGCATGAAACTCATTTCCATCAGGGTGGCGGTCGCGAGCGCGCTACTCACCGTCGGCGTTGCGGCGTGCGTCGTGGCGCCCGCTCCGGGTTATCACGCCGTCATCGCCTACGAGGCCCCGCCGGCAGTACGTTTCGAAGTGGTCGGTGTCGCTCCCGCGCCCGGATATTTCTGGGTGGGCGGTGCGTGGTTCTGGGAGGGCGGTCGCTACGCCTGGCACCCAGGATACTGGCAGGCACCGCGCCCCGGCTACCGCTGGGTTGCGCATAGCTGGCATCCGGCCGGTAACGGCTGGCGCATGGAGCCCGGCCACTGGGTGCGCGGCTAAGCGCCATCCTGTTTGATCGTCATCAACAGCATTGATTTGCGCTGCACGCCCCCTGCGCTGCACACTGCAGCGCGCCGGTGACAGCCGGCTTGATACTCGGGAGCGGCACCCATGAGGCTGGTGGCATCGACGGTGCATGCCTGGCTCGTGATGATGGCTCTCGCTGCAACGACACTCTTCGCGGCGGGTTTGCCCGCCGCCACGGAGGGCGCCATGGCCAAGTTCACCCTGACGAGCACTGACTTCACCGAGGGCACCACGCTCGCCAACGCCCAGGTGTTCAACGAGTTCGGCTGCAAGGGCGGCAACGTGTCGCCGGCGCTCGCCTGGAGCGGCGCCCCGGCGGGTACCCAGAGCTTCGCGCTGCTGATGCACGATCCGGACGCGCCCACCGGCAGCGGCTGGTGGCACTGGATCGTCTACAACATCCCACCCGGCACGTCTGCTCTTGCGGCGGGTGCCGGGGATCCGAAGAAAGGCCAGATGCCCGCGGGCGCGGTGCAGGGGCGCAACGACTACGGCAGCGCCGGCTATGGCGGACCCTGCCCGCCGCCCGGGTCGCCGCATCACTACAACTTCACGCTCTATGCGCTCAAGGTGGCGAAGCTCGAGGTGCCGCAGGGTGCTAGCGCGGCCTTGATCGGCTTCAACGCGCGCGCCCACGCGCTCGCCGAGGCGCGGCTCACGGGAATGTATGGCCGCTAGTGACCGCCGCCCGGCAGTCTGGCCGTGGCTCGTCATGCCGCTCATCGTGCTACTGGTCTTCTACGCACTCCACCGGGTGCAACACCCGCCGCGGACCGCCGGGCCGCTCCCTGCTGCCGCACCCGCCTCCGCAACGAGCCCGCCGCAGCGGTAATTGCCGGGCGAGTGGCGCTGGCCGAGCGTGGTTAGCGAAATTTCGCGCGGTGCTTTAGCATAGCCGCCTTTTTTTGAGGTGCCCGGCCGCGAGGCCGGTTCCCGTATGTCCACCCGCTCGACCGTCTCCGCACAAAATCGCGCCAAGCCCCGCGGCCGCAGCAGCCGGACCCGCGCGACGCGCGCGCCCCGCGTCGGCTTCGTGAGCCTCGGCTGCCCGAAGGCACTGGTCGACTCGGAACGGATACTCACGCAGTTGCGAGCGGAAGGCTACGAAGTGGCGCCGAGCTATGAAGCCGCGGACGTAGTGGTCGTGAATACCTGTGGCTTCATCGACGCCGCGGTGGATGAATCGCTCGAAGCGATCGGGGAAGCGCTCGAGCAAAACGGGCGCGTCATCGTGACCGGGTGCCTTGGCGCACGACCCGAGCGCATTCTCGAGCGCCACCCGCACGTGCTGAAGGTGACCGGACCACACGCTTACGAGGAGGTGGTCGGTGCGGTGCACGCGCACCTGCCGCCGCGCAACGATCCCTTGTTCGACCTGGTGCCGCCGCAGGGTGTGAGGCTGACACCGCGACACTATGCGTATCTGAAAATCGCCGAAGGGTGCAACAACCGCTGCAGCTTCTGCATCATTCCCGCCATGCGCGGCCGGCTCGCGAGCCGTCCCATCGACGATGTGCTACGCGAAGCCGAGCGCCTCGCCGCCGCGGGAGTGCAGGAGCTGCTGGTCATCTCGCAGGACACGAGCGCCTACGGCTCGGACCTGCGCTATGCGCAGCGCACCTGGCGCGGCGTCGAGTACCAGACGCGCTTCATCGACCTCGCCGCGGCACTAGGCTCGCTCGGGGTGTGGGTGCGCCTGCATTACGTCTATCCGTATCCGCACGTCGACGCGGTGATTCCGCTGATGGCGGAGCAGCGGGTGCTGCCCTACCTCGACGTTCCGTTCCAGCACGGCAGCCCCGCGGTACTGAAGCGCATGCGCCGTCCGGCCCACGCCGAAGACACGCTGGCGCGCATCCGCGCCTGGCGCCGCGACTGCCCGGATCTCACCCTGCGCAGCACGTTCATCGTCGGCTTCCCTGGCGAGACGGAGGCGGAGTTCGCGGAGCTGCTCGCCTGGCTCGAGGAGGCGCAGCTCGATCGCGTCGGCTGCTTCAAGTACTCACCGGTCGAAGGTGCCGCCGCGAACGCGCTACCCGACCACATTGCCCCGCAGGTGCAGGAGGAGCGCTACGCGCGCTTCATGGAGCGGGCCGCCGCCATCAGCGCGCGGCGGCTGGCCGCGCGCGTCGGGCAGCGGGTGCGCGTGCTGGTAGACGAGGTGTCGGAAAATGTTGCGCTCGCGCGCAGCGCCGCCGAGGCCCCGCAGATCGATGGGATCGTGCGGATCGAGACTGCGGCCGGAAGGAAGCGCGCCGGCGAGATGAAGTTCCGGGGGTTACGCGCTGGAGAATTCGCCGCGGTGGAGATCGTGGCTGCGGATGCTTACGATCTCACCGGCCGCCTCACCGACAGCGGCGGCGAGACGGCCGGCGATCGCTGACGCTCGTCAGCTTTTCATGCCGAGCGACTGCATGATCTGGGAAGCCTGATCCTTCACCGCCTGAGCCTTGCTCACGGCGGAGGTGTAGTCGCCGGACGTGGCCGCGTTCGAGGCATCGCTCCACGTCGACTTCATACTGTCCAGGCCTGACTTGGCGGCAGCGAGGGTGTCCTTGGTGACGCCTTTGGGCAAGTGGTGCGATTTCGACAGGATGTCGACGCGGCTCGAGATCGCGTCGACCATCTTCGGCACGTCGCTGCTGAGCGGCCCCCAGGCATCTTTTGCCTTGGCGGACGCGGCCTGAGCCTCTTCCTGCTTGGCGGTGGCAGTGTCCTTCAGGTTGCCGATCGCGGTATTGAGCGCGGGCACCGCGGCCAATACTCCCTTGTAATCCCCCTTGGCGAGACTGTCCTTGACGCCGTTGAGTTGGGCGTCGACGGCCTGCAACTGGTCCGGCGCATATCGCTGCGCCATGTCGCGGATGTTGGTGAGCGCGGACTCCGCAGACGCGACCGCCTGCTCCGCCGGTGCCCGCTGGTTCTGACAGCCGATGATGAAGACAGCCGCCAGTGTGGCCAGCACCCAAAGCGATGATTTCTTCATTGTTGAGTTCCTCTTGGCAAGTGGTTGCGATAGTCAGGGAATGCGCAGCTTCTGGCCGGGCGAGATCTTGTTCGGATCGCTCAGCACGTCGCGATTCGCCTGGAAAATCTTGGGATACAGCGAAGCGTCGCCGTAGTACTTCTGGGCAATCTTCGAGAGCGTGTCGCCGGACTGCACGACGTGTATCTGGGTGTAGGGGTTGTCGGCTGCCGGGGTCTTGTCATCCGCCATGGTGTCCTCCCTGTGTTTTCACGGGCGCGGCACTGCGGTCACACACCGTCTCGGTTTCTGGCGCACGGCTGGTACAGCCGCAGCAGACCAGCCCGCGTCTGCCTGACATTCAACTGCGAAAGGGTAACACGAAGCTGTCAGCCGAGGCCGACATGACGGAGATGTAACTTCTAACCTGTAAGTAGTTGATTCGCCTCAGGGGGTGATGCGATGACCCCGCACGGCGTCGTCAACGCTCGCGTAGTGCAGCGCATCGCGAGGCAGCTGCTTGAGGTTGACCCGCGCCAGGGTGTCCCGCGCCGAGTCCTTCAGCCGCGCGAGACGCAGCTCGACAGCGCGCCGGCTCAACCAGTCGCACAGCTCCCCGAGCGCCTCGATCGAGGTGCTGTCGAGGTCGGGAGACTCTTCCAGGCTCAGCACCACGACCTTGGCCGTTGGGGCTGCGAGTACCTGCTCGCGGACCTGAGTGAGCAGCGGCTCGGCGTTCGCGAAGAACAATGGCTCTTCCGGACGCACCACCAGCATGCCCGCTACCGCGGTGGCCGCGGGAAAGCGCTCCATGTTGAGGTAGTCATGTTCGCCGACGCGTCCAAGGATCGACAGTGTCGGGCGTGCCAGTGACCGGAGCAGAAGAACGAGGCTGAGCGCGATCGCGACCAGAATCCCGTTGAGCACTCCGAGGACCATCACGCCGAGTACCGCGACGACTGCCACCAGACGATCGCGCCGCCACTCAAAGTAGTTGCGGAACACCGCTATCCGCAACGACTTGCTGACTGCGTGAATGACGATCGCCGCCAGGGCGGGCTCGGGGATCCGCTCGATCCAACCGAGGAACGCCAACACGAGTACCAGCACCACGGCCGCTGCGGTGAGCCCCGCGAGGCGCGAGCGCGCGCCGGCGGCCTCATTGGCAGAGGTGGCCGAATAGCCGGCACCCACCGGGGTACCCTGCAGGAGTCCGCCCACGATGTTGGCGACGCCGAGTGCCAGGAGGTCGCGGTTGGGCTGCACGGATTCGTCGTACTTGAGAGCGAAGGTGCGGATCGAGCCGTAGGACTCGGCGTAGAGAATGAACACGACCGCGAGAGAGAACTCGACCAGCCCGAGCGCGTGCGTGCCAGACGGCAAGGCAAAGCCCGGCAGCGCGAGCGTGAGATGGATGGGCCCGGTCAACACCACGCCGTGAGCTGCGAGAAGCGGCGCCGCGATGATGCTCGCGACGATCACCACGAGCGCGCCAGGCACCCGTGGTGCCCGCTCG
>Ga0306926_10009214_pt1 | contig 10849 bp, 9 predicted proteins | sample flu12Cox44000178_FD_203759 | JGI IMG/M metagenome (GOLD analysis project Ga0306926, IMG submission 203759) | Lab enrichment of tropical soil microbial communities from Luquillo Experimental Forest, Puerto Rico - flux8day.12C.oxic.44.000.178 (v2)... | ecosystem: Environmental > Terrestrial > Soil... | reverse complement strand
CGATCTTCGGCGGCTTCGTGCCGCTGATCCTTACCGCCAGCGCCGAATACTTCGGCACAGGCCTCGCCGAGCCGATGATCGTCGCGACCTGGATTGGCTGTCTCGCCTGGAGTCTTGCGGCCTACTCTGGGCCGGAGACCAAGGACACAGAGATGGTGCCGGATCTGGTGGTGGCGTAAGGCAGATTGGGCGAGCCGGAGTTCGCTCCGGCTCGGTTGTTGCAGCGTCGCAGCATGGCCAAAGCTACGCATCCCAGCCAACTGTCAGGCTACGCCCGCGCCGATCTCGGGCTTGCCCGAGATCGGGTGCGCCTTTGCCTGAACTACAACCATGCCATCCGGCTCAGGATCGCGCAGCGACTGTCCAGACGCTTTGGGCAGGACTCGGCGGACAGCGGGTAAAAAGATTGGCCGAATTTGGCGCGGTACGTGAGTCTCCTCTTGGCCCAAAGCGGACATGACCAAGCACAGCTCGCATGTCCGCTTTGGAGCGAAAGTGGTCCTCGCCGCGTCCGAAGCTGGAAACGCCGCAACGTCCGTCATGAGTCATTTGCTGGGACAAATGTCCATGACGCATGGTTCGCCAGCAAAGAATCGGAGGAGGCCAAGGCGCCCTTGAATGTCCGGCGTGCCCCCGGAAGCGGCGGAGAAGCGGACAACGCGGCACTTCTGCGTTTTGCCACTTGCGACATTTCGCGCCGCAGCAGACGGCACGCTAACTCGATCACCTCACCGGCGCGGCTGACCGGTTGGAGCGGATTCGATTGTTGGAGTGGCGCGGTGTGGTGCTGGTGGTGGTGCGTGCGGCGCACGCAATGTCGCGTCATTGTTGGGCTTGGTGATCGCTGGCGCCACCGGATTGGCCGGTTCCGCTTCGAGCGGAGCGGCGTAAAGTGTTGCAGCAAGAAACCCGATCGCAATCTTCTTACCCATCGTCGATCCCTCCGCCAGGCAAGCAGCCGCATGGCAGCGCTCAAGCGTGGCGAAGATAAGACCGAAGGGTCACAAGCAGAATTTCCGCGCTGGTTGAAATTGCGTCGGCTGTCCTTTGGAAAGCGGACATCGGTTGGCTCAACAGGTCGCCAGGGAGCCCACGCCGTGAACTCTTCTCGGGTGTGCACCTGTGCACGGTGATAGGTCCGTAACCCCAAGTGTCCTAAGTTGATTTTCGAAATGTCGGAATTCGATAGGAACGACTAAGTTGCCAGAACGTTAACTCGGCATCACCGCCCGGTCCGTGGCATCTATCGGTGACTGAGAACGCCGGTCGCGCTCCCGCCCTCCTCGAAAAGGGAGCAGCGCCATGATCAAGCGGCGTCGTTTCAGGCAATTAGTCCCGTTCCAAGATCGCCTTGCCACGTTCGCTCAGGACGCGCGTGATGAGGCTGCAAAGCTTCCACCAGGTATCGAGCGCGACGACATGCTGCGCAAAGCGCGGCAAGCCGATACAGCGGCCCGTCTGGACGATTGGGCCAACACGCACGGCTTGCAGCCAGCGAAGTAGCCGCGCCCATGAAGGATATGCAGGCGCACCATGCGGGGGCATGGCGTATGCCTCGCCCCGATGTACGCTTGAACTTCCCAAGTGCGGTTCGGAGACGTACGTGATTTTCGCTCGTGTGCTCGGCGGTCAGGGCATAATTGAACGCATCAGGCGGCTCCGAAAAAAGCCGACTGAGGCATACGGGCTGGCTGTCCTCGCGGTCGTGCTAGCGATCCTGTTACGGCTCGCTGTGGGTTCGTATGTCTCGGAATCCGTCACCTTCACCACCTTTTTTATCGCTATCATCATCGCTGCGTTTGTCGGCGGATTTTGGCCCGGCATGGTCGCTGTAGTCCTCTCTGCGGTGTCAGGCTGGTACCTCTTTCTGCCGCCTGCATTCAGCTTCGCACTTAAGCAACCGGACGCATTCGCCCTGCTTCTGTTCGTCATCGTCGCGACCATCGCCGTTGCCTTGGTGTCGGGACTCGTGGGAACCATCTTGATACATGAGGAGCGCCAGCGATTCTTGATTGGAGAGTTGCAGCACCGCTCACAAAATCTGTTCGCGGTTATACAAGCGATTGCATCGCGTAGCTTGGTCGAAGGGCAACCGCTCTCCAAAATAGAGGAAACGCTCAACGGCCGTCTAATGGCACTGGCACATACTCATACCATGCTGGCGAACAATGCGTGGGTAGGAGCGCCACTCAACGAAATCATCTCGCTAGAGTTGAACGGCTTCGAGGGCCAAGTCAGCGTCAGGGGATGCAACATTTCCGTTAACACGCCTGCGGCCCAAAATTTCGCGCTCATCGTGCACGAGCTTAGGACCAATTCCGTGAAGTATGGGGCACTGTCGTCACCGAGTGCCCGCGTCACTATTGACGGTCTTATCGAAGGTGCCAACGGGACGAGGCAGTTTCGATTTAGATGGAACGAATCGGGCGGCCCGCCGGTCATCGAGCCTACGCGCAAAGGGTTCGGTAGCGCAGTTTTGCTTGAAAGGGCGAAGCATTTTGGCCAAGCCGCGGCGGCGGTCTATCGCCCGGAGGGTCTGACCTACGAATTTCGAGTGTTGCTGAGCGCAATCCAGCCTTCGAGCTGATCCCATTCAAATTTTGCGGCCTCCCGCAATTTCGCCGCTACAGGGCTCTTTCCTTCCATTTCGGGCCAAGCGTGCAATGTCGCGTCATGGCCCAAACCGGACATGATCGGAGCTAGTGGGCCTCCGGCGATTTCAATAACTGGCGCAGCGGCTTCAACGGCCCGATCGGGTAGAGTTCGAAGGTCATCAGGTGCGCCTTGCCCAGGGGTAGCGCTTCCAGCATGGCCTGTGTCGCAGCGATGTCGGTGACATTCAGGATGAACACCACCCCCGGGCGGTTCTCGAGCGAATACCACTGGTCGATCTTGCCTTCGAGATAGAGCTCGGCAGTCGCACGTACCTCGGCAGCCAGAGTGCGCTGTACCAGCTGCATATCTGTGCCCGGCGCAAACGTGCCGATCGCCAGGATCTTGGTGGTGGGTGTTGCCGGTGGCGGTGTCTGAGCGAGCGCGCCTGGGGCCACAGCGACCAGAACGGATGCGGCTGCCAGTTGCAGTACCAGGTGCTGAAGCATGATCCACTCCCCTTGTTAAGATCGCCCGATCATAGAAACACTATGGGAGGTTTTGGAGGCGATCGCGAAGCGTCCGGCAAGAGGGGCTGCATTGCCAGTCTCCCGTTCCAATGCCTTTCACCCGGGGCCGCATGCTTGAATTGTGCGCAGCAACATCCGCTTTTCCCCGCAGCCGGTGGACGCCCGCCGGATCCTGCAATCCTGAACCGATTGTTTGACCATATGCAGTTGGACGAATTGATCCTATTCTCAACCGACTATTCGCATTGGTACGACCGGCTCAAGATCGTCGCCAGGGAGACCACGCCATGAACATCCAGGTCCGTGAACGCCCGGAGCCAGCCGCTTCCGTTAGCGCGAAAGTCGCGATCGCCGATTGCGACATCCATCCCGCGCGCGCCACCCGGACCGAGCTTTACCCCTATCTCGCCAAACGCTGGCACGAGCATCTGGAGACCTACGACAGGCATCCTTACCAGGGCATGATGGAAGGTCCGCCCTATCCCAAGGCGCAGCCGAACGCCTCACGCCGCGACGCCTATCCGCCGGAAGGCGGGCCGCAAGGCTCGTCGCTGTCGTTCATGCAGAAGCAGCATCTCGACCCGAACAACGTGGTACTGGGCGTGCTCAATCCGCTCAACAGCGGGCAGGGCATCCGCAACCATGATCTGGCGGGCGCGATCTGCTCGGCGATCAACGACTGGCAGATTGAGAAGTGGACCAGCAAGGACTCCCGCCTGAAGGGCTCGGTGGTGGTCGCAAACGAGGATGGTCCGACGGCGGCGAAGGAAATCCGCAAGCGCGCGGGAGATGCGAACTTCGTGCAGGTGCTGCTCTTGAGCCGCAACGTCGAGCCGCTCGGCCAGCGCCGTTACTGGCCGATCTATGAAGCCGCCGAGGAAGCCGGCCTTCCCGTCGGCGTGCACGCCTTTGGCTTCGGTGGCAATCCGATTACGGCGTCGGGCTGGCCGAGCTACTACATCGAGGAGATGGTCGGCCATTCGCAGTGCCAGCAGACCGTGCTCGCAAGCCTCGTTCTCGAAGGGGTGTTCGAGCGCCATCCCGGGCTGAAGATGATCATGATCGAGGCCGGCTTTGGCTGGGCGCCGTCGCTGGCCTGGCGGCTCGATCGCAACTGGGCGCGGCTCAAGAGCGAGGTGCCGCACGTGAAGCGGCCACCGTCGCACTATATCCGCGACCACATCTGGTGGACTACGCAGCCGATGGAGGACCCGGAGCGGCGCGATCATCTGTTCGACTTGATCGGCTGGGTCGGATGGGACAAGCTCTTGTTTGCCACCGACTATCCGCATTGGGATTTTGACGACCCCTCGCGCGTGCTTCCACCCGGCGTCAGCGACGCCAATCGCGAGGCGTTCTACCTCGGCAACGCGCGGAAGCTTTACGGCGTTTCCTGATGGCCAGGCAAGTCATTGGTCCGGTGGATGAGCTGCCGCCGGGCACGCGCAAATTCGTCACCATCGACGACCGGCCGATCGCGATCTTCAACATCAAGGGCGAGTTCTTCGGCCTTCTGAACCGCTGCCCGCATCAGGGCGCGGCGCTCTGCGAGGGACCGCTGATCGGGCTTGCGCAATCCAGAAATCCCGGCGAGATCGAATATACCAGGCCGGGCGAGATCATCCGCTGTCCCTGGCATGGCTGGGAGTTCGACATCCGCACCGGCCAGTCCTGGTGCGAGCCGAAGCGGTTTCGCACCCGCGCCTATGACGTCAGCGTCGAAGCCGGCACTACCTTGGTGAAAGGACCCTATGTGGCGGAAACCATTCCGGTCAGGGTCGAGAGCAACTACGTGGTGGTGGAGCTGTAGGGCGCGCAATTCCGTAAGCGGCTGCGGTGCAATCCCTCCCCCCCTGCGGGGAAGGTCGGCGCGCAGCGCCGGGGTAGGGGACGAGCGGCAGTCGACAGTGTAGGGTGGGCACGCTGCCGCCTTCGCTCTTCGAGCTTCGTCGGACAAGTCGCTTTGCCCACCCCTGCACTCTCTTGCCGTCATTGCGAGGAGCGAATCGACGAAGCAATCCAGAGTTTTGCGTGTGGTTCTGGATTGCTTCGCTTCGCTCGCAATGACGCCGCTGGGGGGAGTGATTGCAAGGGACGTGTCGCCGGATGACCGCGATCATCGCTATTCGTTCGGCCGTCACCAGTGCTGTGTGGCTGAACGGCTCGATACATGGAACAGGTAGGGTGATCGGCGGAGCCGCCTCTCGAGTCGAAGCGAGGACGCGCGTCCGGTCCAAAAAACGACATGGGGGCTCTTTCGATGTTGAAGTTTGTACCCAAGCTGGGCGGTCAAAGGAGAAGCCGAACGCGCGCGTTCGGCCTGGGCACGCTGGCCGCTATCGCTGTCGTCTCATCCACGACGGGCGCGATGGCCCAGGATTCTCCTGGCGGTGATGAGCTTACCCGTAGCGATCATCGTCATTACTTGAGAGAAATCGCAAACGAAGCATATTCTCTGGCGAAAAAAGCACCTGGTGACAACTGCAGGACAGCGCGGGTCGACGCCTGGCTCGAAGAGGCGTCTCGATTGGAGCGACAAGAGCCACCCCTCATCAATCCTGGAGCCAGCATCGGTCACGATGATGCCGTTGGAAGTGTCAGCTGGATTGGACTGCGGCAAGCGATCATACGTGAGAGCAATTTGCCGCCATGCCCAGGTGTCGTCCCGGTCTTTTCCAGCGCCGGAGTGCTTCTGGGAATCTACCTTATCAAGACGACCGGCGATGGTCATTTCGTGGAACGGTTTGCATCAACCGACCGGATCACGAACGTGTTCGATCCAAGCAAGGACCCGGTCGGCTTCGGTGCAAGCCTCGGCTACAAGTTCGACCTCGGCAACAGCGTCGCGGTGATGCCATTCGTGTCGGCCGACTGGCCGAACATCTCCGTCAGGCAAACCTTCCCAATGCCAGCTTCCTCGGCACCCGGAGCAATTTTTCCGCGACCTTCGGCGTCAAGGCTGGCCCGCAGTTCCAGAACGTCTGGCTCTACGGCATCGCCGGTGTCAGCGTGCTGAACGAGACGCTGAACGTGAACTTCATCCCGGTCGCAAGCTCGACCTCGGCGACCGTGGCGGGAGCCACCGTCGGCGCCGGCTTCGCCTACACCCCGCCGAACCTTGCGCGCCCGGTGTCGCTGTTCATCGAATATCACCACACCTGGTGGCAGGATGCGAACTTCAATGCGCCGGCGGCCTCGCCGTTCTTCAACTACACCTTCGCTCGCAGCGACGATGTGGTGAAGGTCGGCTTCACGGTGCCGCTGAACGCGTTGTCGGCGCCATCGTCAACGTCGCCGGCCACACCACCCTATCCAGTCAAGGCGTTGCCGACGAAGTAGCCACGTCATCGCGTCCAACTCTCACCGTCATGCCCGGCCATGACGATCTCCGTGGTTCTGGCTATCCAAGTATCGAATCGGGAGTGCGCCTAAAGACTAAAATCGCGAGCGATTTCAGGCTGATTTGGGTGGTCCAGTCCTGTTCGCAAAAATATTTCGCTATGCCCGTCGGGCAAATCATCTCTACAAGCTCGCGCCATCCCGCGCTCGATAAGAGGGGCGCTTCGCGATCGTCACGAGTGTAGGGCGCGGGATGCGATGGACGCGGCACATCGACTGACGAGTGATGTTGCGCGCGGACGGCGAAGTCGTGTGGTCCTGGCACACCAAGGCAGGTGTCAAGTTGGCGACGATGCTTTGCATCGCGCCGATGACGGAGGCAACAAAGCCCGGTCTCCGGGGAGAGCGCGAAGGAAACCGTAAAACCATCGCGCGGGGAATGTCGTGTGAGGCGGCTTTACCTGTGGTGACTTCTGCTTGCGTGTCTTTTCTGTTTGCACGCAAGGCTATGGGTGCGAGCAGCGCACCCGGCATTCCCCGCGCCCTCTGTTGGTTTCGAGGGACGTTGTTTTTTGCAAGACTCGGGCGAATCGCGCCGCGAGAATACGCCCTCGTGTCCCGGACGCGGCGCAGCGCGTCTTTGGCGGTGCGCCGCAGAGCCGGGACCCACAAAGGCATGAAACAGACTGATGGGCCCCGGCTCAGCAGCGCACCACTCTCGTGCTGCGCCGCGTCCGGGGCGCGAGGGCGGTGGAGGGATAGCACTACTCCGTCATCGTTCCCTGCGCCATCGCCTGCCGCTCCCGCGCGTAGCGCACCAGCGCCGCGAAGCGAAAGGCGCCATGCACGAACTTGCCGTAAGGAAGGGTGATGAACAGCGCAAAGACCACGCCGAGATGGGCCGCGAGCAGGAGCCCCATTGCGGGCGTGCCGCGCAGCAGCAGCAGGGCAATGCCGGTCAGCGCGGTCAGGAACAGCATCAATATGAACGCCACATCCATGCCACTGCTCGACTGATCGGCCAACGCCGGATCGCGCCGTTGCCGCGCAAACAACAATCCCAAAGGCCCGATCATAAGCCCGATGCCGCCAAGCGTGCCGAGGATGACGGGCAGGTCCCACCAGGCATAGGGCGCCTCGCGCGCCAGCAGATAGTGATAGAGGGTGGCGACACAGGTAGCCGCGAAACAGAGCAGAAAACCGTAGAACGTCAGGTGATGAAAGATCTTGCGGCGATCGGTCGGCTGGTCGTCTTCGTTGAAACAGCCGACCCCGCCGCCGTCGAGATAACGCAGACTGCAGGCATCCCGCATCGCCCGCCAGAGCGAGGCGAAATCAGTGCGCATACCCACGGGTTCACCGATGTCGCGCCAGAAAGCGCGCACGCTCATCACCAGCGCCAGGATTGCGTAGAGAAAGGCGGCGCCGAACAGCGCAGCCATCGCGCCGTGCGGCATCAGCGCGTAGAACGCACCGGGGCCGGTGTGGATGCCAAGAAGCACCCGCGGGTCCTTCAACGCGACAAAGCCAAGTACGAAGGCTGCGACGCCGAGCGCCGCGATGACGCCGATCGCAACCCCGTTGCGCCGAAACAGGCCGGACAACGCGGTGGGCCAGGCATAGGCCGCCCAGGATTCGGCGCGCGCGATCGCAAGCGTCCGGGGCACGTTGACGTCAAACTCGTGCGGCGGCGAGAACTGACAATCGGTGTAGCAGGCACCGCAGGCGTGGCAGAGATTGGCGAGATAGTTGAGATCGCCGTCGGAAAAGACGCGGCGCATCTCCATTGCCGGAAACACCGCACAAAGCCCCTCGCAATAGCGACAGGAATTGCAGACCGTCATCAAGCGGTCGGCCTCGTCGAGGATTTTACTTGCGTGCATGTCGCCTCAAGACTTTCCGATGTGGTTCATCGTCAATCGCTAATTCTTTGCAATCTTCGCCGCCTCCCGTCCCGCAATACGCCCGAACACGCTGCCGATGGTCATGCCGATGCCGGCCGCGTAACCCTTGCCCAACACGTTGCCGGCCATGATCTCGCCGGCTGCGAACATGTTGGCGGCGGGCCCGCCGTCCTTCATCAGCATGCGGGCTTGTTTGTTCACGCGGGTGCCGAGATAGGTAAAGGTGATGCCGGGCCGCACCGGATAGGCGTAGTAGGGCGCCGTCTCGATCCTGCGCGCCCAATGGCTCTTCGGCGGGTTCAGGCCCTCGGTACGGCAATCGTCGAGGATGGTGTGATCGAAGGTGCCGGGGCGCACGGCCGTGTTGAAGTCTGCAACCGTTTTTTCAAGCGTTTCGGGATCAAGCCCGAGTTCGACGGCAAGCCCGGCAATCGTGTCGGCCGCAATCGGCGGGAACAGCGACGGCATGAAGCTGTTGAGCACGCTGCTGTCAAAGATGATATAGGCGATCTGGTCGGGCTGGCCCGCGACCAGGCGTCCCCAGATCGCGTAGCGCTTCGGCCAGATGTCTTCGCCCTCGTCGTAGAAGCGCAAGGCGTGCTTGTTGACGACAATACCGAACACCACGCAGTCGAGCCGCGTGATGATGCCGCCGTCGAATTTGGGCGCGCGTGCGTCGATTGCGACCGCGTGGCACTGCGTCGGGTCGCCCACCGCCTCGACGCCTTTTTCGAGCAGCATCTTCAGGATCGAGCCGCGGTTAAAGGGCGTGCCGCGGATCAGGAAGTTGTCCGCCGCCTCGCCCCAATATTGCTTCATCCATTCGATGTTGGCCTCGAAACCGCCGGCGGCGGCGACCAGCGTCGCGGCCCGCGCGGAGAGGCGGCGGTCGCCCTGCTTGAAGGTTGCCGAGAGGAACATGCCGTGGTCAATCTCGAGGTCGATCACCTCGGCCTCGTAGAGGATGTCGACGCCAAGCCCCTCGGCGGTGCGATAGAGCGCGTTCAGCATCGCCCTGCCGCCGCCGAGAAAGAACGAGTTGGTGCGCCCGAGGCTGAGCGTGCCGCCGAGCGAGGGTTGCCAGCGCACGCCTTGCTCGACGATCCAGTTCAGGATGTCCTTGGACTCGGCAATCATCAGGCGCGCCAGTTCCTCGTCGGTCTCACCGCCGGTGACGCGCAGAAGATCTTCGAAGAACTCCTGTTCGGTATATGGCCCGGTCAAGATATCGGTGGCTACGTCATGGGCGCAGCGCATGTTGCGGGTGTGGCGGGTATTGCCGCCGCGGTAGAATTTCGGCGCGCCTTCCAGCGCCAGCACGCTGGCGCCGGCCCGCCGCGCGCTGATGGCCGCGCACAGCGCGGCATTGCCGCCGCCGATGACAAGCACGTCGTATTTGCGGTCGAGGTCGGCCATGCCGGCGTGTCTAACTACTCAGGCGGCGACGGCTTCCCGCGTTTCGATGGTCCTGCCGCCGCGATAAACGGTGAGGGCCGCGATGATGCCCAGGCTCGCACCGAACATCAGCCAGTAGCAGGGCGAGGCCTTGTCGCCGGTATGATCGATCAGCCAGGTCGCGGCGAACGGCGTGAAGGTGCCGAACAGGGCCGCGGCGAGCGCGAAGGCGAGCGAGAAGCAGGTGGTGCGGACATGCTTCGGCACGATCTCGACCAGGCAACCCAGCATCGTGCCGCTATAGACGCCGAAATAGAAGGAGAACATCATCTGCACGGCGAGCAACTTGCCGAAGGTCGGAGCGGACACCAGCCAGTGCAGCGCCGGATAGGCGGTGGCGAACGACAGGCAGGCGATCGTGAGAAGCACCGGCTTGCGGCCAATCCGGTCGGATACGGCGCCGCCGACCGGATTCCAGAAGAAGTTGGTAACGGCGACCAGAAGCGTCACCAGCAGGGCGTCCTGCGCCGAAAGCTTCAGCACGTTCTTGCCGAAGGTTGGTGTGTAGACGGTGATGAAATAGAAGGTCGTGGTGGTCAGGACCGCGATCATCATGCCGAGCACGACGATGCGCCAGTTCGCCACTGCCGAAGCAAAAACCTCGCGCCCGGTCGGATGCTTCTTCATCGCCAGAAATTCCGGCGTTTCCTCCAGCGTGCGGCGCAGAAAGAAGATCAGGGGAATGATCAGGCAGCCGATGAAGAATGGAATGCGCCAGCCCCACGCGGCAATCGTTTCCGCCGGCATCGACTCGTTCAGGACATAGCCGATGATCGCGGCGACGAAGATCGCAACCTGCTGGCTCGACGACTGGAACGAGGTGTAGAAGCCGCGGTTGCCGGGAGTTGCGATCTCGGACAGATAGACCGAGACGCCGCCGAGTTCGACGCCGGCGGAAAAGCCCTGCAGCAGGCGGCCGAGCAGCACGATGATGGGGGCGGCGATGCCGATCGTGGCATAGCTCGGGCAGAATGCGATCACCACGGTGCCGGCAGCCATGATGGCAAGCGTCACGATCAGGCCCTGGCG
>Ga0306926_10009212_pt1 | contig 10849 bp, 10 predicted proteins | sample flu12Cox44000178_FD_203759 | JGI IMG/M metagenome (GOLD analysis project Ga0306926, IMG submission 203759) | Lab enrichment of tropical soil microbial communities from Luquillo Experimental Forest, Puerto Rico - flux8day.12C.oxic.44.000.178 (v2)... | ecosystem: Environmental > Terrestrial >... | reverse complement strand
GAGATGCTCGGCACCTTCAACGAGGATCTCGCAAAACTCACACGCGCCATCCGCCGCGGCGACGGCGAAGCACTGTTCGATCACTTCACCCGCACCCGCGCCATCCGCCGCGGCATCGTCTCGATCGGCCAGGATTCGGCGGCGCCCGATTTCGGCCGCCCCCATCCCCAGCTCAAGAAGCCGGATTAGTTGGAGCCCGATGAGATAAGGTTCGGTTGGCTGCCTCGGCGGCACCTCTCCCATCGGGAGAGATGAACCAAGCTTGCGGCACGAAAGGTTCACCTAATCTGATGCAAAAAAGAAGGGCCCGGCCTGAGATGGCTGAGCCCTTTCAGTTTGAGTCAACACACGGGGAAAACCATCGGAGGCGATCCGCCCATTTTCAAATGCGGCGGATCGTCTGAGGAGCATACCGAAAATTGGGCTTTCGCATTCCCGTTGGTAAGGGCAGTCGCCATCACGCTTTGGCGATTAGAGCGTTTTCGAGCGAGGTGGAAACCGGTTCGCGCGAAGAAATACGCGTCAAAACAAGAACCTGGAGCGTCGGTTCTGATTCAATCAGAACCGAAAATGCTCGAGGTCTCGCGCGAATGTGAAACGACCAGCGACCTTTAAAACAGCGGTGGCACGTCACCGACTTTCAATGGTCCGAAGAACGCCGCACCGTCGACAAAGCGCAGCGGGAAGGCGCGCGCCTTCTTGCCTTCGAGCTCGGCCTCCTTGCCGAGCGCGTTGATGCCGGCGGCGACGCCGACATTGGCATTCTGCTTGACCACCTTGCCGAGGCCGGGAATCGCGCGATCGAGCGCGCCGAAGAGATTGTTGAGGTCCTGCGTCTTCACACCCGGCGCGACACGGTCGAGCGTCGCCTGCGGCACGCCGTCCTCCAGCATCTTTTCGATGCCCAGCGCCGGGATCACCTTCTCGATGCCGGCGACGGTCATCTGTAATTCGCCGTCGAGCTTGCCATTGGGGTTAAGCGAAAGCGTACCGGCCGCAACTGCGATCAGATCGCCCTGCTGGACACGCGACTGCATGATCTCGATATGGCCGCCCGCCGCCTGGATCTCGCGAAACCGCTGCGGCCAGGGCTTCGGCGCGAAATCTTTGAGGCCCGTGACCATCGCCCGGATACCCGCGTCGAACGGCTGTGCCAGCAGGGGATGCAGGCCCTGAATGCTGCCCTGGTTGATCTCGAGCACGCTTTCGATGTCGGGATGATCGCTCGGCGAGCCCTGCGCGATACGGCCATGCAGCTCGACATGTTTGGCATTCGCGAGCGGCACCTGCATCGTCCCATCGAGGCGTTCGATTGTCGGATCGTCGAACTCGATGTCGGCACGCTGCGGGATCGCAGGCAGCCCGACGATGCTGCTGCGGCCCTTGCTCCAGTTGACGACAAAGGAAGGCTGTTGCGCACCCTGCTCGAAGATCTTCGCCGGTGCGGTGAATTCCGCGATCACGAGCTTCGGATCATAGATCTGGGCGACCGCGAGAATCTCGCCGAGCTTTGCGGTGACTGGCGGATGCGGCGGCTGGCCCGCCGTCTGCGCGATCAGCGTCACGCTGGCGCCGTCGCAACGGATCTCGAGGCGGAACGGGAAGCCTGCGACCGAACGCTTCTCGCAGTCATAGACCCGGCCCGACTTCGCCTCGCGCGCACGCCAAGCGTCGGCCATGACGTCGACCTGCGATGCGGCATAGAACCAGAACCCGCTCCAGGCGATGGCGGCGATCAGGACCAGGCCGGGGACGATGAACACAGGCCAAAGAGGGCGCCGGCGCGGCGCGAGCGTCATATCGGTCATGCGGCGACCCTTTGAGGAAGAATTTTGTCAATAAAGCGGACGTGCCGGATATGTGCCAAACCCAACTTGTTTTAATCATTGGGAGAATTCTGTTAGAGCATGACCCGGAGGGTCGCGTTGAGCCACAAGTGCGCAGCGGTTTTCCGAAAAGACCATTCTCAATCAATGGGCTAGAGCGCGATGACAATGAAACCCAATCTCATCGCACGTTAGGCCTCGCCCGAAATGTCCTCCGATAACTCCTCCGTGACCGCCCCCTCCAAGGACGACCTCTGGGTGTTCGGCTACGGCTCGCTGATGTGGCGGCCGGGCTTCGAACATATCGAGCAGGTCCCGGCCCGCCTGATCGGCGAGCACCGCGCGCTCTGCGTCTACTCTTTCGACCACCGCGGCACGCCGGAGAAGCCGGGGCTCGTGCTCGGGCTCGACCGCGGCGGCGCCTGCCGCGGCATTGCCTTTCGCGTCGCGGGCCATTTGCGCGAGGCCACCATCGAATACTTGCGCAGCCGCGAGCAGACCACGCACGTCTACCGCGAAGTGATGCGCTCGGTCTGGCTCGACAACGAGGCACGGGACCGGGTCAGCGCGCTCACTTACGTGGTCGATCGCGGGCATGTTCAATATGCCGGGCGCCTGCCACTCGCCGACCAGCTTCGCATCGTGCAGCAGGGGCATGGCCGCTCCGGCAACAACCGCGACTATGTGCTGTCGACGGTGCGCGCGATCGAAGCACAAGGCCTCCGCGACAAGGAATTGCACCGGCTGGCGCTGATGCTGCATGAGGCGCATCCGCTGCACACGACGCCCGGCGGCGCGCTCTAAGATGTGAAGAGTATCAGTTGGCACCGCGAACTCGGTTCACCTCTCCCGTTGGGAGAGGTGCACACTGCGGCAACCAACTGAACCTTAGCTCGCGTCCAGCTCAAGCCTTGACCGTATCAGACACGCGGCCGAACAATCGCGCCTGCTCGGCGCGGCCGGACGCGACCAGGCGATCGCTCGCCTCCTCGATCACGGTGCGCAGGCGATTGAAGAACTCCTCCCGCGGCAGGTTCGACGGCAAGGGATCGAGAAACTCGACGACCAGCGTCCCCGGGTAACGCATGAAGGTGCGGCGCGGCCAGAACAGGCCGGAATTGAGCGCGACCGGCAGGCATGGCACGCCGCAGTCGGCATAGATCTGAACAACACCGCGCTTGTAGTTCGGCGGCGCGCCGGGCGCCGTCCGCGTGCCTTCCGGAAAGATCACGAACTGACGGCCGCGGCGAACCTCTTCGCCGGCGCGCTTCATCATGGCAATCAGCGCACGTCCGCCGGCCTTACGATCGATCGCGATCATGTTCGCCTTGATCAGGAACAGGCCGAAGATCGGGATCCGCTTCAGTTCGCGCTTGAGCACGAAGAAGGGGGCGTCGAAGAAGTGCAGGAGCGAGATGGTCTCCCACATCGACTGATGCTTGGACGCGACGAGCAGTGGCCCCTTCGGAATCTTCTCCACGCCGCGAAACTCGACCTTGATGCCGCAGACGACGCGCATCAGCAGGATGTTGGTCTGCGCCCACCAACTCGCCACCCGCAGCAGCGCCCTGCGCGGCAGCACCAGCGTCGGCAGCGCGATGATCGCCCAGAACAAGAAGACGGGATAGAACAGGATGTTGAAGATCAGCGAGCGGATGAAAATCGCAACCATCGAAAACCCTAAGCTTCTGCCCGTTCGCGCTTCGCCAAAGCGCGATGATCTTTGATTCAGCCTGATCAATTCGCGTGATCAATTCGCCTGCGCCGTGGCCGGCCGCCGCGGCGGGCTCGGATTCGCCGGCGGCTCCAGCCAATCGAAATTCAGGTCGACGCCGAGATCGGCGAGATGCACTCTGAGCTCGGCGGCGACATATTTCACATATTCCGATAGCACCAGCCGCAAGGTGGGGCCACCCTCGTACCATGGCTCCTCGCGCCATTTCTCGCGGACCACGGCGAAGGGAATGAGCGCGATATCCGGCATCGCATGCGACAGTTCCACGATGGCGCGTGGCATGTGGTAGTTCGAGGTCACCACGATCAGCGACTTGAAGCCGCGCTCATGCGCCCAGCGCCGCGTCTCCGCCGCGTTGCTGCGGGTGTTGACCGCCGAGCGGTCGAGATCGACGCAGCAGTTGAAATAGGACTGCCCCTCCGGCAGCGAGCGCGAGATGTCGCTCGCTGCGCTCGAGGGATGCACGCCGGAGATCAAAAGCCGCTTGCCGTAGCCGGCGGCCAGAAGCTCCATGCCGTCGGAGAGGCGGGAGGCGCCACCGGTCAGGACCACGATGCCGTCGGCCTTGCGGTCGGGCACAGCCTCGGTGTCGCGCAGCTGGGAGAGGAAGGCGACAAAGCCGCCGGCGACCGCCGCCAGGACGAGGCCAAGCATGGCGACCGCCACGCGAAGGCGCCGCGGGCGCGCGCGTTCAATCGGCGATCGATCGTCGGTCGGCGACGTCATGCGATGGTAAAACCCCTCTCCCTCCGCAATGTTAGAAAGGTTTTGCGGCGAAGTGGAGTCCCGCATGACGCCCGACGCCCCCTTCCCCCTCATTCGATCTCGTCCAGCGTCTTGAACAGGGTCCGGCGCGAGGCCCAGGCGGTGATCGCGGCGATCAGGACCGCCTGCACCGCCAGCACCAGATACCCGGACGGCCGCAGCGAAAATGTCCCGAGCAGCGCCGCAAACTGGTCGCCGACCGGGGTGCCGGAGAACCAAATGGCGATCGACTCGGAAAAGCCGAAGCCGAGCATGGCGACCCCGCCGCCGATCACCCCGCCCTCGAGCCCGAGCAGCAGGAAATGCCAGAAGAAACGATCGGCGATGAAGCGGTCGCCGGCGCCGACGAAATGCAGCACTTCCACGATCGGCCGGTTTGCCGCCATCGCCCCGCGCGTCGCGAACGACACCGAGATGATGGTCGCAACGATCACGAGGCCAAGAATGCCGAGACCTGCGAATACCGTGGCACCGCTCATCGAGCGCATCCGCTCGATCCAGGCGCGATGATCGTCGACGCTCGCGGTGGGGGCTGCCTGGGTTACCGCTTTGCGCAGCGCGGCCAGGTCGAGCGTGCTGCCCGGCTGCACCCGCGCGACGATGACGCGCGGCACCGGCAGGTCGTCGAGCGACAGCCCGCTGCCGAGCCACGGCTCCAGCAGCTTGGCTGACTCGTCCTTGCTGAAGGGTCTCGCCTCGAGAATGCCGGGCTGGGCGCGGACGGCGTCCGCTGCCGCCGCAGCGTCGCGGTCGAGATCGCGCCCTGCTTGCGGGCGCACCTGGACGGTGATCTCGCTTGCGACATCCGACTGCCATTCCGCGGCCGACGCACTGACCAGCAGCACGGCGCCGGTCGTGAGCGAGGCGAGGAAAGTCATGATGGCGACCACCGCCACCAGCGCGCGGCCCGCGATGGTCGCGCGCGGCACGATCGGCGACATGTTGCGCGCACGTGCCGGCAGTTGCGGACGCTCGTTGCCGAGGTCGACCAGTGGTCCGTGCTGCTCCACGTTACTCATAGATGTGCAAGCGTCCCTGATGCAGCACCATACGCCGCGCGTCGTATTGATCCATCAGCGTCATGTCATGGGTGGCGATGATGACGGCCGTCCCCGACCTGTTGAGTTCGATGAAGAGCCTGAGCAGCCGCCGGCCAAGCGTCGGATCGACATTGCCGGTCGGCTCGTCGGCGAGCAACAGATGGGGGCGCGAAATCACCGCACGCGCGATCGCCGCGCGCTGCTTTTCGCCACCCGACAGGATCGGCGGCAGCGCATCCATACGTTCGCCAAGCCCGACCCAGCGCAAGAGATCGATCACCTCCTTGCGGTAGCTCGATTCGTCGCGGCCCATGACGCGGAACGGCAGTGCGACATTCTCATAGGTCGTCATGTGCTCGAGCAGGCGGAAATCCTGCAGCACGATGCCGATCCGCTTGCGCAAATTGGCGACGCCGTCCTTGCTGAGCAGCGAGACGTCATGGCCGAACAGGTTGACGAGGCCGCGCGTCGGACGCAGCGACAGGAACAGCAATTTCAACAGCGAGGTTTTGCCGGCGCCGGAGGGGCCGGTGAGAAACTGGAAGGAATGCGCCGGGATCTCGAAACTGAGGTCGCGCAGAATCTCCGGACCGAGCCCGTAACGCAATCCGACATTTTCGAACCGAACCAAGTCTAGCTCCGCTCGACGGGGGCCCCGGCGAGAACCGGCACGCCGCAAACAAAACGCGCGCAATATGGCGGTTTTGCTTCGGTTATGGTTTCCGGTTCGTTAACGGTCGCCTTGTAGCATCGCCTCAAGAAGTTTCGCCTCAACAAGTAGTTTCGCCTCAAGTCGCGTTGCCTAAAGGCCACCGGAGAAACGGGCTCCATGCACATCGTCTGTCCCCATTGTACAACGTCTTACGCCATCGATCCGGCGACATTAGGTGCGGACGGCCGCACCGTCCGCTGCTCGCGCTGCAAGGAAGTCTGGGTGGCGCGCGCCGAAGACGCCCTCGCGCCCGAGCCGGTCATGGCTGCAGCAAGCCAGGAGACCGAGACCGACGCCGCGGCCGAATGGGAGGCCATGGCGCGGGACGAAGCGGGCGAAGATGCGCCACATATCGACAGCCCGTCGATCGCGGGCGATTTCCCGGCCGATCGCGGCTACTCGTCTCACATAGATGAAGGCGATTGGCAAACCGTGGCCCGCCAGGAGGCCTATGGCGCGGGTTCCGACGGCGACTCCACGCGAAAACCCTGGTTCCGCAAGCTTTTGCCGCAACTCGGGCGCTGGCAAATGACCGGTAAGAGGACCGGCAAGGGGACCGGCAAAGGGACCGTTAAGAGCTTTGCCGGGGCCGGCATCGCCTGCGCTGCCATGGGGGCGCTGGCAATGGCCCTTCTGATCTGGCGGGCCGACATGGTGCGGCTGCTGCCGCAGACCGCTTCCTTCTACCGGATGGTCGGCTTGGAGGTGAACCTGCGCGGGGTGCAGTTCAAGGACGTCAAGGTTTCGACCGAGACTGTGGAAGGCAAATCGGTGCTTGTGATCGAAGGCGTGATCGTCGGGCAGAGCCGGAAGCCGGTCGACCTCCCGCGGCTGCGCTTCTCCGTGCGCGACGCGCAAGGCGCGGAGATCTATGCCTGGAATACGGTGCTGGACCAGACCGTCCTGCAGCCGGGCGAGCGCGCGGCCTTCAAATCGCGCCTGGCCTCGCCGCCGGCGGAAGGCCGCACCATCGATGTTCGCTTCTTCAACAAGCGAGACATCGCCGGCGGAAGTGTGTAATGCGGGAAACCTCATTTCCGCTTTGAAAGACCGTTTGCCGATGTCGCGTGTCCTGATCGCCGATGATGAAGATTCCATGCGCCTCTTGGTGGCGCGGGCGATTGCCATGGACGGCCACGAGATCGTCACCGCGCAGGACGGCGCCGAGGCGCTCGACATCCTGACCCGCGAGGACGGCGCCTTCGACCTCCTGCTCACCGACATCCAGATGCCCGTCATGGACGGGATTGCGCTGGCCCTGTCGGCGGCCCGCGACTTCCCGGACCTGACGGTGCTGTTGATGACCGGCTTCGCCGACCAGCGCGAACGCGCCTCCAACCTCGACGCCATCGTGCATGACGTGATCACCAAGCCGTTCTCGGTGGCGGACATCCGCACGGCGGTCGCGGACGCACTCGCGGCGAGGAAGGCGTAAGAGGCGAAGACTCCGCCGCCCGTTTTCGCGGGCGATGACCGGCGAAGTCCGCGGACGCCGTCAATAGTCCTTCAAGAGCCGCTCGATGTAATCGAGCTCGAGCTGCGGCCGTGACGGATCGGCGAGGCGGCGGCGCAGCTCCTCGATGATGCGGCGGGCGCGCTGCACGTCGATCTCGCCCGGCACCATCTTGGAGAGCTCGTCGGCATAGTCGCGGCCGTGCAAGGGGCGGCCGAGCGGATCGGTCTGAATGCCATTGCCCTGCTGGCGTCCCATATGTTCGCCGGGGCCGTCGCCCTGCCCTTCGCCATCGCCCTGCTGCATCGCCTCCGACATCTGCTGTGCGCCCTTGCGCAGCGCATCGAGGGCGCGGCCCTGCGAATCCACCGCGCCGTCGGCATTGCCTTCGCCGAGCTTGCCGGAGGCATCGCCCATGGCGCTGTCGGCGTCACCAAGCCCGTTGTCGCCATCACCCTGGTCGTCGTCGGCCGCCTGATCGTCCTGGTCACCCTGCTGTCCCTGCTGACCCAGGCCCTGTTGGCCCTGCTGTTGGCCGTTCTTGCCCTTGTCGCCGCGCTGCATCTGGCCGAGGCCGCGCTTGGCGAGCTGGTCCTGCAGCTTCTTCAGGCGGTCGCGCAGGGCGTCCTGGTCCTGCTGCAGGTCGCTCATGCCCTGGTCGCCCTGCTGCTTGCCGCGCATGTGGTCGCGGCGGGAATCCTGGCCCTGCTTGAAGGTCTTGTCGCGCAATTGCTGCTGCTTGCGGATCATGTCGCCGAGCTCGTTGAGCGCCTGCTCCATGTCGCTGTCGCCGGACTGGCCCGGCTGCGCCATCTGCAGGTTCTCCAGCATTTCCTGCAGCTGCTCGAGCAATTGCTTGGCGCCCTCCTTGTCGCCCTGGCGCGACAGCCGCTCCATGCGCTCGATCATATTCTGCAGGTCCTGCTGGCGCAGGACTTTTGTGTTGGGATCAAGCGGCCGGGCGAGCTGTTGCGGATTGTTGCGGTACTGCTCGGCGAGCTGGCGCATGAAATTTTCCAGCGCCTGGCGCAGATCCTGGGTGAGCTTCTTGATCTCCTCGTCGCTCGCGCCGCGCTCCAGCGCCTGCTTCAGCGCGTCCTGAGCCGCACGCAGCGCCTTGTCGATATCGGTGATATCGCCATCCTCGATCGTCACCGCGAGCGCCCACAGGCTTGCGACCACCGCGCGCAAGGCATCATCGGTGCGCGCGGCCTCGAGCTCGCGGGCGACGGTGTAGAGTCCGAGATAATGTCCGCTCTCGCTCTGCATGAACACTTCCGGCGCGATCATCAGGGCATCGAGCGCGGTATAGACCTCGGCATTCTTGTTGGCATCAAGCGCGAGGATGCGGCGCTGCTCGACCAGGGCCCGCGCCAAGGGCTTGGTGAACAGGCGCTCCGGCAGGCGCATGTTGAAGGGATCGCTGTGCGCCTCGTTTCCCGCCTCGTCCTTGGCGGTGAGCGTCAGCGTGACATCGGCGCCGGCATAGGGATCCTCGCTCAGATCCTTCACGGTCTGGCCGATGCCGTTGCGGGTCCGCGCATTCGGCAGCACCAGGGGAAACTGCGGCGGCTGGAACAGCGGCCGCGCCTGCGGGTCCTTGTCAGCCCCCTCGGCGGGCCGGGCGGCGAAATGCGCACTTGCTTCGCTGACGCCGTAATCGTCCTCGAGCTTGTAGGACATCTGCAGCGCACCGTGGGCCTGGCGTTCCGGATCCTTGACGAGCGAAATCGTCGGCGGACGGTCGGGAATGGCGGTGAAGGACCACACTGGTTGGCCGGAGGGCGCACGGACATGCACGCTGCCGTCGGCTGCGATGGTAAAGTGCTTCTCGCTGGTGCCTTGCGGGGCCTGCTCCTTGGGAGCCGCTTCGGTGACGCCACCATTGGCGACGACGTCGAGCGCAGCGCCGCTGGAGCGCACGATCAGCGTGCTGCCGACGGGAACCGACAACGGGCCCGACGACGGAAGTGCCGCAGCCTCCTTGTTGGCGGCGGAGAGGATGATCGGCGGCCTGGCGGTGTAGGGCGGCGGGTTCACCCAGGCATCGATGCGGATGTTGGCGGGCGCCAGCACGCCGTTCCAGTCGAAGGCAGCCGAGACGCGCATCAGCCGCTCGTCGCCTGCCGCCACATAGGTGGCAACCAAGAGCACGAGCACCAGCGCACGCAGCGCCCAGGGGTCCTGCAACGACAGCCGCGGCGACGGGAGGCCGGCGCGGATGCGTTTCAGCGAGGCGAGCGTGCGTTCGCGCTGCGCCTGCCACAGCGCGAGCGCCACCGGGTCCTGGGTCGAGATCGTATCGGCGAGCGCGGTCGCCGGGCGATGGCGAATGCCGGAGCCGCGATCGAGCCGAGACAGCGCCTGCGTCTTGCTCGGCCAGCGGAACCGGAGCATCGGCGAGGCGGCGGCGAGCGCCAGCAGCACGAAGAGGGAAAAACCGATGGTGCGGGCCAGGAACGGCAGGGACAGCCAGATTCCGGCCCAGGATACCACCAAAAACAGCCCGATCACCGTGAGCAGGCGCGCCAAGGGTGGCCAGGCACGCTCCCAGGCGATGGCAAATCTGGCCCGCTGCAGGGCCTCTTTGAGCTTCAACCGCGCCAAGCCGTCGCTCTCGCGCGGCGGCTCCAAGGGGTCAGGTGTGGCACCGCTCAATCATGAATCTCCAGTCGCCGGCACGTCAGTGTAACACAACGGCGGCACTGAGGCACCCGTTCCTCTACTTGTACCCGTCCCGAATTCACGCATAACACGAAGGAGTGACTACCTATGCGTGACCACATAAGGTTCGGCCCGCAAAAGCAATGAGGGAACACTCATGGACCAGAAGACGCACGATAAGGGCCTCGAAATCCGCAAAGCCGTGCTTGGCGAGGCCTATGTGTCCAACGCGCTGAAGAATGTCGACAGTTTCAACAAGCCATTCCAGGAACTGCTCAACGAATATTGCTGGGGCTCGGTGTGGGGTCGCGAGGAACTGCCGCGCAAGACCCGCAGCATGCTCAACATCGCCATGATCTCGATCCTCAACCGCCCGCATGAATTACGCGCGCATCTGAAGGGCGCGCTGACCAACGGCGTCACCCGCGAGGAGATACGCGAGATCCTGATGCAGGTCGCGATCTATGGCGGCATGCCGGCCGCGGTCGACTCGTTCCGCATCGCGCGCGAAGTGTTTGCCGAGATCGACAAGGCATAAGGCGTTTCCCATGGACATCGGATTCATCGGGCTGGGAAAGATGGGCTTTCCCATGGCCCGCCGGCTGATCGAGGCCGGGCATCATCTCATCGTGTTCGATGCGCGGAAAGAAATGG
>Ga0306926_10009211_pt1 | contig 10850 bp, 9 predicted proteins | sample flu12Cox44000178_FD_203759 | JGI IMG/M metagenome (GOLD analysis project Ga0306926, IMG submission 203759) | Lab enrichment of tropical soil microbial communities from Luquillo Experimental Forest, Puerto Rico - flux8day.12C.oxic.44.000.178 (v2)... | ecosystem: Environmental > Terrestrial > Soil... | reverse complement strand
AGCTTCGGGAGCATCAATTCGACAATCAGTCTTCCGGGATCGATGTCACACGCAAGTGTCCCTCCGGAAGTAGGTGAACTGCGGGAATTACCTTGCGATCTGGTGCGAATTTCCGTCGGCATCGAAGACGCGGGAGACCTGATTGCCGATCTCGAGCAAGCTTTCGCCGTTGCCACGCTCGAGCAGGCGAGCCTTTCGGAAGAGGGTGAGGCGGAAGTAGCATGATCCACCCCCCTCCCCACTACATACCACAATGTAGGACTTACTATTTCCCGTTGCTCCACCGGTAACAATTCTTCAGCCGAGATCAAGGGAAACCAATTCTGAATGGCGCAGATTCGCGCGCGTGGTTTGTCGCCGCTTTTTTGCGTCACGGTTGCGATCTCTGTCTAACAGGTTTCTCTCGTGTCTCACATTGTGGTAGATAAGTTCGTGCTGTACTAGACCTCGACGATCGCCTTTTTGTGTGCGTACACGGTGGGCATTTGGGTAAGCGATTTCAGATGCCCGCATGCCGGAACTTGGCCGTTGCGAAGTTTCTGCTCCGAGGTGGGTTGAGTTTTCCACAGGCAGAGCTTCCTAATCGTGGTACTACAGTGTGCGGTTACGTCGAGACAGATTTGCAAGCATAAGATTCGCTGAGAGTTGGCGGGAGTTCCCACTTTGCATCAAAAACCGTCTGCCCAGACATCAAAGAAGTGGGTTTACTTTTGGTTGCGCGATCTGAAATACTAGATGTGCTGCACGTTTCACCCGTCATTCAGTCAAGCGCTCACGCGTCGGCCCAAAATTCAGGTATCTGACAGTGTGGGAGGAGTAGAGATGCAGGTTGAAGTCGGTAATACCGCTGAGATGAATCGCCACAAACGCATTTGGTTTTTTCCCGACAAGTTCTGGCAAGCCACAAAGGGCATGCCCGCGGATGAAGTCAGCAAGCTGATGGAAGAAGTTGAGAAACATGCTGAGGCGAAAGACGTCGAGGCTTTGAAGAAATATCCTTTCGTATTCGTGGGCGATCCGTACCACGACAAAAGCGGCAGTAACGCCGCATAATTTCCCAACTCCCGCTAACTCAACGAGGATCATGCGATAGCCGGTGTGATTTTCGGAGTTCTGCAGAAACCAGAGGGGACACTTCACCCTGTCCCCTCATCATGCTTCGGACATAATTTAAAAACTACGGCACTTCAATCAATTCAATCTTTCCGTCCTTGCGGCGGTGAAGAACTTTGACGCGGCCCTTGCCGTCGCGAAATACGAAAACGTCGCGGTCGCGGAATTCGCATTCCTTTACGGCTTCTTCGATCGTCATTGGACGCATCGCGATGGAGTCGCTCGACTTCACCAGGTGGGCCTCAGTGGTGCGGGCCACGGCAGGAAACTTATGCACCACCACGGGCACCGCCGTGGCGGCGCTGGCGCCGACGGAGATCTGGGTTTCGGGCTCAGCTTCGACGGGAGTCGCCCAGCTCTTATCCTTGGGCTTGCGATGGGTGGCGCGACGCCGTCCGTTGCTCTTTAAGGCCTGGGTCTCAATGTGCTCCAAGGCCTGGTTCACCGCTGCCACCATGTCGGTGGCCTCGGCGAGTCCGACAATATGGCCTCGGCGTCGCTTGACTGTGATTTCGGCGATGTAGCGATGCTTCTCCACCGTCAGGATGACTTTGCTTTTGAAGTTTTCACCCAGGATTCGGGTCAGTTTGCCGAGGCCCGATTCGACCTCGCTACGGACGGCGGGAGTAATTTCGTACTGCCTTGCAAGGTACTCTACGTTCATTGAGCTCCCTCCTCGCCACTGCCTGATTGCTTGATGTTGGTTTTGGCAGCGGTGCTTTTCACGTCGTCGGCTTACCTTCAGGATGGCGTCCGCAGGCTCGAAAAGATGCGCGCGGAACCGGAAGGAGCCGGTTACAACCGCTAATCTTTCTGTCTGCGCTGGTGGGTGCTCGGGATGCGCATATCTTCCCTGTACTTCGCAACCGTGCGGCGAGTGACCTGGATACCCTGCGACTGAAGAATGCGGGTGATCTGCTCGTCGGTCAACGGCCTGGCGGGATCTTCGTCCTCGATGAGCTTCTTGACCCGGCGCTTTAGGATAAGCAGCGATGTGCCGCCTCCCTCCGGACCGTTCACGCTTTCGGTGAAGAAGTAGCGTAGTTCAAAGACACCTTGGGGGGTGTGTGCATATTTATTGGCCACAGCGCGGCTCACCGTCGAGGGGTGTACGCCGATCTCCTCCGCCACTTCCTTGATCATCATCGGCTTCAACTGGTCGATGCCCTGATCAAGGAAATCGCGTTGACGGGCGAGAATCGAATAGCACACCCGCAAAATCGTCTGCTTGCGCTGTTCGATGTTTTTAATGAGCTGAATGGCCGATTTGTAACGCTCTTTCACGTAGTTGCGAACGTCCTTTTCAGCGGCGTCGCGATGGAGGAGCCGGCGATACGCGGGATTCAGGCGCAGCTGCGGTATCTCTTCGTCGTTCATCACGACGATGTATTCGTCACCCTGCTTGACGAAGGCCACGTCGGGTTCGATTAGGCGCGTCTCGACCTTGTTGTAGCGCAGACCGGGTCGCGGATCGAGGGTGCGGATAAACTCCATTCCCGCCATCACGGCTTCCAGGGGACGGCCCATAGCCTTCGCAGCGTCCTTGAAGTTCTTGTTCTGCAGCGCGTGAAGATGCTGGTCGACCAACACGATGGCGTCATCAATCGCTTCTTTTTCAGCCAGGTGATTGCCATTGCCGTTCTTGCGCTCAATGGTCTTCAGGTGACGAAGCTGGGCCAACAAGCACTCGCGCAGATCGCGCGCGCCCACCCCGATAGGATCCATCTGGCCAACGATGTCGATTGCTTCCCGCAGAGCATCCCGGCTGAACGGAACGCGTGAGGGCTCGGTTCGTGGGGGAACCAGCGAAGGTCGTGGCTCCATCGAAGCGGCTGCAGATGCCAGCGAGCCGGGTGACGGTTCCCCCCGTTCGTCGCCGGCAACTGCTGTTGTTCCCTGAGCCTGAAATCCGTTGCTATGGACCGATGCCGAACCCGCAGGCAGGACCTCGATGGAAGGCTCGTCAGAGATGTCAACGTTCCAGTCGGGGGTTGAGGGTTCGTACTCCATCAAGCCGAGCAGCTCATCCTCGGTGGCTATGAGGTAGCCATCTTCGTTGAGATTGCCTATGACCAACTCAGCAGCGCGATATACATCGTCTTTTACGTGCAGGGAGCCGAGCTGCCACAGCAGATGGTCCGCAAGGGTTGTGGGCTTGGAGAGGAAGTTCTCGAAGGAAGGCTTTTCACTATCCTCCATTTCGATAGAGGTGCGAAGGCCGGGATCAAGATATTCCGAGAAAAACGTTCCGAAATCGATCTCTTCGAAGGGGTCCTTTTCTTCAGCTGGCTTGGGAGGCTCCTCGACAACCGCCGCGGAGCTGTCGCGATCCATCTTCTCTTCGCGCGCGGAGACTTCGTCAAGCAAGGGAACGGCGTTCTCGAGTTCCTCGAGAACTGGATTTTCTGTCAATTCCGCAGTGATCATGTCCGCCAGCTCAAGTTTGTTGAGGGCAAGGACACTGACCATCTGCACGAGCCCAGGAGTCAGAATCTGCTTCTGAGATACGCGAAGACTCAACTTGGGCTGCAGTAAAACCATGACAGGCGGAAACCTCTGGGGCCCGACTCCTCCTTCGGAAATTCTAAACCTAAACCATGGAAAAGCTCTCGCCGAGATAGACCCTCTTCACTTCTGGGTCATTGCCAAGTTGATCGGGAGTGCCGGCACGGAAAATCCTGCCTTCGTTAATGATGTAAGCACGATCGGTAACCGAGAGGGTCTCGCGCACGTTGTGGTCGGTGACCAGAACACCAATGCCGCTGGCCTTAAGGTCGGAGATGATCTTCTGAAGCTCGAGCACAGCAATCGGGTCAATCCCGGAAAAGGGTTCGTCAAGCAGGATGAACGACGGCGAAATACAGAGGCAACGCGCGATCTCGACGCGACGACGTTCCCCACCCGACAGAGCATACCCGCGATTCTTCCGGATAATCCCAAGACTGAGCTTATCGATGAGCGATTCCATGCGCTCCCGGCGCTCGTGCCACGAGATTGGCTGGGCTTCCAGCACCGCAAGGATATTGTCCTCGACGGTGAGCTTACGGAAGATCGACGGCTCCTGCGGCAGATAGCTAATACCGAAGTTCCGGGCGCGAAGGTACATAGGAACATCGGTAATTTCCTGGTCGTTGATGACTACGCTTCCGGTGTCAGTGGGAATTAACCCAACTACGATGTAGAAGCTGGTGGTCTTACCGGCTCCATTCGGGCCCAGAAGTCCCACTACTTCGCCCTGCTTTACGTGGAAGCTGACGCCGTTGACGACCCTTCGTCCGCGGTAACTTTTTCCGATCTCATCAGCCGCTAAAGTCTGCATTTACTTTGTGATACGAGCGCGAGTTACGGTAGGTGGGGAGTGCTGACTCTCCACCAGAACCCTATCATCGTGAGTATAGAAAGTCAACGAATCGCCCCAGGCAGTGCCATGTTCGGCATCAAAAATGCTAGCGGTTTTCCCCGTTAGGTAGTACTTGCCGTCGTCGGCCGTGTAGACGAGCCGGTCTCCTACCGCTCGCCGATTGGGTTCGGTGACAATCACCTTTCCGATCGCGACCATATGATCGATTTTGCTGGGTCCTTCCGAGCCCGGCAGAGAGGCCTGCGCCGTCTTGGCGGGGCTATCTGGAGCTCCGTTGGCCGAATCAGCCGGCTTGAGATACACGTCGACCTGCTCGGCACTGATCGTGCCGTCCGTGCTCTTGGCCAGGACGTTGCCGGTATAGCGCGCGCGTCGGTCGGTGTCGACATAAATCAGCTTGTCGGCTGTCACGTCCACTGGAGTGAGCTTCCCGTCCTGCCCTTGCTCGACGAACAGACTGGAGACCGACTGGGCCGTGTCGGCGTGCGCTACGATGGTCCGGTTCTGCTGGTCGAAGTCGATCAGGGGCGCCCGGACGACGTTGTTCGTCTGCCAAAGTCGGACATTTCCAGTGTAGTGAGCAACGCCCGGTTGCTGCTTCGACGTCATGTGCAGTGCGGTCACGTGGACGGGCTCGGAAGACGCGAGCAGCGCTCCGTTGGGCTGGGGTTTCAAATCGCTGTAAGTCGTTTTGACATTGCCATCGGCGAAGGCCTCTCCCGTCTGCCGGTTCAGTCGCACCACATCGGCAGTAGTGGTGGTTCCGTTGTCGATAACGCGAGGCGAACCGTTCAGCACAAGCATCTGGTCGGCCGGAGTGTAAGTCGCCTTGTCGGCAAACATGGCGCGTCCACCAGCGTCAGGTTTGAGTGAAGGCTCGTGGTAGCGGAAGTCCCCGGTTTGGATCAGCTTCTCGACTCCGCCGTCAGGAGCGAAGGCAACGTCGACATTTTGCGAAGTGCTGGTTTTATCGGGATCGCCTGGCGACGTTGAGACGATATGCACGTCAGGCGAGCCGTGGAGAGTCTCGATCCGGTTCGCTTCGCCGAACGTGGCGTGGAACTTGCCGGCAGTAGCAACTGTCGTGGCGTTTCGAGAGCCGAAATCCTGTCCGGGTTTGAGTGCAGCCTTCGCGGTTTTGGTTCCAACAGGCGCTGGGAAGATAGTGATTTGCGCCTTCCCGGCAGTATCGCCCGTCTTGAGCTCATTGCCATTTTCCAGCACGAAGTCAAGCCGCTCGGCGACGATCTCCATGGGTTGTCCGGGCGAGCCCGGTTTGCCAGGTTGGGGCTCCTGGCGCATGCGTGCGTTGGTCACCATGTGGAAGAACTTGGGCTGGTTGTCGGCTGCGAAGTCAAGAATGAATGTATCAGCGGAGCCGTGGCTGAGATTGTCGCCGCGGGTGTTGTATTTCGCCCCGCCGGAAACGATCGCCTGCACGATAGCATTCTGTTGGCCCATGTTCAGATCCCCACGCGGCCCGGTGATGTCCACAATCGTGTCTCCCCGTACCTCGATGTTGACGTTCCCTTCGGCCTGAGCATGCTGAATCGTGTTGTCCGGCTCAAAAAGCATCGTCAGCTTATCGGCAGTCAAAGTGCGGTCCGTCTGGTAGATGGCGGCGTTGAGCAGAACGGCTTCGCGCGGATCCTTCTGAATGTAGCCCCTGTCGCCAGTGATGTCTGCGGCGTTATCACCAGTCGTGATGACATGCACATCCGACTTCAGCTGCAACTGGTTCGTATTGGAGTCGTAGAAGGCGCCCATCGCGGTACCTGACGCTTGCAGCGTGCGGAACTGTACCTCTTCCTCGGTGGAGGCTTGGCCCGTCTTCTGATTGAACTTCAGTGAGTTAGTGACGATGTGGACCGGATTCTTCAACTCATCGGGAGGGGCCTGGTCGGGTTTGGTGGGGCCTTCGGCGTAACCTTCGAGGTCGATATGCACTTCGCCGACGCCATTGATGTCGCCAGTTTCGGGATCGTACGTGAACTCGTTCCCGTAGATCTGGTCAAAACGGTCATGCGCCTTGCCGTAGACGACGATGTGGACATTCTTCAGGTCTGCATGACCACCCTTCTTGAACTGGACGGCATTGGAGGCGCGGATGGTGTAAATCGTGCGTCCGCCTTCCGACTTTGAGAGCGTGAAGCCCTCGCTGGTCTGCTGGATGTCAAGGCCGAGCTTCGGTGGCACCGTGTGCAGCGTAGGTCCGACCTTCAGCTTAGCGACGTAGTAGGAGACGGTAACAATGACGAGGAGGCCGACGGCGCTGCCCACCAGCCACTTGCGTACCTGAGCAATGTTCTGGAACATCTGATTCTGAGTTTACGCTGAGATTTTGGACAAGAACAAACGGACTACGCGTGTTTTCCGAACAGAGAGAGGGAGGGTTCCGCAACCCGGATGACCACTGTATCGGCTGGCATATCGTGCAGCGCCTGGCGGCGCTTCGTCCAGCCCGCCATCATGAACCCCACAGCCACCGTAAAAAGAGACAGGAATTTCATGAAGTGGCGGATGCTCGCTTGTCCGAATGTCAGCTTGCCGCCCGACGCGTTAACCACCTCGAGCCCTATGATCCGCTTGCCTATGGTCGCGCGCCATTTCGAGCTTTCGCTGAAGGCGGAGTAAAGCCACCCTCCGATAGTGAGGACTGCGATAAATGCAATTCCAGTCAAGTACGACCCGGTAATAGGGCTCATCCCCGATCGCGAGGTCAGGACCTTGACGATGTATCCCACGACGACGGTCAGTAGTAATGCAGCGAGCGCCTCGAAAGTGGCGTCGATCGCGCCAGCCCAGAGGCGCAGCCAGAAGCCGGCATAGTCGGGTGGCCAGTGAGCAGGCGGAAGGGCGAATGAAGCCTCAGGTGGCTTTCGAACAACCAGGTTTGGCTTGCCTGGAGTATCGGCTAGCACGTCTCCGCAGAACAGGCAGAACTTGCCATCGGTCAGCAGTGGATTACCGCAGTTGCTGCAAACGTGTTGGACGGCAGCCTTCATCGTCGCTGAATACTATCGCCACCATGGCGCAAAGTAAAGGCAGTTATCCCTTTGTAACCTCGGCGGATGAGAGCTCCGCGACCGGTGCACAACGGGCAAAATCGGCCAGTGTTAATTGGATGCCGCCGAAGTCAGGATGGGCGTTGTAGTCGACGGTGAAGGCCAGATCGAGTCTATCTCCCAGGATCAGGCATTCTTGGGTGGCGCGGTCGGCCATCCTCCAGCCTACAACCTCTTGCGCCCGTTGGCGGGTGCCATTTCCTCCCTTGCTATCCGGGACGACGCGCAACTTAATGTGCTTTTCTTTGAGCGTTCGCGGCGGCTGCACTAACCTTGCGGCACGCGTGACAAAGACCGGTGTGGGATTTCCAGAGCCGAATGGTTCCAGCTTGACCAGCGACTCCCAAAATCTTTGATCGATCTCCTCGATGCTGATTTCGCCGTCGTACTCCAGTACCGGAACAAAGTCACCGGGGACGAGGTGCGTGCGAGCATAAGCCTCCAGCCGGGCGCGAAGCTCGGGGAGGCGCTCAGCCGGGAGAGCGCACCCCACTGCGTGCGCGTGTCCGCCGTAGCGGGTGAACAGTTCGGGACAGGACTCGAGAGCATCGAGCAGATGAAACGCCGGAATGGAACGTCCTGAACCGTGGGCTTCGCCGGTTTCGCAGGAGAAAATCAGCGTTGGGCGACGATACCGCTCGACCACACGCGTAGCACAGATGCCGATGACGCCGCGGTGCCAGTTCTCGCCCTGAATGACTAGAGAGTAGGCATCTTTCCACTCTGGCGTGGAGTCGATCTGTTGACAAATCTCGTCAAGGATCCTCTGCTCCTCCAGCTGCCGGTCACCGTTCAGTTCGCTGAGGCGAAGGGCCATCTCGGCTGCTCGGGCTTGGTCCTTCTCGGTAAAAAGAGCGATGACGCGTTCGGCGACGTCCATGCGTCCGGCAGCATTCAGGCGCGGCGCAACCCGAAAGCCGATGTCGCCTGCACTGAGCGGACGAGAACCGTCAAGCTGGCAGGCCGAGAGTAGTGCGCGCAGTCCGGCATTGCGAGGGTTGCGTAAACCATCGAGTCCGAGCTTGGCGAAGACGCGATTCTCGCCGATCAGGGGAACCGCGTCGGCAATTGTCGCGATGGCAACAATTTTGAGGAACGACGGTATCAGCCGCTCGCGGCCGGTCACCTCCAGTAATGCCTGAGCGATCTTGAAGGCGACGCCGGCCCCGCAGAGTGACTTAGAGGGATACTCGCAGCCCGCTTGATTAGGATTAACCACCGCCAGCGCTTTGGGCACGCCATCAGCCTGCGGCAAGTGGTGATCGGTGACGATCAGGTCGACGCCACAGCGAGCGGCAGCTTCGGCGGCTCGAAAGGCGCGAATGCCGGTGTCGACACTGATGATCAGGCGCACACCCTGCGCTGCCGCCTGCTCGATGACCTCATCGCGCATGCCATAGCCCTCGCGTATGCGGTGGGGCACGTGATATTCAACCTTGCCGCCACACAGTTCGAGGGCAGTCTTTAAGATCACAATCGCAGTCGTGCCGTCGACGTCATAGTCGCCATAAACGAAGACGGTCTCGCCCCGCTCAATGGCTGCGCGCAACCGATCCAAGGCGGCGCGAAGACCGGCCATACGATACGGCGAGTGCAGGTGCGAGAGCGAAGGTGCCAGGAATTGCTGCGCCTGTTCGGCAGTGGTGATGCCGCGTCCTGCCAGCAGCCTGGCGATAACCGGCGACAACCCGGCTTCGCGGTTCAGTCGCTCAATGTCGGAAGGATCGGAGTAGCGGAGATGCCAGCGCACTTAGTGTTCTTCGTCCTGATCGGAGCCATCGACGGTGAGAGTACCGAAATCCTCCACCAGGTCAAGCAAGCGCTGATAACGCTCGTACCAGTCGGTGGAAACTTCATAGAGAAACATGATTCCCTGGTGCGGCCAACCTAATTGCAGAAAGCCCGTCTTGCCCACAAAGCTGCGTAACCAGCGGGCCTCTTCAATGTCGTCATCACTGGGATAAGCTGCTTGCTGTAAGCGTTGCACGAGATAGTCGAGCTCATCTCGCTCGAGCATCTCTTCGTCCATCGACAGGAAGGCACAGTTGGCCTTCTTGGCCAGTTCGACGAAGTCCTTCCAGCTATCAGGATTGCCGCGCGGATCCCACATAACGCTGTGCACGTCCTCCGTGACATAACCCTGGAAGCGGCTCATGCCATGGCCAAAAATGAAGGCCACCATATCATCTTTGAGACTGGAGAGATCGTCGGACATAGGTGAAATCTCATCATACTCCGAAGCAGGCCGAGGGATCAGGGCGCAAACTGCTTCGGGGCGCGCCTTCAGCGCACTCCCGTGACGGTGTAGAGGTCAGAGAGACGAACGCGATAGTCGAACCCGTAGGTTGTGCCGTCAGGGGTGATGTACGGCGGGTCGGGCAAAATGCCTCCGATGGGGGCGGTGGCGAGATCGCGCCAAGGCGTTCGCGCGCCAGTGTGAGGGTTAAGCTTCTCGACGTGGAGGGCAGTGCGCCGGTTGTCGCGAGTGGCAACGTAAAGCTGCCCATCGCTGGTCCATCCGAGCGGGAAATCGGCTGGGCGCAAGCCGGCAATTTCCTGCGTCTTCCCGTCTTCCATCGAAAGTAATTCAATATGAACCTTGCCAGTACCCGATTCCCTCCGGTAAACGAGGACCCACTTGTCGTCGGGAGAAAGAAACCGGCCGGTTATTCCTTCCGACGAAATGGCACGCGGTGCGCCACCGTTGAGATCCTGAAGCCACATGCGTGCGGGATGATTGTCCTCCCGGGCAGGGTAGATCACGCTTTTGCCGTCATACAGAAAAGTGGCGAGACCAACAGGAGCGAGGGACGGAGGACTGAGGCGACGCGCCTCGCCGGGGCCTACAGGAAACAACCAAACCTCATGATTGGGCTCTGTGAGTTTGATACCTAGGGCCCATTTCTTGTCAGGCGAGAGGGCAGCGCCATATCCTTCGCCGATCGGCACTGCGGGAGAACCATCCACATCGCGCACATAGACGGTGTAGTTGGTGGTCTCGTTACCCTCCTCTTCAAACAGGATCGTCTTGCTATCGTCACTGATGAACCGCAGCATGCTGAAATCCAGCCAGGAGAGATCGCGCTGGGTCTCGCCATCGCTGCTGGAGATAACCATGCCGCGGCGAGCAATGCCCTGACCAACCAACAGCTGCCCGTTGGGACCGATGTCGCGCAAGTGCAGTTGGCCGGGCATGGCCAGAGGTTCGCGGACCTTGCCGGAAAGCGACAAGGCATGGACCTCGCCTGACTCCAACGGAGAGGTGGACCAGACTTCGTCGCCGGATGCAGTCCACGCCAGACCTTGCGAGC
>Ga0306926_10009203_pt1 | contig 10854 bp, 10 predicted proteins | sample flu12Cox44000178_FD_203759 | JGI IMG/M metagenome (GOLD analysis project Ga0306926, IMG submission 203759) | Lab enrichment of tropical soil microbial communities from Luquillo Experimental Forest, Puerto Rico - flux8day.12C.oxic.44.000.178 (v2)... | ecosystem: Environmental > Terrestrial >... | reverse complement strand
GAGCGGGTGTCCCACGTTATCGGCTTCATTGCGGCGCTTGCACTGTTCTGGTCGGTCATCAATGGAGTTCTCTTCCGGACCTTCCTGCACGTCGCAGAGGCGTCCTTCCAGGAATTCGATGCGCTGATCGAACCGGAGACTGAGCCGCCGACGGACCCTCTGAAGACCGGTAGCGATACCTCGCTGCTCGCCTGGGACAAGCTTGGACGGGCGGGACGGGAGTTCATCACCTCGGGACCGACCCGAGAAGACATGAGCGCTTTTTCCGGTGGGACAATGCTTTCGCCTGTTCGCGTCTATGTCGGGCTGCGATCGGCGGTTACGCCGCAAATCCGCGCCAAGCTTGCATTGGAAGAATTGAAACGCGTCGGCGGGTTCGAGCGATCCGTGCTTATCGTGGTAACGCCGACCGGCACCGGCTGGGTTGACCCGGCGGCGATCGACAGTGTCGAATATCTGCACGGCGGTGACGTTGCGAGCGTAGCCCTTCAATATTCGTATCTCGCCAGTTGGCTGTACCTGCTGATGGAGCCAGGTTATGGCGCGGATGTTGCACGCGCCCTGTTCAAGGAGATCTACGGATACTGGACCAGGCTTCCCAAGGATAGCCGGCCGAGACTTTTTCTGCACGGCATCAGTCTTGGCGCCAGGAATTCCCAACAGTCGACGGACCTGATCGAAGTATTGGGCGATCCATTCAATGGCGCACTCTGGAGCGGGCCGCCGTACTCGAGTAAGCTCTGGCGCTGGCTCACAGACAATCGCAATCCCGGATCACCCGTCTGGCTTCCCCGCTTTCGCGATGGATCGTTCGTGCGCTTCATGAACCAGCACGGAGAGGCTGCCGAGCCGGCAGGCCCAAACGCGGCATGGGGGCCGATCAGGATTGTATACCTCCAATACGCAAGCGACCCGGCGACCTTCTTCGACTATCACAGCCTCTACCGCGAGCCGGACTGGATGCTGCCGCCACGGGGGCCGGACGTGTCACCCCAAGTTAGCTGGTACCCGATTGTCACTCTTCTGCAGCTAATTCTCGACATGTTCATGGCGACTGAAGCGCCGGTCGGTTTCGGCCATGTCTACGCCCCGGCGCACTACATCGACGCGTGGATCAAGGTGACGGACGTTCGCGACTGGTCCCCGGAGGAGATCACGCGACTGAAGCAGCACCTATCGAAGCCGCGGTCCGCGACTGCTAGTCCAACACCAGCCACGGCGGAGACGCTTGAGTAACGAAAAAATAACGAGTAGCAGCCCGACGCCCAATGCTCCGGGCGAGCCTGACGGTCGCGGAACGCAAGTGAAATCCTTCGAGTGATCCGTTTGCGTGCGCTTATTCCGCCGCCTCGCTGTGCCCCAATCGCGCATTGAGTTTGCGGATCAGTTCTTCGGCCGCATCCGCAATCACCGTGCCCGGCGGGAATATCGCCTCGGCACCCGCCTTGTGGAGCGCGTCGTAATCCTGCGGCGGCACCACGCCGCCGACGATGATCATGATGTCCTCGCGGCCCTGCTTTTTCAGTGCGGCCTTCAGTTCCGGCACTGCGGTCAGATGCGCGGCCGCCAGCGACGACACGCCGAGTATATGCACGTCGTTCTCCACTGCCTGGCGTGCGGCTTCCTCGGCGGTCGCAAACAGCGGGCCGATGTCGACGTCGAATCCGAGATCGGCGAAGGCAGAGGCGATAACCTTCTGGCCGCGATCATGGCCATCCTGGCCGATCTTGGCGACGAGGATGCGCGGCCGGCGTCCCTCCGCTTCCTCGAACGCGTCGATCAGCGCCTGCACCTTTTCAACCCGGTTGGACATGGTTGAGGCCTCCCGCTTGTAGACGCCGGTGATGGATTTGATTTCGGCCCGGTGGCGTCCAAACACCTTCTCCATCGCGTCGGAAATTTCACCGACGGTGGCCTTGGCGCGCGCGGCATCGATCGCCAACGCCAGAAGATTGCCGTTGCCTTCGCCGGCGCTACGCGTCAGCGCCGTCAACGCCTCCTCGACATCCTTCTCGTTGCGCTCCTGCTTCAGCCGCTTCAGCTTGTCGATCTGAAGCCGCCGGACGTTGGAATTGTCGACTTTGAGGATATCGATCGATGTTTCGTTGGTGGGCCTGTGCTTGTTGACCCCGATCACCGCCTGCTGGCCAGCATCGATCCGCGCCTGCGTCTTGGCGGACGCTTCCTCGATTCTGAGTTTTGGAAGGCCTGCCTCGATCGCCTTCGCCATGCCGCCGAGCGCTTCGACCTCCTCGATGTGGCTCCAGGCTTTCGCCGCAAGATCGCGGGTGAGCCGTTCGACGTAATAGGAGCCGCCCCAGGGATCGATGATGCGCTTTGTGCCGGTCTCATGCTGCAGAAAGAGCTGCGTATTGCGCGCAATCCGCGCCGAAAAATCGGTTGGAAGCGCAAGCGCTTCGTCGAGCGCGTTGGTGTGCAGGGACTGGGTGTGCCCCTGGGTTGCCGCCATCGCTTCGATCGTGGTGCGCATCACGTTGTTGAAAACGTCTTGCGCCGTCAGCGACCAGCCGGAGGTCTGGCAGTGCGTACGCAGCGACAACGAGCGCGGGTCCTTCGGATTGAACGGCTTCAGGAGCTTCGCCCACAATAGCCGCGCGGCGCGCATCTTGGCGACTTCCATAAAGAAGTTCATGCCGATCGCCCAGAAGAACGAGAGTCTTGGCGCGAAGCGGTCGATGTCCAGCCCCGCCTTGAGGCCAGCGCGCAGATATTCGACGCCGTCGGCAAGCGTGTAGGCGAGTTCGAGGTCCTGCGTCGCGCCGGCCTCCTGCATGTGATAGCCGGATATGGAAATGGAATTGAATTTCGGCATCTTGTGCGAGGTGTAGGCGAAGATGTCGGAAATGATCCGCATCGAAGGCGCGGGCGGATAGATATAGGTGTTGCGCACCATGAACTCTTTCAGAATGTCGTTCTGAATGGTCCCGGAAAGCTTCTCCGGCGCCACGCCCTGTTCCTCGGCCGCCGCCACGAACAGCGCGAGGATCGGCAGCACGGCGCCGTTCATCGTCATCGACACGCTCATCTTGTCGAGCGGAATTCCGGCAAACAGCGTTCGCATGTCGTAGATCGAATCGATCGCTACGCCGGCCATGCCGACATCGCCGGCAACTCGCGGGTGGTCGGAATCGTAGCCGCGGTGGGTAGCGAGGTCGAACGCGACGGAAAGGCCTTTTTGGCCGGCGGCGAGGTTGCGGCGATAGAAGGCGTTGGAATCCTCCGCCGTCGAAAACCCGGCATATTGCCGGATGGTCCAGGGCTGGTTGACGTACATCGTGGGGTAGGGGCCGCGCAGGTAAGGCGCAATCCCCGGCCAGGTCTCGAGGAAATCGATGCCTTTAAGATCGGCCTCGCCATAGCTGGGCTTCACCGGAATGCCCTCGGGCGTGAGCCACGGTTCCGTGTTGCCGGTCGGCGTTCCGCCAGCGGTCTTTTCGAAAGCGAGATTCGCAAAGCTCGGTATGCGGCTCATTGCTGTCACCATATCACAAGCAACTTTCGAAAATGGCACGTGCTAGTCATGATCCGGATGCTGGTGGCTGACGATGCTATGGAGCTTTTCTGCACCATAATTCTGCAGCGTGGTCTGGCTCGGCAGGTTGGCGATCCCCACGACCCAGCCGAGCCGGGATTCCGAGCCGTATTGGACGGTGGGCGCCACGCGGTCCGGCCGGTCGAAGGTGCCTGTCATGATCTCGATGCGAGGACCATCGATGCGGCGGAAACTCAGCGGCGTGCCGCAATCCGCGCAGAAATCGCGCTCGGCGATCGAAGAGGACCGGAACGTGGCGGGTGTGCCGCGGGTCCAGGCGAAGTCGCTCTTTTCGATGTCGGCGAACGACGCGAAGGGTGCGCCGGAGGCCTTCTGGCACATTCGGCAATGGCAGATGCTCACCCTCTTCGGCGGCGCGGACAATGCAAAGCGAATGGCGCCGCATTGGCAACCGCCGGTCAGAACAGGTTTCGCGGCCGTGGTCATTTTTGCTCCGCGAGCCGATAGGCCTCCTGCAGGATGCCCAGCGCATCGCTGCCGACGAATACGAAATCGTTAACGCCGGCCGCCCGGAAGGCAGATTCCTGCGCACCTGCGCGTCCCGCCAGATAGATATGCCCTGCTTTGGCGGCTTGAAGGGCCTTCGCGGCGCTACCCGCCTGTTCGGCATAAACCCTGTCGGATGAACAAAGACAGGCGAGCGTTGCGCCCGAGGCCTCGAACGCCCCGGCGAGCGCCGCCGGATCGCTAAAGCCCTCGGAGGCGACAGCCTCGATCCCGCCGGTCTCGAAAAAACTCCTGGCAAAGGTCGCCCGCGCGGTGAAATCGGCGGGCGTGCCGAGATTGGCGAGGAAAACTTTTGGCCGCGCCCCTTTGCTTTTGAGAATCTCGTCGGACCGGTCGCGCAGGCGTTCGAAGGGTGCGGCAAGGCGCGTCGGCGAAAGCGCGTCGAATCCGAGCTTGGCTTCGCTTTCCGGCGCAGCCTTGATCGGCTTTGCGTCCAGCACGGCAGGCCGGGCTTCGGCGAGATAGGGAAATTCGCTGGCGCCGGTCAGCGCGTCCTTCCGTCTTGCGATATTGGCTTCACGCGCGGTCCTTGTCGCGGCAACCTTGCGCTGGATCAGATTTTGCTCGAGCGCAGCAAAGACGCCGCCGACCCTTTCGATTTCCTGAAACAGCTGCCAGGCGGCCTCACAAAGCTGTTGTGTCAGGGTTTCGATCCCGCCGGAGCCGGCGGCAGGGTCGGATACTTTCGCAAGATTGGATTCCTCCAACAGGATCAACTGCGTGTTGCGCGCGACGCGTCGCGCAAACGGATCGGGCAGTCCCAGCGCAAGCGTATGCGGCAGTACGGTGATGCTGTTGGCGCCGCCAAGTCCGGCCGAAAACGTTGCCATCGTCGCACGCAGCATGTTCACATAGGGATCGCGCTGGGTGAGCATGCGCCAGGCCGTCTCGGCTGCGATGAAAACCGGCTTTGGCTCAAGCCCGCAGGCCGCTTCTATCCGTGCCCATAGCAGCCGCAAGGCGCGGAATTTTGCCAGCGTCAAGAATTGGTCGGCATCGGCAGAGAGGCGGAACGAGATCGCTGCGCGGGCGCGCTCAAGCGCGATGCCGCCGGCTTCAAGCGCGCGAAGGTAGGCGAGGGCCAGGGCAAGCGCGAACGCCAGTTCCTGCACTTCCGATCCGCCGGCATCATGCACCGCGCGCCCGTCGGTGAGCGCAAATGGTCCCGCAAAACCGCGGTCCATCAGATCGCCGACGGTTCTGGCGAACGCCTTTTCCAACTCTGACCACGATGCCGCACAGGTGCCGCGCACCGCCATGGTCGACAGCGCCTGGTAATTGAAGCGGATATCGAGCTTGGCAGGATCAACCTGCTTTTCCTTAAGGAGATCGGCGAGATTTGCGCCCGCATTCTCCCGCCCTAACACGGGATTGAGCGCGATCGAAATCCCGGCATCGAACATGATGCCATCGAATAGCCGCTTGAGCGTTTCGGGTGCCGCATCGATGACGCCAAAGCCGCGCGCGCCTGGCCCGCCCGCAAATTCGATTTCCAGCCCAGTCGCACCGTTCTCGAGATCCTCAAGCGCCTGCGCGTTAGCCGCGGCGGCATCTGGGTGGTCGATGCGCTGCATGATTTGCCACGGCTTGGCCGCTGGCCGTCCTGCAATCGGCAGGGCGTCGTGGGCCCGCCGGTAGATCGGCTCGATCCGCAATCCGTCATAGGTTCTGCCGACCAGCTTTTCGAACGGCGCACCCTTGAGCACGCCGTCGACCAGCTTGCGCCAGTCGTCGTAGGTCGCAGATGCGAAATCCGCTGCCAACGGCAGGTCATCGGTCATGGACGTCATTTCCTGAGCAGCTTGCTCCGGCGAAAGCCATTATTCCTTGCCGAAATTGCCACGGGTGGGCCGCCAAGCCAAGAACCTCAGCCGGCTGGCTCAAGGAAGATCCGGCAACCGCTCGATACCTTCGGTTGAGAGCCCGTCCAGCGCCGATGCCACATTGCGGCCGGCGATCACCCGGTCGGGCGCGATCTCCGCCAGCGGGACCAGAACGAAGGCGCGTTCAAACAAACGGGGATGCGGCAGCGTCAGTTCCGGCTTCTGCATCGAAACGTTGTCATAGGCGATCAGATCGATGTCGAGCGTGCGAGGTCCCCAGTGCCGCTCGTGAGCGCGGTCGCGGCCGAATTTCGTTTCTATCTTCTGGAGCGTGAACAACAGCGCGTGCGGATCGAGGCTGGTTTCGATTTCAATGCAGGCATTGACGAAGTTCGGCTGCTGCTCTTCGCCCCAGGGCGGGGTCACATAGTCGGACGATCGCGCGAGCAGGGCAGCCTGGGCCATGCCGCAGATGTTGGCGATCGCTCTCTGGAAGGTCGCGCGAACTTCGCCGACATTGCCGCCGAGCGCGATCAGGGCGCGGGCCATCAGGATTGCCGCGTGCGGGTCAGGACCACCCCGACATCGTCGAAGATCGCAGCGATCGGCGCGTGCGGCTTGTGGACCGTGACCTTGATGGCGCTAACCTTGGGAAAGGCGCCAAGGATGGCGTCCGCCACCGCGCCGGCCGCGCGTTCCAGCAATTTGTAATTGGCGTTCTTGAACGCGGCGGTCGCGGTTGCGACCACGTTGGAATAGGAAACGGTGTCGGCCAGACGATCGGTGCGCGAGGACTGCGACAAATCGATCGAGAGTTCGAGATCGATGACGAAGCGCTGTCCCACTTCGGTCTCATGGTCCATCACGCCATGGCGGGCATGGATCACGACGCCGGTGATGAAAATCGTATCGCTCATGCCCCTTCCCAGATCGCTTCTGCCACCCGCAACGCCTGCACGGTCTCGTAAACGTCGTGGGTCCGGATGACCCGCGCGCCGCCCTTTGTCGCTATCAGATGCGCTGCGATCGATCCGCCAAGCCTTTGATGCGGCTCAGACGGCGACACCGAACTTATAAAACGCTTGCGCGATGCGCCGACCAGAAGCGGCAGACCAAAGGTGCCGAACCGATCGAGCCGGGCGATCGCCATCATACTTTGCTCGGGTGTCTTGCCGAAACCGATGCCGGGGTCGAGGACGATATTTTCACGGGCGATCCCGGCCTTCGCGGCGATCTCGAGCGAGCGCGCGAAGAATTCGGAAATATCCCTGATGATATCGATGCCGGCTTCGGCGCGGTCGCGATTGTGCATGATGACAAGCGGGCAACCGCGCGCCGCCAATAGCCCCGCCATGTCGGGATCGCGCTGCAGGCCCCAGACGTCGTTGGCGATTTTCGCCCCTGCATCGAGGGCCCAGGCAACTACAGCAGACTTCATGCTGTCGATCGAGACGGGAACACCGAGAGAAACGATATCTGCCAGGATCGGCTGCAAACGTTTCAGCTCCTCATCGGCTGAAACCGGCTTCGCGCCATATGGGCGGGTGGATTCGGCGCCGATGTCGATCATGTCGGCGCCTTCCGCGATCATTCGGCGCGCCTGCGCCAGCGCGCGGTCCCGCGCCATGAACTGGCCACCGTCCGAGAACGAATCCGGGGTGACGTTGAGGACGCCCATCACGGCGGGAGACGGCCGTGACAAGAGCGCCTGCCAGCCCGGTCGATTTGCCAAGGCGGCGGTGGTGACGTTTCCGGGCGAGATCGCGATCATGGGGTCGCTTTGCGCGGTCCCCGCAGGCAAGTCAAGACGCGGAAAGCACGGTTTGGCCCCCTTTTCCGCCCTTGTCGTGAAAGCGGAGCAAGCGCTCAGCGCCGATCAATACGTGATCTTGGGTTGAAGCCTGCGGGCCTTGTCGATCAACTGCTCGACCGACCTCTCGGAAGGAAGGACACGGACGAGCTTGCGCTTGATGTTCACCTCTTTCATGTTCTGCGCCAGGCGAGTGGGGTTGCGCAGCGCAAGTTCCCGGACCGTGGCGACACCGGCGGCGCGCATCAATCCCACCTTTGCCCTGCCCATGCCGGGAATGCGCATGTAGTCCGAGAAGTTCGCCCACGCGAGAAGTTGCTGCTCGCTGATGCCGGTCTTTGCGGCAAGCGCCTTGCGCCCTTTGACGGTCCGCGCCGCCTCAAGCAGCCTGTCCGTCGTGCGTATGCCCAGCGATTTCAGCTTTGCCGCGGCAAAAGTCGGTAAACCATCGATCTCGGAGAGTGGGTATGTCATGGTACTCGATTTGAAAGGTGCTTTAGGCGAACTGGCTGAGCCCCGGGGTGCTTGCGATGATCTCGCCCATTTGGTCCGGTCCGATCTTGTCTTGGCCAAACCTCAAGAGTTCACGCGCTACATTCTGAATCTCGCCTATTCCCAGGCCCAACCCCATCAGCCTGGTGCCGACCGCCATCAGGCCGGTACCCATCAAGCTCGCAAGACCGCCTTCGTTGCCGGAAGCGGTGATCGCGGCTTCTGCGCCCGGAATCCTGTCGATTAAGGCTTGAACCTTGTCGGAGGGTCCCTCGTTGCGAAGGAAACCCAGGATGATGCCGATCGTTTTTTCGGCGACAGCATCATCGATGCCGGCCTTCGTGGCCAGCCGCCCAATCAGTTCTTCCATAGTGCCCCGTCCCTCAGCCGATTTACGTGCCGGGTCCTTCCTCGCTCGTTATCTTGATCGTGCGCGCGAAGAATTACAAGCGATGACCACCTCCGGAGTCGCGATTCAAGCTCAATCGCGTAGCAAGTGTTGCAGTAATGCAAGAGCGGACGCAGAAATCGGTTGAATTTCTCGCAACCAAGATGAGTTTCGTTCCCATTTTCTACAACAAAAGAGAGAACGCTGGCCGATTGCGCGTCCGCGAGATCGGTCTTTACTTCGCCGAGGCGCTCTGATCGGCGACTTTGACCGGTTCCAATCGGCTTGCAACATGCTGTATAATTTCGTGACAGCGCTGTCGCGCACGCGAAAAGGCGATGCAATGACAACATCCGAAACCCGGACAATCGACACTGATGAGAAGCTTTTCATCGGCAAGGGCCTACAGCCGGCCTGGCTGACGCTCGGACTTGCCAATCGTCACGGCCTCGTTACTGGCGCCACGGGGACCGGGAAAACCGTCTCGCTGCAGGTTATGGCAGAGGGATTTGCACGCGCCGGCGTTCCAGTGTTCGCGGCCGACATCAAGGGAGATCTTTCGGGTATCTCCGAGATGGGTGAGGCCAAGGATTTCATCCTCAAGCGCGCAACGGAGATGAACCTCAACTTCCAACCCGAGCGCTTTTCGACGGTGTTTTGGGACGTTTTTGGCGAGCAGGGACATCCGGTGCGCGCCACCGTATCCGAAATGGGGCCGCTGCTTCTCTCACGCATGATGGATTTGAACGACGTCCAGGAAGGCGTGCTCAATATCGCCTTCCGTGTGGCGGACGAGCAAGGATTGCTGCTTCTTGACATGAAGGATCTGCGCGCGATCCTGTCCTTTATCGCCGATCATGCCGCCGAGCTGACCACACAATATGGAAACGTCTCGAAACAGACCGTGGGGACGATCCAGCGCCAGCTCCTGGTGCTGGAAAACCAGGGCGGCGACAAGTTCTTTGGCGAGCCGGCGCTGGATTTGAAGGATTTCATGCGAACCGACCGTGATGGTCGCGGTATGGTGAATATCCTGGTCGCAGACAAGTTGATGCAGTCTCCGCGCCTGTACGCGACCTTCCTGTTGTGGATGCTTTCGGAACTGTTCGAACAGCTCCCCGAGGTCGGCGATCCCCCAAAACCCAAGCTCGTGTTCTTCTTCGACGAAGCGCATCTGTTGTTCAACGACGCTCCGAAGGCCCTGATGGAAAAAATCGAGCAGGTCGTACGCCTGATCCGCTCCAAGGGAGTCGGCGTCTACTTCGTCACGCAAAATCCGATCGACGTACCGGACAAGGTGCTTGCCCAACTCGGCAACCGCGTCCAGCATGCGCTTCGTGCCTTCACCCCCCGCGACCAGAAGGCGGTTGCGGCGGCCGCCCAGACCTTCCGCCCGAATCCGAAGCTTGACACCGCGAAAGCGATCACGGAACTCGGCAAGGGCGAGGCGCTGGTCTCGTTCCTGGAAGGAAATGGCATTCCGGCGATGGTGGAACGTGTCATGATCCGGCCGCCGACGGCACGGATCGGACCGATCACTCCCGAGGAGCGGAAGGCAATCATTGACTCAAGTCCGGTCAAGGGAAAATACGACACGGCAATCGACTCAGAATCCGCCTATGAGGTGCTGCAGAAGCGCGTTTCGGGAACCGCGGCCGGCGGCAGCCGCGGCGGAATTCTCGGGCAGATCGGCGCCATCGTCGGGACAATTTTCGGAACCAACACGCGAGGCAGAATGTCGACCGGTCAAGTCATCGCGCGAAGCGTCACGCGTTCGGTTACCAACAAGGTTGTCGGCGGGGTGGCTGCCGATCTCGGCAAGTCGGTCGGGGGGTCGGTCGGCAGCTCCGTCGGTCGCGCCATTGTTCGCGGCGCCCTCGGCGGGCTGTTGCGGCGTTAGAACTTGTGCTCCTTGCGACGTGATCTGCCCATAATCTTCAGAAAGTGACGCGTGCTGAGATATCCGTCGTTGCGAGCGCCGCTCGACATCCTCTTCCTGATTTGTTGCATCGTGCTGAGTGCCGACGTTCTCGGCCCGGAGATCTTTGGCAACGGGAAGACAAAGGACTATCCTCTGTGGTTCTGGGCCGGGCAGCAGGTCCTGCAAAACGGGAATCTATACCCCAACGACCCCAGGGCGATTTTCGAATTTATCTATCCGCCGCTGCCGGCCGTTCTGTTGGCCATTCCCAGCTATTTCGGCAAGATCCCTCTTTATACAGGTCTTTGCCTGCTCAACGTCGCCGCGTGGTGGATTGCG
>Ga0306926_10009198_pt1 | contig 10855 bp, 9 predicted proteins | sample flu12Cox44000178_FD_203759 | JGI IMG/M metagenome (GOLD analysis project Ga0306926, IMG submission 203759) | Lab enrichment of tropical soil microbial communities from Luquillo Experimental Forest, Puerto Rico - flux8day.12C.oxic.44.000.178 (v2)... | ecosystem: Environmental > Terrestrial > Soil... | reverse complement strand
GCTGCCGCGGCGGCTCCCCGGCTGCGGCGGGGTCACCGAGGTAGAGCTGGGCAACGTCGCTGCCGACCCGGGAGCCGGTGTTAGTCACCTGTACAGTCACGTCCGCCACAGTCTGGTTGGGTGCGTGATTAGGGTCAAGGCCGCTGGTCTGAACGGGAATTATGCTCAGGTTGCTGAATGAGAAGCTGGTGTAGGACAGCCCGTACCCAAACGGGAACAGCGGAGTGATGTTGTGCGTGTCGTACCAGCGGTATCCGACGTCAAGCCCTTCGGAGTAGTGCACCGCCCCGTTGCAGCCGGGGAAGCTGCACGGGTTGGCGGTCGGCGTCTGGGACAGGCTGGCCGGGAACGTTTCCGGTAGATGCCCGGACGGATCCATCGCCCCGAACAAAATGTCCGCGAGGGCATTGCCGTCCTCCTGACCCGGGTACCAGGCTTCCAGCACGCCGGCGACCTGGTCCAGCCATGGCATGGCCACCGGGCCGCCGGTGTTGAGCACCACGATCGTGTTCGGGTTGGCGGCCGCTACCGCCTGAATGTAAGCGTCCTGGTTGTTAGGAAGGGTGATGTCCGGCAGGTCCGCGTTTTCCTGCTCGAATTCCGTGGCGAACACGATCGCCACCTGCGCCTGCTGGGCCACGGCAGCCGCCTGGGATGGGTCGGTGCCGGAATATGAGGTCACCGTCGTCCCCTGTGGGGCGGCGGATTCGATGCCCTGCAGCGGGCTGACGACGTGGGCAGAGATGACGTTAGTGCTTCCGCCCCCCGCGCTCAGCGGGCTGGTTGTCCCGTCTGGGCCGATCACGGCAATGGACCCGGTCTGCGGGCCCAGCGGCAGGATGCCGGCGTTCTTCAGCAGCACCGTGCCTTGCTCGGCGACTTGGCGGGCGAACGCCACATGACCTGGAGTGCTCACCGAGTCCGAGAGGTTCCCGGTGGCGGGGTTATTGAACAATCCCTGCCCGAACATCGAGGTGAAGATGCGGCTCACCGCCTGGTTGATCGTGGCCACGCTCACCTGCCCGGTGCGGACGGCGCCGGACAGGTTGGCTTGGCTGAAGAAATCGGTGGCCACTCCCTCCTGGTCCTCACCGGCATTTACCGACGGCGCCGTTGAACGGGTGGCCGCCCCGTCAGAGCGCACGAATCCATGGAACCCCCACTGACCGTCGAGCACGGTGCGCAGGATGTGGGGGTTCTGGCAGGCGTAGGTCCCGTTGATCCCGTTGAACGAGCACATCACCGCGCCCGCGTGGCCCTGCGTCGTGGCCGCCTGGAAGGACGGCATGTAGATCTCCCGCAGCACCCGGTCACTGACGATGTCGTCGTCGGCCGCGGTCTTGCGGCCCGTCTCCTGGTTATAGGCGACGTAATGCTTGACGTCGGCGATCACATGCTGGCTTTGCAGGCCTTCGGTGTCGGCAACGGCAAGAGCCGCCGACAGGAACGGATCCTCGCTGAAGGCTTCGAAGTTGCGGCCCCAGCGGGGGTCCCGCTGAATGTTGACCGTGGGGGCGTTCACCAGGTCGATCCCCTGGCCCCACTGCTCGGCCCCGTTTACCGCCCCGTACTGCTGCGCCAGCGCTGGGCTCCAGGCCGACGACAACGCCACCGGCGCCGGAAGCTGGGTGACCGCACCTGCGCCTTTCGTGCTGGTCGGGTAGTGCACGCCGGCGGGACCGTCCTCCTCAATCAGCGCCGGAATACACAAGGCGGGTTGAGCCGGTGTGTATGCCTCATAACCCGCGTACGGACCAGTGGTCGCCCGGATAGCGTGCATCTCGGTGAACATCTGGGGCAGGGTCATCGCCGAAACCAGTTCCTGCACTCGCTGCGTGATAGGCAGGCTCTCGTTCAGCCACGGGCAGCTACTGGCCCGTATATGCGCCGACGCTGTGTTGACCGGGACGAACGCCGCCGCGGCGGCCAGGGCCGACGCCGAGATCAGCAGGGCCACCGTGCGGATTCGGGGTTTCATCTCACGTTCACCTCACTGTTTCGGAGGAGTGTGGTGACGAGAAACGCCTGCCTAGCGCTAGTCATCCGGGCACTCCCCGTGAACAGCGGGGCCTTGGACAGCTTTTCCCGTGGAGGCCTCTGCCAAACGAGTGATACGGAAAGCTACCTGTATGGCAACAGATGCGAGCGGCTCGCCGGCGATCAGCTCAGCCGGGCCCACTTTGGCGCGTCGCTCGCTACTTGACCGGGTTGCCGTGATCGTCGTTGGGCAGCGGCGCTGTGGTGGCATCCCGGTATTGGGAGGGCAGGTCGTGGGCTTCATGGCTGATCGGCGTGGGGTTTGTTGCGCAGCAGCGATCCGACTGGCATGGTGCCGCGCAGCAGTGAGCACTGCTGACGGGCTGGACTCATAATCCGCCGGTCCTGGGTTCGAGTCCCAGCCGCCCCACCCTCCGAAGCTCCATCCTGGAAGCGGAAGCTCGACAGTCCGATCCTGCCTTGACGGTAGACAGGTCAGCGGGCGTTACCGGGCACGATCATTGAGTCCGGCCATGGAAAAGCTGCTTGACGTGGCTGCTCAGCCGCGCATCGGGGGTGGAGGCGTAGGAGAGCACCGCGATGATGCGGGGCCGGGGGCCGGTGACGGCAGTGACACGGTGCGGGCTGAAGTGCCCGCGAAACAGGGCGAGTGTGCCAGCGGAGCCGCTCATCGAACGAATGCCGGAGGGGTCGCCCTGGAGCAGGCGGCGCACACCCTCCAAGTTCTCGTTATCTGCGCTGCGCAGCATCGGCACGTACTCGAATTGGCCGCCGCCGAGCGGCGGCTGCAGCATCAGCGTGACGACGGCGTCTGCCCCGTCGAAATGCCAGCCGTGCCCGCCCGCCTCCGCGTAGTACATAACGTTCAGCGCGCCGAGCTCGTCGGCATGGCGGTACAGGGTCTTGCTGCCCAGGGCCGCGCGGACGAAGGCCGTTAGCTCGTCCGACTCGTAGGCGATGCGAAGCGGGGAGTCGGACGGGATCTGGTCGTAAGCCAGGCCGCCCTTGGCCGAGCGCATCCGGGTGCGGCGCGGATCATCGGCGGGAAGGTCAGGATCATCGGCGGTGAAGTAGATGTTGTGCTCGGTGTCGGTCCAGTAGGCGTCGGGCATCGCCGTCATCGCCCAGTCCGCTACGGAGGCAACGGCTGCCGGTCGCATGAACTTCTCAAGGTCCGACGCGCCGGTGGCGGCGAGTTCTCTCCTGCAGCGCGCCACGAGATCCTGCGCGGCCGGACTGTCCAGATGGTCGATCGGGTACCGCTCAAGGTCAATGACATCGGCGAGACTGGTGACGGGAACACCTCCTCATCCTGGAACTCGAGGACGAGATCAGTCTGGCATCGCCGCGGCCATGATCGCCACGCGTCCGCCGGGCCCACCAACGGTCGCTGGCCTGCTCCAACGGTTGCTCATAGACCAGCCGGGGCTGTTCGGATCGGCAGGCAGCCTCGACAGACAGCTTCCCGTCTGGGCCACGTGGGTGACGTCGCTGCGTTGCGCTCGAATCTGTGATCGGTTGAGACTGGGAAGGACCCGAGCCCAGCCGATGAGCGAGGAGGCTGCTGTGAGCGAACTCGACCGACTGGAGGCGGCGGTCGGTGAATGCCGTGAGATGATCCGCGAAGCGCACGCCGCTACCAAGGATCTCCGCACTGCGGTCCGCGAGGCGAAGAGAGAGCTGCACGAGCTGGCGAAGGATGAGGTTGCCGCCCACATCCAGCGTGAGGTGTCCCGCCAGCTAGAGGAGCTGGGCGAACGGACTCATGAGGCGGTGAGCGCAGCAACGGAGAAGGTCATCGCCGAGTTTGACCGGTTCGGTGAGTCGCTGCTCGGCAAGGAGACCTATTGGCAAACGGCGAGCGGCCGGCGTTCGGTTGCCCGCCCCGACGCTGATGTGGTGACGCTCGATAGCCAACCCGGCACCGACAATGCCTGAGCGGTGACGCCTGGGGCAGTACCGGACGTTGGGCCGACCTGGGCTGGCGTGCCGCGAGGTGGCTGCGGATTACATACCACACGCATTGGAGACAGGCCATGCTGCCAATCGAGACCGTGGCGCCGCGCCAGCTAAGCTCACCAGCCTCACTGGTTCGGCATCACTGGACCGTCTGGTGGTGAGAGCCGTCCGGCTCGATGCTTATCCGCCTGCGACGGAACTCATCATGCGGTGGCTACGTCGAGCTTTACCGGGGATCCCTCCGGCGGGTTGCCGTAATGGGCCCAGATCCGGTTTAGCTCGTACTGGTAATAGAGAGAATCGAGGTGAAAGACGAAGGTAAGGAGCAGGCCGACGACCGGAATGCAAGTGGGCCCCAGCCCGGCCGCACGCTGCATTTCCGCGATCCGCTCGCCGGTCCGGTAGATCGAGACGAACGGCGGGACGATGATGATCCATCCGAACAGCACAGCAATCACCGACACCGCAGGGTTCACCTCGATTCGTGAATCAAGGTCCCGGGCTTCACGGTTCACCTTGTAATACCAGACGAAGAAATAGATTCCCAGCGTGATGAGCGGCCATACGAACCACACAAGAAATATGTTCCTCGTCTTTCCTGCACGACCTTCCATTGCGTGCTCCCCAGTCCAGGTAATGACCGCGCTTCCCATGCACTCCGATTTGCTGCTTCAGTCACTCCGGAGCAGCGTCATGCGAGTACACGCCCTGGCCAACAACAGCCCGGATCGGCTTCCGGCTATGACGATAGGCGTCCGAGACTCGGAAGGGAAGATCCCGCCATCGGTGCGCCGTATTGCCGTCTGCGGTGGACGTCGCAGCGGCGCGCGTCCCTGTGACACGGGGAGGTGCGATCGTGGAGGGATCGTGGCGACCGGACGTCCCGAGATCCCGTGACGAATGCCCCTGGGCGGCACCCATACGGAGACCACCATGGACCTGGGGGACCGGGTGGAGCAGGGGGAGGTGTCGTCGTGAAGCCTTGCTCCTCTGTATCGCTGTCCCACTCGTGCTCCTCGGGGCCGGCATGCTCATCGCAGGTGTTGGCTCAATCGCCTGGCGCCGGGCCCAGGACGTGTCACGTAGCGGTGAGCCAGAAACGAGTTTCTAAAATTAAGCAAAAGGCGGCGGAAAGTACCTTGCCAGGCCCGCGCCAGTCACCGGACTCCGCTCACCCTCGTCCTAATCTTGCAGGGCCAGGGCAAGTGATCACGCATGGGCGGGCACGGTACGAATGCGGCAAGTCACTGCAAGGCCGGGCGGGCCATCGAGAGGTCTTGTCGGGATAGCCGCCTGCGTGCTGCTAGCCGTGGCGGCGTGCGCGCCCATCCATGCCAGCAAGGGTGCCGAGTCAGCTTCGCCGCAGCCCGTGCCGAGGCCGGTCCTGGTGCCGCACCCGCATCTCTCGCCGGACCCGACGGGCACGTGTGTGCCGTCGGTCGGCTCATTCTCCTGCGCTATGCAACACCGGATCAGCGAGGTGAAGCGCTACATCGCTCACCAGCCGGGGGAGATCGGCGTAGAACTGCACGACCGCGATACGGGGGCCTCCTGGGGGGACAAGGAGGCCGGCACCGATTTTCCCGCTGCGTCCACGATCAAGCTCGCGATAGTCACCGATCTCATGCAGCGCCAGAACGCCGGGCGCCTCTCCCTTGGCCCGGCCGGCCGGAACCTAATCAGCGAGATCCTCTACAACAGCGATGACGGGGCCGGCGACCAGTTGTGGTTCGCCGACGAAAACGGTGGCTTCCTCCAGCGCATCCGGCGTTTCGGCATGCGCAGCGCATACTTCTCCGGCAGCCCACCGTACTGGGGTTTTATGTACTGCTCCCCGCGGGACCTGGACAACCTCATGGACTACGTGCTCGACCGCCTGCCCGCCTATGACCGGAACTACATCGTGCGCCGCATGAGAAGGGTCAGCCCGATCGAGCAGTGGGGTGTCTGGGGAGCGGGCCGCGGCAACCTTCCGGGCGATAAGGACGGATGGGAGAACGAGGGAAGTGTCTGGATCACGAATACCGTCGGCTTCTCCGATCCGCACGAGAGGTACACCCTGGCGATCATGGACAACCTGGGCGGCGCCGGCGACTTCCACCAGGGCAGCACCACATTGAGCGAGATCGCCTCGCTCCTGTTCCGCGGGCACCTCAGCCCCGCGCCCACCGTCGAAGCCACCCCCAACGCCGGCTCGCCAGTCGACTACTGACCCGCGGGTGCGGCGCGACAGCGTGACCGACCTCCCAGGGTGACAGTCCAGTGCCGTGCCTATCCGGGGTGGGCGCTTCGCAGCAATGCGTGCGTGCGCCAGGGAGGTGCGATTGCGGAGGGGATCGTCGGCGACCCGGAAGGTACTGGCTGCATGCGGCCGGAGGTGGCCGCATGCAGCCGTCTGCCCCCATGCGTTCCCCCCGCGTTCCGGTCCGGCCCAACCGGGGCGCGCGGTAGCGTCCGCGGGCCGCTAGCGGAACCGGTTGGCTTTGGCCGTCACGTAGTGGCGATCGGGGCGAAGTTGATCGTCCCGTAAGGGTTCTGGGTCCGGTCGAACACGGTGTAGTAGTTGTTGAACAGCGGCAGGCCGAGGATCGACAGCGGGAAGTTACCGCCGTTGTTGATCTGGAAGGCAGCGTAACCCGCCTGATAGGCGTCGGTCTGCCAGTAGGTGGCCGGCGCGCAGATGAGGGTTACGTCGCTACCGTCCGCGCCCTGCATCACGAATTTTATGTCGGGCCAGTTGCGGAGGTTGAGGTTAGATTGGGGGACGGCTCCGTTCGAGGTGGCCTCGCGCACCAATGTGGCGAAGTTTGCGCTCAGGCTCCCAAGGCCGGAGATCACAGCGTCGTAAACGTCCTGCGCCAGTACCAGCGAATTGGTGCCACTGTCCACGATCGAGTTTGAACCCAGGCTCTTCGCCTGCGACGCGGGAAGCGGATTCACCCCGACCGGGGCCGCGTTGCCAACCTGCACGGCCTTCAGGTTCGTGTTGTAGTACAGGTTATCGAGTACTGCGACATTGAGCGGCTGGCCGGTGTAGAGATCCGTCTGGTCAAGTCCTCCGCCGAGGACGAAGATTCCGTTGTTGAGCGGGTCAGTCGCTGGGTTGCCTGACGCCATGTTGGGTGTCGAGCGCAGCGTGTAGAAGGCGAAGATGTTCCTGGTGACATTCGCGGTTTCGAGCGCCGTAAAGTACGGTGTCAGGTCGATCTCGGTTAGCCGGGCCAGAAACTGCTCAACCTGTTGCAGCGCCGCCGCCGACGTCCGCACCGGGAAGAGCCAAGGGTAGGTGACGGGCGGGTTGACATTGTGGCTGGTGAGGTACGCCGTCAGGTCGTACGCCGCGTTGAGAGAGTTGAAAGCCAGGCCGAGGATGCCGTCGGCCGGCCCGAGGTTGTGGGGAAGCTGTTCGTCAGCGATGGCGATGTAGGTGTCCACGGACGCCTGGTTGCTTCCAGAGCCCATGCTGAGCGTCGTCTGGAGGACCGGGCCGCTCCAGCCGCCGGTCCCGTACGTCACCAGCTGGGCGAAGGATGTAAGAGTGACGTTCTGGTCTTCGGCGATCTTGTACACGCGTGGTATCACGGCCAGCGTGCTGCTTCCTGTGTCCAGGATTACGTTAGCGACGGCCCCTTGGCTGCCAACCCTGATCTCCCCCGTATAGTCCCCTCCACCTTTTACGTTATTTATTGGAATTCGGATAACGGTGCGCGCCATTAGGTCCTCCCAAAAGATTTACCGGACGTGATGCGTGATTTAGACGTCAGCCGACATGTCGGCTATCGTGGCCCGCCAGATAATGGCTGAACCGATCGAGGTCCAATAACCGAAATTCGAGTGGCAATCGAAGGCCGTTGCCTCTGGGCCGAGAGATCGCTGGTGGAGCTGTCTGCTTGCGGATCGTTGGGCACCCCCCCCATCGAGTCGCCGGTGTCGGTGGTAGCTGTGTTGTCGCACGTCTCGACGTTGCCAAGCCCGATTCCGGGCATGCGGATAGCGACCCGCTCAAGTCCCGGCCACGAAGCCACGAGCTGGTCCCGGCCCCGGCTGCATTCCGCGGCTCCGCAGCCATGCTGGCCCGCTTCTCCGGAACCGATAGGAAGGACTCGGACACGTCCCTCACCTTCCCCCCCAGGAAAGAACATCATCCTATGACAGCACGGCCCACTCGTGACAGCACGGTCCGCGACTATTGACGGGCCTTACTGCTGTGTCTCGCCACACCTCCGGGGCCGAAACACGACACAACCCGTGCGAGGACGCGTCCCATGCCCCGAACGGAAAGGAGCCTGCCCGATTCTCCTGGGTTCCAGCTGACCCCGGCCCGGCGAGTTCGCGGACACAGGTCACCTCCGCAATACGGGCAACCTGATGCTTTCCGAACCGCGGTTCTCGACTTGCTGGCCGCGACTTGAGCATCGCCTGGGCGGGCATGCGGGGCCCCCATGGCCGTGGGGTTATGCCAGCGTGATCTCGTTATCCACGGTGCCGCCGCCGCGGCCAACGCGGGTCGGCGCGCAACTTGCGCAGTACGCCGGCCATCGCCGCATTGTCTTCGGCGACAAGTGCGGTGAACCGGCGGATCCCCGCGGCGCGGGCGCGCTCGGACAGCCGGGCGAGCAGTTCGGTCGCCAGTCCCAGGCCCTGCCCGTCGTCGACGATGGTGACGGCGATCTCGGCGGACCGCGGGTCGGCGGTGTCGCGGACGTACCGGGCGACGCCGACGCCGCGCCCGCCCGGGTGATCCAGCGCGCCGAGGGCCTCGTGGTCGAAGTGATCGACGTTGGTGAGGTAGCGAAGCTCCGCCGCGGACAGCTTGTCCTTGCCGTACAGGAACCGCATCCGGCGGGACCGGGCGCTCAGCCGGGCGAAGCCGGCCGCCACCAGCGGAGCGTCACTAGGCCGCACCTGCCGTATCAGCACCGCCGATCCGTCGCGCAGTACCAGCCGCTCACCCGCCGCAGCAGATCCTGGCCGGGTTCCGGGCGCACGCCCACGGCCGGGCCACAGCCGGTTGGGGAGCCACCGCAGCGGCCATCGAGGGGCACCGGGCGTGGTAACCCGCTGGCGGTGCACGTCGACGAAGTTGGCCATGGCAGAGTCCTTCCGGTCCGCGGTGAGCAGGACTCCAGCCTTTATCCGCGAAGGCTGCAATACATCGGGAAAGATCCCCCGTTTTCGGTGGCAGGTACCTACGGTGAGTCACGGATGCGCGATGCGGATGCTCACCTGGGATCCAAGTTCACGGAAGCCAAGAACGCGTGCGACGCGACGCGAGGCCGGTGGCCGGGCCCGCCACTGGGGGAGCTTGCCGTGCTGGATCGCGTGCGTGATAGCCGCTGATGCGACCGTGCGGGCTAGGCCCCGCCCGCGGGCGGTGGCGATGGTCAGCACCGACAGGTGCGCGACCTCGCCTGGCCAGTCGCGATAGCCCGCTGCGGAGAGAATCGTTCCGTGTTCGCGGGTGGCAAATGCCGGAGACGTGATTTGTGTCATCCCGCTTTCGCCCGCGTCCTCGGCGGTCGATGTCGCGATGAGCCGGCGCAGGTCGTGATCGTGGGGGAGCAACTGCTCAACCGCGTTCGGCCCATGGTATGGGCGGAACTCCGCTGGGTCGAGATAGGCCAGATAGGCGGGGCCGATCAGCTCCAGCAGGTGCAGTCGAGCGCTGAGCGTGGCCGGGTCGGTCAGCGATGCGACAGGCAATGTCCCGAGGGCCTGCTCCACGGCGCGCGCGATGGCCGCGGTGGGGGCGGTGGCGATGACCGTATCGGCGATCACCACAATGCCTGCCCAGCCCGGTGGGCACAGTTGTGAGTGCGGCGACACGGCGGCCCGGAGAACAGGACCAAATTCAGCGGGCGCACCGGCCAGGGTTGCCCATAGCTCACCGACGCGCGCTGCGTCCATGGTTCACGATCCGGCGCCCGATGCCTCCGGCTCGGTGATGAGGCGGGCGAGTTCGGCGCGCTGCTCCGGCGTGAGGTGGCGGCGCAGCAGGCGGGCGGACACGGCGACGTCGCCGCCGTAGAAGATGACCTCGAACTCCTCCATGGTCCGTTCCATGTCCGCGATCTGCAGATCGGCGGCCGTGCCGAGGGCGACGAGGCTGGTCAGCGTCTCCCGGAGGCTGCGGACAGCTTGTGCCCCCCCCGGTGAGAGTTCTTCAGCGTGCGCGGTCAGCTGGTTGTAAGCCTCGACGGCCTGCCTGGCGAGTTGCTCGCGCGAGTTTTCGGGCTGGTCCTGGGTCATCCGCCTATCGTGGCCGGCGGCCTGCCAGGCTCACGTGATCCTTGATGAATCGGCTTCAGGTGATGTTTGACGGTTTCTAGGGTCTGGCCGTTGTGCCGCAGATCAAGAGCTGGCCGGGGAAGGCGCCTGGTGCCCGGTGTCCGTGTCATCGGCGGTGCCCTCTTCTGCGACGCCGTAGTTCGACAGGCCGAGCAGGTAAGCAAAGCCGGTGACGGCGAGGATCACCAGGAACGGCCACGACCAGGTGGCCTGGACCGCGACCCCGACCGTGATACCGATGAAGGCAGCGATCATGGCGAAATTCCAGCCCAGGGCCCGCGACCGCAGGCTGAGCATCTTCTGGCGCTCGTCGGCTCGGGAGCCAGCCAGTGCACCCTCGTCGCTGTCTTCCCCCGCCCGGACGTAGGTGGTGATCGCGGCGACGAGCACCGTCACCTCCATGGCGACCGAGAGCTGCCATGCGTCGCCGCCGCGGAGGGCCCACGCGCCGGCGAACACCGTCCCGGCCAGGGCGATCCCGAGCGGCTTGCGCAGCCGCGGGCGGATGAATGCCATCATGTGCCTGTCTCCTCCTCGTCCGGGTCGAACATCTTGTCGACCGTCAGGCCGAAGAACCGCGCGATCGCGAACGCCAGCGGCAGCGACGGCA
>Ga0306926_10009197_pt1 | contig 10856 bp, 10 predicted proteins | sample flu12Cox44000178_FD_203759 | JGI IMG/M metagenome (GOLD analysis project Ga0306926, IMG submission 203759) | Lab enrichment of tropical soil microbial communities from Luquillo Experimental Forest, Puerto Rico - flux8day.12C.oxic.44.000.178 (v2)... | ecosystem: Environmental > Terrestrial >... | reverse complement strand
GGCCGCGATATCGTGAAACCATATCCGTGATGCGGCGTAAAACAGCCTCTTCCGCACTTTTACGGTCCGGCAGCATTTTGAACCACTCGGGGACGCAAAAGTACCAGAGTAGGTTGTGTCCGCGAATCGCTAGTTGGAAGCGCTTGGCAAAATCCATCATGCGATCCGGAACCGAAAAGTCTTCCTCGTCCGTGCGATGAGTCATCGACCACCACTTCATTTCATTCTCTGGCACAATGCAGTCACATTCGCGCAGAACGAGGGCGGTGAAATCATCCTGCGCCGCGAGCTGGGCGGTGGAAATGCAGCTGCCGTAGGAAATCCCTTTGGCTCTTGCCAGTTCCTTGAGCGGTGGGGCGGCAGACCGCGTCGCAGCGCAGACAGACAGCGCTAGCAGCGGCGAGAGCGCCGCGGGTAATAGGCTGCGCCGACTCATTGGCAACTTAGCACGTACAGTCATCAGGCCCTCGCGGTGCGTCTTGTCATACCTTGTGGCCGGGTGCTAAATTTTCCCAGGCTCTCGCGGCAGGCCTGATTTTCCCAGTAGCGCGAGGCCTTCGCCGTCTGCCCGACGGCCCGGACCTACCGTGCTGCGCTGGCTGAGCGGCACCGCGGAGCCTCGCGCCCCGGGTCTGAGCCGCGCTCCTCGCGATCACGGTGACCGGTCCGCGGTCCCAAGCGCGATCATTCCCGAACTCGAACGGGGACCGCTAAGTGCGGCACCCCCTGGAGTTGTTTTTTCTATTGGTGCCGCCGACATCATCTGCCTCTTGATGCGCGAGACCAACAGCGGGACCGGCATGCAGCAGCCCCGTGGTCTTGAAAATTAATGTCGCGGTTAGCACGACGGAATGTGGGACGAAGTATGGGGCTCCACACTGGCCTGTCATTTATCCTATTGTAAATTATGGAGTGACTCTGACCTTTGGGCGGAAGACATTCCGCCGTCAGCGGTGAAGGCGGCCGCTGACCCAGGCGGGACCAAGCGCGGATGTGTCCGCCTAGCCAACACGGGCGACCGACGCGTGGTCACTCAGAGACGTCGCCGGGATCGATCTCGATCACCCTCTCACCGCGCCTGATCGCCGCAACCCGCCGCATCAGCCGCTCAACAACGCCGTCATCAGACCGCGGCGCGAGCTCTGCCACCTTGATCCGCACCGCTGCGGTCTGCGTCGCCAGCGCAACCTCTTTCTTCAGCTTCAACAGCTCGACGTCCTCCCAGTTGGTGTCACGGTCGAGTACCTCGCGGGAGAAAAGCAGCGAACGCCGGAAGTTGCCGCCGAACAGCTCGCTGTCGGTCTGCTGCTCTGGCGGCTTGTCCGGGATCGTCGGCAACTTCTCCATGTCCTCGATCATCCTGTCGAGCAGCCGTTGTCCGCGCACGATAATCCGGTCATTGCTTCTCGGAGGCAAGCCTCGCGCCCGTCGGCCGCCGGGGATCTTCTCGATGAGCCCCGCGGCTTTGGCTTGGCGCATCCGCTCGAGCCAGCGGTGCCGCCCTTCCACGGCCGCGGCCCGGGTGTTCGGATGCTGTTGCGTGCCGGGAGGGCGACCGCCAGCGCCACCATGAGCACGGCTACCTTCAAGCCGTGGGGTCGCCGCAGTAAACAGGAGCGCGTTCAGGGGCGACTCGATCGGCCCGCTACCCAGGCAAGCGGCAATCGCCGTTGTAGCTGCTTCGGTGATTTCATTTTCGAGCCGACATGGCATCTGCGCCTCGGGCGGCACGGACCAGCCCACCGTGACACTGCGCACGACCGCTTCGCCGGCCGAATTCGCGTGAAGTAGTTTCGTTACATCCTCGACCGCGATCTTGCGAACCCCACCGTCCGCAATTTCGGTCCGGAGATGCTTGCTCCGATAGCTACGCCAGGACAATACGTGCGACCACGTACCGGTTACATCGCCTGCAGGCCCGCACCTCACGCGCGCCGCTACGGAGCGACAAATCCGCCAGGAGTGAGGGGAGCTCGCGCGCCGACGAGCTCACTGCCCAGAACCGGCCGTATCAGGCCGACAGCGTAGTATTATACATCGTGCCGCCGATAGTGACGTTGTCCAGTGTCAATCCCTGCACATTGTAAAGGTAATAGGGCTGCGTAGCATCTGCCGGGGTGCCGAAATCGCAGTCGGTAATCGTGATGTTCTGCACAGGATAGACGGTGGGCGGCGGTTGGGTCAGGCCGTTGTAGTCCTCGGCTACCGGCCCTTGAATGATGATCGCCTGATAGCAGCTTGCACTGACGCCGGCCGGCGATGCGGCATTGACATTCCTGATCGTAATGTCCTTCACCACTGGCGGGCGGGTGCGGACATTGTCCGAGCCCGGTGAATAGTCGCAGTCGAAGGTGATGATGCCGCCCTGATTGGTGGAAACGGTGCTGGCCGGGATCGGGCTGCCGCTCAGCGGCTTGTAAAAGCCTGACGTCGTATTGATGCCGTTTGGCAATGACACGTTACGGACATGAAAATTCTGCGTGACGCCGCCGCGATTAAGGTTGGTCTTGATGCGGATCGCGATATTAAGCGGGTTCGTCGCGAAATTCTGGTTTTGCATCGCGAGATTTTCGGCAAAGATATTCTGGATGCCAGCGGCGAGCTCACTGCCAAGAGTAATGCCGCCATGCCCACTATTCATCGTACAGTTGCGGATGACGTGGTTCTGCGCCGGGCCGAATTCGATGTCGGTATTTTTGCCGGACTTGATCGCGATGCAATCGTCGCCGGTGTTGAACGTCACACCGTCGACGAGGACGAAATTGCAGGCCTCGGGGTCGAACCCGTCGTTATTGGGGCCGACGCTATTGGCATAGACATCGCGGATCACGACATCACGGCAAGCGACGGGATGATGCTGCCAGAACGGCGTGTTGATCACCTGGTAGCCTTGCAGCAGAACGCCAGTGCAGGCGAAGAGTTCGATCATCGCCGGTGGCAATTGATGGCCGATGCCGAATACCCGCTGGGACAGCGGTATTTGAGCCTCGGACAAAGCCGGAAGATAGGAGCTGTCCGCGGCATATGCGTTGCCTGTACCGCCCGCCGGGTTTCCATATTCGATCAGATTGACCTCGGCGGCGGAGAGCGTCGGATTGCGCTGACCGATCGGAACATTCAACGAATTGGGCGTTCCCTCCGACGGCTCGCCGCTGACATAGCCGGCGGTCCCCACTGTGCCTTTCCAGGTCCACCACGCATTCGGGCCGTCATAAGGCGTGCCGGCCTGGCCATTTAGGATGCTCGTCTGATCCTCCCCCGTCAGCGCGATGTTGTGCTGGCCGTAGGCATAGACCATCGGCGAAAAATTGTAGCAATCGTTGCCCTGCCAGCGCGTGCGCACGAGTTTGCCGTTGGGGCCAAAGTCGTAGGGGCCGTATTTGGCGTAGTCGGCCGGGTTGGGGCTGAACCAGATCTGCGCGCCGCTGCGCAGATGAAAATTGACATGGCTGAGCAATGTGATCGGTCCCGCGCAATACCAGTCGCCGGCGGGGACGATGACCCGTCCGCCCCCGGCGCGATTGCAGGCGGCAATAGCGGCAGTGAATGCGGCGTAGTTGTCAGGCGAGCCGGGCGCCGGAGCGAGGCCGGATCCGCTCGTCGTGCTGGAAGTGTAAATCGGCGACACCGCGACGAGCTGGCATTGCGCGGCGCCAAAGCTGGTGACGTAAAACTGACGTAATTCGCGGCGCCGCCGTTCGGGCGTGTCGCCGACCCAGGCGAGTCGCTGGACGATAAATTCGGCCTGCTGCCACGGATCGCCGGCGCTGCTGCCGGAGCCCGCCGCATAGCTGGCGGTCCAGGCGCCGCGCCCCAATAGCGCGCCGCTTGCCGCCGCCCCCGCAATCAGGCCGCGGCGCGTGAGAGCAACCCTTCGATCTGAAGCCATCCTGACGTTTCCTCTCGTTTCCGATCGCCCACCATCAACGCAGCTCGAGCAGCCGCTCGGCGCGGCCGGAGGACGGGTAGATCTCGACGACGTTCATCGCCGCTTACGCCGACGCCCGGCGCGCCCTAGCATCGCCAAGGCTCACTACGCGCTCCGTCACGCGCTGCCGAACGGCCGAGTAGCAGCCACTCGAATTCGGCGTGGCGCTCGTCCCGCCACTTCCGCGACCGCTCTTTTGCGCGCTCCGGCCCGGTCAACTTATCCCAGCTGGCTGGATACTCATCGTTTCCCTCGGGGAGGAAAATTGCACCGGCTCCCGGAATGGTGCCGTAACGGCCAAAGGCGAGGACGACCATCGGCAGGATGTTCTCGTATCCCGGAATCACGATGAACGCGCAGAGCTTGCGCTTGTCCGGCTGGTTGGTCGCCTCGTCCTCCGTCCCCTCCCGGAGCCGCACCACCCGCAGGACGGGCGCGGCTCGGCGCCGCAGCACGTATTCCGCTGCGACGTCGTTGACGGCGCGGAACCGCGCTGGGGTTCGAGGATCCGCGATATAGGCGTCGACCGTATCTACAAAGCTTGCGTCGAGCTCATCGTCTGCAAGTCCCGCCAACGCCCGACCGTCAGCCCGGTACATTCCGACTATCTCGTCGAGCAGTTCCGGCACGCGCTGATTCCAGAACCCCGGGACGCTCACGGTTTGCTCTTCTCGGAGGAGCCGCCATCGTAGCGTCGATAAAATTCCTCGACGCTTCCTCCACGTGCCGCCGGCGGGTGCAGCTCAGCCACCCTGATCCGCACGGCCTGCGCCTGTGTCGACAACGCGATCTCTTTCTTCAGCTTTAGCAGTTCCGGGTCGCCCCAATCGGTCGGGCGTTTCAGAACCTCCCGGTTGAACAAGAGCGTCTCTCGGAGATTGTCGCTAAACAGCTCCCCGTTCGTCATCTCTGCCGGCGGCTTGTCAGGAACAGCCGGGAGGTTCTCCAGCACCATGTTGATCTCCGTCTCAGCGTCACGAGCGTGCTGCATCAGCCCTTTCTGCTCTTTCGTCGCCTTCCCGGCAACGAATCGTCCATCGCGACCGCGGACCGCCGTTGCCGCCCGAACCAGGCCCCCGGGGGCGCTTTTTTGCGCATGCGGCCATGTCACTGCGGCTCGCGCCTTGGCAAGGCTCTTGGAGTGATGCGCATCCTCGCTGCGGTGCCGCCCCGTTCCGCGCCCGCCGCCGTGGTAGTGGCAGCGCATCTGTCCGGGCCGGGCGGCGCGCAGACAACGTCCGCCGCGGGAGGTCTTCGCGCCACACCTCCTAAATGCCTTCGGCAACGGCAGCCAGCCTCTTATTGGGGTAGGCAATCTTCACGACGTCCGATCATGGTCGCAGCGTTTATTAAATTTGTCACAGCGGCGGGACACAGTTTGGCGGCGTCGGCGACTACCGTGGCGTGGGCGGACGCAGCTACGCAGGGTTGTAGAAAATCCACATTCACCGGTCATCCTGGAGGCCGCCGGACGTTACAAGGCGTGCGGGCCGCAATGCCCCCCAAGGAACAATCGGCCTCATCACCGTGCATATCCCAACCCGGCCGGCTGTCTCTGGAAAATAGACCGGCATAGCGCGGCGCGGGACAGAGGCGCTCGACAAGCTCGTAAAACGCTTCCGGCTTCTGGGAATGCGCCCGGACCTGCCCAAAGAGGGCTGTGGTCTGGTTGGTGAGCTCAACGAGCGGATGCCCACGAACCGCTATCAGACAATGCTCGGTCTGCCCACGCAACCAATGGCCGACACCCATTTTGTCCTTGAACCAGGTCAACGTCGTTTTGTGTTCGAACCCCCAGGCATCGAGCACGGCATATGCATCTCGGTGGTGAGCGTTTGTGGTCCACAGCCAAAGGGTGCAGTCAGCGTGCGCCAGGGATTGTCGCCAGTGCACCCATAGCCGAACGCGCCCCAGCGGCCACATTCGACGCAGAAATGCAAAAAGGCGCCGCCTTTGCGCTTCACGAGACCGCGTCTCTCGGGGCACGGCGTCTCGAATGGCTTCTCACTCGCGCCGGCCACCAGTTCGACCCAGCGCTCCGGAGCGAAGATGACCGCCGGAGCGGCCGCGCTTTCCTTCGGCGTCGGTTCTGGCGCTGTATATAAAAGGTCGGGACCAACACTCGCACTTTCGCAGAGCGGCAGAAATCCAGGCGACTCAGACGCGAATGAGCGAGGATTGTCTCGCACGAAACTCGCATGAAGCTCGCTATCCAGCTCTCCATGTCGGAGTGATGCCTCGCGAGTGTCGTGCGAATGTGGCGCGAGTGTCGACGCCCGATTGCCTGCCGAAATCCCCGGGGTTTCTGCGGATGTGCGAGTGTGCAAGTGTTGCTGGTCACCTTTTATGTATACGGCGGGGCTCGACGCGATTTTCTTTGGATCCCTCTCAACCGACGAGGGCGGCAGATCGGCCGCGTCTTCCCATCTCCACTCTGTCATGGCGTGTAACGGAGGCGGGCGTTGCGGCACACGGCCACGTGTGACACGGCGAATTTGAGTTTCGGATCGACGCCACGCAGCCTTTTTCCAAAGGCTTTTACGTTCGGAAGGAAATCTCGTTTCAGTCCTTGCTCGTCGGCCCATCCCAGGAAATCGTCATAGAGCGCACCAACCGATATGACGTTCTCATCTGGCGTCACTACAAGGTTATCAGCCGCCCACCCACGCACCGGATCGGCGTCGCGCACCCAGCTTTGCAATAGTTCGCCCGACGAAGCGGGGATCGTGAAGCTGCCGCGCGTGACCAGGCGGCGGGCGCCGTCGATGGCGAAGTCCAAAAGAAGATCGGGTTCATCGCGAAGAATTTTCGATACGAGCCCAGGATCGCACTCGTGTTCCTGGAGCCGGTGTCCAAATCCGAGCGGCAACAGCCGGCGCAACACCCCGCCGTCAACGCCGCCGGAAAATGACGGCAGCACATTGGTCGAAAACACGTGTTGCGCAATCGGCACGAAATCCGTTGCTGACTTGTACACGTCGCGGGCCGGCACGGGCTCCCCCGTAATCATCCGCTTGAAAACATCAGACCGAACCGCGCGATCAGGCAGCTCGTCGGCGGCATTCAACGTTTTGCCGATCAGCCGGTAAGCGTACTTTTCGTCGCCGAATTTGCCGGGCGGCACGCTGGCAACCGCTTCGGGGTTGGGGAACGCCCGCAGCAACTGCAAGAAGGTGGACTTCCCGGTGTTCCCTTCCACGGAATAAGCAACAATCGCCTTTGGTTGGCGCAGGCGCGTTCCACAGCCGAGCGCGACCACTCCGGCGATCTCGCCCATCAAGTTGATCTTGTCCCTGGAATCCCTCTGGTCATCGCCCTCGTTGGCGTCGTCCGACGCGGTTGCGTCGCGCAAGTATTTTGCGAGCAGGCTGCCGACAAAGCCGCCCTTGTCTTTGGCCGGCCAGCGCCCGCGCGTCACATGGCGATGGCGCCAACGGCGCGCATGCGGCTGAAGCTCGGCATTCCCGCCGTCGTCAATGAGGATGAACCCGCTTTCACAGTTTATGCCACGCTGTGGGGACGTGAAGAAATCCGCCTGATGCCGGTATTTCTGTGCTGCATCTATGATCGACGCCACGCGAGACTTGTTAAGCTTGACGATTTGCGGCTTACCCTCGCCGCTCAGGTACATCGCCCCATCGACGCGATGAATGAACCGCGCGAGGTGGTCGTCATCGAGCGCCATCCAATGCGTTCGATCAAAACGCCAAAAGCGGCCCTCAGCGAACACGATCTGGCCATAGAGCTCCTCAATTCGCTCGAGGATCCGTTGCGCAATCTCGATATCGGACCCTATTCGCAGGTCGAAATCTGAAACCCGCGGCTCTCCGGCAGGGGTGATGTGCTCCGCATCCTCGACCGCCATAAGGACGGCGCTTTCGCCCATCTCCTGCAGCGCATCATTAAGGTCAGCCTTGGGGCCGAGCATGTCCGGCACGGTCACGACATAAGCCGGAAGTCCCAGCTTTGCGTACTCCCGCGCCAGGCGTCGCGTTACGCTGCGGCTGTTCGTGTCGGCCAAGATCTCGACACGCCGATGATGCCGCCTGGGTTCGATGAACCTCACTTGCCCTAAGCAGGCATGTGCGTCGCAGGGGCCAATGCAACGCCGCGTCATCGTTGTTTCAAGCCCCTCTCCGATCACCAGCGTGGGCGAGACTTCGTTCTCGATGCCGAGGAATACTGACCCTTCGGAGATCGGCCCGCGGGACATTTTTGGGTGATCGCCGCAGGACTTTCCGCCAGTTGCCGGGTCGATCTCGATCGAGTGCACGGCGACGATCTCGCCAGATGGATTGGTCACCGTCGCAAGAAGGCAACTCCGAGGAGACGCGTCAGGCCACAGTCGATATCGTTCCGCCCACCGGAGAGACGCGGGCCACACCGGTCCTTTCAGACCCCGATTTTCGATCAGATAGCGCTCCCCCGGGGTGCCAGCGAGCAGCGCAGAGTCTGCGATTTGACCCCGAACCCAGAGAATGGTCTCCGCCCGTTCGGTCGCAGCGGCGCTGTCGGCCGGATTGGGGGCGGTCTCTGGCTCCACCGGCTCGCTTCGAGACTTTTTCGCCCTTCGCGGCCGAAGCGGCTCGAACATCTCAGCGTCCATGGCGCGCCTCGATGCCGAGCATCCCGGCAAGCTTCTCGGCGGCCTCATACTGCGAGAGGTGCGATAGATACGCCGCCAAGCTCACCGGATCCCCGCCCTTGTCGCCGGTCGCAAAATCCGCCCACCGACCCGTGCGCAGATTGATCCGAAACGACCCCAAATGCCGATCACGGCGCGTGGGATTGAGCGCCACATACTCCGGGCCTTCCTTGCGGCCCCGCGGCAGCCACCGAGCCAGCAGCGACGGCAATACCGCCAGCGCCGTCCGGTTGATCTGCCCGAGGTCTAACCGTGAGCGACAATGTCGATGCCCGAGGCGATCTGCCGGCAAACCGCGCCCCATGAACACATCATCATCTGGTTCATTGCTCAACCTGCACTCTCGCTTGTTCGCGGCAGATGCCAGCGAACGGTGGCCCATGGATGTTTGAACCATGATGCGGACAGGCGATGCCGGGAACCGATCGCCGCCAATGGCTCGCAAGGTTCCGGGACCGAGTGCCGCATATCGGCCGAGCCTGTTATCGAGATCCGGGCCAAGTTCGTGGCGGCGATCGAGTTCGTCGATTAGCTCGAAGACGACGCGCGGGCCGAGAGTGTGGATGCGCTGGATCTGCCGCTCCCGTCTCAGGTGACCGAGCGCCGCGGCCTGCAGCGATGCGAGTGCCGAGCCGCTGTTGCTGTTTTCGGAATCCGCTGCCCTTGCCTGGGGCGTTGTTTCAGGAGCGGCCTTGAGCGGGCCGATCGGCTGGCAGGAAGGTGCCAGCCGCTGGTCGTGGCCTTGAATTTTACGGAGTGGGGCGCTAATAGTTGAGCGTACCCTGCAACCAAAAGCGCCCGGTTCCCCGCGTTGGCGGCGGGGGCCGGGTTTTTTTGCGACATGAGTCACCCGCCAGTCTCGGACTCACTGGTGAGCTGATCGAGGAGCTCATCCAAACTGTCGAGCTCGATCAGATTGCGTCGTCCAATCCGCACGGTCCGCAGCCGCCACAGAAAATCTTTGTAGAACTTGGAGCGGCCGATGCCGGCGTATCGGTAGCCATCGTCGATGGAGATGTAACGTGGCCGCAGTTTCGCCACGTGCCGCCAGCGCCGCCGCTCGGCGCGATTGCGGGGAACGAAGGGATCCCCGACTTCCGTATCTCGAAGCATGCCCGCCAACCTCAATGGAAATAGACGGACAGCCCTAATAATCCCGCAGAACTCGACGGCCTAACTGGATTAAGTGTTCGGATACTAAAAACACTTCTGCTGGCGCTGCTCCTTTTCCCACCGTTGCTGATAAACGGGGCGGAATGGCCAGCCACCCTTAAGGGGAGCATTCGCCTTGGTGGCGTAAACGTTGCCAAACGCAACGCGCAGTTTCTTTTGCGTTAGCCCAACCAGCGTCGGATCTTTACGCGCTTGCTGGTAGCGCTCGTGGAAGAGGTTCCTAACCCCGGGCTCGTGCCGGGCAAAGATCCACTCGGCGAGCTCTTGGATTTCTGCTGTCTGGACCCCGTCATCAGGGACTCCTCCTCTCTGCGTCAACTGGGGCGAGTTGGCTGCGGTCCGGGCAACCGCGGTCGGCGACTTTTCCTCTGGCGACAGCCCCGGCGACGGCGGCGGCGCTGGCACTGGTTCGGGGAGCCCGCTTGTTAGCGCTTCCGCTCCCCGCATGCTCGCAGCGTTGGCCTCGGCCAGTGCCGCAATTGCATTGCCGGCATCGCCGCGCTGTAGTGCCAGGCTCAGCAAATCCCGTATCCAAATCTTGCACGCCAGCGGGATTATCCGACCCTGCCGGTCAAGCGCGACATGAGCGGGCTTGATCGTGCCATCGTTAATCCCGGCGACGAGCGTGCGGTAGACTTCCCAGCAAATGCGCCAATTGCGCTCTTGCTCGGTCTCCTCGGACTCTACGCCAACGCTGCTCAGGCTCGTCGGGACGCGCTTTTCTCTGCGGCCGATCCGATACTCAAGCATGGCGATATGACATGGATCTTGAGGGTTGGGCCCGACGGGCCCATCGCGCTTGTCCAGCCTCGCATGCACGGGTTCCAGATGGCCGGTGACGGGATGGCGATCGCGGTAGACCATCGAGGCGGCGTAGACGTTGATCGTATCCTCGATGATAAAAGGCTCATCCTCGTCCGGGTGGCTCGGCAGTATGCGTGAAAGTTCAGGCACGTGCGCCCCCTCCAGGCGTCCTCAGAGTGGTTACGGCGGGACCCGGTGAGGAGCCGGGCATCAGGCTGCAGACCCTTACCCGCCGCTTCTCGATGATAAACGAAAATTGCCCGCCTGGTCCCCATCGTCTAGCCGGTCAGGACACCACCGAGGCCG
>Ga0306926_10009194_pt1 | contig 10857 bp, 6 predicted proteins | sample flu12Cox44000178_FD_203759 | JGI IMG/M metagenome (GOLD analysis project Ga0306926, IMG submission 203759) | Lab enrichment of tropical soil microbial communities from Luquillo Experimental Forest, Puerto Rico - flux8day.12C.oxic.44.000.178 (v2)... | ecosystem: Environmental > Terrestrial > Soil... | reverse complement strand
CTTCATGCCCCTCTACGTCAATTTTAATCAGAGCTTTGCCACGGGGGATCTCGCTAGAGTAATAATCCAAAGTCTTAATCGGGACGCGCACAGTTTTAAGGTCATCGAATTTTTTCAGATTTGAGACGACATCCGATGCTACCGCTCCAAGCCATGTGTTCCGTTCGGGATAGACCAACTCGATTTCGCCTGATTCTTTGCCAATAGCGACTTCTTCCCATCGACCGGAAAGGTCATTTAATTTGCAGATGGCTTGAAAGTGAGAAAAGCAACTCGGATTAGGTTCGAAAGCGATTGCAGGTATACCCGCTGACAGGAAGAGCACGGAGTGTGTTCCGTAATTTGCTCCAACATCCAAAAACAGATTTGGCCGGTCTGACGATTGGATCAGCGCCAGATAGGTTTGTTTGATATCGATGTCGAAGCCTACAATTGAGACTGCAGTGTCCCAATCAAGCCATGACCATGATGACCTCAGAGGCGATCTGATTCTATGGCCGGCAAAATTAACGATCCATTCGCCCGGAGAAAGCAAACCCCAACGATGCTGTTTACGGAAAATCTTGGCATATCGTTCCCAAAAACGGAATCTCCCGCTTGCATCGAGCAGATTGTAATACCAATTCAATAAAGTCCTTGGGATGTTACTGGAGGCCACCAGTCTGACGATCAAGCGCTTGACGGGCGGTGTAAATCCCTTGGTCGACATCCTTTCTAAAAAACGTATAAGTTTAGAAGCCATGATTTACTTAGGCTCCGACTGAGACTTCGACTCTGGCAGACTTATGATGCGCTGATTATTACTTTATTTCTTCGACGGCTTCAAGGACCCGTGAGACTGCCAGACTTTCGATTTCCTGAGCGGCTTATCGTCCCAATTCATATGCGGATCGCCGCTGCCGTGATCTGGCCCGTAGGTGTCTCGCCTTGGCATGTTGGCGATTACCTCCGTTGCTTTCGGGACTTTCGGCTTGTCTTCCATTTTGCGCTTCCTCCTGTTTCTTACCGCTTGCGCGCTCGTGGAGCTTTCTCACGATTACGCGCTTCTTTCCAGACCGAATAACCGATCTTCTCGGTTGGCATATTGCCCCAATCGAGATGATTCGAAATATCCTCAATCGACCAACTGGCTAAAATTCGGCTGCCGCTTCTTGAATTCCTCGACACGCTGGTTGTATTCCGCCAAATCTTTCACCGACTCGCAGCCAGGCACGACGAGCGAACACATCTCGACATCGGGCTCGGCGGCCTCCGTGTCACCATCCGGACGCTGGATCGGCTGGCGCGACGTAGTGACCGTTACAGAGACGCTCTTGTAAGGCGTGAGCGTGGCGAGCCGGCGCTCGGCTGCGCCATCGGTGCCTTCAATCTTCAGATTTCTTGCCATTTTTCGGCCCTCCGATCATTCCCACTTCATTCCCACTTGCACCAAAACGGGGCAATGAGAAAGTTGCAACGAAGGACCAGAAGCCTTCATAATCAAGAGGTTCGGCACTTTTCCCGGAGTGGCGGAACTGGCAGACGCAGCAGACTCAAAATCTGCCGGGGATCACTCCCCGTGTGGGTTCGACTCCCTCCTCCGGGACCAACGTTTTGGCGCGATTTATCATTTCCTCGTCTGGCGGTCTCGAGATGCAACCAGCATAGCGATTTCCAGGCGTCTGCAAGGCTTTGCCAAACCTGCTAAGATTTCCAGCCGCACCGTCCGAATCTTGTGTGTCTTCGCAGTCCGCTGCGAAAAGGACCAATATGCATAGACGAGATTTCCTAAAAACCACGGGAACCGTATTGGCTGGTGCGACCCTGGCGCACGGGGCAATCAAAGGAGATGCGGCTCAGTCGAGCGCTGCTACCGCGAACGGCCGAATGATTCTGCCGATCAACCGCAACTGGCGGTACAACCGCTCCGTCGTTGCGGCGGCACACGAAAAGAATTTCGACGACTCCGCATTTGAAAGTGTGGTTCTGCCTCACACGAACGTGCCGCTGCCGTGGCACAGTTTCGATGACAAATCCTACGAATTCGTATCCACGTATCGGCGGAGATTCAAGCTGCCTGCCGAGGCGCGCGGCCGGCATGTTTTCGTCGATTTTGAGGGCGCGATGCTGGCATCTACGGTGTGGATCAATGGCGTACGGCTCGGTGAATATAAAGGAGGTTACACGCCGTTTTCCTTTGACCTGACACCGCACGTCGACTTCGCAGGAGAGAACGTCCTGGTAGTCGATCTGGACTCCACCGAGCGGCCGGATATTCCGCCGTTCGGCTACCAGGTCGATTACCTGACCTTTGGCGGCATCTATCGGGAGGTGTCTCTGCGTATCGTGCCGGGTACCTTTCTGTCGAATATTTTTGCGCGGCCGAAGGGTGCCTTGACGGCGAGTCCTCACGTGGAGGTGGATGCGCACGTACAGCATCTCGAGCCATTAAGCGAGCCTCTGACGCTCGAAGTGGAATTGCGGGACGGCGAGCACGTGATTGGCCGGGCTACGGGGCAGGTTGCGTCCGCCGGGGCCGCGAAGGAACCCGTAGTACGTACCGTGGTCCTGGAGAATTTGAAAGATATCCGAGTGTGGGACCTCAAGAGCCCGCAACTCTATACCGTCCAGGTCCGCCTGCGGCGCGGGCCGGAAGTTGTGGATGTGGATGCGCGCAGGATTGGTTTTCGAGAGGCCGCTTTTACTGACCAGGGTTTCGAACTGAACGGAAAAGTCATCAAATTGCGTGGTCTCGACCGCCATCAGACGTTCCCGTTCGTCGGACAAGCGATGCCTGGACGGGTGCAGCGTGAGGACGCGGTGATCTTGCGAAGGAAACTCAAGTGCAACATCGTGCGCACGTCGCACTATCCGCAGTCACGGCATTTTTTGGACGCCTGTGACGAAGAGGGCCTTCTGGTACTGGAAGAAATCCCCGGCTGGCAGCACATTGGAGACGAGAACTGGAAGGAGATCTCACTCGATAACGTGAAGCGGATGGTCGAGCGGGACTGGAACCATCCGAGCATTATTCTGTGGGGGGTGCGCATCAACGAATCGAAGGACGACCACGACTTCTACGTCCGCACAAATGCTCTTGCGCACAAACTCGATCCCACCCGGCAGACGGGGGGGATCCGGTATTTTCAAGAATCGGAGCTCCTCGAAGATGTGTTCACGATGAACGACTTTGGCTGGCCATTAAAGCCGCCGAACCATCCGCTCTATCTGAACACCGAGTTTGTCGGCCACACCTATCCAACGAAGACAATTGATAACAAGGAGCGCGTGATGGAACACACCGTCCGTCACGCGCGGGTGCACGATCAGTTGGCCTCTCGTCCGCAGTATGCCGGGGGCATCGGATGGTGCGCCTTCGATTACAATACACACTCGGATTTTGGCTCTGGCGACCGCATCTGCTATCACGGCGTGATGGATATCTTCCGGGAACCCAAGGCCGCGGCGGGATTCTACAAATCGCAATGCGAGCCGGAAGATGAAATTGTCCTTGAGCCGGCTTTCTCGTGGGCGCGCGGGGACGAGTCCATAGGCTTTACCAAGGCCATGGTCTGTTCCAACTGCGACCACCTTAAATTTCATATTGGTGACAAGTTGGTCGCCGAAGCGGATCCCGACCGAACGCAATTCCCGCACCTGCGTTACGCGCCGTTCACCGTGGACTTGGAGAAGGCGGTCCACAACTGGGGTGACCTGCGCATTGAAGGCTACCTGCAAGGCAAACAAGTCGTCGCGAAGACGCTCTCCGGCAAAGGCATTGATCAGAAATTTGCTTTGCTTGCCGACGACACACAATTGAATGCTGATGGCGCGGACACCACGCGAGTCGTGCTGCGCGTAACGGATGAATTCGGGGCCATCCGGCCATTCGCAAACGATGCGGTCCAGCTGCGGCTGGAAGGCCCAGCCGTTCTCATCGGCGACAACCCTTTTGCTCTCGTTGGAGGAACCGGGGCGGTTTGGATTCGCGCGAAGGAGCAAGCCGGCACCGCCCGCTTGACCGCGAAACATCCGGTACTGGGGGTACAGCAAATCCAGATTGAAGTCGCGGCGGTGCCTACGGAAAAGGCTTGAAAGCGACCGGTTCGAGGGTGCCGCCGGGTTCAACTCGGCGAATGCAAAAGAGAGAGTGTCCATGAAAACCGTATCAGGAAGTTTGATGGCGGCCTTATTTTTTCTGTTCGGCCTGACCTGCGGTGCCAGCGGTCAGGGAAGCTACGAGGTGCGCTCGCCGGACGGGCGAATCGAGGTCAGAATACGAACCGCCGCCGGGGTTCGGTACGACGTTGTCCTGAAGGGAAGAGCGATCCTCGAAGACTCCTCGCTCAGCCTGGATGTGGACCACAAGGTCCTGGGGCGCGAAACAAAGGTCACCGGAACAAAGGAGAGCCACGTCGACCGGATTCTGGAACCCGCCGTACGGCAGAAGTTCGCAAAAATACGGGAAAACTATAATGAACTGCACATCAATCTGGACGGCGGGTATGCGGTAATATTTCGCGCTTATAACGAAGGGGTGGGTTACCGCTTCGAAACCTCGTTTCCCGCAGAGCAGGTGAAGATTTATGCCGAAGAGGCGAATTTCCGCTTCGCCGGCAACTTCCCGGTTTTCTATCCTCTGGAGGACAGTTTTTTCTCGCATAACGAGCGGAAATACGTGCCGCAACGCCTGTATGAGATTATCCCGGCGTTCCTGGCGAGTCTGCCGGCTGTAGTGGATGTGGGGCAGGGCGCAAAGGTGGCGATCGCCGAATCCGACGTGGAGGCATACCCGGGTCTATGGCTGCGGGGCACGGGATCCGGCGCGCTTGCGGCTGCGTTTCCGCCGTATCCACTCAAGGAGCAACTCACCGGAGATCGCGATTTGCGGGTCGTCGAGAGTGCCGATTATATCGCAGTCACCACCGGAACGAGGTCGTACCCGTGGCGGGTTATCGGAATTGTTGACCGCGACGTTGATTTGCTCACGAATCCGCTGGTTTGGCTGCTCGCGAAGCCCTCGCAGATCGCGGACACCAGCTGGATCCGGCCGGGCAAGGTGTCCTGGGACTGGTGGAACGACAACAATGTTTACGGCGTGGACTTCCCGGCCGGGATTAATACGCAGACCTACAAGTACTACATTGACTTCGCCGCGAAGTACGGACTCCCGTACATCATTCTGGACGAGGGCTGGTACAAGTTGGGGAACGTCCTGGAAGTTGTGCCGCAAATGGACATAGAAGAACTGACCGCCTACGGGAAGCAGAAAAACGTGGGGGTGATCTTGTGGGTGGTTTGGAAAACACTGGATGACCAACTGATTCCGGCACTCGATCAATACCAGAAATGGGGAATCAAGGGCATTAAGGTGGACTTCATGCAGCGCAGCGATCAGCCGCTGATCGAATACTATCATCGTGTCAGCCGGGAAGCGGCCAAGCGAAAGATGCTGGTGGATTTTCATGGCGATCAGAAGCCGGCGACCATGACGCGGACCTGGCCCAACCTGATCAGTACCGAAGGCGTGCGCGGGTTAGAGTGGAGCAAGTGGAGCACGGACCCCGATCCGGAGCACAACGTCACGCTGCCGTTCACGCGCATGTTCCTTGGACCGATGGATTTCACCCCCGGAGCCATGCTGAATGCATCTAAGATTAGCTTTGCGCCGCTAATGCATCGGCCCATGAGTCTCGGCACGCGTTGCCATCAACTGGCCATGTACGTGGTCTACGAAAGCCCGTTGCAGATGCTCGCCGATAGTCCTTCGAATTACCTGCGCGAGCCGGAGGCCATGGAGTTTCTCGCGGCGGTGCCGACCGAATGGGACGACTCGATAGCACTGGACGGACGAATCCGGGAATATGTGTCGGTCGCCCGGCGGAACGGTCGCGACTGGTATGTAGGCGCGATGACCAACTGGACCGGGCGCGCGCTGGATATCGATTTCTCCTTCTTGCCCGAAGGGAATTTCCATCTGGAAGGCTACCAAGACGGCGTCAATGCCGACCGGTTTGGAGGCGATTACAAGTTGGTGAAAATGGATGTGAACCGAACTACCAAAATGACGGTGAAACTGGCGCCCGGCGGAGGATGGGTCGCACGCATTCATCCGTGAGCACGGGCACCCCGGCAAGCGGGCTTCCTCTTTGGATCGAAGGTCCGCTGTAGCTACTTCGCGTGGGGTTTGAAGGACGCGATGATACCTTTTTCCTCCGCGATGGTGAGGATCTGATTCGCCTTCACCTGCGTAAAACGCTCCACCTTCTGTGTCGTGGGCCACTTCACTTCGAGGACATCTACCACCGTCGCCCTGCCCAAGCCGAAGTGAAGCCGCAGGTCCGATTGCGACATGACACTTCCTCCACTGTGCACTTCATCGATCTGCGAGTGATTCCCGGTGACCACACGAACGCGAGCTCCGATCGCCGTGCGGTTGCATAGCGTGCCGATCAATTTGATCTTGATCCAGTTTTGCGAGTTGCCTCCGTCGTTGCGCAGAAGCGACGGGACCTCATTCATGTTCAAGACTAAAACGTCCATGTCGCCGTCATTGTCGTAATCCCCGAAGGCCGCACCGCGGCTCGAGAAGCGTTCGCTGATTCCCGGTCCGAGTTCGCCGGAGACGTCCTTGAAGCGGCCCCCGCCCAGATTTTTGTACACCAGACGCGGATTCTTGAACGTCTGGTTCATGTTGTGGGATTCGATTTCCGGGTAGACGTGTCCATTCACCTGGAAGATATCGGACCAGCCGTCGTTGTCGTAGTCCAGAAAGCCACAGCCCCAGGCGACATACTGATTGTTGATCCCCACTCCCGAGTCGAAGACCTCATCGGTGAACGTGCCATCACCGTTGTTGTGATAGAGATTGCAGGTATCGTCGGCAAAGTTGGTCTTAAAAATGTCGAGCCACCCGTCGCAATCGTAATCTCCGACGGCGATACCCATGCCGGCCTGTTCATGCCCATTTTCGTTGTAGGCACAGCCCGCTGCCACCGCCACATCCGTAAAAGTGCCGTCACGATTGTTGCGAAACAGGATGCTCGGTTCGGAATCGACGGCCACATAGATATCCGGCCAGCCGTCATTATCGAAATCGTAAGAGACCGCGCTGATGGAATAGCGTGGTCCCGGTTTGAGGATCCCAGCCTTTTCGGAAACATCGGTGAACGTGCCATCCCCGTTGTTGTGGAACAGTTGGTTGGTGTCGCCGACAAGTCCGCGGGGCCCGCACATCACGGCGACCCCTTTCCACTGGCACGCAGCAGCGTCATTTGGGTGGAGGGCTTCCTGCGGATCGAGTTGGATGTAGTTGCAAACGAAAAGATCCAGCCGTCCGTCACGGTCATAATCCAGCCAGCTGCAGCCGGCACCCCAGCGCACGTTCTGATTGTAGAGGCCGGCCTTGCGAGTGAACTCCGTGAACGTGCCGTCCCCGTTGTTGTGGAATAAGATGTTGTGGCCCCAGAAGCAGCAGAAAAGGTCATCCCAGCCGTCGTTGTCATAATCCCCGATGCAGACGCCCGTTTGCCAGCCGGTGCGCCCCAAACCGGATTTCTGGGTAATGTCCGTGAAGGTACCGTCCCGGTTGTTTTTGTACAGATGTGAAGTGGGAGCCGCGCCCTCGGGCCACTTGGTCTCCAGGCGCGATCCATTGGTCAAATAGATGTCCAGCCAGCCGTCGTTGTCGAAGTCGAAGAAGGCCAAGCCGCTGCCTTTGGCTTCCACGATCAGCCGCTTGTGCTCTATGCCTCCCCAAACATTGGGTTGAGTGAGACCGGCCTCGCGGGCCACGTCGACAAACTTAACGGACCCCGCCGAAGAATTGGAACGTGCCTTGGCCTCGAGCACCGGGGAACTTCTCCACTTCCAGAGAGGGGTGCTGAGAGCCTCGATCAACGATGCGCTGAGAGCCACCAGGGAGGAACCAAGAAAACGTCGGCGCGGAATATGCATGTTTTACCGGCTGGGTACCTTCGGGAAATTTCGCGGCACGATACCTGTCCCCTCTTTCACGGTAATAATTTTGTCGATCGGCAGATCCGTGAATTTGTCCACTTGCCCACTCGGCCAGGTAATGACCAGCGATTCAATGTGAGTACGCTTGCCGAGGCCAAAGTGAACGCGCGGATCGCTGGCGGACATGTAACCCATGCCTCCCTTAGACTGTTCAACTTCCATAAATCCTTCCGTCAACAATTTTAGAGACGCTCCAATCCCGTCGCGATTCGAACGCGTGCCGATCAAGAGAACTTCCAGCCAGTGGTTGGCGTTGCCGCCGTCATTCCGCAGAACGACGGGAGAATCGCCACGCACATTCACGGCAACACCCAAGGCCCCGTCGTTGTCAAAATCGGCGGTAGCCAGCCCGCGGCCGACGATAGCACGACTAAAATCCGGTCCCAGGGAATCGGAAACCTTGTCGAACTGACCCTTTCCGACATTGCGGAACATCAGCAGAGGTTCCTCGTAAGAGACCTCACTGTGGTAAAGGTGAACGTTATCCACCATGGCGCCGTTGGCCTGAAGGATGTCCGGCCATCCATCATTGTCGTAATCCAGGAATTTCATGGACACGCCACTCAAGCCCATAGCCTTGTTGCCAATGCCCGAAGTGAAGGTGTAATCGTCGAAGGTACCGTTGTGGTTGTTGTGATACAGGCGGTTCAGTTCGAAATCGAGGTGCGTAATGTAAATGTCCAGCCAGCCATCGCGGTCCACGTCAGCCGCATCGATGCCCATACCCGCTTCATAGCGTCCGTCTTCGCTGGCCGCCAAACCGGAAACAAAAGAAGCGTCCTCAAAGGTACCGTCGTGCTTGTTGAAGAAGAGAAAATTGGGCCAGGAGTCGTTGGCGATGGCAATGTCGGTCCAGCCGTCATTGTTCAAATCGGCCAGCACCACACCCATGCCTTTCGATTCGGGTTTACCAATGCCGGAAGCCTCACTGACATCGGTGAAGGTCCCGTCGTGGTTGTTGTGAAAAAGTTTGGTTTTTTGTCCCCGGTAATTGCCGGGGTGGCAGTAAGAACGGTAGCCAGGGCGGTGCTCACCGCACCAGATATTGTTTTTGGAGTTCCACTCAATGTAGTTGGTAACGAGCAGATCCAGCCAGCCGTCCTTATCGTAGTCAAACCACCCGGCGCTGGTCGACCACTGTCCGAGGTCTCCTACCCCGGCCCTGGCGGTCACGTCGGAGAAGGTCCCGTCGCGGTTGTTGTGGTAGAGAATGGCGCTGCCATAGCCGGTCACATAAAGATCGGGATAGCCGTCATTGTCGAAATCGGCCACGGCAACGCCCTGACCGTAGTGGCCTTCTCCTTCTAAACCGGCTTTCTCCGTGACGTCAGTGAATGTGCCGTCGCCGTTGTTGTGATAAAGGGCGCATCGCAGCGGGTGTGGAGGAGTGTAGGCGTCGGTAGCCGCAGACTGCACGAAGAAGAGGTCCATCAGGCCGTCCTGATCATAGTCGATCCAGGCGACGCCCGTACCCATGGTCTCGAGATAATACTTTTCCTCGGTTTGCGTGGAATCCTGAACAAAGGTGATGCCGGCGGACTTGCGGATATCCGTGAAGCGGACCGGAATAGGCGCATCTTTCAGTGCCGTTTGGCCTGGAGACCGTGCGGTTTGCGATTGCACTACAACGCCGTATCCGAGTAAAGCTCCGAGCAGAGCCATCGCGGCATATAATGCGCTTAAACTGGGCGCCTTGCTTATCTTCCCGATGTTTTTCACCCTTCCTGACCAGTTTTCTTGCCGTGATGCCAAGAGGAATCCGGCGTTGATTCTAGCCCGCGCGCATCGACCTCTCAACTCGCAGCGGCCTTCCTGCGCATCAAAGTGTTCGGTCGGCGATGGAAAGCGCGAATTGCAGCAGTTGCTGCCGGCTCGCCATCGACATGGGTTCGTTGACAATGAGGGGCATGGGCGGAGCCTTTTCAAGAGCTTCCTCGATTCGGCCAATGTCCAATCCTCCGCTTGCGCCGCTGCCCTTGAAACGGTTCAGGACTTCCTTGGCCTTGTCGAACCGTCCTGTCTGGTAATAGAAAACGCCGAGAGTGGAGTAACTGCCCGACCACTCCGGAAGAAGATCAACGGCTTGTTCTAGGTGTTCTGCTGCTTGTGAGGTGTTGCCTTCGAGCGCCGAGAGCAGGCCCTGGCCCCAAAGGAGTTTACCGGACGCCGGAATTCGAGCCAGACCTTGCTGTAACGTCCGTTGCGCGCTGTTCAGTTCGTTTTGACGGAGTTGCAAGAGTGCGAGGGATAGATAGTACTGGTCGTTGTCGGGATTGCGCTCGATAGCGTTTTTATAAATCTCCTGCGCTTGTGCGGTCTGCCCCAGGTGGGCCCGGATATCGCCAAGCAAAGCGAGATACGCATCGTCGCGCTGTCCGTCGGGGGACTCCTGCTGGGCGGTATCGAGAGCCTGCTGGTACATACCTTTGCGGAAGTAGGCGTCCGCAAGGTCGAATTTTACGTCGTCGGAAGCAGGATCGGCGCGCAGTGCATTTTGAAAATGACGGATGGCGTCGTCATAAAGGTGATAGCGCGCGAGCAGGACTCCAACGCCGGTCTGGGTCCGGGGATCAGCTGCACTCAGCTGATCCAACCGTTCGATCGCCTTGCGGGCGTCGTCCACCTTGCCCAGTTTCAAATAACCCTCGGCCAACAAGTAGAGATCCTGAGGCTGATCCGGGTGTTTTTGGATCTCTTCGGACAAGTCCGCGAGATCGAGTTGCGTTTTTTCCTGGCGGGAAAGATTGGACCGGTTGTCCAGATAATCGAATAGGTGCTGATACGGATACGGACCGGTTGACGCGTCTTTCGAGAGGGTCTGGAATATGGCTAAATCCCGTTGGGCGGCGTGGGTCTGAT
>Ga0306926_10009193_pt1 | contig 10857 bp, 15 predicted proteins | sample flu12Cox44000178_FD_203759 | JGI IMG/M metagenome (GOLD analysis project Ga0306926, IMG submission 203759) | Lab enrichment of tropical soil microbial communities from Luquillo Experimental Forest, Puerto Rico - flux8day.12C.oxic.44.000.178 (v2)... | ecosystem: Environmental > Terrestrial >... | reverse complement strand
ACGACAAAGCGACGGTTCGTCGGCTTTACCATGAGCAGAACCGCTGGCCCATCTTCAAGCTCGGCGATAGCGGCGTCTTTTACGCCCTGCGTTCGAAAATCCAGGCCCATCTCGAGGCCAAAAGCGCTGAGAAAGAGACCAAGATTCTTGCGGCTGCCTCGTCTGCTGCAGCCTTGAAGGCCGCCAAAACCAAGGCCAAGCCGCAACGCCGCCGTCCTGTTCGCTCTTCTTCCAACGAAGCTGGCTAAAAAGCCGGAAGCCCAACCGGCGCGAGTGGTTCAGACGCCGGCGGGCTTCTCGGTGATCTCCGAGTCGATAAACCCCAGGAGATTGTTTGTGTCAAATAACGGTTTTTCCACAGAAATCAACGGCAACGGCACGCTGTCCCGCGAGCGGTCCGAGAGCGCCGGCGTCCCGGTCGGCGAAGCGGCGCCCGTCGCCACCGCCACCGAGTCCGACGGCGATTCCGATCTCGCTGACTTCACTCTTTACCAGCTGACCGAATGCGTCCGCGCCAGGTACGCCGCGACCCGATCCGCCAGTGTAACGGCGTTACACCGGGCGATGGATACGGGCGATGCCCTGGTCGAGGGCCAGGCCCGTATGCCGACCGACGAATGGGAGACATGGGCAACGGAGAGCTGCGGCGTCGGCTTGCGCATGGCGCGCGTCTACGTGCAGCTCGCCAAAGAGCGCCCGCGGATCGAGGCGGCCATCAGGGGCAAATCGGATTTGTCCATTCGCGGCGCACGCGCACTATTGACCGTCAAACGCCAGGGCGGTTCCCAGTCCAACGGCTCCGCGGTTGAAACCGCGGTCGACATTCCAATCAAACCGGTCGACCCGCTCGCCGTCTGGGCGACGCTCTCGTCAACCGACAAAAGTAAAATTCTCGATCGCGAAGGTCGTTCCGGGCTAGCGGCGCTCGTGTCGCCAAAGCTCATGCATGACTTGGCGACGCACCTCGTCGGACTGGAGGCATTCGACGCTTCGACGGAATTGGACAAGGCGAAGAACCTGACGGCAATCCTGCGAAGTATACTTGCCATCGAAAACAGCGGCGACCTGATGGAGTGCCTGCGGGCGAGGCTCAAGAAGTTCAATCTCGAAATTAACGACCTCTCGATCGCGCTTCCGAAACACCGGGCGCGAAAGCGAACAAAGCAGAGGAGGTAAACCAGTTTCTGGGCAAACCCGCCCAGGAATCCCCGAGAGGTTCGGACCCGCCCTCGGCATGGAAAAGGGGATCGGCGATATCAGCGCCGATCCCCTAGCTTCATTGGGTCCTAAGAGGTGGACCATGGACAACATGGTCAAACTGCCGGCGATATTCAAGCCGGTTCCTAAGAATGGTCGGCGGTCTCCCCGCCGCCATTTCCGTGACGAAGAGCGTGCGGCGTTCCTCCGGGCCGAGACTGGAGTCGGCCTTTATCGCAAGGGCGGAATCACCCTTCAACAGGCAGCTGATCGAAGCGGCAGCTGCATCGCCTATGTCAGCGGAGGGCTGATTTTAGACGAGGCGGTCCGCAATGGTTGGGTGCTTGAAGCTTGGGTTAACCAGGTCCGGCGGGGCGAGATTGGCGTTCAGAAAGCGGCGAAGCTGCTCAAGCCTGCGGTCGAGCTGCTGAGGGCGTTCAAGAGCGCGACGCCGATGGCGTTGCGGATCTTTTACCGGGTGACGCGGCTGACCACCGAACTGAACGTCCTCATCGCCGATAGCTCCCCCTCGCAGCGCACCAAGGCTGCGGAGGTGATCGGCATCGAGGCGGTTTGGTCGGACATGATCGAGCCCCTCACGCGGAATGTGAAGGCCGCGGAGTAAATTCCTGGCGCAACAGCGTCCCGCCCGGCGCGTAAAAGCGGACGGGGAAGTTCACTGCGTAGTGGTGCCGCTCACGTAAACGTGGGCGGCATTATTTTTCGAGGGGGGAAAGACCAATGAAACCGGCTTCCGATCGAAGACCTCGTGCTTCACCGACGTTCGTCGCCACCTTCACGGATGGCGAGGTCACGCGCATGACCACGTTTCAATCGGGCATGACCCTGAATCTCGGCCGCGGCGTACGTCTTGCGCGCGCAGCATATGAAAGCCGCACCAAGCAAATGCCGCCACCGATCATCGAAGCGCATTATGAGCGCGATGGTGCGGTTCTCGAAAGCTACAAGCGCGAACAATTGGATGTGCCATGACCGGCGATGGTGCATCTCGAGACAAGGGTAATCGCACGGAGCGGGCGATCGTACGTCTCTTGCAGGACCGCGGTCTCGCGGCCGAGCGCGTGCCACTCAGTGGCGCCGCGCGCGGTCGCTTCGGTGGCGACGTCAGTGTGCCGGTACTTGGTCGGGACTTGCGCTGCGAAGTGAAATGCCGCGGTGGTGGTTTTCGCAGGCTCTATGATCGGCTGGACGGTGCTGACCTACTAATCCTTCGCGCTGATCGCCGCGGATTGCTTGTCGTCGTTCCAATCGAACTCGCTGCCGAAGTCGTGATGGCGGCCGAGCGTAAGAAGGGCGACGCGCCATGAAGATCTTCACGGCGGACGATCGCCTCGCGCAGAAGAGCGGCCCCAAGATCCTGCTCGTGGGCCCAAGCGGAGTCGGCAAGACGTCGCAGCTCCGGACCTTCAGGCAGGAGCTGCTGACCTCGACCCTGCTCGTCGACATCGAGGCTGGGGACCTGGCCATAGCCGATCTTGCGGTTGCGAGCGTGCGTCCGCGGTTATGGAGCGAATGCCGTGACATCGCATGCGCTCTGGGCGGCCCGAATCCAGCTCTGCCGCCGACCGCCGCCTATAGCGAGGCACACTTCGCCGAGGTGATGAAGAACCCCGAGCTGGCGAAGCTCATGTCGTTCAAGACGCTGTTCGTCGACTCGTTGGGTGCCGCGAGTCGGCTCTGCCTCGGTTGGTCGGAATTGCAGCCCGAGGCCTTCACCGATCGCGGTAAGAAGGATCTACGCGCGATCTACGGGCTGTGCGCCCGAAGCATGCTGGGCTGGCTAAATCAACTGCAGCATGCGCGCGAGCGGACCGTCGTCTTCGTAACGATACTCGAGAGGCACACTGACGACCTCAATATCTCGACCTGGCGGCCGCAGATCGAGGGTGGAAAGACCGGGCGCGAAATACCTGGAATCGTCGACGAGATCATCACGATGCAGTGGATCGATTTCGGCGATCGCAAGCCCGTGCGCGCGTTCATTTGTACGAACCCAAATGTGTGGGGGTATCCGGCCAAAGATAGAAGCGGAAAACTCGAGCAGCTCGAGCCGCCAAATCTCGGCGCGCTGCTCGAGAAACTGACCGAACCAGGTCAGCGCAAGCCGTTCATCACCGTTCCCCCTGAGCAAACATAGAGGAGGCAACCATGCCTTACGATTACAGCGACGCACCGCCGCCGCGCGACTTCGAAGTCATTCCCGCCGGCGAGGTCGTGACGATTTCTCTTCACCTCCGCTACGGCGGCGCCGGCGAGGACGGCGTGCTCAAGCGCAGCGCGAAGGGCGACTGCGAGATGCTCGACATCGAGTTCACCATCGTCGACGGGAAGTACAAAGGTCGGAAGTTCTGGGAATACATGGTCGTTTCCGGCACCACGGATGGTCAGGCCCAGGCCGCCGACATCACCCGCCGCGTGCTGAAGGCGATCATCGACAGCGCAAAGGGGCTCATGCCGGACGACATCAGCGCCGAGGCGCGTGCCGCCCGTACGGTCTCCCTCAAAGACTTTGAGGGTATGTGCTTCATGGTCAAGCTCGGCATCGAGAAGGGCGCGCCGAAAAAAGACAGCGCTGGCAATTTCACCGGCGAGAATTATGCCGACAAGAACGTCATCGGCTCGGTGATCACAAAGGACAAGAAGGAGTGGAAGCCTGTCGAGCAGGCTCCGCCCTTCAATGGTGGGAATAGTGGCGGCGCAGCGCCCGCCGCACCCAGCACACCGGTCGCGCGGCCGTCGTGGGCATGACCATGGGTAGGAAGATCAAAACGGTCGGAGAGGTCAGCCTCTCCGCGCTCGAAGACCAGTGGCAGCGGAACGCTACCGCCGCCGCCATTGCGGGTGCGCGGGGGGTCGTCCAGATGGATGGCCCCATTCCCCCCGGCACGCCGATCGGGCGGCTGAGCGACACCGAATGGGGCTGGATCCTCGCCGCGATGTTGTTCGCCTGGATCGGCAAGCGCGCCGAGCAGGCAACCGCAGAGCAGGTCGACGCCGAGCGCACCATCAGACTGGTCGCGCTCGACCCGCAACCGTGGGACGCCGGTGCGGTGGCGACGATCCTGCCCGACCTGGTGGACGAATGTAAGGACATCGACTGGTCAAAGCCGCTCGCCGATTGGCCGCGCGAGACCATGGTCGAGTTTCTGCTCAGGGCCATGCGGCTGATCCGCAAGGCAATGATCGCGCGTGACCTGAGCGAGAAAGGCATCACCCGTAAATCGAGCGTTAGCGTGATCGCGCGCCAGGCCAACGCGGCCGCCGGCGGGCCGTTAATGACACCGGACGAATTCAACGACGAGATCGGTATTTGAGGCCTGAGATTATGGCCAACATCAGCAAGATCGCATGGACGGGTCTTCAATCCGTGGATTGGATGCCAAAAGGTGTCGCCTGGTTGCGACCGTTGCTACGCCGAGCGCGAGATGGACCATCGCTTCCACCTTGTGCAGTGGGGCCCGCACGGCGAGCGCCGGCGCACCTCGGTAGAGTATTGGAAGGGACCGCGGCGTTGGGCAAAGGCCGCGCAGAAAAGCGGCGAGCGTGTGCTCGTGTTCTGCGCCTCGCACGCCGATTGGCTAGACAATCAAGTGCCACCGCAATGGCGCGCCGATCTTGCGCGCGAGATTGAAGCAACGCCGGAACTTATTTGGCAGCTACTCACGAAGCGAATCGAGAACTACTGGCGGCTAGCGCCTTGGTTAGAGGCACCCCAGAACGTTTGGCTTGGTGTGACGGCAGAAGATCAGCTGCACTATGAGAAGCGCTGGGCCATCCTGCGCGACATTCCAGCCCGCGTGCGTTTTATCAGCTACGAGCCCGCACTGGGGCCACTCATCATCACGGGCACACAGGTTCCGGACTGGATCATCTGCGGCGGCGAGAGCGGGCTGGGCGCACGCATGATGGACCCAGCCTGGGCGCGAGCGCTGCGTGATCAATGTCGCGCACGCGGCATTCCTTTCTTCATGAAGCAGATGACTGGCAAGAAGCCAATTCCGGCCGACCTGTTGGTGCGGGAATTCCCAAATGGACTTTAACCGCGTCAATCTTTCGATCGAACCAATCAACACTGCCGTCAACGATGCGATCGCGCGCGCCGTTGCGGCGGCGGCGGAGGAGCCGCGTCCGTACCTTGGCGCGTCACAGGTTGGGCACGAATGCCTGCGGCGCATTCAATTCGACTGGTGGTGCAAGCCCGAACACGAGGCCAAAACGCGCGAGAGGTTCCGTCGCGGAGACTATTTCGAGGAACGCATGCGCCGGCACCTCGTCGCGGCCGGCTTCAAATGCGCCCCGCGGGATGCGCTCGGATTCTCCGCCCTGAATGGTGCGCTACGCGGACACGCGGACGGCATCATTATTCATGGCCCGAACCTGCCGGGCGCTTATCTGATTTATCCGCTGATCTGGGAGCACAAGGCCCTCAACGCCAAGGGTTGGAAAGAGATCGAGCGCGACGGGCTCGGGAAAAAATACCCGCACTATCTCGCACAGGTTTCGCTCTATCAGGCGTACTTAAACATCACCAATCCCGCGCTGTTCACGGTGACGAACGCCGATACCTGTGAATGGCTGCATTTCCTCGTGCCGTTCGACGCTGAACGCGCGCAGCTCTGGTCCGATCGCGCCCTGAACATCATTGAGGCAACACGCAACAGTGAGCTCCTCCCACGCGCCTATGACGACGCTTCGGACTGGCGCTGCAAGATGTGTCCGCACCGGGAATGTTGCTGGAGATGAGTCGTGTCCCTCCCGCCAGAAATCACGAAACGTCGGGACGATCACCACGGCTCGAGGCTCGGCGACATTGTTCGACGACTATCTTCGAAGAACGACGGCGAGCGCCTCGCCAGTTTGCGTGCCATAGAGCGCGTGCTGGAGTCTCACGGCGCCGACTTCCACACGCTCGCCGATCATCTCGAGAACGGCGGTCTAAGCAAAGATGACATGGAGAAAATTAAGGCCAGGGTAGAGCAGGCCAGGTTCGAGGGTTACGCCGAGGGTGTGAGGGCCGCGGAGAGCAAACACCACGGCACCGGCGCATTCCGCAACACCGACGGGCAGCTCGAATGGACGGAGGTCGCACTCTTCCTGCAGCGTAACAGGCATCGGCTCGATATGCGGCATCACCAGTTTGTCGACGACATGGCCTCGCGCACAGTGTGGGGACGTGAGCCAACCCCGAGGCAACACCAATACCTGCACAGCCTTCTCCTCAAGCTTGGCGGGCCGGGAGCGATCACATGAGCCCGCAATCGCAGAATCCTACAGGCGCGCAACCGCAAACCGGCGCGACGCCGACCATGCTCGAGGCCGCGCTCGAGTACGCACGCAATGGGATTCCGGTTTTCCCTTGCAACCCGCTCGACAAAAAGCCGCTCACTCCGAACGGTTTCTACGACGCGACGACGGACGAGGCGCAGATCACACCGTGGTGGACGCAGTGGCCGAACGCTATGATCGCTGCGCCCACCGGTGCTAAGAGCAACATGTGGGTGCTGGACACCGACGTCGATCCGATCAAGAAGATCGACGGCGAGGCGACGCTCGCGCAGTTCACCGCCCAGCATGGTGAACTCCCGAAAACTCTAACGTCGTTTACCCCGCGAGGTGGGCGGCACCGGGTTTTCACCTGGGACAGGAGCGCCAGCACCGAAATCCGCAACAGCGCCGGCAAGATTGGCCCCGGCATCGATGTCCGCGGCGAGGGTGGGTACGTAATCCTTGCGCCGTCCCGGACCGCTGACGGCGGGGTGTACCGCTGGGATCCCGACACCGATCAGGCGGTCGCGGCACCCGAGTGGCTGATCAAGCTCGCCTGCAGCAAGAAGGCCAGCGCCTGGGCGCGCGCGGCGCTCGACCGTGAGTGTAAGGCGGTCGAGTCCGCGCAGCCGGGTACGCGCAACAACACGCTCAATACCGCCGCCTTCAATCTCTTCCAGATTGTTGGTGGTGGCGGCCTCGACGAGCAGGAGGTCCGCGATCGCCTATTCGAGGCTGCTCAGGCCTGTGGGCTCGTCGCTGACGACGGCGCGCCGTCCGTGTGGGCAACCATCAACAGCGCCGCCCAGGCCGGCAAGGCGCAACCGCGCACGCGGCCGCAGCCGCAGCCACAGCGGACGGGTCCGCGTCCCATCATTCAGATCATTGCCGGCCAACTACCGCGCATTGTCCGCGAGACCGAGGACGCGTTAGTCACGTCCGGCCTGCCGATCTTCTCGCGCGCCGGCTCGCTCGTGCAGCCAGTCTCCGAAATCATGCCGGCGGCCGGCGGCCGTAAGACCGTAGTCGCCCGGTTGCGTGCATTCTGTCCGGATTCGTTCCTAGGTCCAGTGGCCGAATCCGCCGAGTTTCAGCACTACAATCGCAAGCGCAACGCCTGGGTCGAGATCGATCCACCGCTGCAGCTCGTGCGCATGGTCCTGGTTGGCGAGCGACATTGGCCATTCCCGCGCGTGGCTGGCATCATCACAACGCCGACGCTCCGCCCCGATGGTTCGCTCCTCGCCGATCCAGGATACGACCCGGAGTCCGAGCTCTACCTGCTGCCAGGATTCCAGCTGCCGGAAATACCGGAACACCCAACTGAGCAGGACGCACGGGCCGCGCTCAAGACGTTGACCGACGTGCTCTCGGAGTTCTCCTTCAAGGCGGAGACGGGAGAGCACGTGCGGCTAAATCGCTCGATCGCGCTGTCGGGGTTGCTGACGGCGGTGCGGGGATCCCTCCCCACCGCGCCCGTGCATCTGATAGTTGCCGACACGTCGGGAACGGGTAAGTCCTACTACGTTGACATCGTCGCCACGATCGCCACGGGCCGGCTCTGTCCTGTCATCACGGCTCTGAAAAACATGGAGGAGACGGAGAAGCGTATTGGGTCCGTGCTGCTGAGTGGAATGCCGATCGTCTCGCTCGACAACTGCACCCACGATCTCAGCGGCGAGCTCCTGTGTCAGCTGGCCGAGCGGCCCGTGATCAAGATCCGGGTCCTCGGTCGCAGCGAAATGCCGGATTGTGAGGTTCACACCGCTTTGTATGCGACAGGCAATAACATCGGCTTCAAGGGTGACATGGTCCGGCGGGGCTTCATGTGCCACCTCGAGGCGCTCGAGGAACGGCCGGAGTTGCGGGCCTTCCAGCGGGATACGCTGAGGCAGGTCGCGGCCGATCGCGGGCGCTACGTTGCAGCCGGGCTCACGATCATTCGCGCCTATTTGACAGCGGGAGCACCGCCGGTTTGCGGACCATTCGGAAGCTATCCGGAATGGTCGACGATGGTCCGTAGTGCGCTCGTTTGGTTAGGGGAGCCGGATCCGGTCTCGAGCATGGATGCCAGCCGGGCGGAGGATCCCGAGCTGTCAGACATCCGCGAGCTGTTCGACCTGTGGCTGAACTACGACCTCGGTCTCGATACTCCCTACACGACCGCTCGCTTGATCGAGGAGGCGTGTAAGCCACCCGCTGGTTTCAACTCTCCATGGTTCAAGCAATTTCTCGTGCGCGTGGCCGCGGACAAGGACGGCAACATCTCGGCCAAGAGGTTAGGAGAGTGGCTGCGCCGGATCAGCGGACGCGTCGTAAGCGTAACCGCTGCTAATGGCGCGGTGGGCAAATATCGATTGGTTAGGGGGCAGGCCGGCACTGGTCGAGCTTCCTTCCGCCTTAAGAGGGTCGGTTAAATTCGGAAGTTGACCGGCTAAGGGTGTGGGACCGTGGGACTCCGAGGACCTCGCCCGGTAGTTCCATGCGTTTTGTCAGGTGAATCGCGCGCGAACTTACAGGCGAGGTCCCACAGGTCCCACGGTCCCACACCTAACGGAGGTCAAAATGACGATCGATCCCAAAGCTTCGATAACAGCGCGCGGCGGTAGCGCACCATCGACGGCCGACCTCGACACGTTCCTGGCTGAGCTGGGTAAGCGTCCGGCGTCTAGCCCTGGTGTCCGCGGCCGGCTGGTGTTTGCTCTCGACGCCACCGCTAGCCGACAACCGACGTGGGACACCGCCTGCAAATTACAGGCCGACATGTTCCGTGAGGCCGGCACCGCCGGCGGTCTCGATATGCAGCTCGTCTTCTACCGCGGCTTAGGTGAGTGCCGAGCCTCGCGCTGGATCTCGGATTCCGCACAGCTGGCCAAGACTATGTCGCGGATTATGTGCAACGCCGGCGAGACGCAGATCGAAAAGGTCCTGATCCACACCAAGAAGGAGGCCAAGCTGTTCCCGGTCAGCGCCCTGGTTTTCGTCGGTGACGCAATGGAGGAGAGCCCCGACGCGCTCATCCACGAGGCGAACTAGCTCGGACGTCTCAAGGTGCGGGCCTTCATGTTCCAAGAGGGGCGTGATCGTGAGGTCGAGCAAGTGTTCCGGGACATTGCCCAGGTGACCCATGGTGCCTATTGCCGCTTCGATCCGGGTGCGGCCCGTCAGCTCGCCGAGCTCCTACGCGCGGTGGCGGTGTTCGTCGTTGGCGGAATCCCCGCGCTTGCCGCTCGGAAAGACGCCGGCGCCATCAAGCTGCTCGGTCAGCTGAAGTAAGGCGCCGTTACATGCACGACGAGAAATCAATCTGGCGGGTTGGTGATTTTCTCACGCGCGGCGCTGAAGAGCGTGGCGTTCTTCACCTATACCGGGAGGACCCGCTTGAACGTGACGATGAGGGATATTGGGGCCTCACGATCAAAGCGCACTCGGTCATGCGAATGGATCGCACAAGGTTGCCGTACCTGCCCTGATCAGGGCCAATTGCGAGCCCGACCATGGAGGCGAACGCGGATGTTTGTCCTACTAAGGCCTTCCTAGGGCCGCGATGTTTTACTTCTCGCCACGCCCTGCCTTAGCTTATTGCCGAACTCCGTTTTCCAAATCCACGAGACAGCCATGGCGGCCGACGCGGCTCGGTGGCAGCAATATTTCCGCGACGCTCCACCGCAGCCTGGCGACGAGCGGGTCGGCGACTGGTCGCACGCGCAGCTTGTACGGATGGACAATCGATTCCGCGCCCGCCTCCTGCGCGCCTTCAGGCGGGGCAAAGAGAACCGCCAGGCTACGACCGCGACGTACAAGCCAGAGAGTTGCCGCCAGCGCGCCTAACCCGCCGCCACCGTCCCCCCGGCGCCCCTTGTGATCATGCGCGCTACCTCGTACGCCACCCGATACACGACACCGTCACCGAGATCCTTGCCGCGTAGTGCTGCTCGAGGAAGGCGCCGTGCAGATCCCACGGCACGGAGAGCGCCGCCTGCCGCACCTCGTGCATCTGGCTGTCGGTCAATCGGAGCGTCATGGTCAGCCGATCAGTGGTGGCGGGAGTGGCCGCTTCGGTGGTTGCTCAGGGGGCGCCTCTGGCGGCGCCGGCGCCACCGGTGGCATCGCAGGCGTTGGCGGAGGGCTCGACGGTGGGCTCCTCGAGCTTGCGGATGGTCTTGGCGCGGCGCTTATGTTCGGCGGTCCATTTCTTGATCAGCGCATGCGGAATACCGGCCCACTTGTAGTGCGCCCGTCGACCTTCTTCTCCGTGAAGCCACGTCGCAAACGTGTCGCCCTTTTTCGCGTGGCCAATGCAGTGTCCATACCAACCGGGCTCGTTCGCGTGATCGAAGTGCTCGCGCCAGTGCTTTTCCAGCTGGACGATCT
>Ga0306926_10009191_pt1 | contig 10858 bp, 9 predicted proteins | sample flu12Cox44000178_FD_203759 | JGI IMG/M metagenome (GOLD analysis project Ga0306926, IMG submission 203759) | Lab enrichment of tropical soil microbial communities from Luquillo Experimental Forest, Puerto Rico - flux8day.12C.oxic.44.000.178 (v2)... | ecosystem: Environmental > Terrestrial > Soil... | reverse complement strand
TCCCCCCTCTGATCAGCTGGGCTATGCTACCCTGGGGCGAGCGTTAGGTCCAGAACATTTCATGAACCTGTTCTAGCTGGAGAGGGATAAAAGACGATGTTCCACATGCTTGGACGTTTTGTTTTACCTCGTCTTTTTCTAGGAGATCGAGTCCCAGTTTATCGACCGGTGAAACTCGGTGTGGATCTTGTTTTTGTGAGAACGGCCCGCTGACTGTTTTCATCATCTGGTGCCAATCCGTCCATTATTCGTAATTCACAGCTGCTACATCGGCTACTGGCTCGTCCAATGCCAGCGCTGGTCCGCGCTCCGTTCCCTGGCGATGTTCCGCATTACTGATATGGGTCCGTCCTCGCCCCAATCACATGTTTTCGGAGTGAGGAGACTCCGGTCGCGTTCCCCGCATCCGTCACGTCGCGCCTCTTGGCGAGATCCGGCGTGTCCGCCTCGGCGATCTGCTATCAGTCCTGCGCTCCTTGGAACGCGAGACGGCCCTACGCCATCATCCAGGAAGAAAGGGACGACGCCACGAGTTTGACTTTGGCGATGCTCCTGTTCGTGTCGAGATTTATTCCGGGGAAAAGACGGTCGAGGTTTTTCAACGCCCCGCTTCACCGCGTGCCTGGCGCGGTCTTTTCGCTGGCTCGAGCCATAGGCTGATGATCCATAGAGGGCGCTGGCCGCCACTCGTGTGGTAAGTTATGGGTGTTGGGCCCGGACAGGTGATCTGATGAGCAAGGCCTTCGTTAAGGAAACGGATGAGGAGGCCGATCTGCCCAATGAGCCGCCGGCCATCCCGCCGGGGATCAAAAACTACATGACCCCGGAAGGCCACCGCCGCATGCAGAACGAATTGCATCAGCTATTGCGGATGGAGCGCCCGAAAGTGCTGGAAACCATGGCCTGGGCGGCTGGAAACGGCGACCGGTCGGAGAACGGCGACTACATCTATGGCAAGCGCCGCCTGCGCGAGATTGATCGGCGCATCCGCTTCCTGTCCAAGCGGCTGGAGCGCGCCGAGGTGGTCGACCCGAACCATCGGAAGAAGCGGGACCAGGTCTTTTTCGGCGCGACAGTCACCTACGCCACCGGGCGCGGGACCGAAATGACGATCACCATCGTCGGCGTCGACGAGGCCGATCTCGACCGCGGCCAGGTGAGCTGGCTGTCACCGGTCGCCAGAGCGCTGATGAAAGCGCATCAGGGCGACATCGTCGAACTCCGCGCCGGCGGGGATCGAGCAAATCGAGGTGCTCGCCATTCGCTACGGCGTCACCGATAGCGAGACCGACTGAGTAACCAACCTCGTCGCCTGAGGCACCCGCTTGCTCTCTGGGCATGAGGCACATGCAGCGGCTGGGCTCGATGAGCTCGAACAGATGGCCCGCGAGCAGTTCGGGGATTCACCTGCCGGAAAGGGCCGATACTTGCCGATCGCCTTGGAAAACATCGCCGATGCGCGCGGCGACGTCGACGGCTACATCGCGGCGCAGCGCCTCGCCGGCCGCGAAGCCAGGGCGGTCAGAGAGATTGCCGAACGCCTTGTCGCCGCGGGGTGGCTCGAGGAAGCCCTCGACTGGGCCGAGCGTACGGATGTCCAAACGTTCGAACGCGAGAATATCGCCTGGTCGAAGGTCGACATCCTCGATCGGCTCGGCCGCGCCGAGAATGCGCAGGCAGTCCGCTGGTCGATCTTCGCGACCTCGCTGTCGCCCGACATTCTGGCGGAATATCTCGGCCGGTTGCCGGAGGTCGCGAGAGGAGGCTCGCCAAAGGGCGATCTCGGCCGCCCGCGGACATCGCGACCTCCACCGGGCCTTGCAACTGTTGGCCGACCTCGCTCCAGATGTCGCGGCCGAGCTGGTGCAGCGGTGTCTCGGCCAGATCCAGGGTCAGGTCTACTTTGTGCTGCGGCCTGTCGCCGACCGTCTGGCGGAAACCCACCCGTAGCTGCCATCCTGGTCTATCACAAAATGGCCGACACGGTTCTTCGCCGCGGTCAGTCTCTGCAGTACGACCATGCCGTCCGGGATCTCGTCGCCGCCGAGAGGCTCGTCCCGAATGTCAAAGACTGGCTCGGGCAGCTGTCGCAGGAAGCCTACCGCCGGCGGGTCGCGACCGAGCATCGGCAGAAACGGGCTTTCTGGCAGAAGATGGAGCGGACGGGCTTGTCGTGGCGAGGATGATTTTCCCTCGCTCATTGATTCGGTCGCAACGAAGCGCCGGATGCCATGACCACCTCGCCGTTGCGGGTGCATTCGGGGAGCGCGAGGGCGAGAAAGGCTTCGGTCACACTCTCGGGCGCCGGTAGGCGCGCCGGGTCTTCGCCGGGGAAGGCGCGGGCACGCAGCCGAGTTCGCACGATCCCCGGATCAATCAGGTTGGCACGCACCCGGGTCTTATCGATCTCGCCGGCATAGATCTTGACCAGCATTTCAAGCCCAGCCTTGCTGATGGCGTAGGGGCCCCAGTAGGGAAAGACTCCGCGCGCGACACCAGCCGTGACAAAAATCAAGCGTCCAGCAGGAGCGGCGCGCAAAAGCGGATCCATCGCCCGAATCAGCCGCCAGTTCGCGGTCAGGTTCACATCAACAACCTCGGCCCAGGTCGCCGGGTCGATATGGCCGAGTGGAGAGAAGACGCCAAATTCGGCGGCATTGCCAACGAGGATGTCGAGCCGGCCCCAGCGGTCGAACAAGCGCGCTGCGAGCTCGTCGATCTTGATGAAGTCGCGCAGGTCAAAGGGCACGAGCGTGGCGCTGCCGCCCTCAGCGCGGATAGCGTCATCGACTTCTTCGAGGCCGCCGACCGTGCGCGCCGCCAGAACGAGATGCGCACCCTCGCCGGCAAACCGCCGAGCGACAGCAGCGCCGATACCGCGCGAGGCGCCGGTAATCAGCGCGATTTTGCCGGCAAGGCGCGCGGCGCCGTCGGTGCCACCGCCCATCGCCCTTTACGTCGTCATGCCGGACGTGATCGGACGTGATTCCGGACATCCACGCAGCGACTGCTCAGGTTGAATCGAAGAATGGATTGCCGGGTCACCCCCGAGCTTAATGACGACGGTCCGTCGCGAGCGCAACCCGGGAGCGGCAATGACGGTCCTAACGGCGGAAACCCGCGATATCATCGCCGATTCAAAGGCTCAAACGGCTTCGGCGAGCAGCGACAGTTGCACGGCGACCTTGCCGTCATCGGCATCGATATGCGGGATCGGATAGTCCCCGGTAAAGCAGGCATCACAAAAGCGCGGCGCCAAGTCATCGCGCCCGGGCTCGCCCATCGCCCGGTAGAGCCCATCGATCGACAGGAAGGCGAGGCTGTCCACGCCGATCAGTTCCGCCATCCCATCGACATCCAAGCGCGCAGCCAGCAGCTGGTCGCGCTCCGGCGTGGCGATCCCGTAAAAGCACGGGTGGCGTGTCGGCGGGCTCGAAATCCGCATGTGAACAGCACGCGCTCCCGCGCGCCGGACCATCTCGACGATCTTGATCGAGGTAGTGCCGCGCACGATCGAATCGTCGACGAGGATGACTCGCTTGCCGGCGAGATTGGCTCGGCTCGCATTGTGCTTTAGCCGGACACCCAGGTGACGGATCTGGTCGGTTGGTTCGATAAAGGTCCGACCGACGTAATGGTTGCGGATAATCCCGAACTCGAATGGCAGCCCGGATTCCTGGGCGTAGCCGATTGCCGCGGGTACACCCGAATCGGGGACCGGGACGACGATGTCGGCATCGACAGGCTTCTCGCGGGCGAGCTCCCGCCCGATGCGCTTGCGCGCCTCGTAGACGCTCCGGCCCTCGACAACGCTGTCCGGGCGGGCGAAATAGATGTGCTCAAAGACGCAGAAACGGGTATCGCGATCGTCGAACGGCCGCAGACTTTTCACGCCGCGCGCGCCGATGATGACGATCTCTCCCGCTGCGACATCGCGGACAAACTCGGCGCCGATGATGTCGAGCGCGCAGGTCTCCGAGGCGAGGATCCACGCGTCTGCGAGACGACCGAGAACCAGCGGCCGCACTCCGAGCGGATCGCGCACTCCGATAATTTCCTCCTGCGAGAGCGCCACCAGCGAAAAGGCGCCTTGGACTTGCCGCAGGGCGTCGATCAGCCGGTCGACGACGGTCTCCTTCAGGCTGGTCGCGATCAAATGAACGATGACTTCGGTGTCGCTGGTCGATTGGAACAGGCTGCCGCGACGCACCAGCTGGCGGCGTACCTGATAGGAATTGGTCAGATTGCCGTTGTGGCAGATCGCGAGCCCGCCGAACTCGAAATCGGCGAAGAGCGGCTGCACGTTGCGCAGCGCAACCTCACCGGTCGTTGCATAGCGGACGTGGCCGATCGCAGCACTGCCGCGTAGCCGGCCGATTACCTCCTTTGAGCTGAAATTATCGCTGACTTGGCCTAGTCCGCGATGGGCGCTGAACTGCTCGCCGTCATAGGCGACGATTCCGGTCGCCTCCTGGCCGCGATGTTGCAGCGCGTGCAGGCCGAGCGCTGTCAGAGCCGCCGCATCGGGGTGGCGGTACACCCCAAAGACACCGCACTCCTCGCGGAAGTGGTCCCCATCGAAAGGATCGGTTGTCGCCATCCGCGATCCTCGCTTCGATTTTTGAAAGATGGTGATTACTCGGTTTGAATACGAGTGGGAGGCCATAACTGAGCCTGCTATCGAGAGTTCTCGATGAGCCGGTTCATGTCGCGGCGGTCGCCGGGCTTGTAATTTGGCGCCAGCTGCTCGCCGAGTTTCGCTGACGATGGCGCGGCCGGGCTCGAAAGAGCACGCATCGCCTTGTCAGCCAGCGCGCGCTGCGCATCGTCGGATGCCGTAGCGCTCTTAATTTTCAGCGGTTCGGGAAGCGCGTTGCGCAACAATTCCGCGCCCTGAGCCAGGAATGGCTCGCTCTTGGCCTGCCTAATCCAACCCGGCCGATCGTTTTGCGGCAGGCTAATATCGAGCAGCAGATAGGCGAGCGAAACGAGAAAGGCACCGCGCACCAAGCCGAAGATCAATCCTAGCGTTCGATCGATCGGCGACAAGGCGCTCGACTGCACAAAGCGCGCGATGTACCCGGTCAAAATTGTCAGCACGATTAGGCTGATTACGAATAGGCCGGCAGCTGCGATGAGATCGGCAAGCAGTGGCGTCGCTACGAAGCGAATGACTAACCCGTACACATGGTTGAACCCGTACAAGGTCGTCAGCCCCGCACCGGCCCAAGCGACGATCGATAACGCCTCGCGGACAAGGCCGCGAGCAAAAGCGAATATTGCCGAAAGCGCAATCACCCCAAGGACAGCGAGATCGAGACCGTTCACGACGCTACCCCGATCCGGTGTCGTCGCGGCAGCGGACCGAGTGGCGATCGCGCGGGCGCCAGGCGCTCGACGAGCTCCCCCAGATGGCCAATAGGCGCCGTCTCGAATTCGGCTGCGACAGCTGCTCCGCGCTTCTTCCCTCGAGGGATCGGCATCCAGGCTTCGGTGAAACCGAGCTTGGCAGCTTCTTTGAGCCGCGCTTCGGTATGCCCAACCGGGCGAATATCACCGGAGAGCGCAATTTCGCCAAACACGACCGTGTCCGCAGGCACTGGCGTCTCGGTCAGGGCCGAGACGAGGGCCGCTGCAACCGCGAGATCGGCCGCCGGTTCGACGATGCGCAACCCGCCGGCAACATTGAGATAGATATCGTTGGCTCCGACCGACAAACCGCAGCGGGCATCGAGCACTGCCGTGATCATCGCCAGTCGCGTTCCGTCCCATCCGACGACCGCCCGGCGCGGGGTCCCGAGGACCGTCGGGGCGACCAGCGCTTGAACCTCGACGAGCACGGGCCGAGTTCCTTCCATACCAGCGAATACTGCCGAGCCACTGATCTGCCCGCTGCTCGATCCCGCCCCCTCATTTTTTTCCCCGTCGGCTCCGACGACGCCGAATGCCTGCTGTCCTGCTCCCGGATGGCCCGCGGTAAATAGAGCCGAGGGGTTGGGAACTTCCACCAGGCCGCGGTCGCTCATCTCGAAGACGCCAATCTCGTCGGTCGCCCCAAAGCGGTTCTTGACCGCGCGCAAGATGCGGAATTGATGTCCTCGTTCACCCTCGAAGTACAGTACGGTGTCGACCATGTGCTCGAGCACCCGCGGGCCGGCAATGACGCCCTCTTTTGTCACGTGGCCGACAAGGACCAAGACGAATCCGCGCCGCTTAGCCAAGCGGATCAATTCTTGGGCCGCTGCCCGGACTTGGCTCACAGTTCCCGGGGCGCTGTCCAAGGTGTCGAGATACATCGTTTGGATTGAATCGACGACAACCAGGTCAGGTGTGTCTTCCCGATCGAGCGAGGCTACGATGTCGTGCACGTTGCTCGCAGCGGCCAGTAGCATCGGGCTGGCAGTTACCCCAAGACGCTCTGCACGCATGCGAACTTGATCGATTGCCTCTTCGCCCGTGATGTAGGCCGCGGTCGGGCGCTGCGTTTTCAGTTCTCCTGGTCCATCCGCGGTCGGCGGTGCGATCGCAGCTGCCGCCTGGAGCAGCAAAGTTGACTTGCCGATTCCAGGATCGCCGCCGACCAGGATCGCCGAGCCCGGGACGAGGCCGCCGCCGCAAACGCGGTCGAGTTCGACAATACCGGTTTGTCGACGCGCCGGAAGGGTGCTCGGTCCCGTCAGGCCGACAAAGCCGAGAGAGCGACCACCGCGACGATCGAGTGTGCGCTTGCCGATCCCGCCAGGTGGCCCCTCGCGCGGCAGTTCCTCGATCAAGCTATTCCAGGCGCCGCAGCTGTCGCAGCGTCCGGTCCATTTTGGGTACATGGCCGCACATTGCTGACAGACAAAGTGAGCTTGCGGTCGCGCCATCGGTTCAGTTCGACCGCGCAAGACAGACTGATCTCATGCCGCGCGAATCTCCATCTGGATTGGCCCTTCAGCACGGCCATTGATGAACTGGTCGACGTATGGGTTGCCGGAGTGGTCGATTTCTGTTGCTGGCCCATCCCAGACGATGAGCCCCCCATGCAGCATCGCGATCCGATCGGCGATCTTGCGCGCGCTGACCATGTCGTGGGTTATCGACACCGCGGTCGTACCTACCTCGCGCACGCATTTCACGATTAGATCGTTGATCACATCGCCCATGATAGGGTCGAGCCCGGTCGTCGGCTCGTCAAAAAATATGATTTCGGGCTCGGCCGCGATCGCGCGGGCGAGCGCCACCCGCTTTTGCATACCACCCGACAGCTCGGCCGGCCTCAACTCGCCGATCTCGGGTCCGAGCGAAACCGCCGCGAGTTTCGCGAGCGCTATCTTCTCGGCCGCCTTCCGTTCCATGCCGCGACCTTGGATCAGACCGAATGCGACATTTTCCCATACACGCAGCGAATCGAACAGGGCACTGGCTTGAAACAGCATGCCGAATTTTTGCATCAGACGTTCGCGAGCGGCGCGCCGCAGCCCCACCGTTTCGATGCCGTCTATGCGGATCGAACCCGCGTCGGGCTCGAGCAAACCAAGAATGCATTTTATCAGCACGGATTTCCCCGTGCCTGAACCGCCGATGATGACGAGACTTTCGCCGGTTGCGCAGTCGATGTCGACGCCGGCGAGCACCCGGTTTCGGCCAAAGGACTTTCTCAGCCCTCGGACGGAAATCTTCGACATTGCAATGTCGGCCATGTCAACCCGTTGTCACCGACCGAAGAAGGCCGCGGTAATCAGGTAATTGAAGACGAGAATCAAAACTGACGCCGAGACGACCGCGTAGGTGGTCGCTTGGCCGACCCCCTGCGCCCCGCCGCGTGAGTAATAACCGTGATAGCAGCCCATCAACGCCACGATGAACCCGAATGCCGCGGCCTTCACAAGACCCGAAACAACATCGTTCGTCTCGAGATATTGCTGGGTTCGGTTTAGATAGCCCTCCGGGTTGAAGCCAAGCTTGTAAATACCAACCAAATACCCGCCAAAGACGCCGATGATGTCGGCGACGAGAACCAGCATCGGCAAGGTGATGAGACCGGCGAGGAGGCGCGGCAGCACCAAGTACCGCAATGGGTCAGTGGATAGTGTTGCCAACGCGTCGATTTGATCGGTGACGCGCATCGTTCCAATCTCGGCCGCCATCGCCGCTCCCACTCGGCCGGCCACCATCAGCCCGGTGATGACCGGTCCGAGCTCCCGCGTTACCGACAGCACGACGACCGTCGCAACCGCTCCCTCCGCGGCGAATCGACTGAAACCGGTGTAGGACTGGAGTGCCAGCACCATCCCGGTAAAAATCGCCGTCAACCCGACGACCGGCAGTGAGAAATATCCGATATTGACCATTTCTCTCAGAATTACTCGGGGATAAATCGGCGGCGAGAAGGCGGTTGCCAGAGTCAAACCGGCGAACCTCACTAGCCGCCCGGTTGCCGCAAGAAAGCTGAGAAAGACCGCGCCGATCGTGGCGAGAAACGTCAGCATCGGTCCGGTTCGCCGCGGTATACTCGATGGCAACACTGGCCGAGAGCGGTCATGATCTCATAGCCGATCGTGCCGGCATCGGCTGCCGCCGCGTCGACGCCGTAGTCGTCGTCCAATAGCTCGATAAAGCCGCCCGGCCGAGCAAGCGACGGATCGGCGGCAGAGACGTCAAAAACAGCAAGATCCATTGAAACTCGACCGAGTAGCGGAAGCCGCTTGCCACCGATCCGGCCCGAACCGCGATGGCTCAACGAGCGGAGCCAACCGTTCGCATAGCCGATGGCGACGGTTGCGAGGCGCGCCGGATGCTCCATCACGTGCGCGGCACCGTAGCCAACCGACGCAGCTCGCTCAACCTCGCGAACTTGCAGGATTCTCGCCTTCAGCCGAATAACTTGACGCATCGGATTGAGGGTGCCGGGCTGTGGGTTAATCCCGTAAAGAGCGGCACCCGGACGAACGAAGTCGAAGTGAAACTCGCGGCCGAGGAAGATGCCGGACGAAGCAGCCAAGCTCGCAGGTAGTCCGCCGAAGCGTCGGCACATGGACGCAAAGCGCTCACGTTGTAGACCGTTCAGGGGATGCGACGGTTGGTCGGCGCAGGCGAGATGGCTGATGAGGCCGCACCACCGGGTTGCGCTCTCGTGCGAAAGCTCAGCGGCGAGGGTTGCAAACTCCCGCGTGGTAAGGCCCAGTCGTGCCATCCCGCTATCGACGTGCAGCATTGCCTCCAGCCCGCCGTGCCGGCGCGCGATCTCTGCCCAGTCGGCGATCTGCCCGGGCTCATTAAGGACAGGAATGAGCCCATGGAAGACAAACTCCTCTGCCGATCCGGGGAAAGGTCCGTTTAGAACAGCGATCTGGCACGACGCCGGTAGTGTACTGCGCAGCGCAATTCCCTCGTCGAGGGTGGCGACGAAAAAAAGCCGGCAACCAGCAGCGGCAAGGGCCGCCGACACTTGCGACGCGCCGAGACCGTATGCATCTGCCTTCACGACCGCGGCACAATCCGCAGGTGCAACCCGCACCGCCAGCGTACGCCAATTGGCGACGATGCCCGTGAGATCGACCCGGAGCACGGTGCCAGTGTGGTCGGCGCGGTCGCCGACCGTTCCCAGGCCTCTTTTGTTGATCACCGCATCTCGGGCAGGTGATCGAGCCCGGCAAAGTCTTCGAATTTTGTCGTCTGTGCGTCAAAGCGAAGCTTGACTGTTCCAATCGGGCCATGCCGCTGCTTCGCTACAATAATCTCGCCCATGCCGTGAACTTTCCGGAACTCCTCTTGCCAATCCTGATAACGCTTGTTGAATTTTTCATCGGGTTCTTCGGCGCCGCGGATCGGCTCCCGCGACTTATAGTATTCTTCGCGGAAGATAAACATGACGACGTCAGCGTCCTGCTCGATCGAGCCCGATTCGCGCAGGTCAGCGAGCATGGGCCGCTTATCCTCACGCTGCTCGACTGCGCGCGACAGCTGAGAGAGCGCAAGCACTGGAACATCGAGCTCCTTTGCCAGCGCTTTTAGCCCTCGAGTAATTTCGGACACCTCCTGCACCCGGTTCTCGATTACGCGTGTCTGGCTGGACGGGCGCAGAAGCTGCAGGTAGTCGACGATGATCAATCCGAGGCCTTGCTGGCGCATCAGACGCCGCGAGCGGGTACGCAACGCAGAAACCGTCAGCGCGGGCGTATCGTCGATGAACAGCCGCAGTCCGGCGAGTTGTTGGCTCGCCCGCACGAAGCGGTCGAAATCTTCACGGCTGACATCGCCGCGGCGGATGCGATCCGAGGACACCCCGGATTCCTCGGCGAGGATGCGGGTCGCGAGCTGTTCCGCCGACATCTCGAGCGAAAAGAAGCCAACCACCGCTCCGTCCTCGGCAATGGTGCGGCCGTCGGGAGTGCGCGCCGGTTTGTAGGATTTCGCTGCATTGAACGCGATGTTGGTGGCAAATGCCGTCTTTCCCATCGCCGTTCTGCCGGCGAGGATCACGAGATCGGACGGATGCAGCCCTCCGAGCTTCTGGTCGAGATCGACGAATCCGGTGGCCACCCCGACGGTCTTGCCGCTGCGTTTGAAAGCTGCTTCGGCGTTGCTGATGGCGTTTGTCAGCGCAGCGGCAAAGCCGCGAAACCCGCCTTCTTGTTGCCCCGCGGTAGCGAGCTCGAATAGCCTTTGTTCCGCCCGTTCGATCTGTTCGGGGGCTGGGTCGTCGAGATCCTGGTGGAACGCGTCGTTAACGACACCCTCACCAAGCGTGATCAGCTCGCGGCGGAGATATAGGTCGCGGATATTACGACCATAATCCTCAGTATTAATGATCGTGACTGCCGAGTTGGCCAGCTGAAATAGATATTGTGCCCCACCGATTTCTGTCAGCGCT
>Ga0306926_10009190_pt1 | contig 10858 bp, 13 predicted proteins | sample flu12Cox44000178_FD_203759 | JGI IMG/M metagenome (GOLD analysis project Ga0306926, IMG submission 203759) | Lab enrichment of tropical soil microbial communities from Luquillo Experimental Forest, Puerto Rico - flux8day.12C.oxic.44.000.178 (v2)... | ecosystem: Environmental > Terrestrial >... | reverse complement strand
TACCGCGTCGATCAGCTTGTCGCTTCCTCCGCAGCTGATATCGCTTTCCTGAAATCCTAGGCGCAAAAAGTTGTTGGTGTAATTGGGCAAGCCTAAGTAAATAGCGAGAAACTTCCGGGCGATGGCGCGCGCCTTTGCCGGATCCGTCTCCAGGATGATGGCCTGCTCCGGGCACAGGTACGGATTGGGACCCAGGAGTTGGCGGGCTTGTCGGGTGTGCTCCGGCGTGGAGTTGTAAGGATGCGCGCCATCCGCGCGCTCCGCGGAGAGCTTCAACATCAGCGGGCCAAGCGCGGCCAAGACGCGCGGCGACTTGGGGCCTGGTGGCACGGCTTGGTATGGCGCCTGGTCCATGGCGTCCAAATAGGCGCGCATCGTGGGCACAGGCTTTTCGTAGCGATGGCCGCGCAACTTTTCGACGAGGGGAATGTGGCTGACGCCGAGGCCCAACAAGAAGCGATTGGGATAAGCCTCGGCCAGCGTTTTCTGCCCGGCAACCATGGTGACGGGATCGCGGCCATAGATGTTGGCAATACCCGTCGCAACGACGATGCGTTTGGTTCCAGCCAAGAGCAGGCCAGCTTTAGTAAGTGCCTCACGTCCAGTAGCTTCGCCGTACCAAAGTGCGCCGTAACCCAATTCTTCCAGTTCGGCAGCCGTCTCTTGCATGCGCGCCGCCTGCAGGATATCGAGTTGAGAAGTCCAGACCCCAAATGCGCCAAGCTGCATCGACTGTTGAGCCATGAAGCTTCTCCGAAATTAACAATCACCCGATAGATATGATGACGCTGTGCGGTCATTCGGCACAAGAAGTGGCGAGAACGAGGTGCCATGATTCGGCGGGGCTGCTAGGTCCCGGTAAGTCGGGAAATCGGAAAGGTTCCGTCTAGTACTCACTTTCGGCCCTTTCGTCTGCCGGTGCCTCACTGGCTCCAGCATGCTGCCGTCTTCAAACCCCGCTCGTCGAACCGGACGAGTGGATTTGCCGCATCCGGCTCTCGCAGAAGGTGTCGCGATGTCGCCCACGGGATACTACCTGTCCGCGCAGTAAGGCAGACGGGGCCCAACACTTGGTAGAGGAAAGGCTCCGGAAACCGCCCGGTTCCCACTCCGACCACTTTGTGTTTAGCACACAGGAACTGTCGCAGCCTCTTCAGAGCGATCCCCCTCGAAGATCGGTTTGAGCACCGGAACTGCCGCCGTCTGGTCGAGCGAAAACGGTCTCAGTACAGCGATCCATGTATTCTACGGCGCCGCCATAGAGTTGTATGGGTGGATCGAACTTGGCAGAGGGCGCCTCCACGTTGCCGCCTCTGCGACCAGGAAGTATGCTGTCCGCATCATTGGGTGCCTACCATCAGGATATTCGGCATGCGTAAAGGATTTCGAAGCGTCACGAGCGTGACGGCGTTGCTGATATTCTCCGCATCGGCGTTTTGCGGCGCGAGCTTCGCGCAGAACCCTTCGTCTCCGGCGCCGAGCGGATTCCCGCTTGGTCCCCCGGCGAAGATTCTGAGTTTCACGGCGGAGCCGGACTCGATTCAGCCGGGGCAGAGTGTGGAGCTGACGTGGGTGGTCATAAACGCGGATCGCATCGAAGTGGAGCCGGGGATCGGCGTTGTGGCGACGCGCGCCAGCCGATCGGTGACTCCCGCGACATCCACCGTGTACGCGCTCAAGGCTATCGGGCGCGGCGGCGCTGACAGGCGGACGCTCACGGTGACCGTAGTGGGCACCGCCCCGCCTTACGAGCCTGTGGACACGGAGGCCGACCCGCTCGCGAACAAGCCGATCCCGCGCACGGCGGATGGCCATCCCGACCTTACCGGGGTTTATATCGGCGGTTTCGACATTCGTCCGACGGGATCCATTCCGCCGGCGCCCGGCGCGGAAAAGTACAGGGTGGCAATGGACGCCGGGGGCAGCGATCTGACTGAGCATTGCCTGCCGTCCGGCGTGCCAGGAGTGACGGGGGCTCCCTATCCATTGCAGATCATTCAAAATCCCGGCCAAATCGTCATTCTGTATGAGGTCGACCACCTTTTTCGCGTCATTCCCACGGATGGCCGCTCGCATCCGTCCGATCTCGACACCACATGGATGGGGAATTCCGTCGGACACTGGGAAGGTAACACACTGGTGGTCGATGTGACAGGGTTCAACGACAAGACCTACGTGCGTGGCTACCGGCACACGACGGCGTACCACGTCGTGGAGCGATACACGCGAACGGCATACGACAAAATCGCCTACGAAGCGACGATCGAAGATCCCAATGTGTTCGCGGCGCCCTGGAAGGAAGCGGGCACGCTGCGACTTCATCCTGAATGGGAAATTCAGGAGTACATCTGCGAAGAGAATAATCGCGACTACAAAGAGCTGTTCAAGAGCGAGAAAAAGTAGCGCGTTGGCTGTGCGGGTCTACGCCCTACTGCGGTCGCTCCGCAACCGGAAAGGTGGGCTCAGAAAAACCAAAACAGATATTGACACAGCCGACACTGTTAGAGACGGTTTCCCCTGTTAATCAGGCACTAGCGAATGTATTCCTGCTCATCGCTGTTACACTTCGGATAGGCTGATTCAGATAGCGCTTTCGAGGTTTGATGTGAGCAAAATCAAATCCGCAAAAGAGAAGAAGGCGCTGTCGTTGGCAAGAGATCGCCGGAACCGCTCCGCCCGCGCGTTTGGTTTCATGGATTTGAGCTAGAGCTTGCGTTTTAACTTTTTGCCCTCGCCTTTTCATGTTGGTGACTCTAAGATGCCGCCGCATCGCCAGCGAGGGCTCGAACCGCCTTGGGCTGGGGACGCAGCAGCAAATAGAATGCGACGACGTGCGTGATCATCAGCAGGGGCACGTAGATGATCGGGATCCAGTACATGGCGCCCAACTGCCCCGCCATTGCAGGAAGGCCGACTTGGGTGGCGTGGTAGTAGTCGAGAATGAGATCGATCGCTCCCACGAGATTGAAGGCGACTACAAACAGCCAAAAGAGTGGACGTATCCTCACCGTGAGAAGCGCCAGCATAGCCAGCACTCCGGTTGCAAAGTCCCAGTAGGCAGCGAAGGTGGCGAAGCTAGCGGGAAGATTAGCACCGACGACGCCTGGTAGGATAAAAACTAGCCCGAAGAAGCGGAAGCTGTGCAGAGTAGCGATGGCTCGATGCGCTTCGACCCTGTCCATCAACTTCAGCCTGGGCATGACGTACACGCCGAAGCAAAGCAGCCACGCTACATAACCTAGAATAAGATGCATTCTGAAGATGGTTTCCGGCGACATTTGTCCTCCAATCAGCGAGCCGAGACTCACTGCTGTGCTCCTAGGTCCATCAACATCCTCAGCGGCATCAATGGCCCGACGGGAATATACTGGTGATCTAACAAGTGTTCCTTCGCGAGCGGCAGCGTTTCCATAATGGCTCGTGCCTCGTCCTCGGTCTTCGCGTCAACCAGGAAGACGACGCCTTTGCCGTCGCCACGCGAATACCACTGGCGGATTTTCCCGTCGAGGTAGAGCTTCACAGTTGCCCGAATCTCTTCCGGTATGACGGCCATGATTCGTTGAGGAGTTACGCCCTGCTTGGGAGTCTCAATGACCAGCACTTCGGTGGTTTTGGGTATAGCCACGCTGGGCACGCCTGAGGTGCCCCCGGACTGTGATTGCGCTACGGATGCCGCGGGAGGCGCTGCCATAAGAAAAGGGATTGTGGAGTTCATTTGATTATCCTTTCGATTCAGTCTGGTTTGTTCAATCCTAAGAAGAATACGACCGCACTCTCTTTGTGTTGTGGTACCATCGGGTACCATACATTAACTTAGATGTGGCATCTTGGCGGTGGTTGCAAAGAAATTCAGCCTGGCCACGCGGGCCCCGACTGCTTTGGTACGACTGGGTACCAGGATCCGGTACCAGCGTGGTCAAGGAGAGGTGATGGCTAGGGCAAAGATGTCAAAACACCGCCAGGAAGGCGGCGCACCTGCGGTGCGTAAGCGCATCCTTGAGGCGGCCTTTGCGGCGTTCATGAAGAACGGCTACGCAGCGGCCAGCACGCTTGAGATCGCGACATGCGCGCGCGTTTCGAAGCGAGAGCTTTACGCGCTGGTTGGCAACAAACAGAAAATGCTGACCGCTTGCATCCGCGAGCGCGCCAAGCGATTGGAAGTGTCCACTGACCTGCCCGTGCTGTGTGATCGCGAGACCCTGGCGCAGGTGCTGGCTTCTTTCGGGACGAAGCTCGTCCGCGAGGTAAGCGATCCCACGGTCATTGGGGTGTTCCGACTGGCGATCGCGGAGGCGGTCCAGGCCCCTGAGGTGGCGCGTGCCCTCGACTCTACAGGACGCGAGGCAAGCCGCGCCGCCCTGCTTAAAATCATGGCCCGAGCCCATGCGTCCGGACTGCTCACAGGCCGTCCTGCCGAACTTGCCGCGCAGTTCGCCGGGCTGCTGTGGCGCGATTTGATGGTCAGCCTGCTGCTCGGCGTCGCCGAGCGACCGAACCCCCACGAAATCGCGCGACGTGCCCGCGATGCAGCAGCCGCATTCCTGCAGCTTCATCCGCTACCAAGTGACGCGCCAGCTGCCTGACGGCCCCAGCACCAATCCTGGAATCAGCACGGTTAATCTCGGAGACTGATCCGCTTCAGGGTGGGACCAAGCAGCTCATCTGGTGCAGGAGCAGTCCACTGCCTGGTTGTTGCTCTATTTCTGCTGTGGGGATTCTACGAGTGCAAAAAGCCAGCCGAGAAATGCCTCGACTCCGGATAACTACTATCGCGTGGCTTAGTGCAGGTGTAGTCTGAACCCGCTTTGCAAAACCTACGCCAAGAAACTCCTGTCCGTTCTTCCTAGTTTGGCGCGAGGAGTTAGATCATGCGGATACGAGAACTTCTGACAATCCTCTTTTTTCCCCTCACGATTTACTCGTTTAGTGGCGGAGGAGTTCACGGCATCGCCAACTATTCAGCGTGCAAGCTTATCGGACCCAAAGATTTCCTCCTTTCTCCCGAGCGCGATGGTCGTTTGAGCAACCAAAGTGTACTCGGGTCGAGGAGCCGACACTGTTATGCCATCAAGTGGACCCTATATGTATTTGTCCCTCGAACGTGCGAGAGTCTCATTTTAGACTTGTGAAATGAAGCGACCGTTGCCAATTCGCCGCAAAGTGCTGGGACAGCTGGTCGGGCATGCCCAGCGCCACCCACATCGAGAATGTTGCGGGCTGCTCGCCGGACGCCAGGGCGTAATTACCCGGGCGTTTCCAGCAGAGAATGTGGCGATGGATCAGGCGAGGAACTACGAGATCGCGCCCCAGCAAATCGTCCGGCTGATGAGGGAGTTCCGCGAGCGAGGACTTGCGTTTCTCGGTATATATCACTCGCATCCGAACGGCGAGAACGTGCCTTCGCCGCGCGATATAGCACTCGCCTACTGCGCGGACGCGGCCTACTTTATTGTCACCCCACGGCCGTACGCAACCACGCCAGTGCGCGTGTTTTCGATTCGTGAAGGATGCGTCACGGAACTCGAAATTGAGATCCAGATGTAGCTCGCCCCGGCTTGTCGGTGGGAGGACTTCCTGCCCTTACTTGTGTTGGGTACCGACGAAACAAGCGTGTAGATGCCTGATTAGTTGGGTTACAGAACATGTTGCTTTAGCCGACAGACGCGCTTCGAACAGCCTCAAGAACTTTTCTTCGGTGATTCCGGCTTCCTGTAACAGCTTGGCCGCTTCGCACGGCTCCCGCATGGCAGCCGCAAGTACATGTAGCGGTTGCACCTCCTTCTGGTGAAAGTCGTTCCGGAGCTGTTCGGCCACCTCGAATGCGCGGTCGAATTGAGGTGAAGTCAGCATTCCATCCGTGCGTGGGTTGGATCGTCGGAGAATTCTCTTCAGTTTGGCTAATAGCTCTGCGGCCATTTCCGGAGCAAAGAAGGGATCGCGTGGTATCCAGCAGTCTCGCGAGAATAAGACTCCCAACGGCTTTGGCTCTCTCTCGCGAGCGCTTTTCACGGCAGGGTGTTGTTCATTCAGTTCGAGCGAATCAGGGTCTTGATCTTCAGTAATCAATCCAGCGATCAGATCGTCCAGATGGATAGAATCTGTGCCACGTTCTCTGGCTTTGCGGAGCGCTTCAAGTAACAGCCTTTTCGTTCGTCTCGAAAATGTCTCACGCATATAGAACCCACTTCGTCTTGGCCGCCCATGTATCATCGCCAATCATATGGAGTCAAGCGAGGGACAGTCGATAGTCCCAGCAGCGGCGGCCTACGTCCTGGTTAAGTTTTGAATGTATAGGTCGGTGGAGAAGGAGCGCTTGGTGCACAAGAGCTGAACTCAGCAAGCGAGCTGATTCAGAGACACCAAAGGAGGCTCCTCCATGCAACCTATGTATTACATCGGCCTAGATAGCGCACAAGAGAACGATCAACTACTGCGTGAAGGACGTGAGCGGTGGCGTTTGCGCAGCAGGCTTCATACCGGCCTCACGTTTCCATCTCGATCAGTTGACAAAAAACGCTGCCACAATCGCGGAACGCAGCGATAAAAGCGACCATCTTCACGAGTCCACGCGTCGCCCGCTTCGGCTGTCCCACCGGCCCGGGGCGTCTGACGTGGGCTGTTGGCATCGCACTGTTGCCGGTGGCAGGAGTTTCTTTTCTTTACTTGTATAGCACGACGCCTTGCCTGTATCTGTGCTTGCGCGTGTCGGGCTAGCCTGTGCCTTGGCGTGGTCTTACCTGGTTTCGTCAGGAGTGCCCCTTCTTCGGCGGGACCGTGATTCTAACCTGTAATTTCTCTCAGGGCCGCGGCGCGTCCACGACGGAGCCAGGACCGATGACGCCCCGAACGATCAGCACTAGCGAACGTAGACGAGATCATGACCTCGAAAGAGTGAGGTGTTCTTGCAATTGGGGCAGTCTATTTGAAGGCCGCCCGCTGGGAACGCTGGCTTGGTCTCAACGCTCAGCAGGTAATCATATCGTCCTTTGCTGGACCTGGCCGGAACGTTCGCCGGTTTACTTGACTTCAGGTTCGTTTCGCCTTAGGTTTAGCGTACTTTTCCGCCCTGGGACGCCAATTCGAAGGGAGAAAGCATGGGCAAAATCAATTGGGGCCGTGTTCTTCTCGGTGGTCTGGTGGCAGGCGTTGTGATCAATCTGGTGAACTATGTTTCAAACACCTACGTGTTTGCGGAGCAGAATGCGGCGCTGATGAAGGCGCTAGGGGTTCAGTTGCGGCCCAACGCCATACCGATATTTCTGCTGGAAGGGTTTGTATTGGGAATCGCCATGGTCTGGGCCTACGCCGTTGCGCGTCCGCGTTACGGCGCTGGCCCGAAGACTGCAGTTATAACAGGCCTGGGCATTTGGGTGATCGGTGGTGTTCTGCCAGACGCCGATCTGTGGGCTAGCGGCATTCTCCCCACGCGGGTGCTTTGCATCGGGACAGTGGTGGGATTGGTCCTGATCGTCGTGGCCAGCGTTGTGGGCGCAGCGCTTTACAAAGAGGCGTAGGGAGACCGGCGCTCGCGCTCGAGTCGGCAAACCGAAAAAGCTCCTTTCGTCGATTCAGAGTCACGGCCCCTTGTAGGGCCATCTTGACCCGGGTGTAGCTCAAGCCGACGCCTTGCTTCTCGCTCAGCTTCTCGCAAAAGTGCCACACATTCAGATCGAAGTACCGCTCCCGGTACAGTTCCAGCACCCGTTCGACTGTCTGGACCGGCACACGCTTCGGACTCGGCCGCCCCAGACGGCGGTCGTAGGCGCGGGCCGACAACCTACAGACAATATGTACATTGAACCAACAATGTGATTGCCGATGGCGCGGCGTTGCGCCCCAGCCGGTTAGAAGAAATTGAAATTTGCCCGGACCTGCACACTCAATCCCGGCGACGTGAAAGCATTCCTGGAGAACCGGGCGCACCGACTTAATCAGCGCCGAGGATGGCCCGCAAAATCAAAAGAATCAAACACAACGATTTTGATGGCTGCCAATCCGCTTCGATAGTAATCCCTTGGGATGCACTATTTCTCACCCGAGGTACGCTCCAATGACATCAACGCTTGTGGTTCGGACAGACTGAGCACGTTCAACGGAGATGGTGCAATACATTTTCCTGGACTACAGGGCCTCGACAAGCCGATCCTCTGGGTATCTCCCCATTTTCTAATCTGCCTGAATTGTGGTGTCGCGCAATTTGTGGTTCCCGAAGATGAGCTATCGGTGCTCGCGAAAAAAACCTAGCTCGCCTACTCCGTGAGTCGCAACTCCCCCAACGCGGACGCCGAGATCCTTGCTGCGGCGACAGAGTTGGCAATTACCTCCGTGCCCAAGTACCTTTAGGAGAATACTCAGGCTGCGCATGGGGCTGCGATCGCGTGTTCAAGAAATGACAAACGTCCTTTATCGCGTTGCTGAGGTAAACCGTCTGCGTTGCGAATATCCTTTCGCCGCCCTTGGCGGAGATCATGAACCGATAGCTGCCCGACCAGCCCCATGCGGACAACATATAGTCCGATTGCGCTACGTTGGTGGTGAGCGTAATGTTCGGGCACTTCTGACCTAGGTGCTTTAGAATCGCGACTTGATCGACGATGGATTGTCGATCCAGCAGCAGCTTCAGTGGCCTTCCCGTGTGCTGCGCAATTGCCACAGGCGCCACGCCTGCGAATAACAGCATGGCGCGCCACACGATAGGCCTCTTCATTGCAGATTTCCTTCGATCCAGGCTCGGACACGGTCTGGACGGGAAAACGGGTGAAACGCATTATTGCCAGAGACCGATGATTTAGGGCCCCTGTCAATCCTTTCAGCACTGGACACCCTCTGGGGGCTGCCGGGCGCTACCATATTTTAGGAGTTCCTGGAACCGGAAGATCGTCGAGACATTTTGGGGTGTCATTGCGGCTCGAGTAAGCAACCAACTAGTTGGTTGACACCTGGTCCGATTTCCTTCCTAATGTCGACAAGGAGGTAAATTCTGTGAGCAAAGAACATTGGCTGCTGGTGGCAGCCGCGGTCCTAAGTTGGTACAACGCGGGGATCATCTGGCTGATCCAGTTCTCCTGCTATCCTCTCTGGCCGTACGTGGGTCGCGGGGAGTTTTTGAATTATCACTACGCGTGGTGGCGAAGCACTTGGGCCGTGGTTTTCGTGCCCAACGCGTTGGCGGTTGCGGGATCGCTCTTGATGTTGCTGGCTCCGGCGGAGGTCCCGCGATGGTCGCTCTGGATGGGGATTAGCGTCCAGGTTGTGGTGCAATTCGTGACCGCGATTTGGCTGTCGCCGCTGGACCGAAGCGTGGTTGCCGCAACAGGTGGACTGAATCTTTCTGCATACCAAGAACTAATGGTCGCGAATTGGCTGCGCATAATCCTCGTCACGGTGTATGCCGTGCTCACCTACTGGATGCTAACTTGCAGTTTATGGACGGGCAACAGCTTCGCCCGTGGTCAGTGGCTGTTGCTCATAACATCGGCTCTCGCGCTCTACGCGGTCGGCAATGTATGGCTTGTGCAGTTGGTGTGCTATCGGTTGTGGGCGCAGGTCGGGCAGCGCGAAGCGTTTAACTATCACATTGCGTGGTGGCACAGCATCTGGGGTGTTCTTTTCGGGCCCTCGGCAATCGTGGTCCTTGGCGCGGTAGCACTGCTGTGGATGCATCCCTCCAATGTGAATGGAAAGCTATCCTGGCTTGGCCTCTCTCTACTAGCGCTCACTTCGGTTGGAACTGCAGCCTGGTGGGCTCCTCTGATGGCACGTCTAGTAGCCCCCGACGGGGGAATGTTGCTCCGTGATTACCATCTGCTTATGAGGACCCACTGGATTCGAGTGGCGCTCATCACCGCTACCGGGATCACATACTGCTACATGCTCATTAAGAGTGCGACAGCGTCACAGTGGGGTACTTCGTGAAGCGGCCGGCGCGAAAAGCAAAGCTTGCGGCGGGGCAACGATGCCAACAGATCGTGTCCATCGCGACGGAGCAAATTGCAAGAAAGGGCTTCGAGGGTCTCCGGTTTCAAGAGGTTGCGAAACAGGCCGGCATCAACAACGCGACGCTCTGTTATCACTTCCCGAGTAAGGAGATGCTAATTCAAGGAGTGGTCGGCCATACGACAGGAGAGTTGAGCAAACGACGGCATCGTCAGAAAGATGTGCCAGCGACCGCTCGCGAAGAACTACGCCTCGAATTCGAGGACATTCGAGAACTCTTACACACGCACCCAAAGCTCTTTATCGTGCTAACCGAACTGTCGCTGCGGGGATTACGCGAACCGGTCATCAACAAAATGGAGAAGAGCCGCGATAGTTTCTGGCGAGATCATCTATCTGGCATCGTCGGGCGCGGAATAGAACAGGGCGTTTTTCGCCAAAATATCAATGTAGAAGCGACTGTCACTGCGCTGATGGCACAAATCAAGGGAATCGGTTACGACGCAACACTGGGCAATCGGAAGCGCGAGGAGGTGGATCGGGCGATCACCGAAATCGAAAGGCAGGTGGAACACTGGCTGGCGCGTGCCAGTGTATGAAGTTAACTGTGGTTTTTCTTCAGGAGAGTGGACTTGACCGCTTGCTCCTTCGATGAGTTTGTTGCGTTCTTCATTCAGCATGAAGTTGCCGCCGAAAGGCGACAGCCGGGTGGCCAAAAAGAGGATCAGTGGTACTGGCATATCGATGACGAATATATCCTTGAGAAATCCTGCGGATATTACATACGACTGTTCCGAAGCCCCGAATTTCTTCTTGAGCGTTACTAAGGATCAATTGGAGGAAGGTTTCTGGGCAATGCAAAGCCCGCTACTCAACTGTGCCTTGCCGAGGCTATTGGGGGGACACCGACCTGCCGTTGGAA
>Ga0306926_10009188_pt1 | contig 10859 bp, 10 predicted proteins | sample flu12Cox44000178_FD_203759 | JGI IMG/M metagenome (GOLD analysis project Ga0306926, IMG submission 203759) | Lab enrichment of tropical soil microbial communities from Luquillo Experimental Forest, Puerto Rico - flux8day.12C.oxic.44.000.178 (v2)... | ecosystem: Environmental > Terrestrial >... | reverse complement strand
ATAGCTCCCGCTTCAACTGAGCTACCAGTTGTTGCGATTTTGGATCGGTATAGATGTTATGCATTTCCTGGGGATCTTTCACCAGGTCGTAGCACTCCCACTGATCTTTTTTCCAGAAATAGATCAACTTGTGTGTTCGGGTGCGCACGCCGTAGTGCGCCCTCGTGTTGTGGTCTCCGGGGTCGTGATAGTAGCGGTAGTACATCGCGGTGCGCCAATCGGCCGGCGTGCGGCCGCGAAGCAGCGGGAGCAGGCTTCGCCCCTGCATCTCCGCGGGCGCCGCCACACCCGCGGCGTCGAGAAACGTCTGTGCGAAGTCCACGTTCAGCGCGAGCGCGTCGCTCCGCGTACCTGGTTTTATCTCCGCGGGCCATCGGACGAGGAACGGCATGCGGATGGACTCTTCGTACATGAATCGCTTGTCGAAGAGCCCATGGTCGCCGAGAAAAAATCCCTGATCGCTCGTGTACACGATGATGGTGTTCCGAGCCAGGCGCGTCTCGTCGAGGAATGCCAGGACGCGCCCCACGCTGTCGTCGACCGATTGCACGGTCGCGAGGTAATCCTGCATGAACCGCTGGTACTTCCAGCGGACCAGCGCCTCACCTGTGAGCGTGACGTTCGCCCCGTCACGGACGACAGTGACCGAATCAGGCTTGGTCAGGAGCCAGTTCGTCAGGTCCTGGCCCGCAAGGCCCGGAGGCGGCGGACGTTTCAAATCCCGATTGTTCAAGTCCGCCGCAATGCGCTGCTGATTCTCGTGCAGCGCATCCGAGCGGGTCGCGTACGAATCCCAGAACGTCGGCGGTTCCGGAATCTGCCGCGAGGCAAACTGTGCGGCATGCGTCTCGTCCGGCTCCCACGAGCGATGGGGAGCCTTGTGATGCATCATCAGGAAGAACGGTCTGTCCGGCGGGCGTGTTCTGACGAAGTCGATGGCCAGATCCGTGATGACGTCGGTGACGTACCGCCCGGTGTACGCTTTATCACCGCTGGCCGTATAGAAGACCGGATCCCGGTAAGCGCCCTGCCCGGGGAGAATTTCCCACCGATCGAAGCCGGCCGGATCGCTGCCAAGGTGCCACTTGCCGATCATTCCGGTGTAGTAGCCGCCCTTCTGCAGCAGCCGGGCGACCGTCATGCGAGAGCTGTCGAACCGGTTGAACATCGTCACGCCATTGAGGTGTGAGTACTGGCCGGTCAGAATCGTGGCGCGGCTCGGCGTGCATATCGAGTTTGTCGCGAAGACGTTCGTGAGCAGCGCGCCCTCGTGGGCCAGCTGATCGATGTGCGGCGTCTCGTTCACGCGCGACCCGTACGCGCCGATGGCGTGCGCAGCGTGGTCGTCGCTCATGATGAAGATGATGTTGGGCCGTGTCTCGCGCGGCTCCTGAACCGCTGCCGTCGTGCCCAGAAGCACCACGGTTGCAAGGACGATAGACAGCGTACGTCGCATCATGGCTGCCTCGCTGGGCCGGTATTCTAGACCCGGCATCCGCGAGCCGCACGCGGATCTGATGGAAGGAATGATCGGGCGCGGCACCCGTCACGTTCGGACGGTGAGCTCGAGGCCGCCCGGGTACGGCATGGTGAGCGTGCGCAAACCGTTCTTCGGGTGGTTCACGAACGCGAAGTAATCATCGTACCCCTGGCGGAATGCCGTGGTGTTGTCGGCGAGGACGATGGCGCCGGCACGCAGCACCGGGCAGACGCGCTCGAGCGCGGGGCGCGCGATCTCGGTCCAGATGTCCATCAGCACGAAGTCGATCGGGCCTTCGACTCCTTTCAGTGTCTCCCGAACATCGCCCTCCCGGAGGTCAATCCATGGGGTGAATCCAGCCTCGGCGAAGTGCGCGCGGGCAGCCCTGGCCTTGCCAGGCTCGTACTCGTTCGCGATCACGACGCCTGCGCCGCCGTCCTCGCGCACGTTGTCGCGCACCGCGGCGGCGAGGTAGAGAGTGGATACGCCGAACGAGGTGCCGATCTCGATGACGCGTTTCGCGCGCAGCGCGCGACACAGCTGGTAGCACAGCTCGGCCTTGTCGCGGTCGAGCGCGACCAGCTTGTCGGACATGAATCGGTGCGCGTCCGCGTCGAGGCCCTTCCAGTCGAGAGTGCCTTCTTCCATCCGTTTCGCAAAGTACTGCTGCAACCCCGCGTCCTGCGCGCTGCTCTGAGCATGCAGCCGGTCCAGAAGCGCCTCGACGCGCGCGTCGTTCAAGAGACCCATGCGAATTCCTCCTCGTTCCCGAAGCCACCGTCGCACGCACGGCTAAAGCCGCGCGCCAGACTCGTTCAACGACCCGCACAGCTAAAGCCGTGCGCGACAATCGTCAGCGGTTCGTTTCGGTCGTCAACGATACTCCTTTGCGGTTCGGTGAATCGTGACCTCCAGCGAGGACGGCTCGAGCGGTAATCCGGCGCTAAACAGCGGCGCGTCACTTGCACCACCCCACGCGGAGGCTCTCGTGCGATTGATGAGATTTGCGTCCCCCTTGCTCTTTGCGTTGGCGCTCGCCGCCGGACCGACGACAGACGCGTCCGCGCAGACGACGGTGACGTCAGTTGATATTCAACGGCTTCAAGACACCATCACTGACGCGTCGCGAGCGATCGCGCAGATGCGATCGGTCGATGCGACGGGAGCGTCGCAGCTGCAGGCCGAGCTCGACGCCGCCGCAGACGAGGCGACCTATCTGAAGGTCAAGATCCAGAAGAACGAGCCGATCGCGCGCAGCGAGTACGCGGACGTGCGCGATCGCACCGAGAACATCCGGAACCGGGCGCGCGGCGACGCGGACGGCCGGACCGTTCCCGCGCCGCCTCCGCCACCGAACGACAGCCGGTTCCCCGGCGAAGGCGCGACGCGATCGCAGAACCCCAACGAGATCGCGGTCGGAACGGAGTTCGATGTCCGCCTGCAGAACGCGCTGAGCTCCAAAACGTCGCAGGTCGAAGATCGGTTCGAGGCCACGACCATGGCGGATCTGCGGGACGCCGACGGACGCGTGATGGTGCCTGCCGGTTCGGTGATGCGGGGGATTGTGAGCTCGGTCAACCGGGCCACGCGAACGGACCGCAAGGGGAGCCTGGCGGTGAGCTTCGATCGCGTCACGATTCACGAACGCTCCTATCCGATTCGCGCCACGGTGTCCCAGGCGCTCGAGAGCGAAGGGATCATGGGCGAAAAGGGAAAGATCGGGATCGGCGCCGGGGCCGGCGCGATTCTCGGCGCGATTCTGGGTGGCGGCAAGGGCGCGCTCGCCGGAATTCTCATCGGCGGCGGCGGCACCATCCTCGCGACCGAAGGCAACGACGTCGAGCTGCCGTCGGGAAGCGTGCTCAGGGTGCGGATGGACGCGCCGCTGGACCTGGAACGCTAAGCCTCAAACACAGAGGACACTAAGGACCCAGCACCTATACAACTTCCCGCATCGCTGCTCGTGACGCGGCGATCGTTTTGTCGATCTCCTTGACGGTGTGTGCCGTCGAAAGGAACCAGGCCTCGAATTGCGACGGTGGGGGATAGACGCCACGCTGGAGCATGCCGCGGAAGAAACGGCCGTACCGCTCGCCGCTGGCGCTGGTCGCGGATTCGAAGTCCCGGACTTGACGATCGGTGAAGAATGGTGTGAGCATCGACCCGACGGCGTTGACCTGCAGCGCGACCCCGGCGTCGCGGGCAGCGCCGGCCAGCCCGACCGCCAGTCGTGCGCCCAGCTTCGTCAGCGACGAGTAGACGTTCGGCGTCAGGTGTTTCAGGCACCAGATTCCTGCCGTCATCGCCAGCGGGTTACCCGACAACGTGCCGGCCTGATAGACGGGGCCGGCGGGCGACACGAGATCCATCAGATCAGCGCGTCCGCCATAGGCGCCAACCGGAAGGCCGCCGCCGATAATCTTGCCGAGGCAGGTCAGGTCGGGGCGCACGCCGGTCGTGGCCTGCGCGCCGCCGCGCGCGGCGCGGAATCCCGAGATCACTTCATCGAAGATCAAAAGCGCTCCCGCGTTAGCGCTGATCTCACGCAGGGCGGCGAGAAACCCGTCGGCCGGCGGGACGACCCCCATGTTCCCCGCGATCGGCTCCACGATCACCGCGGCGATCTGATCGCGGTTGGCGTCGAAGCAGCGGCGGACCGACTCGAGATCGTTGTACGCCCCCACGAGTGTGTCTGCCGACGTGCCGCGCGTCACGCCGGGACTCGTGGGCGTTCCGAGCGTCAGCGCACCGGAGCCCGCCTTGACCAGGAACGAGTCCGCGTGTCCGTGATAGCAGCCTTCGAACTTCAGGATGCGATCGCGTCCGGTGGCCGCGCGTGCGACGCGCACCGCGCTCATTGCCGCTTCGGTGCCCGAGCTCACGAAACGCACCCGTTCGAGCGAAGGCATCAGTGTCCGAACCAACGCGGCGAGCTCGACTTCGAGGGGACTGGGTGCGCCAAAGCTCGTGCCCAGGCGAGCGGCCGCCGTCAGCGATTTCACGAGGCCGCGCGGCGCGTGTCCGTGGATCAGCGGACCCCACGACATCACGTAATCGATGTAACGGTTCCCGTCGATGTCCTCGATGTGCGCGCCTGCCGCTCGATGAATGAAGAGCGGCGATCCGCCGACGCTCTTGAAGGCGCGAACGGGACTATCGACGCCGCCCGGAAGAATCTTCTGGGCGCGCCGGAATAACTGATCAGAGCGCTTCGTGTTCATCGTCAACGGCTGACTGGCTAATTGTGAAGGGCTCAAGGCCAAGGGCTAAGGGCGGATGGTTTCATCGATTATCGCGGATGCTCGCACCATTAACCATTTGTCGATATGCCATTAGCCATCCGCCATCAGCCATTGACAGGTTACCTGACTTTAATAGTGGCGAGATCGCCCAAGGCAGCGCTGAGGAATTTCTGTTCGTCCTTGTCGTGCGTACGCGAGCGTGCGGCGTCGAACGCGCGCGAGGCGCTGTCGAAATCGCGCTCCAGCAGAAAGATTGATGCGATGCCGAGCGACGCACGGTACGACGATGGGTCGCGTTCGATGGCGCGCAGGAACAGGGCTTTCGCGAGCGGCATCTCGCGAGCCAGGATCGCGACGCGCCCGGCGCCAGCGAGATATTCGGCATCGGGGTCCTCAGGGATGTTCTGCAGCGCCGAGCGGATCTCCTCCGCCTTGCCGTCGCGTGCGGCCGCGGCAGCCTGCGTGAGCAGTTCTCCCTTGACGCCTTCAGGTGCGCGCGCCGGTTTCAGGACGAGATCCCAGGTCAGCGCCAGTCCGGATGTCCCCATGCTGACCGTTGTCAGGATCCGGATCGGCAGCGCGACCGCCTCCGGCAGATAGCCTGGCGCGCTGGCGTCGAACACCCAGATGCCGGGTTGCATCGCGCCGATGCTCCATTGACCCTTGCGGTCGCACTCTGCCTCGTACTTTCGTGGTCCGGCGAACGTTCCCGCAGCGTACCCAAAGAACGCTTCGGCCCTCACCACCGCCTTGTCGATCGGCTCTCCGCGTTCGGTGACCACGCGCCCTTTGACGCGAAAGGCTGCGTGCTGCGCGTGGAGGACGAAGGGGGCATCAAGGGCAGGAAAGGCAGGAAGGGCAGGAAGGGCAGGATCGGCAGGAGGGGTTCGAAGGGCCGGCGCGGCGAGCATCGCACACAGAAGCAGCAGCGTCCTTCGCCTCGAGCGGGCCGTGCTAGTTCTTCGGTGATGTGACATGCACTTTGCTCAAGTCGCGAATAGCGGCAGTGATGTACGACTGCTCGGCCTTGTTGCTGGTCAGCGTGCGTGCGGTCGCGAAAGTGCGGCCCGCCAGATCCCAATCCTGCGAGAGCAGAGCCGTCGACGCCATGCCGAGCATCCCGACAAACGACTTGGGATCGCGATCGATGGCCTGGTGAAAGAACGACCGCGCAGTTCCCACGTCGTGCGCGATGAGGCAGATGTGGCCGAGGGCCGACAGGATGTCGGGGTCTCCTTCGATGCCCAGCTCTTTCAGGATCGGCGTGACGCGATCCATTTGCCCGAGGCGCGCCGCGCCCTCGGCGTCCTTGAGTTTGCGTCCCATTTCGCCGCCAGGCAATGGCGTCACGCGCAACATCGGCTGCCATAACGGCATGGTGTCGAGCCCCTGGCCGGCCGGTGTAATCAAGTTGAAGGGAAGAGCAACGACGTGAGGCAGGTAGCCTGACGCAGATGCATCGAAGATCCAGGCGCCAGCGGTGAAGCCGATGATCGACCACTCGCCCTTGGCGTTCGTGGTCGTTGAATACGTGCGTTGTCCGGTGAACTCGGTGCCGCCAAATCCGAACCGCGCTTCGACGCGAACGTCCGCGCCGGACACGGGATCTCCACCTGGCGCGATGACCCGCCCTCTTAGCCGGAGCAGCGGTTCGGCCGAGAGAACCGCGACAGCAAGCAGCGCGCACGCGATGGCCGTCAGTGTTCTTTCTATCCTGCCCATCCCGCCCATCCTGCCTATGGCTATCCTGCCAGCGTCAGTGCGTGAATCCTTTTCCGTGAATCACGATTCCCGGCCGCTCACCCGTATGGCGGCCCTCGTCCAGCACCACGCGGCCGTTGACAATAACCGTGGGGATCCCGACGGGGTACTGGAACGGATCGGTAAAGGTCGCGCGATCCGCGACGGTCGCCGGATCGAAGATCACGAGATCGGCGGCGAGCCCTTCCTTGATCAGTCCGCGATCCGCGATATGGAGCTGCGAGGCGGTCAGGCCGCTCATCTTGTGGACCGCCTGCTCGAGCGTGATCACGTGTTCCTCCCGGACGTACTTGCCCAGCACGCGCGGAAACGTGCCGAAGCTTCTCGGGTGCGGCACGCCACTCCGCAGGGGTCCGCTGATCGCCAGGGCGGAACCGTCGGATCCGACTGAGACCCACGGCTGCTGCATCGCCAGCTTCAGATCGCCCTCATCGATGATGAACCAGACGCAGCCGACGTTGCCGTTGTGTGCGATGAGGATCTCGAACACGAAGTCGTACGGTTCCTTGCCCGCGGCCTTCGCCGCTTCGTCCACGCGCATGCCTTCGTATTTCTTGTAGGCCGGCTGCCGGATCGACGCGAGCTGGACGTTGTGCCACGTGCCGGCGGAGATCAGGCGGTTCTCCCACGTCGGATGCGGATCGTCCATCTCCTTGCGAATCTTCGCGCGGGTCGCCGGGTCCTTGAGTCTCTCTGCGAGCTTCGCACCGCCGCCTTCGTGCGCCCACGGCGGAATCGTCTGCGAGAGTCCCGTGCTGCTGGCGACGTACGGATACTGGTCTGCAGAGAACTCGACGCCCCGCTTCCGCGCGGCGTCGACGAGCGCGATCACTTCCTTCATGCGTCCGAAATTCTTCGCGCCGGTCACCTTCAGGTGAAAGACGTGCACGGGAATGCGCGCGCCTTCGCCGATCGCGATCGCTTCCTCGATCCCTTCACGCAGCTTCTCGCCGTCGTACCGCAGGTGCGACGCGTACAGGCCGCCGGCTGCGCTGGCCGGTCGCGACAGTGCGATGAGCTCGTCAGTTTTGGCATACGCGTTCGGCGAGTAGATGAGGCCCGTCGCCACGCCGTACGCCCCCTGTTTCATCGCATCGCCCACGATGCGCGACATCTGCTCGAGCTCTTCCGTTTTCGGAGCGCGCTCGTCGTTGCCCATGACGAACTCGCGGACCTGGCCGAGGCCGACGTACGACAACAGATTGACAGACGTCTTGCCGCGCTCGATGGCCGAGAAGTAGCCCGTAAAGTCGCTCCAGCCTCGCTCGGCCGTCGGCTTCTGCGGCGCGACTGAACCGCTCTCACCGATGACCTCCGTCGTGACGCCCTGCCGGATTTTGCTCTCGGCATTCCCGTCCGTCAGCAGCGAGAAGTCGGAATGCGAGTGCGGATCGATGAAGCCCGGGGCGACGACGAGACCGTGGGCGTCGATCGTTCGCGCTGCGACGCCGGATACCCTCCCGGTGCCGGCAATGCGCCCGTCGCGCACCGCGACCGAGCCGGTCACCGCGGGGGAGCCGGTGCCGTCGATGATGCGCGCGTTCGTAATGAGAAGATCGAATGGTCGGGCCTGCGGCTGCGCGGCGACGACCGCGGCCAGCGACGCGACCGCCGCTACAACGATATGGATCGGTTTCACGACGCGGGATTATATGCCCGCGAGCAACCGTTCCGGTTGGCGCTCGTCTCCGGTATGATCGGGGCTCCCGTTGGGGTTATCCATGGGCATTCGTCGTCCACCACTGCTGATGTTCGCCGCGCTTCTGGCCGTCTCAGGAGTGGTGTTCGTGCACGCCGACGACCTCGTGCAGTCCCGATTTGCCGAGTATCTCGACGCGCTGCGCGTTCAGGCTGGCATTCCTGGCCTGGCGGCCGCGATTGTCGGTCCGACCGATGTCATCTGGGAGTCGGCGTTCGGCCAGCAGAACATCGAACAGAACATCAAGACGCGGACGGACACGCCGTTTCAACTCGACGGCACAACCCAGACCTTTGTCGCTGCGCTGGCCCTGCGCTGCGCGTCGGATGGATGGTTGTCGCTCGACGACAAGGTGAGCAAGTACGCGCCGACCAGTCCCGACGCCGGCGCAACGATTGGTCAGCTGCTGACGCACACATCGCCAGGTCCCAACGGGCTGACGTTTTCATATCGTCCCGATCGACTCGGCCCGGTCGCCGCCGCCATCGCCGGGTGTACGGACTCATCGTTCCGATGGGGAGTCAGCGCCCTGTTCGATCGGCTCGCGATGGCGAGTTCCGTGCCCGGTGCCGACGTCGTGCGGTTGACGGCGCCGGCCGAGTCGTTCACGGCGTCCGCCCTCCAGCGCTATTCGAGCGTGCTCACTCGGCTGGCGACGCCGTACGCGATTGACGGCCGTGGTCGTGCGACCGCTTCCTCGTATGTTGCCAACACGCTGACCCCTGCATCGGGACTGATCTCCACCATCCAGGACCTGGAACAATTCGACCTGGGTCTGAAATCGGGCTTCGTGCTGCGGCCCGACTGGCGGACATTTGCGTGGACACCGCCCACCGATTCGTCCGGTATGTCCCTGCCGCACGCGTATGGGTGGTTCGTGCAGAACTACAACGGCGGACGGCTCGTGTGGCAGTTCGGCGTCAGCGACAACGCATCGTCGTCGATGATCCTGACGGTTCCGCAGCGAGGGCTCACGTTCATCGTGGCTGCCAACAGCTCGGGGCTCGTGCGGCCGTTCAACCTGGCCGCCGGCGACGTCACCATCTCACCCTTCGCGCAGTTGTTCCTCTCAGTCTTTGTCAGATGAGCTGGGGCCTTGCGAAAAGGATGCTGGTACTCGGCGCCGCTCTTCTGCTACTGTGCGTCCGTACCGAGGCTGCGGATCGGCAGATTCGTCCGTTCGCCGGTGCGACGTTCGGCGGCACGACGCCGTTCGTGGATTTCGAGGACGCAGCCAGCAAGCTGCACCCCGCGATTGGTGTCGATGCGGTATTTCTCGGCGAGATGTTCGGCGTCGACATCGATGTGGCGGACGTACCCGGGTTCATGGAGGCCGACAACCAACTGGTCGTTCACAGCCGCGTCACCACACTGTGCGGTAACGTGGTCATTGCGGCGCCGCGGCGCCTCGCAGAGTATTCGCTGCGGCCTTACGTCGTGGCTGGCGGCGGCCTGATGCGCGCGCGACGGATTACATCGTTCAACGTGTTCGACGTGTCGAGCGTCACTCCCGCGTTTGATGTGGGCGTCGGGGCCGTGGCGTTCGTGACCAACAAGACCGGCGTCGCCTGGGACGTCCGCCGGTTTCAGAGTTTCAGCGACAGCAGCGAGCGGACGGCGGGAGCCGACGATCATCTCTCGTTCTGGCGCGCGACGATGGCTGTAGTGTTCCGGTACTGACATGCGCCTATTGATTCGACAGTCTCTTGTTTCCGTGCTGATGGTGCTCGCCATTGTCGTGGCGGTACGAGCCGAGGAATCGCTCAGGATCACCCCGTTCATCAGCGACAACCACGTGGTCGTGTCCTTCGAGCTCGATGACGCGTACAACGACGCCGTTCGCGAGGCGATCGCAAGCGGCCTGCGGACGACGTTCACGTACGAGCTGGAGCTCAGAACGTTCGCCTGGATCGATCGGACGATTGGCACAACGGTCGTGTCGACGACGGATCGTTACGACAACTTGACGCGGCGGCATACCCTCACGCGGACGGTGGACGGCCGCGTCGACGGAGTCCTCGTCACCGAAGACGACAACGTCGTGCAGACCTGGCTGACGAAGTGGAACCGCGTGCCGGTGGCGGACACCGCGACGCTGGATCCGGCACGCGATTACTACGTGCGGGTGACCACGCGGGCGCGTCCGATGGGGGGATCCCTTCTCGGTCTGACCAAGACGATTACATCACGAGCCCGGTTCACGTTCGTTCCGTGACCGGCGCCTTCGTGGGCTTCACTCGATCGTAAAGCGATAGATCATTCCCAGCTCGTAGTGGCGCCCTTCCTCCTCTGACATTGCGCACAGGAGGAGGTACCTGCCTGGCTTGAGATCGGTCCGAAATGATGATTCGGCGCCGGCCGCGATCGTTTCGATGCCGCCAACTCGTTCACCGGGCTCGGGTCCCTTGCTACCGTGTTCGAACCACGCCTGCTCACCGTACTCGCTGACGCCTTCCGGCAACCTGATGACCAGAGCCTGATGCGGTTCCGAGCCCTGGTTCTTGACGTGCCACAGCAGCCGGCCGGGCTCCACCGGCGCACTGAGCCGGAAATGATGGTCGGTCAGCACGACGGTGATTTCGGGATCTGTCTGTGGTCCTGCAGCGAGGCTCTGTGCGGTCAGGAATACGAGGACCGCGGCCGTGAAAGCGAGGTGTCGCACGGCTACGCGATCGCC
>Ga0306926_10009187_pt1 | contig 10859 bp, 13 predicted proteins | sample flu12Cox44000178_FD_203759 | JGI IMG/M metagenome (GOLD analysis project Ga0306926, IMG submission 203759) | Lab enrichment of tropical soil microbial communities from Luquillo Experimental Forest, Puerto Rico - flux8day.12C.oxic.44.000.178 (v2)... | ecosystem: Environmental > Terrestrial >... | reverse complement strand
TCCCACCATGGCACGGCCCGACCGGGTCGGCACGCGAGAAGGACCGGCCACATGGGGGCCGGTCCTTGACTCGTTCTGTGATTCCTCTGTCTACAGCCTGTTGGCTCCCAGCCTGCGGCGTCGTAGGTGCGGGGGCCGCCTTGTCGGCCGGCCGGCACACGCACCGGCGCGAGCGCGGCCAATTCGTAACGCCGGACTTCACACCAACTGGGCTGCCTGTCGCGTCACCGATCCGACTCGGTGACGCCGACTCAACCCGGCGGACCGGCCTCCTCGACCGAGCCTGTCGATGCCATCGGCAGCTCCTTTCGAATCGGGGCAATCGGCGGGTGCTCCGTTTGCCGCTCGCTTGGACCAGTATCTTCCTCGGCCTCATCTCTGTGAACCCCACGCGAACTGGTCATTCGCGAACGTCCTGGTGGAACCCTCGGCGTCACGAAAACGTCATCTCCGGGCGCGTTCCCAGCGGCCGGGTCACGGTGCGTCGCGACCTCGTCGCCGCCGCGGGCGCGCTGTCTAGTGTCTGCACATGGCACTCCCGACTCCCAAGGACAACTCGACGGCGCTCGTGACCGGGGCATCCTCCGGCATCGGCGCCCAGATCGCCCGCGAGCTGGCGCGTCGAGGGCACGGCCTCACCTTGGTGGCGCGACGCGAAGATCGCCTCAAGTCGCTCGCGGACGAGCTAGCCGAGGCCCATCGAGTCCGCACGGAGGTGATCGCGGCCGATTTGACCGACGCGACATCGAGGGGCGAGCTCCCGGCTCAGGTCGAGCAACGCGGGCTCACCGTCGACGTCCTCGTGAACAACGCAGGGTTCACGACCATGGGGCCGGTGCACAAGGCTGACCGCGCCGCCGAGCTCGCGATGGTGCGCACCGACGTCGAAGCCGTGGTCGATCTCTGCACGCTCTTCGTGGCCGGCATGGTCACCCGCCGGCGTGGCGCCGTCCTCAACACCGCGTCGACGGCGGCGTTCCAACCCCTGCCGGGACAGGCCGGCTACGGCGCCTCGAAGGCCTTCGTGCTGTCGTACGGCCGCGCGCTCGGCACCGAGCTGCGCGGGACCGGCGTCACCGTGACCACCCTGTGCCCGGGCCCGGTCGAGACCGGCTTCGCCGAGGCGGCCGGCATCAGCGACGACGAGGCGGGTGAGTCGCTGCCGAAGTTCATGTGGGTTGCGGCCGAGGACGTCGCGAAGGCCGCCGTCGACGGCCTCGCCGCCGGACGGCCAGTCGTCATCCCCGGCGCCGCCAACCGGGCCGCCGCAGGGCTGGCCTACCTGACGCCGAAGGCACTGATCCTTCCGTTCATCGCCCAGCGACACCCGGCGCTGAGGAAGTAGCCCGGACAAGACCATCGCCATGCCCCAACTCGTGACCGAGCTCGAACTTCCCTTCCTCGACACCGTCGGGATGGAGCGACAGGACGCCATCGACGCCATCGAAGCCGCACGCGCCCGGCACTGGCTGGCCCGCACGGAGGTCGGCTACTCGGTCACGCGCTACGCAGACGTGACCGCCATCCTGCGCGACAAGCGGTTCCACTCCGCGCTCTCGATGCTGCCGCGCATGTCCGGCATCGATGACTCGGGCTACATGGCGCGGCGCCGGCAGTCGATCCTGTCGATGGAAGGCGAGGAGCACGCCCGGCTCCGTCGACTGGTGGCGCCGGCCTTCACGCCGGCCTCGGCCAATCGGCTGCGCGCCACCATGCGGGCCGTCGTCGGCGAACTGGTTGACCGCTTCGCCAACCGGGGCGAGTGCGAGCTCGTCGCCGACGTCTGCGAGCCCTACCCGATTCCCATCATCTGCGAGCTGCTCGGTGCGCCCCCGCAGGACTGGAAGCTGTTCTCGGCGTGGGCGACGGACATCTTCCGGATCTTCAACGCCAATCTGGTGGAGGACCTGCCCCTGATTGAGAAGGCTGCCGGCGAGCTGTCCGCCTATGTCAGCGACATGATCGCCGAGCGCCGCAAGGATCCACGCCAGGACTTGCTCAGTGACCTGATCGCCGTCGAGGAGGCGGGCGACCGCCTCTCGACCGAGGAGATGGCCATGTTGGCCGAGGCGGTGTTGATGGCCGGCACCGACACCACCCGCAACCAGCTGGCGTGCTCGGTCGCCTTGTTCAGCGAGCATCCCGAGCAGTGGGCGATGCTGGCCGAGCAGCCCCAACTGGCGCAGCGGGCGGTCGAGGAGTCGATGCGGTATCTCGGCGCCGTGCGTGGCACGGCGCGCTTCGCCTCGGAGGACATCGTCTACCGTGACGTCCTCTTCCCCGCCGGCACGCTGGTGTCCACGTCGTTGGCCGGAGCCAACCGGGACGGTGAGGTGTTCGAGGACCCCGCCACCTTCGACATCACCCACGAGCGCGACACCGCGCAGATGACCTTCGGCGCGGGGATCCACTTCTGCATGGGTGCCGCGCTGGCTCGGGCCGAATTACAAGAAGCCCTGTCGCTGCTGGCCCGGCGCATGCCGGGCCTCGCCCGCAACGGCCCGATCGAGTGGAAGCCTTCGACGTTCGGTATCTGGGGTCCGGCGAAGCTGCCGCTGCGCTTCGAGACCTCCTGACCCGAAGCGGGTCGTGGCCGCGTCGGCTAGGGCTCCCGACCGAGAAAGGCCGCCAATCGGTCGGCCGGGCTGGCGCCCACCGGCGCCTCGCGCTCAGGGCCGAACGGCGCCTGGCCGTCCGGTCCGCGAAGTGAATCGTTGAGCAGGGACCGCGCGTTGGCCAGAAGCTCCGCCGCCAGCTCCGGGTCGAGGTCGGTCGACTGTCCGGTCGCCTTGGCCAGGTCCCATCCGTGGGTGAAGGTGTCGCCGGCGGCGATGTTGACGAAGACGCTGCCGGGCAACTCCCCGAAGGGCAACTGCATCGTCTTCTCCATGGCGCCCTCCGCCTTGAAGGCCCGGACGGCACGGGCAGCGCCTGCGGCAAACGCCGCGACGAAGTCGCCGGTCGTGAAGTCGGGAGGGTCGCCTTCGCGTGCGAAGGGACCACCGGTTTCGGCCGTGACGGCGAAGAAGGTGGTACCCCCGACGATGTGGTTGATCAGGTCCCGCACCGTCCACGACGCGCACGGCGTCGTGGCGTCGAGCTGCTCGGGCGCCACGCGCGCCAGGACCGACTGCGTCGACGCCAACCCCCGTGCCAGCAACTCCGCGCCCATGCCTTCTCCTTCGGTCCCGGTCCGTTCCCCGAACCCCCGACGGTAGACCAGGTCAGGCGAGCGCCGCCGTGGCCTCCCCCACCACCTTGTCTTCGCCGTCGGCGTTGGACAGCGTCACCGCCAGGTCGACGAGCTTCTTGCCGTCCTCCTCCCGCTTGGCCGTCACGACGACTTTGGAGGAGAGGACCTCGTCGGGCCAGGTCTGCCGTGCGAAACGCACCCGGTAGCGCGTCAGGTTGCCGACGCCCACGTAGTCCGTCAGCGCCGAGCCGAGCAGTCCCATGGAGAACATGCCGTGGCCGAACACGCTCGGCTGACCCGCCGCCTGCGCCGCCACCTCGTCGTGGTGCATCGGGTTGAAGTCCCCCGACGCTCCGGCGTACTTGACCAGGTCCGTGCGTGTCAGGGTGTGCCTGATCACCGGTGCCTCGTCGCCGACCTGCACGTCGTCGAAGGACAGCTTCTTCTCACCCATGTCCGTCTCCCCTTGCTGCGTCGTTCTCGTTCGGGTCGGTCGCGTCCGACGCTACGACCACACGTGCCACCAGTGGTCGAGCGACCAGGTGTTCCATGCGTGCCCGCCCAGGACCACGACCGAGGCCAGGGCCATCATGAAGTTCTGGCCCTGCTCCGCCCAGTCCGAGATCATGAGCACGAAGTACATGAGGTTGAGCAGGAGGCCGGCGACCGCGGCGATCGGAGTCAGCAGGCCGAAGATCAGGCCGAGTCCGATGGCCAGCTCGCCGAACACCACCACGTAGGCCATCGTCTTCGGTCTCGGCGCCACGACCGTGTCGAAGCCCTGCTTGACGAAGGCCCACTGGTGCTTCTCGGCCACCGACTGTCCCCAGGCGATGCCGGCGCCACGCTGGAACCAGGCCGCCTTGTCCTTGTGCCGGAAGCTCTCGAACCACCACAGGCCGAGGCCGATGCGCAAGACCGCCAGCCATTCGGCCGCCGTGAGCCACGTCGTGGTGTTGGTCGCCGGCGTCATGCGTGCCTCGTCGTCATGCGCGGTGGATCAGGTTGAACCGTGTCGTCACGACCGGTTCCCCCGTCTTGTCGTCGCGCCAGTTCGTCTCCTGGACGATGAAGGTCATCGTCCGGCCCTTGGACTCCTTCTGGTAGGCGTCGGTGATGCGTCCCTCGCTCACGAGCACGTCACCCACCTGCACGGGCCGGTGGTAGATGAACTCCTGCTCCCCGTGCAGGATGAGGCCACCCTTCGCCATCAGCGGCCCGATGGCCGCCCCCAGGGGGTTTCTCGTGGGCGCGTCGGCGGGCTGGATCTCGCCGAACCCGCCGGAGAATTCCATGGCGAACGGGAACGTCGGCGGCGCCGGGATGGCGTCGAAGCCGGCCGCGGCCGCGGCCGCGGGGTCGTGATAGATCGGGCTCGTGCTGAGCACGGCATCGGCGAAGTGCTGCACCGGGGCCCGCTCGACGACCACCTTGGCGGTGCCGGTGGGCTGACCGATGATCTTCTTGAGCACGTCCTCCTGCGATGCGGCGTCGTCTGCCACCATCTGCCTCCTGCCCCCTCCCCGTCGTTCCCGGCCACTGGGTATGGCGCGCACCGGACGTCGCCGATGCCGGGCCAAAGGTAGCGGGTCACTCCGGCGGCGCCCAATCCGGCGGGCCCGACGACGGTGCCCGCTGCTGCTCGATACCATCGGCCGCCATGGCCGACCCCGATGCTCGTGCCTGACTTCTTCGAAGTCGTCCACTCCCAGCGGGCCGCCCGGTCGTTCCTCCCCGACGAGGTCGACGACGACACGGTCGGGCGCATCTTGACGGCCGCCACCCACGCGCCCAGCGCCGAGAACAGCCAGCCGTTCGTGTTCATCGTCGTGCGCGACCCCGCGCTGCGCGGCCTCATCGGCGAGATCACCGCCCGCGCCTGGCAGGGCGGGGCCCGCGCGTTCGAGGAGGGGCGCCTGCCCTCGGCGATGCTGCGCGACGTTGACCGTGGCGCGATGGGCGGGGTCGCGGCGGCCCCGGTCCTCGTCGTCGTCTGCGGTGACACCCGGCTCACGGACGCCCGGGCCTTGGGGTCGTCGGTCTTTCCCGCCGTGCAGAACCTGCTCCTCGCCGCCCACGCGCTCGGCCTCGGTTCCACGTTGACCACCCTCCCCATGCTGGCCGGCGGCGGCCTGCCGGAGGCGCTGGGCCTGCCCGCCGAGGTCGTCCCCGTGGCCGTCGTCCCGCTTGGGCATGTGCCCGCCCCCCTCGGGGCGCCCCGGCGCCGGCCCCTGTCGGAAAAGGCGCACCTGGACCGCTACGGGACGCCGTTCGTCACGAACGCGCCCGCCGCGCCGCCGAACCCCTCGACGACAGCGCAATAGCGCCCCAACAGGGCAGGCCGACGGGCCGCGCGTCGACGTCGTCCCACCCGCGGGTCGCCATCGTTGTGGGCCGCCCGTTGTCGTTCCATCGACACACACGACGCGAAGGTTTCGAAGACATTGACCGCACCTCGACGCCATCGCGTGGGACGTCGAAGGTCGGCGTCATCGCGCCGACGGGGGAAGGCGCCCAGCACCGCCTGCCAGCTCACCCGGAACGAGGCGGCACCCGACCGGACCGAGGGCGCAGGGATAGGGTGAGCCGGTGCAAGAGCATCACTACTTCGTCGACATCGACGCCACCGTGGACGAGCTGTGGCAACTGTTCTGGGCCCGCATCCCGCACACGAAGACGGGTGACGTCACGATCGACATCTTGTACCCCGGGAACGAGATCGGCGACGGGCTCATCCGCCACTGCACGTTCCGCGTGCCGCGTTATCTGCTGACCGGGGGCAAGGGCCAGTCGTGGGAATGGCTGACCGAGGTCAAGCCGAAGGAGTCGTGGACGTACACCGCGGTGGGACGCCCTCTGCTGTCCGAGGCGATCGGCCACACCCGGCTCGAGGACCTCGGCGACGGCCGCACCCGCTTGCACTTCTCCGAGTCCTATCGAGCCTTCAACCCGGTGTTGCGCATCCTGCTCGAGAAGCGAGTGCACGCGTTCATCTCGAAGGACAACGACCGTCTCATCGAGCAATCGCTCACCAATGGCGTGAAGCTGCTGCGTGCCGCCAAGGCCAAGGCTGCGGCCAAGGCCGAGGCTGCGACGGCCCCCGCCGAGGCGCCGGCGCCGGTTGACCCCCACTCCGACGCCACCACCCCGCCCGCCTCGTGACCGTCGTCGACCTCTGGGTCAACGCGCTGGCGGGCAGGGCCGCGCAGGCCTTTCTGAGCCAGCGCGGCAACGAGGGCATCCCCGAGCTGCTCGGGGGTGACCTCTCCGCCGCCGCCACGCTGAACCAGCTCCTCGAGACGATGGATGCGTGCGCGGTCGACGTGGGCGTTATCGCCGCCGGGCTCTCGTCGGAGGAGACGGAGCCCCTCCTCGATCAGATCGGCGCCCATCGTCACCGTCTCCGCGTCGCGCTGACGGTCGATCGGCCCGATCGCCCCGTCGCGCAGTGCGCGCGGCTGCGGGCGCTGGCCGCGCACCCCGCCGTGGCCCTCGTACGCGTCACCCCGCTGGTGCACCAATTCCCCCTCAACGACAAGCTCTACTACCCGGTCTACGCCACCTGCGCCGAGCTGGACGTCCCGGTGTCGATCAACGTCGGCGTGCCGGGGCCCCGGGTCCGCTCCGCCTGCCAGCATCCCCAGCTCCTCGAGGACGTCCTCATCGACTTCCGGGGGCTGACGGTGATCGGTGCCCACATGGGACACCCCTACGAGGCACTGCTCATGCAGTACATGCTGAAGTGGCCGGACCTGTACCTCTCGAACTCGGCCTATTCGGCCAAGTACATGGACCCTGCGCTGGTCGACTTCATGAACTCCCGTCGTGGCATCGGCCGCGTCCTCTTCGCCTCCGACCACCCCTTCCTACCCATGCACAAGGCGGTGGCCGCCGCCCGGGACCTGCCGCTCGGCAAGGAGGCGGCCGGAGCCTTCCTCGGGGGGACCGCGGCGCGTCTCTTGAAGCTGAGCTGACATGGTGGAGCTCGGGCCCATCGGCGTGTGGTGGAGCGGGTCGTGGCATCCCGCGGACCAACCCGACGTCGACGGGGCGGCCGAGCTCGAGGCGCTCGGCTACAGCACCTTGTGGTCCTCGGGCGGCTTCGAGGCGGGACTTCCGGCGCGGTTCGGCCGATTCCTCGACTCGACGCAGCACGTCGCGGTGGCAACCGGGATCGTGAGTGTCTGGGTCACACCGCCCGAGTCGATCGCCGCCGCCGCGGCCGAGCTCGAGGCGCGGTTTCCGGACCGATTCCTGCTCGGGCTCGGCGCCAGCCACTCGGTGATCGTGGCCGACTACGCCAGGCCGTATTCCAAGGTGGTCGCGTACCTCAATGCGCTCGACGCCCTCGACACCCCGGTCGCGCCCGAGCGCCGTGTTCTCGCCGCACTCGGGCCTCGCATGCTCTCGCTCGCGGCCGAACGCGCCGCGGGTGCGCACCCGTACTTCGTGCCCGTCGAGCACACCGCGAAGGCGCGCGAGATCCTCGGTCCCGGGCCGCTGCTGGCACCCGAGGTGGCCGTCGTCGTCGAGCCCGATGCCAAGCGGGCCCGGGCGCTGGCGCGTACCTACGCCAGCATCTACCTGCCCTTGCCGAACTACGCCGACAACCTGCGTCGGCTGGGCTACGACGACGGCGACATCGAGCACGGCGGCAGCGACCGCCTGATCGACGCCGTCATCCCGTGGGGCGACGCGGACACGGTGGCCGCCCGCATCCGCGAGCACCACGACGCGGGGGCCGACCACGTCTGCATCCAGGTGGTCGCCGAGGGCCTCGACCTTCCGCTGGCCGGCTACGGCGAGCTGGCTGCGGCGCTGTTCGCGGCCTGAGGCATCACGACGCCGCCAGCTCGGCGGCGAGGGCGCGAAAGGCGCGACCGCGGTGCGACACCGCGTCCTTCTCCATCGCCGTCATCTCCGCGAAGGTGCGTCCGTCACCACCCTCGGCGGCGGACGGGACGAAGACGGGGTCGTACCCGAAGCCGCCGGTCCCGCGCGGGACGGCCGCGATGCACCCTTCGACCGTGCCCTCCGCACAGACCTCCCGGCCGTCGGGGAACACGGCGAGTGCCACCGTCTTGAACCGTGCTCCGCGCGTGCTGCCATCGCCGGACCGGAGGGCGAGCTCGCGCAGCAGCTTCTCGACGTTGTCGGCGTACGTGGCACCCTCCCCGGCGTAGCGTGCGCTGTAGACCCCGGGGTCGCCGCCGAGCGCGTCGACCTCGAGCCCGGTGTCGTCGGCCACCGCCGCCACGCCGGTCGCCGCGACCAGTGCCTGCGCCTTCAAGCGGGCGTTGCCGGCGAGCGTGTCGGCGTCCTCGACCACGTCGGGCACGTCGGTGGGGCGTGGCACGAGCTCCACCGCCAGCGCCTGCCCGAGGACGGCGACGATCTCTCTCACCTTGTCCGGGTTGGCCGAGGCCAGGACGAGACGGAGCGGCGGCGTCCCGCTCACCGCGCCGGCAGCGGCTCGGCCAGAACGGCGGCTTGGAGGGCGGTCAAGTCCTTGATGCCCGCTTCGGCCAGGCCGAGCAGGCTGTCGAGCTCACCCCGGCTGAAGGCCATGCCCTCGGCGGTCCCTTGGACCTCGACGAACCGGCCCGCGCCCGTCATGACCACGTTCATGTCGACCTCCGCCCGCGAGTCCTCGACGTAGGGAAGGTCGAGCATGGGGACGCCGTCGATGATCCCCACGGACACCGCGGCCACCGAGTCGGTGAGGGGGTGCGTGCCGATCGTCCCCCCCTGCACGAGGCGCGTGCAGGCGTCGTGCAGCGCCACGTAGGCGCCGCAGATGGATGCCGTCCTGGTGCCGCCGTCCGCCTGGAGGGCGTCGCAGTCGACCGTGATCTGCACCTCGCCCAGCGTCACCAGGTCACACACGGCGCGCAACGAGCGCGCGATCAGCCGTTGGATCTCCTGCGTGCGACCCGACTGCTTGCCCTTGGCCGCCTCGCGTGAGGCGCGCTCGGGGGTCGACCCCGGCAGCATCGAGTATTCCGCGGTGACCCAGCCGCGGCCGGTGCCGCGCATCCAGGGTGGGACCCGCTCCTCCACGGAGGCCGTGCACAACACCCTGGTCTGCCCGAAGGTGACGAGCACGGAGCCCGGCGCCATGACGGTGAAGTCGCGTTCGAAGTGGACCGGGCGCAACTGGTCCAGGGCACGGCCGTCGGCCCGGGCCGTGCGGGGGTCCGCGTCGTTCGTCTCAGCTCGTGCCACGTGTTCCTCCGCGTTCGGCGATCGAGATGTCGACGGCCACCGTAGGCGACCGTCGCGACCGCCCGCGCGGCAGGCGCAGAGGGGCGGGACCGGCGTCAGTTGCCGTGGGCCGAGGCCGCCGGGTAGGAGTGCGGCGAGACCTCGAGCGCCGCCGCCACGTCCCGATAGGTCTTCACCTCGATCACGTTGCCGCTGGGGTCGGCGACCTTGCCCTTTGTCTGCTCGGTCGGGAGCCCCGCGTCGTCGGTGGTCACCGGGACGAGCCACTCGACGCCGGTTGCGTCCAGCCGCGCCACCACCGCGTCGAACTCGTCGCGTCCGAGCGTCACCCCGAAGTGCCGCGTCCCACCGGCGGGCGACGCCTCATCAGCCTCGTTCGGGCGCTCGTGCAGCGTCACCTGCATGCCGAAGAACCACACGTCGGCGAACTCGTCCTTCGCCCGCGCCGCCTGACAGCCCAGCGCCCGGACGTAGAAGGACACTGCGTCGTCCAGGTCGTGCACCGGGATGGAGAGATGCAGGATCGGCTGCACGCGGCCAGACTAGGACCCCGCTCCGGCGGCTCCCACCGACGCGAGGACGCACTTCGCCATGGCGAGCGGATCGCTCGCGCCGGCGGCAGCGGCCGCGCGGCATGCGGAGAGCGGCACCCCGAGTGCCGGCGGAGAGGCCGGTCCACCCGGGGGGATGTGCCAGACCCACGCGCCGTCGACGAAGGCCGGGAGCGAACCGAGCACGGCGGTGAAGAAGCCCGACGCATAGGTCGGATCGCGGCCCACCCCGGTGACCACCACCTGGTCCACGTGCCAGGTGCGGATGCCGTAGAGAACGGCCGTGACCTCGTCCGGCGTCGCCTGCGGCTCGAGGGAGCCGGGCACGCTCAAACTCGCCAGGATGTGGCGAGCCGAGCCCGGCGCCCCGCGCGCCACGGGACCGCCGTCCTTGTTCGGCGTCTTGAGCGCGGCGCCGGCCAGGCGGAACTGCAGGTCGTCGACCGCTTGCCAGAGCATGGGTTGGGCGGTGCCCGACACCGGGAACGGCGTCGTGAGAAGGACGGTGCCAGCCGGCAACTTCGGCGCATCGCGCACCATGTAGGGCGGGATGGCCACGCGCACGACGCGCATCGGCACGTCGAACGTGGCGAAGACGGGCACCAGCACCAGCACGCCGGCGACCACGGTCGCCGCGATCGTGAGGGGGCGGAGGTTCCGGCCGAGCCACGACGCCGGGCTGGGGTCGCGTCCTGCGAGCGCGTCGAGCCCGACGGCCACCAACGCGCCCACGAAGAAGGCGAGGAACGGCGCGAACTCGCCGGGGAGGATCTCCTTGAGGAGTGGGGCCGCCGAGAGCTCCCTCCACGGGAGCCACACGTGCGTCAGGCCGGACGGTCCGTTCTTGAGTCGCTGACCGAGGGCGAGCACGAAGGTGACTGCCGACATGA
>Ga0306926_10009185_pt1 | contig 10861 bp, 7 predicted proteins | sample flu12Cox44000178_FD_203759 | JGI IMG/M metagenome (GOLD analysis project Ga0306926, IMG submission 203759) | Lab enrichment of tropical soil microbial communities from Luquillo Experimental Forest, Puerto Rico - flux8day.12C.oxic.44.000.178 (v2)... | ecosystem: Environmental > Terrestrial > Soil... | reverse complement strand
GCGATCAGCCGCAGCGAGGTGGTCTTGCCGCAGCCGGATGGTCCCAAGAGTGAGAGGAACTCGCCTTTGTACACCTTGAGGGTGACGGCGTTGACCGCGGTCAGCGGTCCGAAGCGTTTGGTCACCGCACGAAGCTCTACATCGAACGGCTGGTCGCTGGACAGGACGGTCACGGCCGACCCCACCCCCCACCAAGAGGTATTAGGGCACCATAGGGCAAAAGCCGCCTCCGGTCCACACCTCGGCGGGTAGCAGCTTCAGTGGCATATAACGCTGCATGCGGCCGTCAGCCTCGCCGCCCGAGGCGCCTCGCGCGTGCTGGCATCGGGGACCCCGGTGTAAATCTCCCCCTCGTGACCGCGATCACCGCACGCTTCTGGTCGCACCCGTTCAGCAGTCAGGCGCAGAGTACGTCTGCGCCGGCGATGCTGCTGATCCTTCTGCCGGCCGCGCTGCTGGTCGCCGTCGCGGCAGTGATAGCGAGGTTCGCCGGGTCCTCGGGAGAGGAGCGGCTGCAACTGAAGTGGTTCGCCGCGGCTGCCCTGCTCGTGGTCGCCACGTTCATCGTGTCGGTCGTGAGCTATTCGGCAGCCGTGAACGTCCTCCAGAACCTGGCGTTCTTGTGCCTGTGGACCGCCATCGCCGTCGCGGTCCTGAAGTACCGGCTGTATGACATCGACCGGATCATCAGCCGCACGCTGGCGTATGCGATCGTGACCGGCCTGCTGGTGGGCGTGTACGCGGGCCTGGTCCTGCTGGCGACGCATGTGCTGTCGTTTTCCTCCCCGGTGGCGGTGGCCGCCTCGACGCTCGCGGCGGCGGCCCTGTTCAGCCCGCTGCGGCGGCGGGTTCAGCGGATGGTGGACCGCAGGTTTAACCGGGCCCGCTACGACGCCGACCAGACCGTGACCGCGTTTGCCGCCCGCCTCAAAGACGCCGTGGACCTGGACGCGGTCCGCGACGACCTGGCCGGGGTCGTCCGCCAGGCCCTGGAGCCCGCCCACGTGTCGGTGTGGATCAGCCAGCGCGACTAAGGCTGGGCCGGGCATCAGCCCCGCCACCGCCCCACCGTTGTCCCGTGCGTAAGGTCCTGCCATGGGCCCGGACATGGCCGGTCAGGTTTCTGCCTCGAGCTCCAGCCGGATCCGCCGAGCCTCGACGCGGGCCCTGCTCATCTGCCGCTCGGCCCGGACCAGCCTGCGCTGCGCACGGCTTAGGGCACGAACCTGCGACACGACGCCGGAGTTCTTCGCGGTCCCGGTCAGGTACGGATGAGATAGCCGTGCCTGGTGGCCGTCACGCCTGCTCGGCGCGAAGGCGCTCGGCCATGCTCGACATCACTTGCAGCGCGAACATCGGCGTCTCGTGGACGAGGAACAGGAACATCCTCCGGTCGATCACCGCCAGCCTGGTGTCGGTCACCGCGATGACCGTCGCGCTTCGCGGGGAGGAGTCGACGACTGCCATCTCACCGAACGTCTCGTCGGGGCCGAGCCTGCGAGCTTCGCCGTTGGGCAGCCGTACCTCCACCTCTCCCTCCACGATGCCGAACATCTCCGTGCCGCTGGAGCCCTCCTCGAAGATCAGCGTTCCGGCCGGCACCTCCTGGATGGTCTTGGCGTTCAGGAACAGGCCCGGAAGCTTCATCGCCAATACCTCCGTTGCGCCCCCCGTCTGACCGGCCCAGGCTAGCTCATCGGATGCCGCGCGGGCTGACGCAGACGTGCCAGGTCAGCCTTACTCGAGCCGGGCTGAGACGATTTCATCCGCGTTCATCATGCTTTCTGGGTTGCCTGTGACGGCGGCGAGGAACAGCTCTCGGTCGAGAATCCTGGTCTCCAGCCGGCTGATCGCGGTCACCGTGGCAGTCCTCGGTATCCGTCGCAGCAACGCGATTTCCCCGAACGAGTCACCCGTCCCCAGCTGGGCCGTCTGCCGGCCGTTCTTGGAGATGCGGACTTGGCCCTCGGCGATCACGTAGAAGCGTTCTCCGGGCTCTCCTTGCCGGATAACGACGTCCCCCGGCTCATAGGCAGCCGACTGCAGTTCGCTGGCCAGGCGCTCGGTTATCGCATAGGGCAGCGGGCTGAAGAACGGCACGTTGCGCAGCAGCGCGAAGCCGGGACCGGGGACCGAGATCTTGCTGTCGATCGCCGCCAGGCTGGGCAGGAACGTGGCGGCGGTCACGACGAGCAGCGTGCCGGTGGCTATGAGCGTGCTGCGGGCTCCCCACGCGTGGATGAGCAGCGGTGCGACAGCCGAGCCCAGCCCCATGGACAGCAACAGGATTGCCCTTCGAACGCCCAGCGCGCGCCCCATCGACGGCGTTGGGATCACCTGCTGCAGCGCGCTGTAGACGCCCACGTCGTCGAACACGTTGGCGACCCCAATGGCCCCGAACATCAGGTAGGGCCAGTACGGCGCGTGGGCCAGCGCGAGCAGGATCATCGGCACCCCCCAGCCCGCGACCCCGGCAGCGAAGCAGCGCGCCACCCTCCTGCCGCGGACGAGCATGACCGCAAGCGGGCCGGCCAGCACGCCCCCCAGGCCGAGTACCGCGGTGAGCCAGCCGACGCCGGCCGAGCCCAGGGCGAACAGGTTCAGCGCGATGACCACCACCAGCACGTTGAGGACCCCGCGGGCGAACGTCTGGGCAGCGGCAGGGACCACCAGCGGGAGTGCGCCCCGCCGCCAGACCCCGGCCTTGAAACCCTCGGCCATGTCGTGCTTGAGCTGGTTCAGTGGCCCGGCCGCCCGCACCACCAGCTCCGCGGCGACCGGCCGGACCCCTGCGAGCAGCCCGGCCCCGAGCGCGACCAGCGCGCAGGCGGCAAGCATCGCGTCCTGCGGCGTGCCGATGGCAAGCAGGCCAGCCGCGATGGCAGGCCCGCCGAACATCGCCGCCGACTGCATCACGCTGGCGGCGGTGTTCGCGCTCGTCAGCTCGTCGGGAGTGCGGGCCAGCCAGGGCAGCAGCGCGGCCTGTACCTGACGGAAGACGCTGGCGAGCCCACCCTCCAGGGCGACGAGCACGACGACGAGAACGGCCTGGCCGCCACCGGCCATCGCGGCAACGGCCGCGGCGAGCAGCAGCGCCCGCGGCACGACGGTGGCGAGCAGCAGCCGCTCCCGCCGCACCCGGTCAGACCAGCTGGTAACCAGCGGCACGAGAAATGCGCCGGGCAGCGCCTTGGCCAGCCCGAGCAGGCCGACAAGCCCGGCCCCGCCCGCGTGGTACGCGTAGACCGACGCGGCCGTGAACGCCGCCAGGTCGCCGGCGTAGGAGACACCCCAGGCCACCAGCAGGAGGCGGATCGGCCTGTTGTGGGCTAGCCAGAGGTAATGCCGCACCGCTCCCCCTTGCGCTCGGGCGCCCACGGGTCCAGCCTGATTTGCGGCGGCAAGCCTGGCAAGTGGTGCTTCCATGCGACGTGCCGAAGGCGCGCGCCCGGCAGGCCGTTGACCGTCAGCGTGGCAGGCTGGACGGAGGTGCCGGCCGCGCGCTGGTCCCCACCGTGGCCAGGCCGGCGTCCGCGCCCTTCTGCGGGCACGGGAAAGGTGAATGAAGCAGGGTCCTGGATTGGCCCAATCTAGGCACTCGGGGCCCCCAGTCTAGGTACCACGGCCGTCCAATCTAGGTAGCTGCGCCCGGTTCACCGCGCCTACCAGCGAGAACTTGCCGGCGTCCGTTGACGCTGGGGTTATTTCCATGCCACCATCAGCGGACGGGGCGATATGGGCGGAATGCCCGAGGTTGCGGGTTACAGTCTTTGTAGGACGTTGACATCCAGTTCTTTGGGGGGCTGCGGTACCGATGAAATTTCCGAGCGCACGCGTGGCGGCTGGGCGCAGCTCGCGCAGTGGCCGTCTGACAGGGACCGCCGCCCGCTGGGCCGGGGCGGGGGTTGCGCTTTCGGTGGCGGCGCTGCTGTGGGCGCCGGCCGCGCTGGCCGATAACTCCTCGAATCGCTGGACCGCCTCGCTGACGCCGACATCCATTACGGAGGGTACGCAGGGGTCTTTCGCCGTGACCGTGTCCGACGCCACGGTCAGCACGGCGAATGTCACCCGGGTGAACGTGACGATACCTTCCGGGTTCACGGCGCCGACGCTGGGCGCGGTAACCCAGCCCGCGGGAGCGGGATTCGCCGCGACCCTGTCGGGGAACACGGTTGCGCTGACCACGACCGGAGCGGGGCTCGCGCCCGGGCAGTCGGTAAGCGTAGCGATCACGGCGACGGCTCCGCAGACGCCGGGCACCTACACCTGGGGTACCGGGGTGCAGCACACCGCCGGCTTCGCCCTGCTCGGGCCCGCCCCAACGGTGACCGTGAACCCGCCGCCACCCGCGTCGATAGCCATCGTCGGGCAGCCGACCAACACGCAGGTGAACACGGCCATGAACCCGGCCGTCGTGGTTGACCTCTATGACAGCAGCGGCAACATCGACACCGCGTACAACGGCCCGGTCGAGCTGACCTACGCGGAGAGCCCCGCCGGAGCCCCGCTGCCAGCGAACAACGTCGTCAACGCGTCCGCGGGCGTGGCGACATTCTCCGCCCTGAAGTTCAGCGCCGAGGGCTACCCATACGAGTTGCAGGCCGACGTTCCCGGTAATCCCCCCGCCCCGGTTAGCGCACCATCGCAAGCGTTCGCCATCGCCACTGAGGTGAACGTCACTACGTGCCAGCCAAAACTGACCTGCCAGAGCGGGACGGTCACCGACCAAGGCACGTCGGCCTCGGTGTCCGCCGCCGCCGGTCAGGGCACCACTGACATCCTCGCCCTGACCGCCGGCGGCTTCGGGCCGCTGTCGTGCACGACCATCGGCGGCACCATCACCGTCACGCTCGCCAACCGGGCGAAGACGATCGCGATGACCCTGGCGAAGGCCCAGGTCCAGCAGGCCATCAGCGAAGGCGCTTCGAAATTCAACATCTGCTGGGGCCAGCCGACCCCATTCACCGTCCTGGCCGGAACGCAACTCGTCCAGGCCAATGGTGAGTTCGAGGGGCTTCTGCCGGACTGCACGACCGGTGGCCCGTCGCCGTGCGTGTCGTCCCGGCACAAGAACAACGCGGGCGACGAGGTCGTCACCATAACCGCTCCGGCGGGGGATCCGCGCATCTCGTGGTGAACGGCACGGTGGGCGTGGCCGCCACCCCCAGCGTGCCGAACAGCGCCGCGCGCGCGTCGAGGACCTCGGTGTCGGCTGGCTGGCCCGTGTGGCCAGCCAGCCAGATCAGCGCGTCGAGGGTGATGGCCTTCTCGTAGCGAAGGGAGCGCGCGGCATCGAGGCTTGCCGTGAACGCCTCCTTGGCCTCCTCGGTTCGCCCCCGCTGCGCCAGCGCGTACCCGCGAATCCGGTGCAGCACGGCGCTGGCCGCTCCCGAGGGGTCCGGTGCCGCGCGGGCCATGATCTCGGCAACCAGGGTGAGCGCCTCGTCCGCGTGCCCGTTCATCACCATGGACTCCGCGATCCAGGTACTGCACAAGAACGCCTGGCCCTGCTCACCGCCCTCGACGAAGCTGGCGCGGGCCGCCTCCAGGTACGCGCGCGCCTCGGCATGGCGCCCGGTGCGCGCCGCCAGCCTGCCGAGCAGGCCGGTCGCGAACGCCGTCTCACCTTTGGCGCCCGACGCGCGGAACACCCGCTGGGCTGGCGTGAGCACGTCTTCCGCTTCACGATAGCGGCCCTGGTCGGACAGGACTTCGCCGATGTTGCTGGCGGCGATCGCGGCGTTCCAGTCGTCTCCGGCGCGCAGCCACGCCTCCCTGGCCCGGCCGTAGAACTCGAGCGCGTCGTCCCAGCGGCTCTCGAAATAGGCCCGGACGCCCAGCTGGTTGAGCACCTTTCCCTGCCGGTCCAGGTCGTTCAGCTCCTGCCAGATCGCCAGCGACCGCTCGGCCAAGGGCTCGCCGTTGAAGTTCCCCAGCGCTACGTCCGCGGCGTCCAGCAACTCGAACACGCCGGCCAGCACCTCCCGGGCCCCGGCCCGCTCCGCCGCGATCTTGGCCATCTGGCCTACACTCATCGCGGCGGCGAAGTCTCCCTGCATGTAGCGGACGATCGCGGTTCGCAAGATGAGCCGCGCATCCTCGGTGCGCGCATCGGGGTCGGCCAGCCCGTGCAAGGCGCGGCGGCCGTGAGTGATCCAGCGCAGGGCCTGCGGGAACCCGCTGGTCCGTTCGGCGATGTGCGCGGCCTTGAGGCTCAGCCGGCCCTGCGCGACGGGGTCGCCGCTGGTGAGCTTCCGCGCCTCGGCGAAGTGGTGGCCGGCCGCGGCGAACTCGCCGAGCCGGTACTGGAGATCGCCTACCGCCTCCTCCAGCCGGGCCGTCTCTTCGGGGCTGGCGCCGAGCTTCCTTTTGGCCGACTCGAGCGCCCTGGTCAGGAACTCGGCCGCCTCGGCGTTCGCGTAGACGGCGATGGCACGCTCGCCGGCGATCCTGGAGTAGTGGCAGGCCGCCTCGTACCGCCGGGCGTGGAAGAAGTGCATCGACAGCAGCGCCAGTTCCTCCCGGGTCGCGGGGGCGGCGACCTGGCCCTCCAGCGTGTCGCCGAGCCGCCCGTGCAGGTTGCGGCGCCGCTGGTAGGACAGTCGCTCGTAGGCGACGTCACGGAACAGGGCGTGCCGGAACCGGAACCCGCCCTGGGGGGTGGCCCCGACAAAGGCCTGCAGTCGGTCCCACTGCTGCTGGGTGACGGATCGTTCCATCGCGCCGGCGAGCAGGCCAGCGTCGATGCTCATCCCAGCGACGGCGGCACAGCCGAGCAATGCCCGGTCGGCCGGCCCGAGCCGGTCGATCTGCGCGCCGATGACCTCCTCGACCGAGTCGGGCAGCGCCGTCTCGTCGCTGCCCTCGCCGACCGTCGTGAGCAGTTCGCGCAGGAACAACGGGTTGCCCGCGGCGCGCTGGACGAGCGCCGCCAGAAGGTGCGGCGACAACGGCGAATCGTCGGTCTCGCGCACGAGGAGGTGATGGGCCGCCGTGGCTGGCAACGGGCCGAGTGCGAGCCGCACCGCGGGTACCTCGTCCGGCGCCCGGACCGGCGACGCCGGCGATGTGGTGAGGACAACCAGCCACGGCTGGTCAGCGACCACCGAGAGCAACCGCGTCAGGACACTGGCCGATGCCTCATCGGCGTAATGCACGTCCTCGACAATCAGCAAGCTTGGTCCCGCCAGCAGCACGCGCAGCAGGTCGACGATCAGCTCTTCTATCCGGTCTCTGCGGAATTCCTCGCCAAGCGCGGCCACCTCCGGGGTCGGCGGCAGCTCGGCGCCGAGGACGCTGGCGAGGAGCGGGAGCCACGGGGCGAGCTGCGGGCCTTTCCGGTGCACGGCGGCTGAGAGCTCGTCGGCCGCGACGGCGGGCGCCGCGTCGTCGGGAACTCCGAGCGCGCCGCGAAGCAGCACGCCGGCGACGGCATACGGCGTTTGGGCAGAGTACTGGTCGCAGGCAACGGACAGCACGCGCTCGGTGCGCGACGTCGCCACGAGCTCGGCGACGAGCCGGGATTTGCCGATGCCGGGTTCCCCCGCGATTTCGACGAACTGGCCCTGCCCCCGGCGCACCGTGCCAAGTGCGCTTTCCAGGGCGGCCATCTCGGCCTCCCTGCCGAACAGGGGAATGTCCGCCGGTGTGGCCTTGCGGGCGAGCCGTCCGGGGCCGACGTCGAAGGCCGCCACGGAGTGCTTTTTGCCCTTGACGTGGAACGGGGGCAGCGGCACCGCGGCGAACGTGCTGACCGCATGATCAAGTATGGCCGGGGTCGCGAGAAACTGCCCGGGCGCGGCGCGGGCCATCAGCCGCGCCGCCAGGTTGACGTGGTCGCCGATGACGGTATAGGTCCGGCGGTAGGGAGGGCCGACGTCACCGGCGAAGACCCGCCCCGCGGTGGCGCCGGCCCGCACCGGAAGCCGTCCCGGTTGGTCGAGAATCGCCCGTACCGTGCGCAGCACGCCCTCCTCGTCGTGACCGCTGCCGCTCGGCGCCCCGCCGATGAGAATGATCTTTCCGCCGTCCGCGGCGATGTCGGTCGCGAGGAACGTCACATCGTGGGCGTGCGCGGCCTCCTGGGCCACGCCGACCACGTGCTGCAGCGCGGCGGCCAGCGCCTGCGGCCCTTCGGTCGCCAGCACCTCGTCGGTGCCGGTGAAGCTGACGAACGCCACCGCGATCCTGCGATGCTCGCCCTCGCTGGTCCCGCGGAGCAGGTGCGCCGCGATCGGCACGGGCAGGCAGCTGGCCAGGTCGAGCTCCGGGCCGGGGCCGGGCCGGCGGTTGGGCTGCATCCCCACCCGAGGGGCGGCGCGGAGCAGCAGCGCCGGTCCCTTGGCCTCGCCGGTCACCCGGGGGCCCACCGCGGACGCCGTGGCCGGGCTGAGCGCCACCTCGCCCGCGGCGGCGGCGGCCTCCATCGCCACGGTGGTGGTCGCCGCCGGGCCCGTGACGACGAGTTCCCGGTGCCTGGTGCCGACCAGGAAGAACGTCGCCGTGCCGGTGTGCAGGCCGATGGACAGCCGGAGCCGGGCCACCCCGGCCGAGGCCCGGACCTCGCCGAACCGGCGGAGGGCTCTGCGCATTTCATAGCTGCCCCGGCACGCCCGTTCCGGGTGGCCGTCGTCCTCGAAGAGCAGCAGCACCGCGTCGCCGCCCCACTTGAGCAGCCTGCCGCCGTAGTCGTAGGCGGCCGTCAGCAGGTCCGTGAAGACGGCGCTGAGGAGGTCGCTCATCTCCTCGGCGCCGACCTTGCCCGCGCGCGCGAGGCGCTCGGTCAGCTTGGTGAAACCGGAGATGTCGACCATGGCCAGTGTTCCGTCCACGGCGCGGTAGGTCTCCTGCGGCGCTTCCTGCATCCAGTCGGCTACCACGCTGGGCACGTATGGCCGCAAGACGTCCCGTTGCCGCGTCGCCCTGTCGTCATCCCAGGGCGGGACCGCAAGACGAGGCAGCGCCGGCAGGGCGGTCATCTAGGCACTCGCGCGTCCGGGGAGGGTCATTCCGGCGCTCGTCCCCGGCGCGGCATGGTCGCGGAATGTGGGCGGTGGCGCGGGCTTGTGCCCGGCAGTACTCGAACGCCCATGGCTGCTCCCCGGCCTTACCAGTAGGCGGCGGACCTATCACCGGCACACCCCGCCACCGGCCCTCAGCAGGACCGTCGCACATCGGCCAGTGACAACACTAGCTAACACATCTGGTCTTCGATTTGGCACGGCGGCGAACCCGGGCAGCCACCCACACCAGCCGCCGGCACGCAACGATGCTTACATAGGCTGAATGGTCAGTCAAGCACGGGACAGAGCCGACCGGGGCCCGGCATAGCAGGTTTGCTGAGGGGTTGAGTCAGCAGATCGGAGGTGCGGAGCGGAATGACTTGCCGCCTCCGCGCGCTGTGCGTCGATGCGCACGACCCGCTCCGCCTCGCGCGCTTCTGGACCGGCGTCCTGGGCTGGGAGATGGCCGGCGACCCTCAAGACGCCATTACGCTCCTGCCGAGCGATGACACCGGGTTCCGGATCCGGTTTCTCCCTGCTCAAGAGCGGAAGACCGGCCAGAACCTGATGCACTTGCATCTGACGAGCACCTCCCTCGAAGGCCAGCAGCAGACGGTGACGCGGTCGCTCGGGCTCGGCGCCCGGCACATCGACGTTGGCCAGCGCCCGGAGGAGGGTCATGTTGTGCTCGCAGACCCCGAAGGCAACGAGTTCTGTGTCATCGAGCCGGGCAACAACTTCCTCGCCGACTGCGGGTTCCTCGGGGAGCTGGCGTGCGACGGTTCGCAGGAGGCCGGGTACTTCTGGAGCGCAGCGCTGGGCTGGCCGTTGGTCTGGGATCAGGACCAAGAGACGGCGATTCGCTCGCCGCACGGCGGTCCGAAGATCAGCTGGGGCGGTCCTCCGCTGATGCCGAAGACCGGGAAGAACCGGCTGCATTTCGACCTCGTTCCGCCCGCCGACGGTGATCAGCAAGCGGAGGTCGACCGGCTCATCTCCCTCGGGGCGACGCGCATCGACATCGGGCAGGGCGAGGTCAGCTGGGTGGTCATGGCCGATCCCGATGGCCATGAGTTCTGCGTGCTGGCCCCGCGATAGCACGCGCTGGCCGGTCTGTTACGTAGCTGGCAGCCGACCGACTCGGATGCCTATCCCGCAGCGGAACTCATCAGGCGGCGGCTACGTCAAGCTTCACCGAGGATCCCTCCGGAGGATTGCCGTAATGGGCCCAGATGCGGTTGAGCTCATACTGGTAGTAGAGCGAGTCGAGGTGAATGACAAAGGTAAGGAGCAGGCCGACGATCGGCAGGCAAGTGGGCTCCAGCCCCGCCGCGCGCTGCATCGTCGCGATCCGCTCGCCGGTCCGGTAGATCGAGACGAACGGCGGGACGATGATGATCCACCCGAACAGCACGGCAATCACCGACACCGCAGGGTTCACCTCGATCCGCGAATCCAGGTCCCGGGCTTCGCGGTTCACCTTGTAGTACCAGACGAAGAAGTAGATTCCGAGCGTGATCAGCGGCCATACAAACCACACGAGGAAAATGTTCCTGGTCTTTCCTGCGCGACCTTCCATTTCTGATCCCCATCCTAGGTAATGACCGCGCACACGCAGGCACTGGGTTCTCCTTCGTCGGTTGGTCATGTCCGGTGATGATTCGGCGCTGTTGACGCGCGCTCCAGGGCTATTGGACCGCGGACAGGAGCCAATTCAATCACCCGGCGGGGTGAGAAGACTTGCCGCCAGCCCCCACGAGTCGCAGCTCACAGCTCTGTAGGTCGGACTCAATGGCCTGGGCTCCAATTTGGCGTGCAGCTCACCGCTCGGTACCCCGATCAGGGAACGGCGGCGCCTA
>Ga0306926_10009184_pt1 | contig 10862 bp, 9 predicted proteins | sample flu12Cox44000178_FD_203759 | JGI IMG/M metagenome (GOLD analysis project Ga0306926, IMG submission 203759) | Lab enrichment of tropical soil microbial communities from Luquillo Experimental Forest, Puerto Rico - flux8day.12C.oxic.44.000.178 (v2)... | ecosystem: Environmental > Terrestrial > Soil... | reverse complement strand
ACCGGCATCTCATTCGAGACTTACGGCTCGGAGGCGCAGTTGCTCAAGACCGTGCGTGCGCGCGTGTGGGTTGGGCTGCTTGTCGCTGCTCTGATCGTCGTACCACACATCGCGGGCGACTATTTTCTCGGCGTCGGCGCGCAGGCCTTCATCACCCTGATCGCGGTGTTGGGCTTGCATGTCACGGTCGGCATGGCCGGGCAGATCAACATCGCGCAATCGGCCTTTGTCGGCATCGGCGCGTTCGCCACCGCAAAGCTTGCGACCTATGGCCTGCCGTTCTGGATCGTCGTTCCGCTCGCCGCGCTGATCACGGGACTCGTGGGCGTGGTGTTCGCGCTGCCGGCAGCCCGCCTGAAGGGTTTTTATCTCGCGCTGACGACGCTCGCAGTCCAGGTGCTGTTTCCGATCGTGATCCTCGGGCTGCCGACGGATTGGCTGGGCGGCCTGGTCGGCATGGCGGTCGAACCGCTGACCATCGGGAGCTACGCCATCGCTTCGCCGAGGCAGTTCTACTATTTCACGCTGCTCGTCATGCTGATCATGATCTGCGCGGCGTTCAACCTGCATCGCAGCGATTTCGGCCGCGCCATGAAGGCCGTGCGCGACAATGACGTCGCCGCCGAGGTAATGGGGATCGATGCGCTGCGCATCAAGATCTCCGCTTTCTTTGTCGGCTCGCTGTTCGCCGGCGTCGCCGGTGCTTGCACCGCGTGGTTCCTGCAATTCGTGACGGCGGAGAGTTTTACACTGTTCGCCTCGATCTGGTACCTGGGCATGCTGATTGTAGGCGGCGCGCAGAGCCCGATCGGCGCCATCCTTGGCGTCGCCTTCATCACCCTGCTTCAGGAAGGTCTGCACGAGATCGGCACCGAAATCATGCGCAATTCGCGCGAGGCCGGCGGCACCATCTTCGCGGCCACCAACGTCGCGCTGGGCGCGAGTATCCTGCTGGCGCTGATCTTCGAGCCGCGCGGGCTCGCGCATCGCTGGACTGTGCTGAAGGAGATGATTCAGTTCTGGCCGTTTCCAAACCGGTAAATGTTCGAGACGTAAAAGGGCACAAAGCCCGAGAGGGAAGGAAAACAGGGAGGAAGAGATGAGATTTTCGGTGAAGCATTGTCTGGCTGCAGGCATGGTCGCCGCGGCGACAACCGTTCTGGCACCCTCGGTGAAGGCGGCCGAATATATCATGTCAGCGTCAGCCGACTTCAGCGGACCGTTCGCTGATGTGATGCCGAGCGCGATGTCGGGCATTCAGTCGGTTACCAATTGGTGGAACAAGGACGTCGGGCAAAAGCTCGGCGTCAAGGTCAATATCAAGATCTACGACATGCGCTACGACGCCGCCGTCATCGCGCGGACCTGGCCGAGCATCCTCTCGAGCGACCACCCGATCATGCATTTGGGTTTCGGCTCGCCGGACCTGACCACGCTGATGAAGCGGCTGCCCAACGACAGGGTGCCGATGATCATGGGCACGGCGATGGTGGGCCTGGTCTGGCAGCCGAAGGGCTGGCACTTCTCGATCCGGCCGACCTATAGCCACGAGTTCGCGGCGCTGTTCGCCAAGATGCAGAAGGACAAGGGCGGCAAGCTCAAGATCGGCGCTGTCTCGACCCAGACCGCGGCCGGCTTCGTCGACCAGGTCAAGGGCGTCGAGAAGCTGGCTGCCATGTATCCCGATCAGTTCGAGGTGGTCGACACGCAATGGGTGGCCGCAAGCCCGGTCACCGTGACCAACAACATCCGCGACATGCTCGAGAAGAAGCCCGACGTCATCATGGTTGGAGGCACGACGGCGCAGGTCGTTGCGACCGCCGCTGCGCTCGATGAATTGAAGGTCCGTATCCCGATCGTGTCGTCCTCGCACAATGGTCTGAGCGAAGCCGGCAAGGGCGGCGATCTGTCAAAGCTCGAAGGGTCCTATTCGGCCTTTTCCTTCGCGCCCGACAATCAGAAGGACCTTCCGCTCCGCGACGTTTACGCGGCCAACAAGGAAGGCGACGGCCAGTGGGGCCTGATCGCCGACCAGTCGGCGGCGCAGGCGCTGCTTGCGCTCCGCGTATTGGAGAAGGCGGTCGCAAAGGTCGGTCCCGACAAGGTGACGGGCGAAGCTATGTATGATGCGCTGCTTGGCAACACCTATTCCGAAAAGGATCTCTTGGGCGCGCTGCCGACACTCAAATATGACGACACCGCGCCGTTCCCGGTCGGCGACATCAAGGCCAAGGCGCAGATTGTCAAGGACGGCAAGATCGTGCCGCTCAGCGATGCCTGGATGGATTCGCCAAAGCTGGAAAAATGGTGAGGAGGTCGTTCGGCGCGATGGGTCTGACCCTCACCAATGTCGACGTGATCTATGGCGGCGTAATCCAGGTGCTGCGCAGTGTGAACCTGGAAGTGCCGGACGGACAGGTCGTGGTCTTGCTAGGCTCCAATGGAGCGGGCAAGACCACGACGCTCCGTGCGGTGTCCGGGCTGCTCCGCGCCGATCTTGGCGAGGTGACCGCCGGCGAAATCCGCCTGGACGGAAGCGACATCACCAACGTCGATCCTGTCGATATCTTCAGGCAGGGTATCGTCCAGGTGCTCGAGGGACGCAAAGTGCTCGAGCATCTGACGGTGGAGCAGAACCTGCAGATCGGCGCGCATCTGCGCACGGATCGTCAGGCGGTGCGATCAGATATGGAGCGCGTGTTCGATTATTTTCCGAAGCTGCCCAGCCTGTTGAAGCGCACCGCCGGATATCTCTCCGGCGGGGAAATGCAAATGCTTCTGATCGCGCGCGCCTTGCTGGCCCGGCCAAAGCTTCTGCTGCTCGACGAGCCGTCGATGGGGCTTGCGCCGATGCTGGTGGAGCAGCTGTTCGAGGCGATCGGGCGCATCAGGCGCGAGCAGGGGCTGACAATCCTGCTGGTTGAGCAGAACGCGCGCGCCGCGATCCGCCTGTGCGACTACGGCTATGTCATGGAAGGCGGACGCATCGTGCTGCACGGTACGCGCGAGCAGCTGGAAAACAACCAGGATGTGAAGGAATTTTATCTCGGCCTGTCCCTGGGCGAGGGTCGGCTGAATTTTCGCGACGTCAAACATTATCGCCGCCGCAAACGCTGGCTGGGCTGACCTATGCGTGAGGATCGTTTCGGCGGCGAGCTCGGCGACTGGGCTGGAAAACGCCGGCGTCTTGAAGAGCGCTATGCGATCGAGACCTGGTCCTGCTATGGCACGGCCGATTTCGGCCTGATCGGGTTCGAGCGCCGCGGCGAAATCGGTTACCGTATTCACGGCGATTGCTACGTGCAGATCTGCGACCCGGGCACGGGCCATCCGCTGCCGCCAGGAGAGTCAGGCGAGATCGTGGTCACGACGCTGGCGCGGGGATGGCCGATGATCCGCTTCGGCACCGGCGATGTCTCGGTGGCGCTGGAGCTCTTGGAAGACGGCGGCATCAGCTGGATTGCGCCGTTGCAGGGCAGGGTGGGCGCGGCGGTGAAGGTGCGCGAGATCTTCATCTACCCGGCGCACGCGGAGCGGCTCGTCCGCGAGATCGATGGCATCGCACGCACGGCGTTCACGGTGAGCCGCAACGCGAACCGCGACGAGATCACCGGGCTGGTTGCCCTGGCACCCGGAACGAGTGCTGTTCAAGTCGAGGACAAGCTGCGGCAGGCCTTCTCGTCGATCACTCGCCTCAAGCTCGATCAGATCAAATATGTCGGCGCGGACGAGATCGGCGATAAGCCGATCGTCGATCAGCGGAACTAATAGCTGACGACAGCAGAGGCGCGTAGCGCTTCGATCTCTTCAGAAGAAAATCCCCATGTGCCAAGCGCCTGCGGATCGCTGCGGCTCGCGTCTTGCGGCGGGATCGCGATCGCGGCTGGCGTTTGGCTGAAGCGCGGCGCAGGCGTCGGCTGGGTGATGCCGTCGATCTCCGTAAAGGCATTGCGAGCGAGAGCCTGCGGATGTGTCTCGGCTTCGTCCATCGACAAGACCGGCGCAACGCAGCCATCCGTCGATGCAAACAGCGCGGCCCATTCGTCGCGGGTCTTTTGCGCAAAGACATGTGCGATCTTGTCGCGCCGCTCTGCTTCCATCGTTTCATTGTCATTGGCAAAGGTGGGATCGCCGGCGAGCCCAAGCCGGTCGAGCAGCACCTTGCGAAACGCCGGCTCGATCGCGCCGACGCTCACCAATCCGCCATCGGCGCAGCGATAGACCCGATAGAAATAACGCCCGCCGTCGATGGTGTTGCGGCCAGCCGGGTTCGGCCAGGCGCCCGCCTTGCGCAGCGACTTGATGGTCGCGTAGAGCGCGGCCGAGCCGTCGACGATGCACGCGTCCATCACCTGTCCCCTGCCTGTCTCGCGCGCAGAGATGATGCCGGCCAAGAGGCCAAACGCCATGAACAGCCCGCCGCCGCCCATATCGCCGATCAGCGGCGGAATCCCGGGCACGTGCTCAGGGCTCGGGTTGAACAATCCGAGCGCGCCGGACAGGCCGATGTAGTTGAGATCATGCCCGGCCGTGTGCGCGAGCGGGCCGGTCTGGCCCCAGCCGGTCATGCGCGCGTAGAGCAGCCGCGGATTGGCGGCCAGACATACGTCCGGCCCAAGGGCGAGCTTCTCCATCACGCCGGGCCGGAACGGCTCGATCAGCGCATCGGCATTGCTGATCAAGCGCAGCGCGGCGTCGCGGCCGGCAGCGGCCTTCAGATCAAGGCGAACCGCGCGTCGATTGCGGTTGTAGAAGGCGAACTTCCCGAACTGCTCGAAGCTCAGGCTCTCATGCGGCGCGGGATAGCCGCCCGGCCGGTCGAGCCGGATGATGTCGGCGCCGAGATCGGCGAGCAGCATGGCGCCGAACGGCGCGGGGCCGAGGCCGGCAAATTCGACGATGCGGACTCCCTCAAGCGGACCCATCTGCGTCTACTTCGGCGAGGTCATGATGCGCCGCGCCTGGGTCAGGTGCGGCGCATCGAGCATCACGCCGTCGAGCTGCACCACGCCTTTGTTGGCGCTGAAGGCATCGATGACGCGCTGGGCCCAGGCGCGTTCGGCCTCGGTCGGCGTGAAGGAGCGATTGATGATGTCGACCTGCGCGGGATGGATCGCCGCTTTTGCGGAAAATCCGTCGCGGCGCGCCGCATTGGCTTCCCGGCTCAAACCTTCGCTGTCGCGAAAGTCGGTGTAGACGGCATCGATCGGCGTTACATCAGCGGCGCGGGCCGCGAGCAGGCAGAGGTTGCGCGCCAACGCGAACGGCCCGGTGTAGTGACCATGTTCGTTCCTGTTGGCGGTGGCGCCGATCGCGGCTGACAGATCCTCGCCGCCCCACATCAGGCCCGCAAGGCGCGGATGCGTCCAGGGCTTTGCGCCGAGCGATAGCGTGGAGGCGGCCGTCTCGGTGCATACCACGATGATCTTGGTCATGCCTTTCCGCGATACGGGCTCGAAACGCGCGATCATATCTCCGAGGCGGACCACGTCTTCCGGCCCGATCGATTTCGGCAGCACGACGCCATCGGGCCCGGCGGGGATCACGGCTTCGACGTCGTCCGGGCAGAACGAGGTGTCGAGCGGATTGACGCGGACGTAGCGCTCGGGCGCGCCGTTTTTGCGATTCTTCAGCGACTCGACGATAACGTGCCGCGCCTCCGGCCTCGCGTCGGGATGCACGGCGTCCTCGAGATCGAGGATGATGACGTCAGCGCCGCTCGCCTCCGCTTTGGCGATCATCTTGGCGGAGTTGCCGGGAACGAACAGCAGCGAGCGCATCACGCGGCCTTGCCCGGACGCCGGCGCATCAAGGCGGCACGCTCGCAGGTCGCGACCACCTCGCCGTTCTGGTTGGTCATCTCGTGGTAGAAGTTGACGATGCCCTCGTTCGGGCGTGATTTGCTATTGCGCTTGGAGCGCACGATGGTGCGCACCTTCACCGAGTCGCCCGGGAATAGCGGCTTGGGAAACTTCACGTCGGACATGCCGAGATTGGCGAGCGTCGTATTGAGCGTGGTGTCGTTGACGGTCATGCCGATCAGCAGGCCGAGCGTGAACAGGCTGTTGACCAGCGGTTTGCCCCATTCCGACTTTGCCGCATAGTGCGCGTCGACATGGAGCGGCTGCACGTTCATGGTGAGCAGCGAGAACCAGATGTTATCGGTCTCGGTGATGGTGCGGGACCATTCATGGTTGAACACCATTCCCTCTTCGAACTCCTCGAACCAAAGGCCTGCCATCAGCGCTTCTCCTCGACTTCATCCGGTGTGATTTCAACCAGGATAGCGCCCGCCGGAACGATATCCCCTACGGTGCAGCGGATCTGCTCGATGCGCCCTGGCACCGGTGCTTTCAGTGTGTGAATCAGCTTCATCGCTTCCATCTGCAGCACCGGCGCGCCGCGCTCCACGGCGTCGCCGAGCGCAACATGCAGCTGCGATACGACGCCGTAAAGCGGCGCTTCGATTACATTGCCGGCGCGGTCGAGCTGGCCGTCGGTCCGCGGCATTTCGATGCGCAGCCGGATGGTCGCGTTGATGGACAGTCCTCCGCTCGCGATGCTCACCTTCGCGCGGTCGTGCCGGGCGACAAACGGCGGGCTTGCTGCGTCCGACGCGAGCTTGATCACGTGCCCATGCGCGGAGGGTTCGAACTCGACCGACGTGCCATCCATCTCGACCACGATGCTGTCGCGGCTGACCAGCACCTCAGCGTCGACCTCACCATATTCGTCGGCCGCGCGAAGGGAGGCCTTTGCCGGCCGCACCGCCGAGGTCACTCTCACCGCGCTGCGGCGATCCCATGGGCTGACCCACTGGGTATCGGTCGCCGCCACATCAAGATGCGCCCAGGCGACGCATGCGGCCGCGCGCAGGCGGAGCAATTCTTGCTGATTTGGCCTCCAGCCATCGGGGAAGGCGGTCTCGATGAAACGCGTGGTGACCTTGCCGTCGGCAAAGATCGGATGACTGATCGCGTCGCGCAGGAATGCCTGAATGGTGGGAACGCCGAGCAGGGTCGAGCCAGACAGGCCCGCGGAAAGGCGCGACAGCGCGGAGGCGCGGTCGGTGCCATGTGCGATCATCTTCGCGAGCATCGAGTCATAATAAAGGCTCACCTGCGAGCCGGCCTCGACACCGCTGTCGAAACGGATGCCGCGCGGCACGTCCACCACGTTGAGTTCACCGGTTGCGGGCTGGAACGCGAGGTCGGCGCGCTCGGCGGTGATGCGGGCCTCGATCGCATGCCCGCGGGCGCGGATCTGGTCCTGCTTCAGCGGCAGCGGTTCGCCTGCGGCGGCCAGCAACTGCCACTTGACGAGGTCGATGCCGGTGATGGATTCGGTGACAGGATGCTCGACCTGGAGCCGCGTGTTCATCTCAAGGAAATACGGGTTGTCGCTGTCGCGATCCATGATGAACTCGACCGTGCCGGCGGAATCGTAGCCGATAGCGCGGCCGAGTTTGAGTGCGGCATCGAAGAGCTTGGCACGCACGCTTTCCGGAAGATTGGGCGCCGGCGCCTCTTCGAGCAGCTTCTGATTGTTGCGTTGGACCGAGCAGTCGCGCTCGAACAGATGCACGAGGTTGCCGACGCGGTCGCCAAACAGCTGAACTTCGAGGTGACGCGGGTTGAGGATCAGTTTTTCCAGCAAGACAGAGCCATCGCCGAAAGCGGCCTCCGCTTCGGCCTTGGCCGCGGCTAATTCGGCCTCGAAGTCGGCTGCCTTGTGTACCCGCCGCATGCCGCGGCCGCCGCCGCCCGCTGACGCCTTGATCAGGACCGGAAACCCGATCCCCTTCGCGGCCCTTGCGAGCGTCGCAGGAGACTGGTCGTCGCCGTGATAGCCGGGCACGGTCGGCACGCCGGCGGCATCCGCGATGCGCTTGGATTCGATCTTCGAGCCCATCCGCTCGACTGCGACTGCGGAGGGGCCGACAAAGATCAGGCCCGCGGCATCGCAGGCGCGGGCGAAGGCGGCGTTCTCCGAGAGAAAGCCGTAGCCCGGATGGATGGCGTCGGCGCTGGCCTCTCTTGCGGCGGCGATGATCGCCTTGCCGTCGAGATAGCTCGCGCGGGCAGGTGGCGGGCCGATGCGGATCGCTTCATCGGCGGCCTTCACATGCGGCGCGCTTGCATCCGCATCGGAATAGACCGCGATGGTACGCAAACTCAGCCGCGCACAGCTTCGCATGATGCGCAGCGCAATCTCGCCGCGATTGGCGATCAGGACCGAGCTGATGGGGCGAGAGCTGGTGAGCAAGGCCAAGGTGCACCTACATGCGGTAAACAGGGCGCGTGCCGGTCACCGGCTCCTCCATCGCACCGATGGCGAGACAAAGCCCCAGCACGTCGCGCGTGTCCAAGGGATCGATCAGGCCGTCGTCCCAGATCCGCGCCGTGCAGTAATAGGGGTCGGACTGCTCGTCGAACATTTTTCTGAGCTGCAGCTCGTGCTCAGCAAGTTCGGCTTCGGTCGCGGGATTGCGCGAAATCGAGGAGCGGCGCAAATCCATCAGCACGGAGCTGCCGACATCGGGGCTCATGGTGCCGAGCCGCGCATTCGGCCACATAAACATGAAGCGGGGACGAAAACCTCGGCCGCTCATGCCGTAATTGCCGGCGCCATAGGAGCCGCCGGTGACGACGGTGTAGCGCGGCACGCGCGCATTGGAGACCGCGTAGACCAGCTTTGCGGAGTTTTTCGCAATTCCATTGCGCTCGGCATCCGAGCCTACCATGAAGCCAGTGATATTTTGCAGGAACAGGATCGGCACGTTGCGCTGGTCGCACAGCTCGATGAAATGCGCGCCCTTGAGTGAAGAATCCGAGAACAGCACGCCGTTGTTGGCGAGGATACCGACCGGCAGGCCGCAGATATGCGCGAAGCCGCAGACCAATGTCGCGCCGTACAGCGGCTTGAACTCATGAAATTCGCTGGCATCGACCAGCCGCGCGATGATCTCGCGCTGGTCGAACGGCTGCTTCAAATCGGCGCCGACGATGCCGGGAATATCCCTGGGATCGAACAGCGGCGGTCGGGCAGGACGGATGTCGCCATGCATGGCCTGCACGCGGTTCAGCGCACCGACGATATCCCGTGTTTTTGCGATCGCCTCCATCTCGTCGCGCGCGAAGTGATCCGAGACGCCGGAGACGGTCGAGTGCATTTCAGCGCCGCCCAGCGTGTCGCGATCCACGATCTCGCGAATCGCCGCCTTGACGATCTGCGGTCCGCCCAGGTGAACGCTGCTGTTGCCCGCGGTCATCACGACTTCGTCGGCGAGCGCGGGGATGTAGGCGCCGCCCGCGGTGCATTCGCCGAACACGGTTGCGATCTGCGGGATGCCGGCGGCCGACATCCGGCATTGCCGATAGAACGCGCCGCCAAAATGGTCCTGATCCGGAAACACCTCATCGCCCTGCGAGAGATTGGCGCCGCCGCAATCGACGAGGTAGACCACCGGCAGCTTGTTCTCGAACGCGATGTCCTGGGCGCGAACGTGCTTGCGGATGGTTTCCTTGAAGAACGACCCGCCCTTGGTGGTGGCATCATTGGCGATGATCATGCAGATCACGCCGCGGATGGTCCCGATGCCGGTGACGATGCCGGCGCCGGGGACCGCATTGTTGTAGAGGCCCCAGGCCGCGAGCGGCGACAGCTCGAGGAACGGACTGAAGGGATCGATCAAAAGATCAATCCGCTCGCGCACCGGGATCTTGCCGCGGTCGCGATGGCGCTGGACCATGCGGTCGCCGCCGCCGGCGAGCGACCAGGCCTGCCGCGCATGCAGCGTTTTCAGCAGGCCGTCATAGATCTCGGCATTGGCCTGAAAGGCCTTTGAGTGGGTGTCGATTGCGCTATTAAGCGTCGCCATTCATGTTTCTCTGCTTCGTTCGGTCGGCCGGCGGCGCATCAGAAGCGTGATCGAGCCGGTCTGCACGACCTCATCGCGCTGGTTCAAGACTTCAAATCCGATTTTGAGAACACCGCGCCCGGGCTTGTTGCTCGGTCGCGCCTCGAGCGGCGTGACCTTGGCGGAGATGGTGTCGCCAAGCTTGACGGGGCCGCAGAAATCCCAGGCGATGGCGAGCAGTCCCATCGCCGTGCCGTCGATCCAGTTGAGCTGTGACATCAGTCCGATCGCGGTCGAGAGCACCAGCGGGCCATGGGCCACACGGCCGCCGAACAGTCCTTCCTGCCTGGAATAGTCCTCGTCGACATGCAGCGGATTGTAGTCGCCGACGAGACCGGCAAACAGCGACACGTCGCCTTCGCCGATGGTACGGCCTCGCGTGCGGCGTGTCTTGTTGATTTCGAAATCTTCGAGATAGAGGCCCAAAATGCACATTCCCATGCCGCCGGAGCCGCCGGGACGACCGTCTCCGACCAAGTTACTAACCGGACGGTTAGTAAACCGACTTGTCAGACACCACACTAACGGCTAGCGTCACGCCCGGCAAGATGGACGTTTCCGGGAGGCGAACTTTGTTCCCCACCAAAGAGGATGTGCACGGGATCAAGCGCCAGGAGGTGCTGCGCGAGGCGGCGGCGTCCTTCAATTCCAAGGGCTATCACGGCACCTCGCTGAACGAGATCGCAGCCAGCCTCGGCGTCACCAAGGCTGCCCTCTATCACTACTTTCCGAACAAGAACGCGCTGCTGGCGGCCTGTTTCGAGCACGCGATGGAGGCGGCCTTCGCCAGCCTCGAGCGCGGCCGGCGCGAGGGCCGGAATGGCCGCGAACGGCTGATCCTCACCATCGCCGGCTATGTCGAGCAGCTCATCGACGAGCTCAATTGCTGCGTGGTGCTGATGGAGGAGCAGGCGCTGGAGCCCGAAGATCACGCCAAGCTGGT
>Ga0306926_10009183_pt1 | contig 10862 bp, 14 predicted proteins | sample flu12Cox44000178_FD_203759 | JGI IMG/M metagenome (GOLD analysis project Ga0306926, IMG submission 203759) | Lab enrichment of tropical soil microbial communities from Luquillo Experimental Forest, Puerto Rico - flux8day.12C.oxic.44.000.178 (v2)... | ecosystem: Environmental > Terrestrial >... | reverse complement strand
CGCAAGAAGGCCGAGGAGGTGTTTCCGCGCGCGAAATCCATGCTGCCCAAGGCGATTGCCGCCGGCGTGCGCATCGCGTGCGGGACCGACGCACCCGCGATCCCACACGGGCGGAACGCCGAGGAGCTGTGCGCGTTGGTGGAGCGAGGTATGACACCCATGCAGGCGATCCGTGCGGCGACGGTGACCAGCGCGGAGCTCATCGAAGCCGACCACGAGCTGGGCCGGCTCGCGCCCGGTTATCTCGCCGACGTCATTGCCGTGCCTGGAGATCCCTCGCGCGACATCGCGACCACGCTCGACGTTCGATTCGTCATGAAAGGCGGCCGCATCTACCGGAACTCGTCGGAAAAGGGCATGTGAAGGACGTGGAACTCACTGACAACATCCTGTGGCTGCTCAAGCAGGCTTTTCACTTCTCGCTGACCACCGTTAACGAGGCCATCGGCGGCCATGGCGTGACGACCGCCCAGATTGGTCTGATGCGCCAGCTCGCCAATGAGCCCGGTTTGTCGGGTGCCGAGCTGGCCCGGCGACTGTTGATCAGCCCGCAAGGTGTGCAGCTTGCGCTGGCAGCGCTCGAGCGCCGCGGCCTGGTGGAGCGCAAGCAGGATCCGCAGCATGGACGAATCATGCAGGCCTACCTCACCGACGAGGGACGCGCGGTGACCTCGGCGGTCCTGACCGATGCGCTGGCGGCGCACGAAAGGGTGTTTGGCGTGCTTTCGAGCGATGAGCAGCAGCAGCTTCGGGATCTGCTGGGCCGCGTCGTCGAAAAGGGCACCGGTCATGCGCTTTTCACCGACCGCACCGACTCCTGAGAGGGCCCGCTGAGCCCGCCCAAACCGGGTGTCAGGTCGGATGTGCTCAACTGTCAATACCTGGCGCCCGCCCGTAGCCGTCAGTTGCGAAGGAGAGCGGATGTTCAACCGTATTAGTCACATCGGCGTCGTGGTCAGCGACATGGAGGCGGCGCTCTGCGTCTGGCGCGACAAGCTCGGCTTCAAGCAGTTCTCGGAAGCCCACTTCGACGTCGAGGGCATCCGCAGCATTTTCCTTTCCCTCTCGGGCGAGGCCGGGGAGATGAGCATCGAGCTGATGGAGCCGGTCGACAAGTCGGACATGAACAATCCCGTGGCGCGCCGTCTGGCGACGAAGGGCGAAGGTTTTTATCACCTGGCGGTGGTGAGCGATGACGTCGCCGCCAGCGGCCGCTCGCTCGCCGAGCGATCCCTGCCGATCATCGACCGGCCACCAGTCGCGTCGGCCACCCAGGCTCGCTGGCTGATCCATCCGAAGGCCGCCAATGGAATCATGATCGAGGGCATCGAAGAATGGGCCGGGAGCGGTCGATGAGCACGGGCAGGCTCGATGGCCGAGTGGCGCTGGTAACCGGTGCGGGACAAGGGATCGGCCGCGCCATCGTCCTCAAGTTGATCTCGGAAGGAAGCCGCGTGCTCGCCAACGATCTCGATGCCGCGAGCTTGCAAGGCCTCTCGGCCGACGTCGCCCGACTCGGTGGCGTTTGCGAGACGTTCCCGGGTGACGTGACTGAGAATGACTTCGGCGATCGCGCCGTCGCCGCCTGCCTTGAGCGCTTCGGCGACCTCCACATCCTCATCAACAACGCGGGCTACATCTGGAACTCCCGCATCGCGAACCACACCGACGAGCAGTGGTACGCGATGCTGGACGTGCATGCCACCGGGCCCTTCCGCCTACTGCGTGCCGCCGGCCGCCATTTCCGAGCGATGGCGAAGGAGGGCCGGACGGCGTCGGCGCGGAAGGTCGTCAACGTTTCGTCGGTGTCCGGGCTCTTCGGCGAGGCGACGCAATTCAGCTACGCCGCTGCCAAGTCCGCGCTCGTGGGCATGACGCGCTCGCTCGCCAAGGACTGGGGTCGCTACAATGTCACGGTCAACTGCGTGGCGTTCGGCTTGATCGAGACCCGCCTGACCCAGACGTTTGCGGGCGAGGTCCCGGAGATCGAGATCGGCGAGCGCAAGCTCAAGGTGGGGCTCGATGCGGCGCAGGTCGAGGCGATGAAGCGCCTCATTCCGCTCGGGCGTGCCGGCACACCCGAGGAAGCCGCCGGCGCGGTTTTGCTCTTCTGTCTCCCGGAATCGGATTTCATCAGCGGAGAAATCGTCATCGCCGCCGGCGGGCTCCGCATGTGAATCCGCTCGGTACACCGTTGCAATCGACGTGGTCCGCCGTCCACATATGTCAAGTACTTGATATTGACGACAAGTACTTGATACTCTCGCCTGGATGGGAAATGCAGGTACGAATTGCGACGTCGCTCCGGCGACGACCCAATGCGACACGGCGGCGGGCCCGAAAACTGAGCAAGTGACGATCAGCCTTGACCGGCAGACCATTACCGCGAGCTACCGAGTTGGCAATACGCTGCTGGAGACAGCGCGCTTGGCGGGCCTACACGCGCCGTCGTCATGCGAAAGTGGTTCCTGCGGAACATGTATGGCTCGACTGACCGAGGGCAGTGCACGAATGATCAACAATGACGCGCTCACCGAGGACGAGGTGGCCGAGGGCTGGGTGTTGACCTGCCAGTCGTTGCCTACCAGTGTGTCGGTGACGGTGGTCTACGAGTGACAGGACGGCGGCAGTGAAACGGGTGGCGGTGGTGACCGGCGGCGCTTCGGGCATGGGGGAGGCCACCTGCCACGAGCTGGGCCGGCGCGGCAACAAGGTTGCGGTACTCGACATTAACAGCGATGCGGCGCAACGCGTTTCCGAAGAGCTGCGCGCCAAGGGGGTCCAGGCGCTCGGGGTGGCGGCAGACGTCACCGACCGTTCGGCGGTTGAGGAGGCCTTCGCGAAGGTGCGTAGCGAGCTGGGACCGGTGAGCATCCTGGTGACGAGCGCCGGGATGGTCGGCTTCGACCGGTTCATCGACATCACACCGGAGTCCTGGTCGCGCATCATCGACGTCAACCTAAACGGCACCTTCCACTGCTGCCAGGTGGCGTTGCCCGACATGATCGCCGCCAAATGGGGCCGCATCGTGATGATTTCGTCGTCGAGCGCACAGCGCGGATCACCGCGCATGGCGCACTACGCGGCCTCCAAGGGCGCGGTGATCACCTTGACCAAATCGCTGGCCAACGAATACGCGTCGATGGGTATCACGGTCAACAACATCCCCCCGTCGGGCATCGAAACCCCGATGCAGCGGCAGTCCCAGGCCGAGGGGCGTTTGGGCTCCAACGAGGTTCTGGCAAGCCGGATTCCCATGGGACACCTGGGCACCGGCGACGACATCGCCGCTGCGGTCGGCTTTTTGTGCTCCGAAGAGGCCGGCTTCATCACCGGACAGGTCCTCGGCGTGAACGGCGGGGCCGTGATGTGAGCGGACATCAAAGAGAGGCGGATTGTCATGGGGCGATGGCCTAAGCCGGCGGAAGGCACCTGGACCGAGCACTATCCAGAGCTCGGCACCGGCCCGATCTCCTTCCGCGACTCGACGTCACCGGAGTTCTATGAACTCGAACGGGAGGCGATCTTCAAACGCGCCTGGCTCAACGTCGCGCGCGTCGAGGAGCTTCCCCGCGTGGGCAGTTACCTCACCAAAGAAATCGAGGCCGCGCCCGCCTCGGTCATCCTCGTCAAGGGCAAAGACGAGGTGATCCGGGCCTTCCACAACATCTGCCGCCACCGCGGTAACAAACTGGTGTGGAACGACTTTCCCAACGAGGAAACCAAAGGAACGTGCCGGCAGTTCACCTGCAAATACCATGGCTGGCGCTACGCGCTCGATGGCGCGCTGACCTTCGTACAGCAAGACTCGGAGTTCTTCGACCTCGACGCCGCCGACTACGGCCTGCGCCCGGTGCACTGCGAGGTATGGAACGGATTCATCTTCATCAACCTCGACGAGCGGCCGCGCCAGAGCCTGCGCGAGTTCCTCGGGCCGATGATCACCGGGCTCGATGACTATCCGTTCGGCAAGCTGACCGAGCGTTACGACTTCCTGGCACACAACAACAGCAACTGGAAGATCTTCGCCGACGCGTTCCAGGAGTACTACCACGTGCCGGCTCTGCATCCCCAGCAGGTTCCTGCCGCCGTGCGCGACCCGAATGCCGGGTTCGAGTGTGCGCACTTCCAGATTGACGGGCCGCACCGGGTGGTGTCCACCGCGGGCACCCGCCGCTGGCTGATGGCCCCGGAATACATGTATCCGATCGAACGGGCAACTCGCAGCGGGCTTGTGGGGCCGTGGCGCACGCCTGACATCGGCGAACTTCCCGCCGGGCTCAACCCCGGGAGCATCGAACCATGGGGCATCAGCAACTTCCAGATCTTCCCCAACCTGGAAATCCTCATCTACGGTGGCTGGTATCTGCTGTACCGGTACTGGCCGACGTCGCACAACACCCATCGATTCGAGGCCTACACCGCCTTCCACCCGGCTCGCAGCGTGCGCGAACGCATCGAGCACGAAGTGGCGGCGGTGGTGCTCAAGGAGTTCGCCCTGCAGGACGCCGGCATGCTCGGCGGCACCCAGGCCGCGCTGGAAACCGGCATCGTCGACGAATTCCCGCTCAACGACCAGGAAATCCTTGTCCGGCACTTGCACAAAGAAGTCGTCGACTGGGTCGAGCAATATCAGCGAGAAGCTCAACCGGCGGGGGTGTGAACATGACTGAGCCTTCTTTGCCCAGCGCCTTCGCCGAGCTCGAGGGATTCGTGCAAACCTGGTGTCTGCCAACGGAAGCCGAACGCTGGAACCGGCGGTTGGCCAGCAGCCTGGCCGAGATGCGCGAGTTCTACGATGCCTTCTTTCCCCGGCTGGAGGAAGCCATCGAGTACTGCGACAAGTTCCCCCTGGACGACCTGCCCGAGGACGCAATGCGCCTGCTGTACCTCATCTATTCGCTGGTGATGGTCGCGATGGCGGTCGAAATCTTCGGCCAGCCCAAGCCCACCGACTCCGCCGATGCCGTCCTCGACCGCGTCGGCGAACCGGTGCCGTGACGGCCGCCAGAAAGGACAGGCAATGAGTCTGCTCACGATCAACAAACTCACCTCGTCGGTGGGCGCCGAGGTCGTCGGCGTCGACGCCGACCGGCTGGCGTCCGACGACCTGCTTGGCGACGCGGTGATGGAGGCGTTGGAAGACAACGGCATATTGGTCTTCCGAGGGCTGGGTCTGCAGCCCGAAAAGCAAGTCGAGTTCTGCAGCCGGCTCGGCGAAGTGGACTATTCCTCCGACGGTCACCATCCGGTGGCGGGCATCTACCCGATCACGCTGGACACGTCGAAGAACTCCTCGGCGGCGATTCTCAGGGCCACGTTCGACTGGCACATCGACGGGTGCACTCCCACCGGTGACGAGTGCCCGCAGAAGGCCACCGTGCTGTCGGCGGTCGCGGTGGCCGAGCGGGGCGGTGAGACCGAATTCGCCAATTCCTATGCGGCCCACGAAGAGTTGACCGACAAGGAGAAGCGACGGTTCGGCTCGCTGCGCGTGGTGCACTCCCTGGAGGCGTCACAGCGCCGCATCACCCCGGACCCCACTCCGGAGCAAAAACAGCGCTGGCGGCAACGTCGCACTCACGAGCACCCGCTGGTATGGACGCACCGCAGCGGACGCAAATCGCTTGTGTTGGGCGCGTCCGCGGACTACATCGTCGGCATGGATCTTGACGAGGGTCGCGGGTTGCTGGCTGAGTTGCTCTACCGCGCAACCACTCCCGATAAGATCTACCGTCACAGCTGGTCGGTCGGTGACACCGTCATCTGGGACAATCAGGGCGTGCTGCACCGGGCGGCACCCTACGATCCCGACTCTCCCCGGGAGATGCTGCGCACCACCGTGCTCGGCAACGAACCAATCGAGTAGACAAGCCAACCCCGGGAGCAAAAACATGCCGAAGTCAGTGCTGCTGGTCGAAAGTCCACCGGAGTCACCGCAACTCGTCGATGACCACAACAAGTGGCGCGACGACGTGCACATTCCTGAGATGCTGGCCATCGACGGCTTCAGTTCAGCTCGGCGCTGGCAGGCCGAGTACGGGGAGAGCTTCATCTCCCTCTACGAGATCGATACGGACATCGACACCGCCAAGGCCAATCTCCGGGCGGCGTTCCAGTCCGGCCGCGTGTCCAAACCCGTTGCGGTCGACGTAAATCCGCCACCGAAGATGCGGTATTTCAGCCTTGTGAGCGAAGTGCGATAGTGTCCGCTGACGCCAAGACGCCTGAAATGGCGTTGTTTGTTTCCACCGCGCGCGCGTTTCTGGACAAGCACGCGTCGCTTGATCAAGTGCGCGATTTGAATGCCGAGGACATCTCATTCGATCCGCAGTGGTGGGTGCGCGCCGCCGAACTTGGGTGGGCCAGCCTGCTGGTGCCCGAGGAACTCGGCGGCGGCAGCGTGTCCGGTGACGGCCACAAGGACCTGGCACTGATCGCCGAAAATCTCGGACACACCGTGGCCCCGGGGCCCTTGCACCCCGTCAGCATCGTGTTGGCCGGTCTGGCCGACGCCGACAACCGCGACCGGCACGCCGGGACCATCGACTCCCTGATGTCGGGCGCGGCGGTGGCGGCCTGGGCGGTCGATGAGCCCGATCGCCCCTTCGCGCCACGGCAGCCGAACGTCATCGCTACACCCACCGCGGACGGGTACCGCATCGACGGCGTAAAGGATCGGGTGGAGGCGGGAGCCGAGTCCGCGCTGTTGCTAGTGGTGGCACGCGACGAGGACGGGCCGCGTCAGTTCCTGGTGCCCACCGATGCACCCGGGGTGACCGTGGTGCGGCAGCGATCCCTGGACCTGGTAAAACGTTACGCGCGAGTGCGTTTCGATGGGGTAACCGTCGAAGCTTCCGCGGCGGTCGGGTCGGCGGCACACATGCCGGCCCTGATCGATCGTCAGGCGCAGATCGGTGTCGTGCTGCAGTGTGCCGAACTCGTCGGGATTCTCGACACCGTCTTAAGCATGACCATTCGATGGGTGCTGGACCGGCACAGCTTCGGCCGCCCGTTAGCGTCCTATCAGGCCATAAAACACCGTCTCGCGGACATGAAGATGTGGCTGGAAGCCTGCCGCGCGGTCACCGACGGCGCGGTGGAGGACGTCGCCGCCCGCAACCCCGACGCGCCGCTGACGGTGAGCGCCGCCAAGTCCTACCTCGGCGAGCACGCCACCACGCTCGCTCAAGAATGCGTGCAACTCCATGGCGGCATCGGCGTTACGTGGGAGCACGACCTGCACCTATTCTTGCGTCGAATCACCTTGTACCGCTCGATGTTTGGCACCCCCGCTGAACATCACCGCGCCATCTACGCTCGACTGCGAAATGCAGGGTCAGCGGCATGACGGACTCGGTGGAGGCTTTCGCGACGCGGGCCCGGGCGTGGCTTGCCGAGAACCTGCCGCAGGTCGATCCCGCCCGGCCACCCTTGGGCGACCGCGGCGACGACGATGCCTGGCAGCGCGCCCGCGAACTCCAAAAGCGACTCTATGCGGGCGGATTCGCCGGAATTTGCTTTCCTCGCGAATACGGCGGGCTCGGCCTGGACGTCGAATACCAAAAGGCCTTCAACACTGAGGCTTTCGGCTACGAAATGCCGCTGATCCTTAACATACCGACGTTTTCCATCTGCTGTGCAACCCTGCTGGACATGGGCAGTGAGGAGCAGAAACGACAGCACATCTCGGCCGCACTGCGCGGTGAAGAGGTGCTGGTCCAACTGCTTTCCGAACCCAGCGGTGGCTCGGACCTGGCCGGGCTGATCACCCGCGCCGACCGCGACGGTGACGCATGGGTCGTCAACGGCGCCAAGACCTGGAGTACCAGCGCCTTTGCCGCAGACTATGGTCTGCTACTCGCCCGCACCGACTGGACGGTGCCCAAGCACGAGGGCCTGACAATGTTCCTGGCTCCGATCAACGCCCCCGGCGTCACCCTGCGCCGCATCCGGCAGGTCGACGGGTCGACGGAGTTCTGCGAGGAATTCTTCGACGGCCTGCGCCTGACCGACCGCGCCGTGGTCGGCGAAGTCAACAAGGGCTGGGAGGTTGCGTCGCGGCTGCTGTTTCACGAGCGGCGCGCGGTCGGCCACGGATCGGAATTCGCCAGCGGCCGGGGCCGCGAGCGCAGCGAGGACGCACTGATCGACTTCTTCGCCCTTGCCGAAGCCGCCGGCCAGGCCGACGACGCGGCCACGCAGGACAAAGTAGGCCGGGTCTTCGCGCGCCGGATGGTGCGAGACCGATTAGTCGACCGTGTGTCGCGCGCCATGCGAGACGGGGCGCTACCCCCGGCGGCGGGATCGATCATCCGACTCTTTCACTCCGATGTCACTTTTCTGGAAGTGGACACGGCGATGGAGATCACCGGCAGCAGCGGTGTCGTGGACGATGACCACCGTCTGCTCAAGGTGGGGGAGCGCTACCTATCGCGTCAGACCGTCGCGCTGGGCGGCGGCAGCAATGAGATGGCACGCAACGTTATCAGCGAACGGGTTTTGGGTTTCCCGCGCGAATATGCCGCGGATCGCGGCGTCCCCTTCAACCAAGTCAGATACAACGAGCGAGCCAGAGACTGAGGTCAAGGGGTCAAAACGCCGTCGACTGTTGGGCGAGGTTCAGCAAGACGTAGGCAAGGCAGAACAGGAAGTTCAGCACGACCAGAACCAAGCCCGCAAACAGTAGCGAGCGGGTGCCCTGGCGTTTTAGGCGCTTGTACTTCGCGGCGCGCGCCTCATGGTTCAGCTCGATCGCGATCAAAGCGAAATTGACATCCGTCACTTCGTCATCTGCGACGGGCGCGCCCGCCACCATCGCGCGGAGGCGCTCCGGGGCGGTGTGGACGCCGACCCGCTGAAAACGGTGGCAGAGCCGTCGCGCCCGCCTTCGGCCAAGCGCGTGACATCGCATCTGTACCTGATGCAAGAGTTGCCGTCGTTCGTCGCCCCAGGGGTTCGACGGGGTCGTCACATGCGGGATCTTAGTTCGCTTCGGCCCGATTTCGGGAGGTCTCTGCGGATTAGGTCATCTGCTCGGCTTCGGGCAGGTCAAGGTAGCGCTCGAGATTGAGAGAACCGTTAAAAGCACGTCACGCATGACGGCTAGCGCTTGCTAATCACATGAGTCACGTGAGTAACCCGCGCCAGCCATCGTTCGAACCGCGTATGCAATAGCGCATGTGCTATCAAGTTTGCGGTTTGGTCATGGGAAGACTGGGCGGTGCCAGCGTGATTGGTGTGACTCACGCGTAGGAGCGGAGCGTGTTGTCGGCCGGGTGCTGATCACTCGCCGATGTCGCCACCGGTGATCCGCTCGGCTTCGGGCAGGTCGAGGTAGCGCTCGAGGTTGCGATGCATGTTGATCACGCGTCGCTCCTCGCCGGAGAGCACCAAGTGGGTGAAGCCGGGCTGGTGCAGGCCGCGCTGTAACCCCGCGAGCAGCCGGATGTCCTGGGTGAGCACTAGGCCCGGCTCGGCTTCCCCGGCGGTGGTGCGGACGTCCGTCGGCTTGTTGCGCGGCGCACCCGGCGGCATGCGCGTCATCAAGAAAATGACCATCTCGCCGCGATCGGGGTCCGGGCCGGGCCGCGAGCACATGATGGTCAGGTGGTCGGCGTTGGCCAGAAGCGTCATGTTGGGGAACACGTTGTACTCGGTCCTGGGCGTTTAGTCCGTTAGCTGTGACGACAGCGACGGGAATCCGCTGGTCACAGCGACGGCTAGCGACGGTTCCGATGGGTGGCGCTAGATGCGCTGCGGACGATCTGCGGACGGACCGCCCATCGCCCGCGCTCGTCGTCGAAATACACACCCGCCGCCTCCATCGACTCTCGGGCGTGAGCCTTGACGGCCTCAATCTCGGTGTCGGCGGCATCCCACGCGGCCAGATACGTCTCACGGTCGGGATAGTCGCCGGGGACGATGTCGTGCAACCAATGACCCCACCGCCACAAATCAATCTCGCTCACCGGCTGGCCGTTCGCGTCGGTCCACTGCGGGGCCTGCCGGATCTTGCCGTCACGGCGGCGGATCGGCATGTTGTCGGGCACGTCCACCAAGCCCGCGAAATCAAACGGCGGTCTCAGGTACTCGTGCGGCTCGCGCTGATCGGTGCCGTCGTCGGCCTGTAACGCCAACGGCAACTCGTCCTCGTCGTCGGTCCACGGATCATCCCCGCCGTCGAACTCGTCGGCCAGGTCGACCACCGGAGGGTTGGCCACCGCCCGCATCGCCGCCGAGCGAGACACACCCAACTCCCGCGCCGCCGACCGGATCGAACACCCGGACGCGACCAACCGATGCAACCGCGCCGCCAAATGCACGTCCATACCCGAAGCGTAGCCCTGACCTGCGGCAATCCCGCGCAGCAAACGCCTACGCGGCGGGGTGGTCCGGGCGTGGTCCGGACGCGCGGACCACCCTCCGCAAAGCGAATCCCCTTGCGCGCCACGGGGAGGGCCGCATTTGCTGACGGATTGGCACCCTCCACCGATTCGGGGAGGGATTTGGCGACAGTACCTCTCTCGCGACTCCGACGCCGCGCAGACTTTGCGGCAACGCCGCCGTGGCTCCCGCCCACACGAGCCGTGGCATGACACCGAAACTCGACCCGCTGCTCGGCTTAGACTTCTGCAATGTTCTCGGAGACGCGCTACGCGCTGAACGGGGACTTGCACGTCGCCTACCGCGCGTCCCGTGAAGGCCCGCGCGACATCGTGTTCGTCCCAAACTGGTTCACAAATTGTGACGTCTATCCGGAGCTACCGTCGATTCAAGGGTGGGTCGAGGCGATGACATCGCTCGGGCGGCTCATCTTCTTCGACCAACCGGGCACGGGAGCGTCCGATCCCATCACGCCG
>Ga0306926_10009181_pt1 | contig 10863 bp, 9 predicted proteins | sample flu12Cox44000178_FD_203759 | JGI IMG/M metagenome (GOLD analysis project Ga0306926, IMG submission 203759) | Lab enrichment of tropical soil microbial communities from Luquillo Experimental Forest, Puerto Rico - flux8day.12C.oxic.44.000.178 (v2)... | ecosystem: Environmental > Terrestrial > Soil... | reverse complement strand
TAACCTAAGAAATCTTTCATATTCTTCATCCGTGCAAAATCCCATCACTCGCTCCACGCCGGCACGATTGTACCAACTCCGGTCAAAGATAACGATTTCGCCCGCGGCCGGAAAATGCTCGAAATAGCGTTGAAAATAGATTTGTGATCGCTCCCGTTCGGAAGGAGCCGGGAGAGCAACCACCCGAAATACCCGAGGGCTTACCCGCTCAGTGATCCGTTTGATGACCCCCCCTTTCCCGGCTGCGTCTCTGCCCTCAAAGAGAACAATGATCCGCGCTCCGGTATGCTTCACCCAGAACTGCAGTTTGACCAACTCCGTATGGAACTGAGCGATTTGCTCTTCGTATTCCTTACGTTTGAGCTTCGGTTTAGTATCCGGTTCTTCCCGCTGACGGTTTTCAGCCCTGTGAAGTTTGCTATCTTGGTTACGCCGCATACTAATGCATCGTCCGCTATTTGCCGAGCAACCTGAGTCTGGGCTCGCGAAGCAGGGCGATCTGCTGCCGGAACGTTTCGCCTTCCCGTCCAGCACAAACTCGCTGTCGGCGTGTGTTTCTCTGCCTTTGCAGTGGTCTCGGTTATGCGGCTTTGCTCAGCGCCGCTTTTAGCTTCTCCTCATCTTCGTTAGAGAGCGACGTCTTTAATACCCGCGGCTTATAGTGCTCGATTTCGGCTAACACCTTGTCTTCCGTCACTCTTTTGACCAACACAAAGAGCGCCGAGGAATTCACGGGAATTGTCTCACCGAGCTTCTTCACAAAATCGTCATTGATCCCATAGTCGGTAAGCGAGCCTGACAACGCCCCGGCGCCAGCCCCGGCGGCCGCCCCGATTACCATGCCGGCGAGCGGATTAAGAAAAAGAATGCCTACCAGCGTACCCCACAAAGCTCCCATGCTACCACCGCGTGCGGCACCAAGGGCCGTTAGATTGACGGCCTGCTTGATATGAATTTTGCCATCTTTATCACGCTCGACCACACAGGCATCTTCCAAGTCGATCAAATGCTCCTTTTGCAGCGAGCGCAGCTTATTCAGTACTTCGTCGGCTGTGTGAATTCCGTCAAAATCAAGTACAATCAAATTGCTCATTTATTCTCTCCTGACATCAATCTCTCAATTACCAAGCATCGGTTGACCGTGGGCTGAACGAGCCGTCGCTGCTCCTTGTGAAATATAACTAAGGCACCACGCGACGCCGCTCGAAGCCTGTCCTCGCACTACACGCCAACCTGGCTCGTAGCGGAGAGGCAGGATCATCGCGAAAATTAAGATCAGAGGAGGACTGACTGTCAAGCTGGTTTGGATAGGGGTCCCGGGGCCTTCCCGTGGGCCCACTCCTCCAAAATCCCAGGAAGGAGAAAAACAGGACGGCACAGAGGCCGTCCCTCCCCGAAATGGGCTCGTCGCCAACCGAGAACGAGGACAACGCCGCCGTCGCTTCGCTTTGGCGCGCCCTGGCGCGGGGCTGGCCGCGACGTAGGACTTCGGCGAGACTTCGACGAGCTCAGTCGAGTCGCTCAGTCGAGTCGCCTTGCGAAGTCGGGACGAGCACGACCACGACGCCCGCACTCACAATTATTCTTGTTTGCCGGGCGCTAAGTCGTCTAGAGAATTCAACTATGACCAGAAAAAGCCGAGGCTGGCTGATCGCCAGCGCTATCCTCTCTATCTTGGTTGGGCTCGTAGCCTTAAGCACTCCGCTCCTTTTCTCTGTTTTAATCGTACAGCTTCTCGGCGCGTTTGCCTTTGCCAGCGGCCTGATCTCTCTATTTCTTGCCATCTTCGGCAAAGATGTCGCCCCCCGCGGTTTTAATGCACTCTTTGCTCTGATCCGCATCGGCGCGGGAGTGGCTCTTCTCTCTTGCGTTCGCTCCGGACTAAATCTGATTACGCTTATTTTCGCTACCTACCTGACCGTCGAAGGCATTTTCGGCATCTTCGGCGCACTCAAGATCAGACAACAGGACGGATGGATTTTCATGCTTTTCAATGGCATGGTTACGCTGGTGCTAGGTATTATGGTTTACGCCCACTGGCCGTCAGGTTCGGCCCGGATTCTGGGATTATTTTTCGGTATCAGCCTGCTTTTCCACGGGCTTTCACAATTAATGCTCGGTCTTGCCGCTTCGAAAACCTCCGCCTAACCCGCAAAAATCACACGTTGGGAGAAGCGGCGGGCATATTGCGGGTTAGAAAGCTCTTAAACAGACGCTTCGCGTCCATTTAAGAGCCAGTTTAAACGGATTTTCGAGAGTAACTTTGCTTCCCTGGTCAATCGTGCTCGTGCTCGTCGTCGTGCTCGTGCTCGAAGGGCGTAGCTAAGCCTGCTACGCTCTCGTGGACCCGGTATTGTTCAGGATCTAAGCGCATCAGCAGTTTGGTCAGCATCGCTACGATGAGAAACAAAATTCTTTGCCGGCTTGAATTCGATCCAAATAGGCAAATCCTTTGAGTTTCTCGTGGTCGAAGTGAGGCGGCGAAACCATGGTTTGAGTCGTAGGGGTGGCGCCCTTTCAGGTCGCATTTCCGCGGGCGCTGATTCCCAGGCCTGAAGGCCTGGGCCTCTGCGGTCATAGGAAAATGTCCAAACTCCAGTCCCAGGCCTGAAGGCCTGGGCCTTCAACCAACGCTATCTTTGGAATCGAAACGCCAATGGGTCGGACGCCCCTTCAGGGCGCGTCCCTTGGCGTCACTTCACCCAGGGCTAAAGCCTCTGGGCTATTCGGTTAAAACCGCTTCGCGGTCATAGGAAAATGTCCAAACTCGAGTGACCGCTTCGCGGTCTGACGCCGGATTTGGTCGACGTCCCTTAGCGAGCAGGCAATAGTAACCACTTTCGCAACAGCCTCTAGCTAACCCATAGCTAACCCGCAAAAATCACGCGGAAGCCAAATCGACGCGTTCATTGCGGGCTGGGAGAACCCAACGCTGTTTTCACCTGCTAGACTAAAATCCAATTTTCCTGCGGAGCCGCTTCCTGAGCGGCTCCAGAGCCGGGGAATTTCGGCCGGCGCGTGCCGGATGAAATTCCCAGCCTTTCACCTCACAATGAAGCCGATGACCAGGGCGTTGACGATATCGAGAAAGAAGGCAGACACCAGCGGTAGGATGATGAAGGCCGTAGGAGCCGCGCCATGCAGCTTTGTTACCGCAGTCATGTTGGCGATTGATGTCGGGGTCGCACCGAGGCAAATGCCGCTGAAGCCTGCGGAGATCACCGCCGCTAGATAATCTCGACCCATTGCGGGAAACACAACGAAAAGGATGTAAGCGACAGCGGCTGCCGTCTGAACCGCCAGCACTATGACGAGCGCCGGCCCAAGGTCACCAAGCGTCCAGAGTTGCATACTCATCAACGACATTGCCAGAAAGATGTTCAGCGAAAGATCCGAGATAAGTGCAAGAGCGGGGGTTCGTGACGGCCAGCGCAGCCGGGGCAGCAAACGCGGAATGGTGTTGGTGAGCACGATAGCCGCAATCATACACGCGACAAAGAGAGGAAGCTTGATACCGGTCTCTGCCATCAACTCGTCGACAATAAAACCGAGAAGAATCGCGACGTTAATAACCAGCATCGTCCGCAGAAGACTGATATGGTTAAGGTCCTCTTTTCCTGGTTCCTCGGGAACGTCCTCCAGTCCGACCATCGGAGCCTCGCCGATCGGACCTTTAAGCCCATGACGCGCGATCAGAAAACCGGCGATCGGACCTCCCACGATGCTTGCTACCACTAAACCAAGGGTGGCAGCGGCGATACCGACCTCCAGGGCGTTGGCAAGTGCAAAGCGCGTCTCGATGAGGGGCGCCCATGCGATCGTAGTGCCATGGCCACCCATCAAGGAAGCAGACCCCAGCAGAACAGTAATCCCTTTAGGCAGACCGAGCACGGCGACACACCCGGCAGCCAACAGATTTTGGATTAGCAGATAGCCGACGGTAAGCGTGAGAAGCACAAAAAAGGGCCGCCCACCCGTCAGCAGGTCGCTAAGCCGCGCGTTGAGGCCGATGCCTGTAAAGAAATAGAGCAGCAGCATATCGCGGGCGCCTAGATTGAAACTGATCGCCAACCCGAAAACCCTGTAGGCAACGAGGGTGAGGACCGCCGCAAGCAATCCTCCGGTAACGGCTTCCGGAATGTTCCAGCGGCGCAGCGGGGCGATACAGCGATTGAGGCCTGAGCCAACGAAAAATACGACGATAGAAATCGTAAAGGTGAGGAAACCCGGCGTCTCAAACGTGGTTGTCATGGCGTGGTGGCGAAGACTGTATGGAGTTTAAGCTTCGAAAACTTGACCCGTCTCCAATCCGTTTTGCTTTTCTAAGAAACTTACTTGCCCCGTGCCGGCGCCAAAACGCCCTCATCGCTACGAGGTTCCTTGACCCGGAAACATGCTACGTACAATGCCGGCAGAAAGATCAACGTGAGCACGGTCGCCACCAGCAAACCGCCCATGATCGCAAAGGCCATGGGACCCCAGAATATCGTCGAAGCAATTGGGATCATGCCTAGCACCGTAGAGATGGCCGTCAGCATAATAGGGCGGAAGCGGGATAACGCCGCTTTAATGACTGCGTTCCATGCATCCGTGCCCTCCTTCCGCTCGACCTCGATCTGCTCAATCAGGATGACGACATTCCGAGCAATCATGCCGGTCAACGAAAGAACTCCGAGAATGGCCACAAAGCCTAACGCCCTATTAAATAGCAGGAGCGCCCCAACGACGCCGATCAGCCCCATCGGTACCACGGCCAGGACCAGAAAGAGACGGCTGAAACTTTGTAATTGTATCATGAGCAACGTGATCATGATAAGAAGTGCCATCGGTACGACGGCGAAAACGGAGGCTTGGGACGTTTTGCTTTCCTCTACAACGCCTCCCACAGCGATATGATAGGAGGGAGGCAGGGTCGAATTCAATTTTTCGATAGCCGGAGCCAGCGAAGCTACTGCGGCTTCCGGCAAACTGCCCGGAATGACATCGGCTTGCACCGTCAATGTCGGGACTCGGTCACGGCGCCAGATCAATGGATATTCCTGCTGGAAATCGAAGGTCGAGAGTTGGCTGAGTGGAACGGTGCGTCCGTTTGGCAGCGGAACCTGCAAGGTACCCAAAGTTGAGAGCGAGACGCGTTCCTCATCGGTCGCTCGCGCGATGACGTCAACAAGGTAGATCCCATCCCGGACCTGCGTCACGGGCGTACCCGACACCACTGAGTTCAATACGCTCCCTACGGCCTGAGAGCTCAGGCCCAACAGCCGCGCCTGATCTTGATCGACGCGGATCCGAACCATCCGCGCCGGCTCCATCCAATCGAAGTTGACCTTTCTGATGGCGGAGTTCTTGGCCACGACTCCAGCCAGTTGCATCGCGACATCCCGGACCTCGCTTAGATCAGGGCCGCTGACCCGATATTGTAGGGGCCACCCTACAGGAGGACCGAGCCCCAGCGTTGAAACCCGGCAAACTGCACTCGGAAACTGCTCGGCCAGCGCAGCCTCCAGCTTTGCATGAAGGCGCTCCCTGGCCGGCAAATTCTTGGCTACGACGACTGCCTGAGAAAAAAAATCGTTCCGCAGCTCGACATTTAGCGGCAGATAAAAGCGGATCGCTCCTCGCCCCACATAGGTACTCCATCGTTCAACATCTGGATCGCCCTTTAGCAGGCGGTCGAGGCGGCCGGCCAGCTCCTCGCTGGCGTAAATTGAGGCGTTCTGCCGTAACCTTAGATCGACCAGAAGCTCCGGACGATCCGAGGATGGAAAAAACTGCCGCGGCACGTGGGGCAAAGCCAGAAAGGCGAGAACCAAACAGCCTATCGTGGCGGCGATGGTGAGCCATCGCGCGCGCATGGCGCCGACAAGAAATCCGCGAAAAAGGCGCATAATCACGTTGGGCTTGCCGGACCTTGGTTCCTTCGCCTTAGTGAGGAGCGCCACTCCTAACAACGGCCCAAAGATAACGGCGATGAACCACGAGGCAATCAGCGCGATGCTTACCACCGCAAAAATCGAAAAGGTGTATTCGCCCGCCGAGCTTCTCGCGAAACCAATCGGCACGAAGGCCGCCGCGGTCACGAACGATCCGGTCAGCATTGGGAACGCGAGCGTCTCATAAGCGAAGGTCGCCGCGCGGACCTTGTTATCCCCTTCCGCGAGTCGCGTGGTCATGACGTCAATCGTAGTCATGGCGTCGTCGACCAGCAGGCTCAATGCGATAATAAGGGCGCCGAGCGAGATGCGTTGGAGATCGATCCCCGCAGTTTGCATGATGGGGAACTCCAAGGCGAGGGTCAGCGGGATCGAAAGCGCGACCACCGTGCCGGCTCTAATTCCGAGGCTGATAAAGCTCACCGCCATTATGATGACAATGGCCTGCCAGAGTGACGTCGTGAACTCGCCGATGGCGTGGTCAACCACATGGGGCTGATCGGCTACCAGCGTCGGCTCGATGCCAATGGGAAGATTGGCCGTTACCTCCTGCATGGCCTGCCTGATATTCTTGCCCAAGGTAAGAATGTCCCCCCCTTCACGCATAGCGATCGCAAGACCAATGGCCGGCTCTCCGTTCACCCGAAACATCGGTTGCGGAGGATCCGCATAGATCCGGTGGACTTGCGCGATGTCGCGAAGACGAATCAGGCGGCCGTTCGCGACGAAGTTGACCGCCAGAATACTCGCTTCAGAATCGAACGCGCCGGACACGCGCAGCAAAAGCTTTTCGTCACCGGTTTGGATGATGCCGGACGGAATGACGCTGTTCTGAGCTTGAAGCGCAGAGACCAAGGCCGCTCGATCAATTCCGAGACCGGCGAGCTGTCTCGTCGAGAATTCGACAAAGATCTTTTCGTCCTGAGCGCCGAGAACTTCGATTTTCAAGACATCCGGAACCTGCAACAACCGCGAGCGAACATCCTCAACGTAATCACGTAGTTCGCGATGTGTGAAACCGTCAGCGGTGAATCCGTAGATGATTCCGTAGGTGTCCCCGAATTCGTCGTTAAAGAAAGGCCCGACAACGCCGGCCGGCAGTGTATGACGGATATCGCCGATGCTCTTGCGCACGTGATACCAAATGTCAGGCACCTCCTTTGCCCTTGTCGCTTGTTTCAGATTGACGAAGATGGTCGTGTTTCCCGGACTGGTGTAGCTGCGGACAAAATCCAGGCTGGGCGTCTCCTGAAGCGTGCGTTCGAGTCGCTCTGTGACCTGTTGAAGGGTATCCTCAATGGTGGCGCCTGGCCAGGCTGCCGCGACAACCATTGTCTTAATGACAAAGGGTGGGTCCTCGTCACGGCCGAGACGGGAGTAGGAGACTAGACCCGCAACGACCGTCGTCACCATGAGATAGACGACCAACGAGCGGTGTTTGAGCGCCCACTCCGAGAGATTGATCATGAGGTCTGTGCCAGGAAACGGACCTTTTGGCCGGGGTGGAGAGCCTGAACCCCGGCGGTCACCACGATATCACCGGTATCCAGGCCGTGGGAAACAACGACCGTCCCCGGATCGTAGCGCAAAACCTCAATATTTCTCATGGACACAGTCAAGCTCGACGGGTCGACAATCCAGACGGCGGGCTGCTGATTGACCCTGGTAAGCGCAGAGGCGGGAATCGTTATGACCGGAGCCGAATTCAATTGGACGCTCCCTGTAACAGTCGATCCAAGGCGCATAGCCGGTGGCGGGTCAGTCAAACCAACCTTGACCTGAAAGGTTCTGGTCACAGTATCAGCCTGCTCGCCAACCTCCCTCACTCGCCCCATCGCCGTCACGGTGGGACCTTCAGTTAAATGCACGCTAATCTCAGCGTCAGCTGGAGCCGAACGCAATAGCTGGGCGGGCACGTCGAACACCGCATCCCGCCCATCCTGACGAGCGATCCGGACGATCATTTGACCCGCTTGCACGACTTCTCCCGCTCTCGCCCCCGTTCCAGTAACCGATCCAGCGGCGTCCGCCTTGAGTTCGGTAAAGCTCAACCGGTCGCTGGCCAGCTTCACCTGTGCTTCCGCATCATCGACACGTGCTTGCGCCGTCTGCAACCCTTCCTGCACACTATCAAACTCTGCTCGGCTTATGACCCCTCTCTGCTGGAGCCTTCTCTGCCGTTCGAAATTGTTACGCGCCTGGGTCAGTTGCCCCTCGGCGGCCGACAAATTGGCTTGTGCCGAACGCAAGCCGTTGCGCTCGTCCTGCGGATCCAATCTGGCCAACACCTGTCCAGGCTGGACGCGATCCCCGACGTTGGCCGACCTTTCAATCATCCGCCCCGAAATTCGAAAGCCCAAAGCGGCCTCGCTTTCGGCCTCGATATGTCCCGTCAACACAACGGTTTCGCCAGCCGGTTGTTTCGCGACGGTCACCGTTCTGACCGGACGCGCCTCAGGAGCATTGACTTCGGCCTCCTTATGGCAAGCCGGCAACCCAACAATCGCGGCGGCCAGGCACAGCACCATCCACAAGCCGCTCTTCCTTCGTTCACCCAGGATTGCTTCGCATCGACTCTCTGCGGGGGTACCAGCCTGAACGCGACACTTGATAATCATCGGCTTTATACTGGTTTTGCGAAAGCGGCGGCGTATGCGATATCAAAGGATTGCTCAAGCTTGTGTCAAGCACCGAACGCTTAAAGTTTTTGGGGTTCGATTGCGCGCATCGGAGGGGCGGTTCACGCGAAACGCACTCCTTGTTCGGAAGTTGAATTCAAGGGAGGGACGAGCTCCGTCTCGTCCCACTTTTGGCTTCCTCCCGCGCGCATGGCCCATACGGATAGAAAGATTCAAGGGACGGCACGGAGGCCGTCCCTCCCTTTTCGGTTTGATCCCGTTAATGCAGCGCTGCTGCGGCGCAGATTAGGCACTAAACGGCCGACTTGAAAAATTTATTGTCGCCGTTCAGGGGCTGACGCTGGTTTTTGGAAGGAGTATCGCGAGGTTGAGGTGGAGAATTGTTTCCCAGGCGCATAAAATGGTAGGGCAAGCGAGCCACGTGGTAGGGCGAGCCTCCCGGCGAGCCACGTGGTAGGGCGAGCCTCCCGGCGAGCCACGTGGTAGGGCGAGCCTCCCGGCGAGCCACGTGGTAGGGCGAGCCTCCCGGCGAGCCACGTGGTAGGGCGAGCCTCCCGGCGAGCCACGTGGTAGGGCGAGCCTCGTCACCACCAACATCCCGATTTGAAGAGCTCTCCTTGGTAAGGCCAATCCTGAGCTCTGGCAACTAAGCCGGCTCGGACCGGATTAGCCAAGATATAGGCCCGTTTTTCCGCTGCACTTTCGAAGGATCTAATCCTGTGATGAAAGCAGTTCGATTGCCAGCGTCGGTACGAAGCTCCTGCTGAGCCGTCCGGGTCCGCTGATCGGCGCGTGAATTGCGATTTCCAGTACCGAACCCAATTGTCAAAGTCCGTTACCCGCAGATAGGGCCAAGCAAAAAGGTGGAGATGGTCGGGCATCAGAACGTAAATTCCAACCGCCCAGGCGGTCGACTCGAGCCAGACTTTTCTGAGCAACTGATGCGTCTCATGGTTAGCCAGCCAGCGGCCGCGAAGATCCGTGCAAACCGTCAGGAACACAAGCGTCGGGATTTCATCAGAATTCAGAACGCCCTGAGCGGGTCGTTTCCGTTCATGAAAAGACATGTCAATAACATTTATTCGAATTGTTATTCTGTCAACGACGTGGCTCGCCCTACCACGTGGCTCGCCGGGAGGCTCGCCCTACCACGTGGCTCGCCGGGAGGCTCGCCCTACCACACATGACGTAGCCGCGGTCTCAGGTTGACGCTACTGCACAGGGCATGCAGCTTGACTTCGCCGCTTATGTTGAACACGTTCTCGCCCGTATCGACTGGCCACTTACCAGCTGCTGGCCGGGTGCGCGCTTTAGTCCATGAGGCGCGCGATCGGTTCAAGTCGATTGACGAGGGTAAGAACGCTGACTACATCCCGGCCCTCGCGAGAGTACCAAGAGAGCTTTTCGGCGTGTGCGTGATCGGCACCTCCGGCGTCGCCTATGAGGCCGGGGACACTCGGTATGAGTTTTCAATCCAGAGCGTGTCCAAGCCGTTCGTATTTGCCCTGATTTGCCAGGCTATAGGAGAAGACGAGGCACGTGAAAAACTGGGAGTGAACAGCACCGGGCTGCCATTCAATTCGGTGTTGGCTATCGAGCGGACCAACGACGGAACGACGAACCCAATGGTGAATGCGGGGGCCATCGCGGCAACCAGTTTGGCGCCCGGTACGACCGCTGAGGCCAAATGGCATTTTGTTCGCGAGGGACTGTCCCGGTTCGCCGGAAGAGACCTCACGCTTAACAGCGAGGTGTATGAGTCCGAGGCCGCCAGCAACCGGCGCAACCAAGGCATTGCCAAGCTGCTCCTAAGCTATGACAGGATCTACTTCGACCCGCTCGAGGCAACCGACATCTACACCAGGCAGTGCTCGCTGAACGTATCCGCGAAGGATCTGGCTGCGATGGCTGCCACGCTGGCCAACGGGGGAGTCAACCCGCTCACTAAGAATCGGATCGTTGATGCCCTCCATTGCCAACACGTCCTCGCCGTAATGGTTACCGCCGGCCTCTATGAAAATTCCGGCGACTGGCTCTATGAAACCGGGTTGCCCGGCAAGAGCGGGGTCAGCGGCGGTATGGTCACCGTCTCCCCGGGGAAGGGCGGCCTCGGCACTTTCGCCCCACCTCTTGACGACGCCGGCAACAGTGTTAAAGGCCAGCTCACAGCCAAGTTTCTTTCCAAAGAATTGGGACTGAACCTCTTCGCCTCGGAGGCCGCGGCACACCAGGGAGGCACGGCCTCCGTGCCCTCCGCCTAATTATTTTCCATTCGAGCAGGCTGGAGAAAC
>Ga0306926_10009180_pt1 | contig 10863 bp, 8 predicted proteins | sample flu12Cox44000178_FD_203759 | JGI IMG/M metagenome (GOLD analysis project Ga0306926, IMG submission 203759) | Lab enrichment of tropical soil microbial communities from Luquillo Experimental Forest, Puerto Rico - flux8day.12C.oxic.44.000.178 (v2)... | ecosystem: Environmental > Terrestrial > Soil... | reverse complement strand
GATGGAGTCCGAAAACTGCACACGACTCTCATACTTCCGGTCATCGGTTCCGAAGTTGTGGCCCAGCTCCAGGTCGTTCAGCAGGCTGAAGTCAGGTTGACCGGTCATTCCCGGGAAGTTGTAATGCCGTCTGGCCCACTGCACCAGCACCGTGTTGATCAGGTCGGGTTTCAGCGAGGTATTCAAAGTGCCGAACAGCGACTGGTCGCGGACATAGAGGTCGCGGCCGCCGCTCGGCACGCCGATGCCGCCGCCGTCCAGAGTTTGCCCCACGAGCGTACCGAGAGCTCGCGTGTCCTCAATGTTGTAGCGGATTCCCAGGCGGTTATTGGTGTTGATCTGGTAATCCCAGCGCACAAAACCCCAGTCATCGTTGCCCGTCTTCAGGAAGCTGTTTAGATAGCCTTCGTAGGCCGCATGCGTATTGCCGCAACTGCTTAGGCCTGTGCTGCACCCTTCCGGAGCCAGGCCCAGCACGGCCTTGACATGATTAATCAGGTCAATATAGGTAACCAGGTCGGGAGGGTAAACCGGCGACTGCGCGCTCCGCTTGCCCTCGTAATTCATGAAAAAGAACATCTTATCTTTCTTCATGGGGCCGCCTAGCGTGCCGCCAAATTGGTTTTGCCGCAGCTCGTGCGCGAGGGGCGCGGGCTGCAGCATGTAGCGCGCGTCCAGGGCGCTGTTTTGGAAAAACTCATACGCCGAGCCGTGCCAGTCATTGGTGCCTGACTTCGTCACGATATTCACGATGCCGCCTGCGGCACGGCCGTATTCCGCGCCGAAGCTGTTGTTCACCACGCGGAATTCCTGCACCGATTCCTGCGGTGGCGTAGAGCGTTGCACGCCGGAGATTGTGCTGACAAAGTCCGCGCCGTCCACAGTAACCGTGTTGCTGAACGAGCGCATGCCTCCAAACGAGATTTGCGACGTCTCAAAGTCGGTGAAAGTTGTTCCGAGGCTCGTCCGGCTTGACGCCACTCCAGGCGTGAGCAGTGCGAAATCCGTGAACAACCGTCCGCTGATGGGTAACGAATTGATCTGCTGCGTTTCCACCACCTGGCTGATTTCCGTCCTGGTCGGCTCAATCACCGGGGTCTCCGTGGTCACCACCACCTTCTCCGCGCCGGAGGCAACCCTCAGCGTCACGTCAATTGTCGCCGTCTGCCCCACGGTCAGGACGATTCCTGTCTGTGTGGACTTCGCGAAACCTGTGGCTTCCGTGGTCAATTCGTAGTGCCCAGGGGTCACGTTGGCCAGCACGTAAAGCCCGTTTTCATTGGACACAGAGGAATAGGAAAGATTGGTTTCCGCGTTCCGCAGCGTGATGGACGCCCCGGCCACGGTGCCCCCGGTGGCGTCCCGCACGGTTCCGTTAAGTTGAGCTCCCGCCGCGCCTACCTGTGCGAGCGCTGGCCTCCCCCAGGCTGCGAAAATTGCCACTACGAGCATCGCTAGCAGACATAGCCGTCGCGCCATGATCCACCCCACATTAGAGCAAATTGAATCCGAAGCTTTGACCGACGAAGATGATCCGGAAAGCGAATACCCCATCACGGCTTCCCCCCGGAGGCGAGCGCCAGCGAGCCTTTGTGAAAGGCTCACCCCCCTCGCCTACCCCTTGCCGTCGGGCCGATATTAGGCAAACGTTCGCTTTTTGCCAGTAGGCACATTTTTGGTACCTGGTACCCAGAACGAGTCCATCGAGGTGTGGTTAACTGCCCTAAAACTCCCACCACTGGCATCAGCGACAGGGAGAAGGCCTCGATTTCGTTTTGCCCTGAGGCCAGTGTGGCACTTCAAAAGCTGCGCCAATACCCCCGTCTTTGTACGCTGCGCGCTTCTGCTCTAAACCGTCGCTGCCTGCTTGGCAATCACCGATTTCACCGCGGCCACAATTTTCTCTTCGCTCGGCAAAACATACGTTTCGAGCGGCTCGCTAAATGGAATAGAAGTATCGAGCGCCGTCACCATCTTCACGGGCGCCTTCAGCGCCTCGAGCCCATGTTCGGCCATCTCTGCGGCAATGATGGCCGCAGCCGAAGCGTGCCGCGTCGCTTGATCCACTAGCACGAGCCGTCCTGTCTTCTTCACCGACTTGAGAATCGTTTCAACATCCAGTGGCGCCAATGTTCGTGGATCAACGACTTCTGCGCTGACGCCTTGTCCAGCGAGCAACTCCGCCGCAGCGAGAGACTTCTTCACCATCCATCCCGTGGCGACAATGGTTACGTCCGTGCCCGCGCGCTTGACGTCCGCAATGCCGAATGGCACGACGTGGTCGCCTTCAGGCACCGGTCCCTTGTCGAGCGTCAGCATGTAATGGTGCAGATAGATGACGGGATTATCGTCGCGAATCGCCGCAGTCATCAATCCTTTGGCATCCGCTGCGGTCGAGGGCAGGGCAATCTTCAATCCCGGAACTCCCATCATGGTGTGATAAACGCAATTGGAATGCTGGCCCGCCCATCCTGCAGCGAACCCGTAGCCCGCTTTAAAAACCAGAGGCACTTTCACTTGCCCGCCGGACATGTAGCGCAGCCGCGGCGCTTCGTTGATCAGTTCATCAAAAGCCACCAGCATGAACTCACTCATCCACAATTCGACGATAGGCCGCAGCCCGGTCATTGCGGCACCCACCGCGACTCCCGTCTCCGCGGTTTCGGAGATGGGCGCGATTCGAACGCGCTTCTTGCCGAACTTTCTTAGGAACGGGTCACGTTCCGTCATCGCCAGGTTTTGACCGTAGAATACCACGCTCGAATCGCGTTCCATCTCTTCCGTAATGGCGGTGGCAATCGCTTCGCCGTACATCATTTCGCGCGCCATAAGCCCTCCTTATGCGTACACGTGCTTGATTGCTTCCTCGCCTCGGGGAGGCGGGCTAGCCTGCGCGAACTCCACGGCGTCTTGCATTTCCGCCTGCGCTTTTTCTTCAATTTGCTTCACTTCCGAATTCTTCAAAATGCCTTTGCGGACCAAAGAGGCCCGGAAACGCGGGATCGGGTCATTCTTTACCGCGGCTGCAAACTCGGCCTTCTTTCCGTACACTTCCACAGCTTCGTGCTCCGGAAATTGTGTAGGTACCGGTGGCACGGTGATAGCGTTGCCGTGCGCGCTCAAGCGGTAAAATTTTGCCTCGATCAGACTTGGACCTTTCCCGCTCCTGGCACGCTCTGCCGCCTTCTGCACCGCCGAATGCACTTTCAGGGGATCGGTGCCATCTACGGTCACGCCGGGCATGCTGAAGGCTTCTGCCTTCTTCGACAGCGGATCGCCTGCGATGTAATTGGCATCCTCCAGGCTGATATGCGTGTAAGCCTGGTAATGGTTGTTTTCGAGGATGTAGACGATCGGGAGTTTCCACACCGCGGCCAGGTTCAAAGATTCGAAGAAAGCTCCTTGTTTCGCTGCGCCATCTCCAAAAAAACAATAGATCACTTGGCCGGTATCTTTGACTTGAGCGGTCAGGGCCGCTCCGGTGGCGTGCGTGATAGCCTGACCGATAATTCCTGAAGTGCCGGGGAAGTGGTGTTGCGGGTCGGCCAGATGCATCGAGCCGCCAAAACCTCCGCACAGGCCGTCCTGTCGGCCGTAAATTTCCGCCATCATTTTTCGGGGCGAAGTGCCGAGCACGAGCGGATAGCCGTGACAACGATAACTCGGCATCGCCAAATCGTTGTTCTCCCGCGTTGCCAGTGCGCCCACAATCGTGGCCTCTGCGCCGTCACCTAAGTGCGTGTGTCCGCGAATCACGCCCGGGTGCTCAACAAACGTGCGCTTGACGCGGGTCTCAAACTCCCGGATGCGCACCATGTGGGTATACATCCAGATCAGGCGGTCCTTCGTCAGCGCTCTGTTCTTTGCCATCACCCATTCTCCTGGCTTCAAAACTCCGGCAGAGCCTCTCCCGGCTGGCCGATGCAAGCCAGGGGATCACCAACAGGAACTTCCGCGTCTGCTGCCGCGACAATCTTCAACAAAACACCAGCCGCGGGCGAATCCAGTTCATAATTCACTTTGTCGGTCTCGAGCTCCACGATTGGCTCGCCTTGTTTGATCTTGCTGCCTTCTTTTTTGAGCCAGCGCACCACGCGCGCTTTGGTCGTCGGGATGCCGCCCGATTTCGGAACTCGCAAAATCGTAATGATGTTGTCCCTCCCGACCCCGCTCGGAACTTCTTGAGCTTAGGCCTCGCGGCTGCCTTTCAATGCACCTCGCGATCCACACCCATCCAATACGGTTTTCGGATGGTTTTTTTGTCGGTCTTGGCAGCCGGTGTTTTCGGAATCTCCTGCCAGAACTCAACCGACTTGGGCGACTTCACCCCGCCGAGCCGGGCTTTGCAATGCGCGATGATCGCTTCTTCTTTCAATGATTCCCCGTTCCGAAAAACTACGATGGCCTTCACCGCTTCGCCCCATTTTTCATCCGGCACGCCGATCACAGCGCATTCGCTCACTTCGGGCAACTCCATCAGGCAAGCTTCCACTTCCCCGCAATACACGTTGAAGCCGCCAGTGATGATCATGTCTTTCTTGCGGTCGACAATGTAAAAAAATCCATCGTCGTCGCGGTAGCCGACGTCGCCCGTGTGGTGCCAGGCAAAGGTGCGGCTTTCGGCTGTGGCTTCGGGCAAATTGTAATAGCCCGCGGAGAGCAGTGCCCCGCGGGCGACGATTTCCCCAGGCTTGAAGGGGGGAAGGAGCTGCCCTTCATCATCCATGACGGCCAACCGCACCGCTGGAGTAGGCTTCCCGCAACTCCGCAACCGTTCCGGATGATCGCCCGCGGCCGCCGCAGCGACAGTCTTCGTATCCAAATAAGTCATGTACATGGGCGCTTCCGTTTGTCCGTAGGATTGACAGACACAGGGTCCAAAGACCTCCACGGCTTGTTTCATTTTGTCCGGCGAAACGGGAGCGGCCGCCAGCAGCAGTCGCCGCAGGCTCGAATAGTCAACGTCGCGGACTCGGGGATGGGCCAGCATGGAATACAAAGCCGTTGGCGGCAAGAAAATATGAGTGACGCGATGGCGCGGGATGTTCTCCAAAACACCCAGCGCATCGAAGCCGGGCATGACCACATTCGTTGCGCCCAAGGGGAACATTGCGAAGGCAACTACCCCGGCGGCGTGAGACAAAGGCGCGGTGCTGAGGCACACGGGTGGGATGTCATCGTTTCGCAAGCAGATATTAGCCGTCTCGATCATGGTGCCCCAAGAGAGGCCGGTAACCATCACGCCTTTGGCAGGCCCAGTAGTGCCGCCCGTGGGCACAAGCCCGACCAGGCGGTCAATGTTTCCGCGGGCATCACCCCATTCCACTTGTTGGGTTCCGATGCCCTGAGTCATGAACAAGTCCAGCGAACAGTCTCTGTCGAGTTCTTTGTCAATACAGATATAGTGTTTCAGGCCCGGCACTTTGGCTCTGATCTCGTGGACCTGCTCGCGAAAACTGCTGTGATAGAACAGCCACGAGGTCCCAGAATAGTTGAGGAACTGGACGTTGGCGTCCAAAGCATTACGCGGGTTCATGGGGACCCACACGCCCCCGGAGCGCATGATTCCGAGCATGCACAGTAAGATTCTGGCGTCGTTGACGGAAAGAATAGCTGCCGGCTCTTCTCCGACCAGCCCTCCGGCCCACAAGGCGCGTGCAATCTTGTGGCTGGCCTCTTGCGCTTGGCGATACGAATATTCGGTCGCACGATCAATAATTGCGACCCGATCAGGAAATGCCTCGGCTCCTTTGTCGAAGTAATCGATCGCTCGCATAGGCCTGACTCTAGGAACTCAGCTTCGCCTGCGATAGTCCAAAATCTTCGAGCGCCTGCAGCAGGTTTTTATGACCGAAAGCTTCGCATGGCGAAGCGAAACCAACTTTGCACGGCGCCGCGCGCGCCAGGTGACGAGCGGCGAACGCTTGCACCAAACCGGTCTGCCGGTAGGCGCACGTTCCAAACATGGTGCACTGCACGAAGTTCATACTTCCGCGCCCCAAAACCACGTCGATCGTGCGATGTACTCTCGTATTTTCCCGCGGCGGGGTTCCCCCTTGCACTGAGTTCGCCATCTCTGAAAGTTTCCGCTCTTGCTCCGGCTTGGACAAGGGACGGATATTTTCCTCAAAATGTTTCTCTGTTGCCACCACCGTTTCCATGATCTGCCGGTCCAGCAGCCCGCCGAGTGTCTTTACATTCGCGATTTGCGGATGATTCTTGAACCACACGGGATGCGGAAAGCCTCCCCAGGGCAGCGCGAGCTGGGTCTGGATGCAGCCAGGCGCGACCACTTCGTAGGCCTTGGCGCGCGGCCAGGGTTTGTATTCATTCTGTTCGAGGTGGAAGGCTTCCATGGGGATGCTCGCAAAAATGGTCTGCGTCGAGCCGTACGTCGGCATCCCTTTGAACATCGAAAGAATTTCGAGCGTGTCAATTCCACCTGTTTCCATGCAGAGCCGCACGGCGATGTCGCTAACCGAGGACATATAGGCGGTGGCCGGAGCCGCCACCAATCCTTTGTCCGCGAACTTCGCCCCCCAATTCTCTGCCACTTGCCGAACCCACACCTGTTCGCCGCTGATGTCGAGGTAATGGCAGCCTGCTTTTAAGCTGGCTTCGATGACGGGCGGGCCGTAGTAAATAAGTGGGCCAACGGTGTTGCAGACGACTTTGGCGCCAGTGAAGAGTTTCGTAAGTTCGTCGATTGTGTTCGTGACTTCTGCGATTTCGTAGTCCGCCGTCTCGATCCCGGGAACGTGAGCCATTACCTCACGGATCTTTCCCTGGTTCCGGCCCGCAGCAATGAAGGGAACGTTGTATTCGCGGAGAAACTCGGCGATCAGCCGGCCAGAGAAACCGCTGGCTCCATATAGCAGCACGGGCCTCTTGTTCATCGATGTCGGCCTCCCCCTGCTCATGCGAGAGGTTACCGCTTGAGATTCTGCTTGCCTTGGTCAACCGGCAGATAATAGGCTAAAGTCCCCTTATTGCTAGTAGGCACCTTTCGGTAACCTAGTATCAGGAGAGGTTCTCCAATGGATCCCTTCAACTGCCCGGTTACGGTCACGACGCACATTATTGGGGGAAAGTGGAAGCCGTCGATTCTATATTACTTGCAAGGCAAGACGCGGAGGTTCAGTGAGCTGCAAAGGCTTCTATCCGGCCCGACCAAGAAGATGCTTACGCAACAATTGAGAGAGCTGGAGCGCGACGACATCATTTTGCGCAAGGTGTTCGCGCAGGTGCCGCCGCGCGTCGAGTATTCGCTTACCAGACACGGCGAAAGCCTTCGGCCAATTCTTCGGTTGATGTCTGCCTGGGGCAAGAGGCATCGCGCGCAGCACAACGGGGCCTCGGGATAATTCGGCTGGACTCTCACTCGCCCTTATGCACAGTCGGCGGTGAGAAACATCACTTCCGGATATTGTGCCTTTCCGTCCGGCCGAGTGAACAGCAGAACCTCGTGTCCATGTTTATGCGAGGCTCGCTGGGGCGGGCGTCTGTAGGACGCCCTAATTCTCGCCCGGCAATCCCCTTCTACTCCCCGTGAAATAACATGGCAATTGAGGCGGTGAGGCCAACAAAAGCGTGCTAGAAGGGATACATCCGTTTTCCACCCTGGATCGTCACCCACTTCACTTCGGTCATCTCTTCAATTGACCAACGCCCACCCTCGCGGCCCATGCCTGAATCTTTCACTCCGCCAAACGGAACCGTAGCTTCGTCGTGTACTGTGGGTCCATTCAGGTGAACCATGCCCGCTTCAAGTTCCAGTGCGAATTTCATCGCGAGCTGCATATTGTTGGTGAGCACGGCGGAGGAAAGCCCGTAGGCTGAATTATTTGCCAGGGCGAGAGCGTGGTCGGCGTCGTTCGCTTTGCTCACCGCCGCGACCGGTCCGAACAGCTCGTCACGAAATGCCGCCATTTCCGGCTTCACGTCCGCCACAACTGTCGGATGGTAGAAATTCCCTTCGTATTTTCCGCCGCACAGCAACCGTGCACCGGCGGCCACCGCGTCTTTCACCTTTCTGTCGATCATCGGGCATTGCGACGAACGGATCAGAGGACCAATCACAGTGTGTGGATCGCGTGGATCACCGACCTTTAAGGTCTGCGCCTTTGCCGCAAACCGCTTCAAAAATTCTTCGTAGATGGGGGCTTCGACAATAACTCTTGAGCCCGCCATGCAGATTTGTCCTTGGTGAATGAACAGCCCGAAACAAGCCGTATCCACGGAGTAATCGATGTCGGCGTCCTTCAGGACAACCAGGGGGCTCTTACCACCCATTTCCAAGACCACACGCTTCCCGCGCTTGGCGCACTCCGTGGCAATGGTTCTTCCCACCTTCGTCGAGCCGGTGAAGGAAATCAGCTTGATGCGCGGATCGTCATAAAGCACCTGCGCCATCCTTGCTCCATCGCCAGGCACCACATTGAAGACACCCGCTGGCACCCCAGCGCGTTCGAGCACTTCGGCGAGTTTCAAGCCGATCAGGGAGGTTTCCTCCGAGGGTTTCAACACGAAGGTGTTGCCTGCGGCAAGCGCGAAAGCGACTTTTTTGAGCGACAACACAACCGGAAAATTGAACGGCGAAATTCCCGCAACGACTCCGAGCGGCCGGCGAATCGCGATGGACATCAGGCCAGGAACATCGGACGTCATCACGTCGCCATGGATGCGCCGGGCTTCTCCGGCAATGGACCGCACCATATTCGCTGCAAAAGGAACTTCGAAATGCGCTTTGCCAAACGTCGATCCGGCCTCATCGATCAGCAATTCAACGAGTTCCTGTGTGGCTTTTTCCAATTCGTCCGCCGCCCGGAACAGAATGCGCTCCCGTTCGCCCGGCGGCGTTTTGCTCCAAGCCTCTTTGGCTGCATCTGCCGCGTCGATGGCCGCGAGCATGTGTTGTTCCTCGGCCATGAAAATGCGCGCAAAAGGCATTTGATTGGCAGGATTCACCACATCGGTGAAGGCAGACGGCGGAACATCAATCGCTTTTCCGGCGATGTAAGGCGTTGAGAACATTTTCTCTCCTTAGGAATCACGAACAGAAGGAATAAGGAATCAAGAAAGTCCCATGCAACTTAACGTGGAAACATGGCACAGCAACTTGCTCCGTGGCGCGATGCCACAAAAGCGGATTTTTCGCCACGACTTCGCGAAAGTCAAGCCCGGGCGCTGGTTACTCCGCCCCACACGCGGCGTGCCGTGTCCACCACCAGCTTCAGCTTGGCCCATTGTTGATCCTCGGTGATCAGGTTCCCCTCGGCCGTCGAGGCAAAGCCGCACTGAGGACTCAGCGCCAGATACTCCATGGGAACGTACTGCGAAGCCTCTTCGATGCGCTTCAGCAGCACAGCGGGATCTTCCATGCGAGGAAGCTTGGAGCTAATGAGCCCTAGCACCACGGTCTTGCCTTTCGGGATAAACCGCAGCGGAGCAAACGTTCCTGACCGTTCGTCGTCGTATTCGAGAAGGAAGCGGTCGACGTCGAGCGTGCCAAACATTTTTTCGGCGATGGCGTCGTAACCGCCTTCGGCATACCAGTGGCTGCGGTTATTGCCGCGGCAGAGATGAATCGCGAGCGTCACTCCGGGACCGCGAGCGGCCTTGAAGCAAGCGTTGTCCGCTTTGATAGCTTCGTCCAAGGCTGCCTCGGGATCCAGACTGAGTTCCGCTCGGATCCACTCTCGCCATTTGGGATCCATATAATAGCTATAGCGGGGCGCGTCAATCTGGATGTATTTCACCCCGTCAGCCGATAGTTTGGCGAGATCGTTCTTCATGATTTCCACAATCTCCCAGAGCAGCGCGGAGCGATCCTTGTAGATCTTGTCGGTTACCCCCGTTTTAAAGGAGATGGCCGGGAATTGTGTCGCGCTTGGAAGAGTCATTTTGATATCCACGCCGCACGTGGCCTTCAGGAAGGGAAATTCGTGCCCGGTAAGCGAGCGCATCTGACGCAGTCTTTGGTAGACGATGCCGGTCACGCTGGCGACTGGCGCGGCGTTGGCATCTTGCGCTTTCCAGTCTCTCGCCACTGCGTCGCCCATATCGAATCCTTCGACGGCTTCCGTGAAGTCACTCATAAAATTGCGGCGGCGAAGCTCGCCATCGGTGGCCAATTCAAAGCCCAACACCTTTTGTCTGGCGAGCACACGGCGGATGTGCAGGTCTTCGAGAGCTCGCAAACGTTCGGGATCTTTTGCGGCGTTGTCGCGGGCTTCAAGCAGCTCAGCCGGTCGGAGAAAACTCCCCACATGATCGGCGCGGTATTGGGATGCCATTTGATACCTCCTGGGAAAACGGATCGTAAAACCAGCCCTTCGCAAGATTTGGCAACGCTGACTCGCGCTACCCTAAAGCCTTAGGAGTACTACGGTGAAATTCCTTACCAAACGGCTCTCTCGCTCGCCTCGCCGAGAGAGCTCGGTGAGGGTCCAGCGTGCAAGTTCAAATTGGGGCATGGCAATCAGCAGTCGGTATACCGTGGTTTTATCCAAGCCCAATTCGCCGACGAGGCGCGTGACGGCCATAAGCGGGAAATTCCCGGTGCAAGAGAATGCGGACGGCCGTCGCAAGCACTCGCTGGAGCCAGCCTGTTCCACATTACGCCTCAGGGATTTTGTCGTCCGGATGGAGACGGCGGGCAAAAGCAGGTTTCCCTTCAGCAGCGAATTGGGGCACTTTTCGCTTGACGCAACGGTCATTGTAGATAGAATCGCCGCTAAGTCAACATGAAACATTGTTTCATAAGTTGAAACAACTCATCCGAACGGTTATGGCATTGATGGTTTTAAGACGCAGATCGGCATCCGTACACTAGAAGAGTAAGGATTTCCCACACCGATGATA
>Ga0306926_10009175_pt1 | contig 10867 bp, 10 predicted proteins | sample flu12Cox44000178_FD_203759 | JGI IMG/M metagenome (GOLD analysis project Ga0306926, IMG submission 203759) | Lab enrichment of tropical soil microbial communities from Luquillo Experimental Forest, Puerto Rico - flux8day.12C.oxic.44.000.178 (v2)... | ecosystem: Environmental > Terrestrial >... | reverse complement strand
ATGCCGCTGTTCCCCGGAACCGGCGCTACCGGCGAGCGCGGCGAGCACGACACCATCGTCAACGCGCCGCTTAAAGCCGAAGACGGCAGCGCGCAGTTCCGCTCCGCGTTCGAGAACGTCATTCTGCCGCAGCTTACGAAATTCAGTCCCGAGCTTGTCATCATCTCAGCGGGCTTCGACGCCCATCACCGCGATCCCCTCGCCTCGATCAATCTGCGTGCGGAGGATTTTGGCTGGGTGACCAGGAAGCTGATGGACCTCGCGGACGCGACCGCGGGCGGGCGCGTTGTGTCCGTGCTCGAGGGCGGCTATGACCTCCAGGGCTTGACGGAATCGGTCGCCGCCCATGTCACTGCGCTGATGGAGGCCTGATTTCTTGCCCAAACGCGCCACATTCCGTCCGCAGTGACGCCATTGACTTTTCGCACCAGCGCCTGAACACGCAGCAACAGATTACACGCAGGACCCGAGGTTATGGCTGAGAACACGCAAGCCGATGTCAAAAAGCTCTCCTTCGAGCGCGCGATCGAGGAACTCGAATTGATCGTGAAGCGACTCGAAGAAGGCCGCGTGCCGCTGGAGGAATCGATTGCGATCTACGAACGCGGCGAGGCGCTGAAGCGCCGCTGCGAAGAACTTCTGCGGCAGGCGGAAGCCCGCGTCGAGAAGATCACGACCGACGCATCCGGTCAGGCGAGCGGCGTCGAGCCGCTTGACGTGCAATAGAGTTCCACTTCGAGTCTGACAGTCCATCCGCACCTTTCGGAACGATTTCCGCAGGCGTGCGGTTTACCGTTTCGGCGGTGACGTGCCCGGCCTTGCCAAGTCCGGTGACCCGGCGGCTTGGCTTTGTATGTCACTTTGGTGTAATGCTTGCAGGGAACCAGACTTTGGGGGAACTAGCCGCCACGTTTGCTAAGGTGACGACAACTCCTTGCAAAACCTCAAGAAATGGCGGAGACAAAATGTCCGCTAAACGTGACATGTATCACATTGACCGATGCGGAGCACAGATAGGTCTCTAAACCGGGCTTCGACCTGAAGACACCACACGGGTACCCCCGGCTCTGACTGAACCGAAACCTTGTACCACCCATCTCACGCCGGGCCTTGACCCCGACATGAACATTGGAACATCGCCGTGATCGCTTCTTACAGTAAGACACCGCTTCTCGACACCATTCGCACCCCGGACGATCTGCGCCGGCTCAAGCTGGATCAGCTCCGTCAGGTTGCTGACGAACTGCGTCAGGAGACCATCGACGCCGTCTCCGTCACGGGCGGCCATTTCGGCGCCGGCCTCGGCGTCGTGGAGCTCACCACTGCCATTCACTACATCTTCGACACGCCGCGCGACCGCCTGATCTGGGACGTCGGCCATCAGGCCTATCCCCACAAGATCCTCACCGGACGGCGCGATCGGATCCGAACGCTGCGCACCGGCGGCGGCCTCTCCGGTTTCACCAAGCGCAGCGAGAGCGACTACGATCCGTTCGGCGCCGCGCACTCTTCGACCTCGATCTCGGCCGGCCTCGGCATGGCGGTGGCACGCGATCTCTCTGGCGGCACCAACAACGTGATCTCCGTGATTGGCGACGGCGCGATGTCGGCCGGCATGGCCTATGAGGCCATGAATAATGCCGGTGCGATGAACTCGCGCCTGATCGTGATCCTCAACGACAACGACATGTCGATTGCGCCGCCGGTCGGCGCGATGAGCGCCTATTTATCGCGCCTCTACTCCGGCAAGACCTACCGCACGTTGCGCGAGGCGGCCAAACAGATCAACAAGCGCCTGCCGAAGGTCCTGGCGGACCGCGCCAACCGCGTCGAGGAATATTCGCGCGGCTTCATGGTCGGCGGCGGCACGCTGTTCGAGGAGCTCGGCTTCTATTACGTCGGCCCGATCGACGGCCATAATCTCGATCATCTCCTCCCCGTCCTGAAGAACGTCCGCGATATGAAGGACGGCCCGATCCTGGTCCACGTCGTCACCCAAAAGGGCAAGGGCTACGGCCCGGCCGAGGCCTCCGCCGACAAGTATCACGCCGTGGTCAAGTTCGATGTCGCGACCGGCGCGCAAGCCAAGGCCAAGCCGAATGCGCCCGCTTATCAGAACGTGTTCGGCCAGAGCCTGGTCAAGGAAGCAGAGAAGGACGACAAGATAGTCGGCATCACCGCGGCGATGCCCTCCGGCACCGGCATCGACATCTTTAACAAGACCTTCCCGACCCGCACCTTCGACGTCGGCATCGCCGAGCAGCACGCTGTGACGTTCGCGGCGGGGCTGGCCACCGAAGGCTACAAGCCGTTCTGCGCGATCTACTCGACCTTCCTGCAACGCGGCTACGACCAGGTCGTTCACGATGTAGCGATCCAGAGCCTGCCCGTCCGCTTTGCCATCGACCGCGCGGGGCTTGTGGGCGCCGACGGCGCCACTCATGCCGGCTCGTTCGACAATGCCTATCTCGGCTGTCTGCCCAATTTCGTCATCATGGCTGCTTCCGACGAAGCCGAGCTGGCGCACATGGTGGCGACCCAGGTTTCGATCAACGATCGCCCGAGCGCGCTGCGCTATCCGCGCGGCGAAGGCCGCGGCGTCGAGCTGCCCGAAGTCGGCGTTCCCTTGGCCATCGGCAAGGGTCGTATCATCCGCGAAGGCAAGAAGGTCGCGCTGCTGTCGTTCGGCACGCGGCTGGCCGAGTGCGAAAAGGCTGCCGACGAGCTCGCGGCCCATGGCCTCTCCGCGACGATTGCGGACGCGCGCTTCATGAAGCCGCTCGACGAGGAACTGGTCCTGAAGCTCGCGCGCGACCACGAGATCCTGATCACCATCGAGGAAGGCTCGATCGGCGGCTTCGGTTCGCATGTCATGCAGTTCGTCGCCGACCAGGGCCTGCTCGACAGCGGCGCGCTGAGATTCCGCTCGATGATCCTGCCCGACGTGTTCCTCGACCACGACAGCCCGGCGGCGATGTATGCCCGCGCCGGTCTCGACGCCAAGAGCATCGTCAACAAGGTGTTCGAGACGCTCGGCAAGGATTTCAAGACCGAGGCCGTCAAACTCGCCTGATCGTTCGCATCTCTGGCCGCGAACTCAACCGTACCTCTCCCCTGTGGGGAGAGGTGTCGCACCGCCGGTATCGCTCTGGTTTCGTTCAACCTCATCGCCCGGTGACCCATGAAAATCTATCTGGCGGGTCCTGATGTGTTCCTGCCGGATGCGCTTGAGGTCGGACGTCGCAAGGTCGAGATTTGCGCCCATCACGGCCTGATCGGGCTTTATCCGCTCGACGTATCACTCGATCGCACCGCCGCGGAGGTCTCGCTTCAGATCTTCAAGAACAACGAGGGGCTGATGGAGGAAGCTCATGCCATCATCGCCAACCTCACGCCGTTCCGCGGCGCCGGCGCCGACCCCGGGACAGTGTACGAACTTGGCTACATGGCGGGACGCCAAAAGCTCTGCCTCGGCTACTCCAATGATCCCCGGATTTATGCCGAGCGCGTACGCGATTTCACGGAAATCACCTCACATGACGGCCGTCTTGTCGACCGCAACACACTGACGGTTGAAGATTTCGGCCTCGCCGATAATCTGATGATGATCCATGCCCTCGATCTCCACGGTTGCCCGCTCGTCGTGCCGAAGCAGGCCCCAACCGATCTCTGGCATGAATTGACCGCATTTGAGACTTGCGTTCGCTTATGTTCCGAGCGTCTGGAGCAGCAATGATGTCCGCTTCCCGCAAACGCGTCGACCTGCTCCTGGTCGAGCGCGGCCTGTTCGAAAGCCGGGCGCGGGCGCGGGCCGCGATTGAAGCCGGCCTTGTCGTCGCCAACGACAAGAAGATCGCAAAACCTTCCGAGATCATCCCCGATGATGCCGTGTTGCAGGCACAGGCGGCGCATCCCTATGTCTCGCGCGGCGGGGTGAAACTCGCCGATGCACTGGAGCAATACCCGATCGACATCGAAGGCCATGTGTGCCTCGACGTCGGCGCCTCCACCGGCGGGTTCACAGAGGTGCTACTTGCGGGTGGCGCAAGCCTCGTCTTTGCGATCGATGTTGGGCATGGCCAGTTGCATCATTCGCTGCGCAACCATCCCAGGATCGTGTCGATGGAAGCGACCGACATTCGTAAATTCGAAGGCAAACGGCTCGATGCGCGGCCCGATATTGTCACGATCGACGTCAGCTTCATCTCGCTCAAGCTTGTGCTGCCGGTGGCGCTCGCGCTGGCGGCGGCGCCGATGCATCTGCTCGCGCTGATCAAGCCGCAATTCGAGGCGCAGGGCGCGCATGCCAAGGGCGGCATCATCCGCGACGCCGCCGTGCACCAGAAAGTCTGCGACGATATCGCGGCCTTTGCCGCCTCGCTCGGCTGCACGGACATCAAGGTGTTTCCCTCGCCGATCAAGGGTGGCGACGGCAACAGCGAATTCTTCATCGGCGCGCGACGTGGTTGAGCGATTGCTCATCGATCATGTCGGCCACCACGGCGACGGCGTGGCGATTGCCGGTGGCGAGGCCGTCTATGTGCCCTACACGCTTGGCGGCGAGACGGTCGAGGTATCAGCCGTGCCCGGCCATCATCCCGATCGCCGGCGTCTGCTTGCGGTCGAGATTGCAAGCCCGGAGCGCATCGCCCCGTTCTGTCCGCATTTCGGCGTCTGCGGCGGCTGCGCCATCCAGCATTGGGAGATGGAGCGCTACCGCACCTGGAAGCGCAATCTGGTCGTCGAGACGCTCCATCAGGCAAAGCTCGATGGCGAGGTCGCGCCGCTGATCGATGCCCACGGCCTCGGACGACGCCGCATTACCTTGCATGCGCGCATGGGCACGCACGAGGTGCTCAAGGTCGGCTTCTCCGCGGCAAGCTCGCACGACGTTATTCCTGTCGACCGCTGCCCCATCCTCGATCCCGCACTGGACCGCGCCCTCGATGTGGCCTGGGCGCTCGCCGAGCCGTTGCTCGGAGGTGGCAAGCCGCTTGACATCCAGATCACGGCCACGCGCGGCGGCCTCGATATCGATGTGCGCGGCTCCGGGCCACTGGAGCCAGCCATGATCGCGATGGCCTCGCGGATCGCCGAGCAGCATCGGCTGGCGCGGCTGACGCGCCACGGTGAGCTTGTCGTGCAGCGAACGCCGCCGGCGATCGGAATCGGTACCACTGAGGTGATCCTGCCGCCCGGCTCATTCCTGCAAGCAACAGCGGCCGGCGAAGAAACGTTGGCCGCGCTGGTCGTCGAACGCTGCGGCAAGGCAAAACACATCGCCGATCTCTTTTGCGGCGTCGGCCCGTTCGCGCTGCGGCTTGCCGCAAAAGCGCGCGTGTCCGCCTTCGACAGCGATGCCGGCGCAGTCGCGGCCTTGCAGAAGGCAGCGACTGCGACGCCAGGATTGAAGCCGGTCAAAGCCGAGGCGCGCGACCTGTTCCGCCGCCCGCTGGTGCCGCAGGAGCTGCGCGAGATCGATGTCATCGTCTTTGATCCACCGCGGCAGGGCGCGCAGGCGCAATCGCAACAGCTTGCCGCAAGCAAGGTGTCGGTCGTGATTGCGGTGTCCTGCAATGTTGCGACCTTTGCCCGCGATGCGCGAATCCTGGTCGATGGGGGTTACAAAATGGGAACTGTCGTGCCGGTCGATCAGTTCCGCCATACGCCGCATGTCGAACTGGTCGCTCGGTTTTCGCGCTAATGCATCCGGAAAAGTGTGCAGCGGTTTTCCCTCGCGACAAACGCGGAAGGCGTTTGCGCGGAGATCATGCGCAAAACAACAATCGAGAGCGCGATGCCCATTGCCCCAGAGGCGCGCTACTGCACGACGTCGAGCTTGACGTTGGCCGTGCCTGAATTGACCATGCCGAGCGCTTGCGCCGCGGAATAGGACACGTCGACCACGCGACCCCTGACAAAGGGACCGCGATCGTTGACCCGCACGACCACGCTCTTTCCCGTGGTGGTGTTGGTCACGCGCAGCTTGGTGCCGAATGGCAGGGTTGGATGCGCCGCCGTCAGCGCCGCCGAATTGAATATTTCGCCGTTCGCGGTCTTGGTGCCTTCAGTGTAGTAGCTGGCAAGGCCCTGCGAGGACGTCGTCTGTGGCAGGAAGGGCCGATCGTGCTTCTTTGCGACCATCACACGAGGGGCGGTCACGTGCCGCGCCTCGCGCCGCTCGACCGCGGCCTGCCGCGTCGGCGAGAACTCGCTTCTCCGCGAGACGACCGACGACTGCGCGCAGGCCGCAAGCGAGGCTGCCGCCAGCACGAGGACCACACATCTGCCGGCGTTGCTGCCGGACTGGCTGATGGAGCGCATGTTGCACCGCCTCCAATCCCCACCTCGTGTGCGAAGTCAGGTTTCAATGGCGGCGCAACCGTGGCTGGCCGAACGCCAAGGCGCTGAAAACGCGTGATTTCCCTGGGGTGTTGCGGCGAAGTCACGACTTCGTGGAGCAAAATCGACAGTTGCGCGACTAATCTGCGGCGTGTTTGTGGCGCTGGTGTGGAGATCAACAGTGTGGGGAACGCGTCCGGCTCAGCGGCCCCAGCGGTCCTGCCAGATTTTCTCTCCGATCAAGCACGACACCCGCGGCTCTTTCTCGGCGACCGGCACGGTCGGCCGCGCCGGCGTCCGGCCTGCGACCTCCAGCAGCAATTTGGTCCGGATCGCTTCCTTGAACTTTTCGCGATCCTTGATCGGCACCACGAACGAGCCGGGGCCGCCGATCACGCAGTCCTCGTAGTACCAATCGAGGTTGTCGATATCCATGGTCGAGTAGGACGGCTCTTTCACCATGATGGGCAGGCCGTTGATGACGATGCCCTTCGACAGCGCCTCCTCGCGCGCGCCCGTGACCGGCGCACCGTTGTTGTTGGGGCCGTCTCCGGAGATGTCGATCACCTTGCGCAGGCCGTGATACGGGTTCTCGTCGAACAGCGGCATGGCGAAATAGATCGCGCCCGAGATCGAGGTGCGCGAGGCGCGGCGCACCGGCGTCTTCAGGATCTCGGCCGAGACCGCGTCGGCCGTCTCCGGACCGTCGATCAGCCGCCAGGGAATGATGATCTTCTGGTCGCTGGACGCCGCCCACTCGAAATAGGTGATCGCGATCTTGCCGTGCGGCAGGCTCTTCAGCGCCTGCAAGAATTCCTTCGAAACGATCGCCTGCGCATAGCCCTCGCGCTGGACGGCGAGTTCGTCCATATCCATGGAATAGGAGACGTCGGTCGCGAGGATCAGCTCGACATCGACGGTGGCTGCCTCCTTGTCGAGGGGCTGCTCGGCGACCTGCGCGCGCGGTGCGGGCGCGGCCAGCGATGCGACATCGCCGCTGGTCAAGGCTGCCGCCACCAGCATGGCTGACATCGACACCCACCAGCGCATCAGCGGCCTCCATGAGCGAGCTCGTGTAAATCTATGGTGACACGCAAATGGGGCCGCGCAAAGCGCGAACGCGATTTCGCCTTCACATTCGAGTTAGCGGCAGCAGCATCCGGTTCAATATGCGTTGCCTTGGCGTGAAGGCGATCGCTCGGTGCCGAACCGCAGCAGCCGCAAGGAAGCCATCGCAAACAGCCGGGTTCCACAACCTTCCCTGAGGCGGTATTCTCTTCACCCAGGAGGTTCAACCTTCCATGATCGACACCGTCACCAAGCCGAAGACGAAGGTCAAGACAAAGACCGAGCGGCCGCGGTTGCACAAGGTGATCCTTGTCAACGACGACTACACGCCGCGCGAGTTCGTTGTCACCGTGCTGAAGGGAGAATTCCGCATGACCGAGGATCAGGCCTACAAGGTCATGATCACGGCGCACCGGCTTGGCGTCTGCGTGGTCGCCGTCTTCACCAGGGACGTGGCCGAGACCAAGGCGACGCGCGCCACCGACGCCGGCCGCGCCAAGGGCTATCCGCTGCTGTTCACCACCGAACCGGAGGAGTGATGCGCGCTGCAATCGCGCTTGCCTTGCTTCTTGCAGAACACCAGGCGCTGGCCGCCGGCACGACCGCCGGCTTCGAGATGGGCGGGAATTATCGGCGCTTCGATCCCGTGGTCAGCCAGTACAATCAATCCGGCGAGCTGTTCCGGATCGACGGTCACTGCCAATCCTCCTGCACGCTGTTCCTGGCGATCCACAATGTCTGCATCAGCCGTGGCGCGACGCTGTTGTTTCATTCCGCCCACGACCGGAACGGCAATGCCTCGCCGTCGAACACCGAGCACATGCTCGCCGCCTATAACCAGCGCTTGCGCGAATATCTCCTGTCACATCATTACATGGAGACACTCGCCTTCCATGCCATCTCGGGCAGCGAGATGATCGCCAAATTCGGCTATCGCGAGTGCCCGCGCAGGTAGTTCATTTGCGTTGCGAGGCGAGTTCTCTACTTGATCGTGATCGTGATCTTTTCTGAAACGAGCGGCCGGTTGCAGGCGACGAGGACGCGTTCAGCACCGGCGACGGACACGGCCGAGCCCGATATCACCGGCTAGACCCGCGCGTCCCTCGCCCGGTTATCTGCCGTGATATCGAACGTAACGCGACCGTCGCTGCGATCACGAGCGCAAGGCGTGACGCTGCCGTTCAGCGCGCGGCATCGGCTACCCTCTCATCCTGCAAACCAAACACACGTTGCGCCTTCGAGAAGCCGGCGATCGGAAACTCGCCCAGATCGGTCCAGCCGGTCGCGGAGACGCCAGCAAAGGCGCTAGACGCCACCACCGTGCGGTTGAGCTTGCTGGCGATCTTCTCCAGCCGCGCGGCGAGATTGACCGCGGGCCCGATGCAGGTGAAGTCGAGCCGGCTCATGCCGCCGATATTGCCGAACAGGATTTCACCGATATGCAGCGCGACGCCGAAGCGGAAGCGCTCGATCCCCTCGCCGCTCGGATACTGCATGGCGTCGACGGCGGCCCTGGCCTCACGCGCCGCCTGCAGCACGCGGCTGCAGACCTCGCCGAGATTGCCGCCACCCTTGGCCATCGGGAACACCGCGAGCAGCCCATCGCCCATGAATTCCAGAATCTCGCCGCCATGCCTGCGGATCGCCGGCACCTGACAATCGAAATACTGGTTCAGGATATCGACCACGATATCGGCCGGCAGCCGATCGGACAGCGCAGTGAAGCCGCGCAAGTCGGAGAGCCAGATGGCGGCCTGCATCGACTCGGCGTGTCCCCTGCGGATTTGCCCGGCCCAGATCCGCTCGCCGGCGCGGCTGCCCACGTAAGTATCGAGCAGCGTGGCCGCGGTGCGGCGCAGCGCGTAAATCTCGGCCAGCCGGGCAAAGGGCGGGATGATCCGCCGCAACGCCGCAAGCTGTTCGTCGGTAAACCCGCCCGCCGCCTTGGTGGTCCAGCTTGTCGCGTGGACTGAACCTTCGGTGAAAGGCAAGGGCAGCGCGATGTAGTCGGTGACGCCCTCCGCGCGCATATCATCGAAGAAGGGAAAGCGCCTGCTCTCGGAATCGTCGAGGCGGTATCTCACCTCGTGTCCGCTGGCATAGAGGATCGCGAGGGGACTCTGGCGGAATCGGTCCGACTCCGGAAGGTCGAAACCGGCTGTGTTGACAGCGACGTCTTCGCCCTGCTTCCAGATGAAGCTGCGGCCGAAGGCGTCGGGATGCAGCGTCTGCACGAACACGCCAACCCGCCACAGCGGCACACCGGCTGCGACCAGGCGCTCGCAGAGCCCGCTCAGCACTGTCTCGCGCGTCGGCGCGCTCTGCGCACCGCCCATCAGCCAGTCGATGAGCTTGTCGAGTTCGGAAGCGTTCATGGCCGGGCTCGCTCGCGGACCAGTTTCCCGCGCCATCACGCTAGCACAAATGCATCGCGTTTTCGCGGGCGAGGCGAACGCACCGAGGCTATTTCCCAACCTGGCCGCGATGGCGCAGCCAATGATCGGCAAGCACGCAGGCCATCATTGCTTCGCCGACCGGGACAGCGCGGATGCCGACGCACGGATCGTGCCGGCCCTTGGTCAGAATCTCGGTCTCCGCGGCCTTGCGATCGACCGTGCGGCGCGGGGTGAGGATCGACGACGTTGGCTTCACCGCAAAGCGCGCGATCACGGGCTGGCCAGTGGAGATACCGCCCAAAATGCCGCCAGCATGGTTGGAGAGAAATTTTGGGCCCTGATTGCCCATCCGCATCTCATCGGCATTCTCCTCGCCCGACAGCTCGGCCGCACCGAAGCCCGCGCCGATCTCGACGCCCTTCACCGCATTGATGCTCATCATCGCAGCCGCGAGGTCCGCATCGAGCTTGGCATAGATCGGCGCGCCCAGCCCCGCCGGCACGCCTTCGGCCACGATCTCGAGGACCGCGCCGATCGAAGAGCCGTTCTTGCGGATGCCGTCGAGATATTCCTCGAAGAACGCAGCCTTGTCCTTGTCCGGGCAGAAGAACGGATTCTTTTTGATCTCCTCCCAATTCCATTTGTCGCGATCGATCTTGTGCGGACCCATCTGCACCAGCGCGCCGCGCACGGTCACCTCGGGCAGGATCTTTCGGGCGATGGCGCCGGCCGCAACCCGCATCGCGGTCTCGCGCGCGGACGAGCGACCACCGCCGCGATAGTCGCGCAGACCATACTTGGCCTCATAGGTGAAGTCGGCGTGACCGGGACGAAACTTGTCCTTGATGTCGGAATAGTCCTTCGAGCGCTGATCGGTGTTCTCGATCAGAAGCGCGATCGGAGTGCCCGTCGTCACCTGCACGCCGGTCTCGGGATGAGCCAGCACACCCGACAGGATCTTGACCGTATCTGGCTCCTGGCGCTGCGTCGTGAAGCGCGACTGCCCGGGCCGGCGGCGATCGAGATCGCGCTGGATGTCCGCTTCGGTGAGCGGGATCAGC
>Ga0306926_10009171_pt1 | contig 10868 bp, 8 predicted proteins | sample flu12Cox44000178_FD_203759 | JGI IMG/M metagenome (GOLD analysis project Ga0306926, IMG submission 203759) | Lab enrichment of tropical soil microbial communities from Luquillo Experimental Forest, Puerto Rico - flux8day.12C.oxic.44.000.178 (v2)... | ecosystem: Environmental > Terrestrial > Soil... | reverse complement strand
CGTCCAGGACAGCGAGCTCTACAAGCGGGCGAGCCAGGTGCGGAAAGACCTCGAGACCCGGGTCGATGAAACCCGCTCGCAGATCTACGACGTCTTTGGTATTGCGTCGAAGTCCGAGGTCGAGAAGCTGCACAAGCGGCTGAACAAGATCTCGAAGCAGATCAACGACCTGTCCGAGGGCCGGCCAGTCAGCGACGCGCACTCCGAGGCCGTCTAGTCGCCGCGCCTCCGGAGGTCCCTCATCGGCGTTCGGAGGTAGCGACATGGCGTTCGAGGCCCTCGACTTCTATCGGATCGAGGACTCACTCGCGGCCGAAGAGCGCATCGCGCGCGACACCGTCCGCGAGTTCGTCGACAAGGAGTTCCTGCCGGTCGTGGTGAAGCACGTCCGGCAGGACGGCTCCTTCCCCATGGAGCTCGTGCCCAAGCTGGCCGAGCTCGGCCTGTTCGGCGCGAACCTGCACGGCTACGGCTGCGCGGGCATGAACAACGTCGCGTACGGGCTGGTCATGCAGGAGCTCGAGCGCGGCGACTCGGGGCTGCGCTCGTTCGCGTCCGTGCAAGGCGGGCTGTGCATGTACCCGATCTACAGCTACGGCAGCGCGGCGCAGAAGGAGCGCTGGCTGCCGGCGATGGCCGAGGGCCGCGTGATCGGCTGCTTCGGGCTGACCGAGCCCGACTACGGCTCGAACCCCGGCGGCATGCTCACCCGCGCGCTGCGCAAGGGCGACCAGTGGGTGCTGAACGGCACCAAGCGCTGGATCACCAACGGCACGGTCGCCGACATCGCGATCGTCTGGGCGCGCACCGACGACGAGATCCAGGGCTTCATCGTCGAGCGCGGCATGCGCGGCTTCGAGGCGCGTGACATGAAGGGCAAGTTCTCGCTGCGCGCGTCGATCACGAGCGAGCTGTTCCTCTCCGACGTCACCGTGCCCGAGGCGAACCGTTTGCCGGGCGTGAAAGGCCTGAAGGGGCCGCTCGGCTGCCTGACCCAGGCGCGCTACGGCATCGCCTGGGGAGCGATCGGCGCGGCGCAGGCGTGCTTCTCCGAGGCGCTGCGCTACGCGAAGGAGCGGATCGTGTTCGACCGCCCGCTCGCGTCGCTGCAGATCCCGCAGCAGAAGCTGGCCTTCATGGCCACCGAGATCACCAAGGCGCAGCTCCTCTGCCTGCAGCTCGGCCGGCTGAAGGACGCCGGCAAGCTCCAACACGCCATGGTGTCGATGGCCAAGATGAACAACGTCGACGTGGCGCTGCAGATCGCGCGGCTGGCCCGCGACATGCTGGGCGCGAACGGCATCGTCGACGACTACTGCTCGATGCGGCACATGGTGAACCTGGAGACCGTGCGCACCTACGAGGGCACGCACGACATCCACACGCTGATCCTGGGCAAGGAGCTGACGGGGCTCGACGCGATCGCCCACTAGCTGCGGGGGAGTGCAAGCGGAGCGCGCAGCGAGGCGAAGCCGAGCGTAGGCGCCAGGCCGAGGCCGTCCTCGGCCGTACGGCGCTCAGGTACAATGCGGCTCCCGTGACCGCCGCGCCGCAGAACCCCGAGATCCGCCTGCTCGACGGATCGTTCTACCTCGGCCAGCCGCTCGAGCACTACGCCTGGCTGCGTCGACACGCGCCGGTGTACTGGGACGAGAGCGGCGGGCTGTGGGCGGTGTCGCGCCACGAAGACGTGATGGCGGTGTCGAAGAGCCCGGAGCTGTTCTGCTCGCGCATGAGCTCGCGGCCCGACGCGCCGCCGATCCCGTCGATGATCAACCTCGACGACCCGCAGCACCGCCGCCGCCGCAACCTGGTGAACAAAGGCTTCACGCCGCGCCGGGTCGAGGACCACGAAGCCAAGGTGCGCGCGATCTGCCGCGAGCTGATCGCGGCGGTCGCCGAGAAGGGCCGCTGCGAGTTCGTGCGCGAGATCGCGGCGCCGCTGCCGATGATCATCATCGGCGACCTGCTCGGCGTCGCGCCCGAGGACCGCGGCAAGCTCCTGCGCTGGTCCGACGACCTGATCGCCGGCACCGACGCCGCCGCGCCGCCCGCGGTGAAGCTCGCGATGATGACCGCGGCCACCGAGTACATCCAGTACGCGCAGCGGGTGATTGCCGACCGGCGCGCGAAGCCGCCCGGCGACGACCTGATGAGCGTGTTGGTGCACGCCGAGATCGACGGCGAGCGGCTCGGCGACGACGAGCTGATCCAGGAGAGCCTGTTGATCCTGGTCGGCGGCGACGAGACCACGCGCCACGTGATCAGCGGCGGCATGCTCGCGCTGATCCGCCACCCCGAGGCGCGCCGCGCGCTCGCCGCGAACCCGGCCGCCATTCCCACCGCGGTCGAGGAGATGCTGCGCTGGGTCACACCGATCAAGAACATGAACCGAACCGCCACCGCCGACACGGAGCTCCGCGGCACCAAGATCCGCGCCGGCGAGAAGGTGCTGCTGCTGTACGAAGCGGCGAACCGCGACGAGCGCGTGTTCCCGGAGCCCGACCGCTTCGACGTGGCGCGCACGCCGAACGACCACGTCGCGTTCGGCGGCTACGGCGCGCACTTCTGCCTGGGCGCGAGCCTGGCGCGGCTCGAGCTGCGCATCATGTTCGAGGAGCTGCTCGCGCGGCTGCCCGACATCGCGCTCGACGGCGACGCGCCGCCGCGGTTGCGGCCGTCCAACTTCATCGTCGGCATCGAGCACATGCCGGTCGTGTTCACTCCGAGGAGGGGCTGATGCCGGACCTGTCGGGCAAGGTGGCGTTCGTGACCGCGGGCGCGACCGGCATCGGCTTCGCCTGCGCGAAGGCGATCGCCGACGCCGGCGGTCAGGTAATGATCTGCGCCCGCCGCGAGGACACGCTGCGCGACGCCGTCGCGAAGCTCGGCAAGCGCGCGGACTGGGTGCAGTGCGACGTCACCGACGACGCGTCGGTGGACGCCGCGATCGCCGCTACGCGCCAGCGCTTCGGCGGCCTGCAGCTCGCCGTGAACTCGGCGGGCACCGGCACCGCGGGGCCGCTCCTGCGCACCAGGACCGCGGAGTTCCAGCGCGTGCTCGACACCAACCTGACGGGCGCGTTCCGCTGCCTGCGCGCCGAGGCGCAGGCGATGCAGGAGACCGGCGGCAGCATCGTGAACGTGTCGTCGATCGCGGGCGCGCTCACGCACCCGTGGATGGCGCCGTACTGCGTGTCCAAGGCCGGCCTCGACATGCTGACGCGCTGCGCCGCGGACGAGCTCGGCGCGCAGCGCATCCGCGTGAACTCGGTGCTGCCTGGCGTCACGCGCACGCCGCTCGCCGCCGCGCTGTCCGAAGTCCCGGTCGCGCGCGACGAGTACCTGTCGCTGATGCCGATCTCGCGCGTGGGCGAGCCCGAGGACGTGGCGCGGCTGGTGCTGTTCCTGCTCTCCGACGATGCGAGCTGGATCACCGGCCAGCTGATCCCGGTCGACGGCGGCCACACCGTGCGCAAGGGGCCGAACCTGGTGCCGCTGTTCGAGCGATTCATCCCCCGCGAATAGCCCGGCTCGCGTAGGATCCCGCCCGTGACGCGGATGCCGCTCTTCACCAAGATCTCCTACGGCATCGGCCAGGCCGGCGAGGGCATCAAGAACAGCGCCTTCGAAGCGTTCCTGTTCTTCTACTACAACCAGGCGCTCCACCTGTCCGCGACCAAGGCCGGCATCGCCACGTTCGTGGCGCTCGCGGTCGACGCGGTCTTCGATCCGCTGGTCGGATCGGTGTCCGACTCGCTGCGTTCGGCCTGGGGACGCCGCCACCCCTTCATGTACGCGGGCGCGGTGCCGTTCGGGCTGATGTTCTACTTCCTGTTCGCCCCGCCCGCAGGCCTGTCCGAGAACGGGCTGTTCCTGTGGCTGATCGGCTTCGCCGTGGCCGTGCGCATGGCGATGGCGGTCTATCTCATCCCGCACAACGCGCTCGGCGCGGAGCTGTCGGCCGACTACCACGAGCGCACCTCGATTGGGAGCTGGCGACTCCTGCTCGGGTTCGCGGGCGGCTTCGCGTCTACGGTGACCGGCTACACGTACTTCCTCCGCGACACGCCTGAGATCCCGTACGGGCTGGGGCACGCGGCGGCCTATCCGCCCTACGCGAGGTTCTTCGCCGTGATCGCGAGCGTGGTGGTGCTGTGGTCGGCCCTCGGCACTCACTCGCGCATCTCGCAGCTCGTCGCGCCCGCGAAGCTGCACGAGCGCTTCAGCCCTTGGCGGCTCTTCCGCGAGCTGCTGGACTCGCTGCGCAGCCCCTCGTTCCGCGCGCTGTTCGTGGGCACGCTCGTGTTCTTCGTGACGCGCGGCGTACAGACGACGCTCGGCACGTACATGGGTGTGCACTTCTGGGAGATCTCCAGCAAGCAGATCGGGTCGCTGCAAGTGCCAGCGTTCGCGGGGCTGATCGTCGGGCTCGGCTTCTTCACCTGGCTGTCGCGCCGCCTCGACAAGAAGCCGACCTTCATGCTGGGCGTCTTGATCTTCTCGGTGTTCGTGGTGGCGGGGCCGGTGCTGAAGCTCTTGGGCTTCTGGCCGCCGCGCGCGGACGAGGGGCTCTATCTCGGCCTGCTGGCCGCGCTGAACTTCGTGGCCAGCCTCGGCGCCGCGGCGGGGCTCGTCACCGCCACGTCGATGATGGCCGACCTCACCGACGAGCACGAGCTCGACACCGGCCGGCGCCAGGAGGGCATCTTCTTCGGCGCGCTGGCCTTCTCGGGCAAGGCGTCGACCGGTCTGGGCCACGCGCTGGCGGGCCTGGCGCTCGACTGGATCGGCTTCCCCGAGAACGCGCAGCCCGGCACGGTGTCTCCCGACGTGGTGCACCACCTGGGCATGATCTACGGCCCGGGCACGATCCTGGTGCTGGTGCTCGGCGTGGCGTACTTCGCGCGCTACAAGCTCACCGCGACGCAGGTGGCCGAGATCCAGAAGGTGCTCGAGCAGCGGCGCACTCAGCTCGAGCCGGTCGTCGCTCCGAGCAAGATCTCCACCGGCTTCGGCGACTCGTAGGGCCGGCGCTCGATGTCCGCGCAGGCGGCCTTCGGGTCGAGCCGCGGCACCGGCTGCACGTCGCGGCAGTAGACGTAGGCGCAGGCGCAGTAGTCGTCGACGCGCTCCGCGATGCCGTGCGCGTGCACGCGCGGGTTGTCGCGCGACCAGCCGGCGCCAGCTGCGGGGTTCTGGCGCTCGATCGCCTCGAGCTCCGCAGCCGGCGTGTCGAGCGGGATGGCCGCGTAGCCGATCTGCTGGATGGTCACGCGCAGCTCGCGCTGGAAGATCACCGGATCGGGCACGTGCCAGCGGTAGAAGCTCACGAAGTCGGGCACCGGTCCCGACTCCGGCGCGCGCAGGTCGAGCGGCACGCCGCCGTAGAGCGCGAAGTGCGCGCCCATCCCCCAGGCGCTGCCGACGTAGTCCTCGAGCCCGGTGCCGCAGATGGTGGGGAAAGCGCCGTCGCCGTCGAGGTAGATCTTGAGCTCGCCCTCGCCGTACCAGCCGAAGTGCTTCTGCGGCAGCGTGCGGATGCCGACGTTGCAGCCGAGGAAGCGGCCGGGCCCGCGGAAGCCGTCGGCGATGGTGAAGTCGCGCCGCAGCAGCGTCGGGTTCTCGCGCCGGAACGACACGTGCAGCAGCCCGGTCTCGGCGGAGTGCGCGCGCTCGAGCGTGTAGTCGAGCTGGTAGTACAGGATCGTCGGGCGCGGCGAGTGATTCAGGGCCTCGACGCGGATGCGCCGCCGGAACGGCAGCGGCAGGTAGGCGTTGAAGCCGCGGCCCTCCTGCGCGGCGAAGAGCGCCGAGGTGTAGGCCGCGGGGCGGCCGTGCGGCAGCCCGAAGAAGTCGAGCGCCGGCACCGAGATCGAGGGCGCGTCGCTGCCGTCGTAAAACACCTCGAGCACGAGCGCGCGCATGCGCTCGGGGCGCATCGGCGGGAAGGTCATCCAGACGTGCCGGATCGTGCCCGGCCCTTCGAGGTCCGCGAGCAGCACGCGTTCGCCCGGCTCGATCCGCCGCGCGGGCGAGCCCTTGCGGCCGCCGTGTGACTGGCCGCCTGCGCCGCGCTCGCCCGTCGGGTTCTCGAAGGTCACGGCGCGCGAGTCGAGCGACAGGTCGATCTTGGACGGATCCAGGTCGAGCATCGCGCGACTCTACCGCGAACCGTGGTAGCGTGTCGCCATGAAGACCTTCGTCCGCGACGGCGTCCGCATCGCCTACGTAGAGGACGGCACCGGCGCCGAGCCGATCGTGTTCGTGCACGGCTGGTGCTGCAACAACCGCTACTTCGGTCCGCAGCTCGCGCACTTCTCGGCGCGACACCGGGTGGTGGCGCTCGACCAGCGCGGCTTCGGCGCGAGCGACAAGCCACAGCAGAAGTACACGATCGAGGGCTTCGCCGACGACGTGGCCGCGCTGTGCCGCGAGCTCGGGCTCGAGCGCCCGGCGCTGGTCGGCCACAGCATGGGCGGGGCGATCGTGCTGGCCGTGGCTGCGCGCCATCCCGCGCTGCCCCGCGCGATCGCGCTCTGCGATCCCGCGGTGGTGCTGCCGCCGTTCGTGCGCGACACGCTGGGCCCGTTCGTCCAGGCGCTGGCGACGCCGGGCTACCGCGAGGTCGCGGCGCAGTTCACCGAGCAGAGGCTCTTCGGCGCGTCCGACGACCCCGCGCGCCGTGCGCGCATCGTGGCCGAGATGTGCGAGACCCGGCAGCACGTGATGCACTCCGCGTTCGAGAGCCTCGCCGCCTTCGACAGCGACGCTGCCGCACGCGCCTGCCGCGTGCCGGTGCTGCTAATCGACGCCGAGGTCGGCCTGCCCGACCGCGCGCGCTTCAAGGAGCTCTGCCCGCAGCTCGTCTGCGCGCAGACCGCGGGCGCGGGCCACTTCCACCAGCTCGAAGTCCCCGACCAGGTGAACGCGATGCTGGAGCGCTTCTTCTACACCAATCGGTGACGCGCGGTCTCGTCGCGGTGCTTGCGCAGGTACGCCATGAACGGCGTGCCGCCCGTGCCGACGCCCGTGGGGTTCGCGCCGCCCGACGGCCGCTGCTGGTGGATGTAGCGGGCCGCGTAGTCCAGGTGGGTCGAGCGGAACGCCTCGAGCCAGCGCACGCACTCGTCGTAGGCCGCCTGCACGTGGCGGTCGCCCGAGGCGATCGCGGCCACGCGGATGCTCGGCGCGGCCTCGACCGCCGCCACGAACTCGCGATGGCCCGGCGGCATGTAGTCGCGCATCTCCGCCAGGTAGGCGCGCAGCGGGTCTCCGGCGTGCTCCACCCCCAGCGCCGCGTCGAGCGCGGGCACGATGCCGCTCTGCGCGCCGGTCTCGCCGCGCAGCCGCTGCGGCCGGCCGGCGAACGCCGCGACCCCCTCGTACACCACGCCCTCGGGCAGGAGCGGGTGGTCCTTCCAGCCGTGGATGTACGGGCGCACGCGCTGGTAGTACACGTACGGGTCGCAGAGCTCCGGCATCCGGCCGAGACTCTGGCAGAGTGACTCGATGCCGTCGGCGATCCCCGCGAGCCGATCGGACAGCCGGCCCCAGTCACGCGCCTCGGCCGCGGCGCAGGCCGGGCCCAACGCAGCGATCACCTGCGCGGCGCGCGCCTCGATCTCGAGATGCACGAGGATGAACCAGTCCTCGTCCGCGCCGCCCAGGAAGTTCTGCAGGACCGCCAGGTTCGCGAGCTCGAGCGGTCCCTCGGGGTCGAGCCGGCGCCAGTTGTCGAGCGCGTACGACGCATAGGACAGGACGGGCGGCCGTCCGAGCCGCGCCGCCACCGCGCACCACGGCACGGCCACGGACTCCGGAATGCGATCTTCCGGCTGCGCGCCGCCCCAGACCCAGGCGTGCCCGAAGTACGACAGGAGCATCATCGCGCGCCGCAGCGTCCCGTCCCCGGACAGCGCCGAGACGTCGAGCGTCGGCAGCGCGCGCAGCGCGGCGTGCACGCGGCCCGCCGCAAGGAGCTTTGGCAGGTCGGCCGCCAGCTCGTCCCAGCGGTGAAAGGCCGTTGGCAGGGCCCGGGCCGGGTCCTGCACCGGCAGGAAGCCGCGCTCGGGCGAGAGGTCGAAGCGCTTCAGGTCGGACAGGCCGCTCATCGCGTTCTCCTCGCAGGCCGCACCGATTCCTTCGGGACACGCCGAGATGGGCTGGAGTGCTGCGCGTGGCGGAGGAAGCGCTTCGGTCCGCGGGGGACACTCGGGTATCCTTGCGTCATGAGCGCCCTCGCCCGCGTCCGCGCCTGGCTCTCGCGTCGCCCCTCGGGCGAGACGAGCCGCGACGGGCTGCGCGTCGCACAGACCGTGCAGCTGGTGTCGCTGGTGTACTGCGTGGTGTCGCTCGCCGCGATCGGCGCGATCTTCCTCGCCTTCCCCGATCCGCTCTGGCGCGCCGCCATCGCCGGCGTGTGTCTCTTCTTCAACGCGCTCGCATGGGGTCTCGTCCAGGCGCGGCAGGTGCGCGCGGGCGCGTGGGTGCTCGTGCTGAGCAGCTGGCTCTGCCTGCTCTACACGGTCGCGAGGACACAGGGCGGCTCGATCGTCGCGCAGTCCGGCCTGGTGCTCTCGGTCTGCTCGGCCGGCCTGTTGCTCGGCGCGCGCGAGGCGTTCGCGCTCGCGCTCCTGTCGGCGCTCGCAGGGCCGGTCCTCGGCGCGAACCTCTCCGAGGTCGAAGTGGTGCGCGACAGCGATCACTTCGCGACCGGTCTGTGGCTGATGCAGGCGGCGCTCTTCGGCAGCGCGGCGGGCCTGGTCTCGATCACGGCGAGACATGCGGAGTCGGCGGTGCGCCGCGCGCGCCGGAGCGAGAGCCGCTTCCGCGCGCTCGCGGACAACATCGGCGACATGGTGATCGAGTTCGACTCCGCCGATCGCTTCTCCTACGTGAACCGGTTCTTTCTGGAGCGCCGTGGCATGAACTCGATCGAGGAGCTGCGCGACAAGCGGCTCGGCTTCACGCTCCACCCCGACGACCGGGAGCGCGCGGCTGCGGCGATCCGGCGCGTGCGCGACGCAGGTGGCACCGGCACGCTCGCGACGCGGGTCGTCACCGCCGACGGGCAGATCGCGCACGTGGACGTGACTGCGGGCGGCATCGTCTATCCGAACGGCGAGCGCCGCGTCGTCTGCGTGGCCCGCGACGTCAGCGTGCAGCGCGGGGTCGAGGACGCGCTGCGCGACAGCGAGGAGCGCTACCGGCTGCTGGCCGAGAACGCGCCCGACGAGATCGTCGAGCACGACTCGACCGGTCGCATCATCTACGCCAACGCGGCGGCGCGCGAGAACGGGCTGCCCGACGCCGACCGCGAGAACTTCGGCAGCTGGAACCACCCCGACGACGTGGAGATGTGCAAGAAGGCCTTCGAGGACGCGATGACGTTCGGCCGCACCGGCCGGCTGGTGCACCGGCTGCGCAACAAGGACGGCGGCTACCGCTGGGTGTCGTCGTCGGGCGCGCCTTACCGCACCTCGAAGGGCGAGATGCACATGGTCGGGCAGAGCCGCGACATCACCCAGGAGATCGCGCTGCAGGAGCAGCTGCGCCAGGCACAGAAGATGGAGGCGATCGGCCGGCTCGCGGGCGGCGTCGCCCACGACTTCAACAACCTGCTCACCGTGATCGGCGGCTACGCCGGGCTGCTCGAGCAGTCGGGCGCGGCCGATCCCTCGGTGCGCGAGGCCGCCGACGAGATCACCGCGGCCGCGGACCGCGCGGCGGGACTCACGCGCCAGCTGCTCGCTCTGTCGCGCCGCCAGCTCGCGACGCCGAAGGCCGTCGACGTGAACGCGCTGATCACCGGGCTCGAGCCGATGCTGCGGCGCACGCTCCCCGAAAGCATCGAGATCGAGCTCTCGCTCGACGCGAGCCTGCCGGCGGTCGAGGCCGATCCCTCGCAGCTCGACCAGGTGCTGCTGAACCTGTCGCTGAACGCGCGCGACGCCATGCCCCAGCGCGGACACCTGCGCATCGAGACCCGGCGAGGCATCGGCGGGCGGCTGGTGCACCTGGTGGTCTCCGACACCGGCGTGGGCATGAGCGAGGCGACGCGGCTGCGCGCGTTCGAGCCGTTCTTCACCACCAAGCCCGCGGGCGAGGGCTCGGGTCTGGGGCTCTCGACGACCTACGGCATCGTGCGGCAGATCGGCGGCTCGATCATGCTCGAGAGTGCGCCAGGCTGCGGCACGCGCGTGATCATCGACCTGCCCGCGGCGTCGGCCAGCGCGAGCCGCGCGGCCGTGTCTCCGCGCCCGCGCGCCGCATCGGTCTCGGTCGATGCCTCGATCCTCCTGGTCGAGGACGACCCGGCGGTGCGGCGGCTGCTCACGGTCATGCTCGAGGGCTCGGGCTACCGCGTGCTGTCGGCGTCGAACGGCGCCGAGGCGCTGGAGCTCGCGCGCAACGGCAGCCTGGCGATCGACCTGGTGCTGTCGGACTACGTGCTGCCGGGCATCTCCGGCGTCGAGCTGTGCACCGCCCTGCGCGGCAGCCGGCCCGGCGTGCGCGTGGTGCTGATGACGGGTCACGCGGAGATTCCGCGCGGCGGCGCCACGCTACCCGAGGGCGCAGTGCTGCTGGGCAAGCCGTTCACGCGCGACCAGCTCGAGGAAGCGCTCGAGCGCCAGCTCGCCGCCGCCTAGTGCAGGTCGTCGAGCCCGCGCGCGCCGAGATCGAGCGCTTCCTGCGGCGCTCGGCGCCTGCGCAGCTCTACGCGCTCGCCGACCTCGACGAGCCGTTCTGGTCCGCGACCCGCTGGCGCGCGACACGCAGAAGTGACGGCGAGCTCGAGGCGGTCTGCCTGGTGCTCGAGAAGCTCGAGCTGCCGATCGTGCACGCGATCGCGCCGCCCCAGGATT
>Ga0306926_10009170_pt1 | contig 10868 bp, 9 predicted proteins | sample flu12Cox44000178_FD_203759 | JGI IMG/M metagenome (GOLD analysis project Ga0306926, IMG submission 203759) | Lab enrichment of tropical soil microbial communities from Luquillo Experimental Forest, Puerto Rico - flux8day.12C.oxic.44.000.178 (v2)... | ecosystem: Environmental > Terrestrial > Soil... | reverse complement strand
CTTGCGGGCAAGCAAGGTTTCAGCGTACGTGTGTCGCATGTCTCCTTTTTGGTCGGGCTCAGAGATGATCACCGGCTGGCGTCCGGTAACGCGAGCAATCATGTCGAGCACCTGATTGATCGATACGCGTGATCCGCCTCCAATATTGTATACACGGCCTGGAACGCCCCTGGCGGCCGCGGCGATGTTGGCCTGCACTGCATCGGCGACGAATGTGAAGTCACGCGTCTGCTCGCCGTCCCCGTACACAGTAATGGACTCCCCGCGCAGCGTCGCGGTGAGAAACCGGTGGAACCCCATATCGGGACGCTGCCGCGGACCGTAGACCGTGAAGTATCTGAGTGACACGGTCGGTACGCCGAAATTGGCGAAGTAGAGATGGCAAAGCTGCTCGGCGGCCAGCTTGGTGACACCGTACGGCGACACGGGCTGCGCGAGCGCGTCCTCACGCATCGGCATCGGCACGTGATCGCCGTAGACGGACGAGCTCGATGAATACACGAATCTCTCGAGCGGCCGATCCCGGCAGGCCTCAAGGAGCACCTGGGTCGCCTCGATGTTGTTGACCGTGTAGGCGTCAAACGAACGGCCCCAGCTTCTGCGGACGCCGGCCTGCGCCGCGACATGAAATACGTGCGTGCAGCCGGCGAGCAGCGCCCCGAGATCGGCGTCCTGGACGCGCGATTCGACGAATCTGAACCGCGGCCGGTTTCGCGCGGCCGACAGATTGCGTTCCTTGACTGCGCGCGGGTAGTAGTCGGTGAAGCAGTCGATGCCGACGACGTTCACCCCCTCGCTCAGGAGCCGCTCGGCCAGCGTCGATCCGATGAATCCCGCGACGCCTGTGACGAGGGCGTTCACGAAAACAGCTCCCGAGCGCGCGCCGGCACGCGGCACAAACGCCCCGACCGATTGAGCGATGCGTGAACCGTATACCCATTGGCCAGGATTGTGCCGTCCGCGGACCTGACCACGTGGTAGTCGAAGCGCAGCCGGACCGGCGACACCATGCTGCCCGTCGTCCTCACCTCCAGCTCATCGTCGTACCGCGCCGGTTGCTTGTATTCGCAGTGCGCTTCGACCACGGGAAGGGAAACTCCATCGGCCTCCATTTCGCGATAGCTCCAGCCCGTTTGCCTGAGCAGGTCAGCTCGGCCGATCTCGAACCAGACGAGATAGTTGGCGTAGTAGACCACGCCCATGGCGTCGGTCTCGGCGTACCGCACGCGCAGGCTCGAAGTAGAGCGGGGAGACGTCACGCCGGCTAACTCGGAATGCCCGTCGGCGACGCGGTCGCCAAGGCATCGAGAGCCGCCGTCTTCAGCTCGCGCGTCGCGCGCTCAGGGTCTGGAGTGTGAAAGACCGCCGAACCGGCGACGATGACGCGGGCCCCTGCCGACACGACCCGCCCCACGTTCCCGTGGTCGATACCGCCGTCGATCTCGATAACGGCCTGACTGCCCGCCCGATCGAGCAACGCGCGGACATGCCGTAATTTGGACTCGCTACGTGGAATAAAAGTCTGGCCGCCGAAGCCGGGGTTGACCGACATGACCAGCACGTAGTCGAGGTCGGCCGCAATATCCTCGAGCGTCACGACCGGAGTGGACGGATTCAACACGACGCCTGCCTTCACGCCGAGCGCCTGAATGGCGTGCACGGTCCGGTGCAGGTGGGGGAGTACTTCGACGTGGACCGAGATCATTGCTGCGCCGGCCTCCGCGAACGCGTCGATGTAGCGGTCCGGATCGCTGATCATCAAGTGCACGTCGAGCGGCACGGTCGCGACGCGGCGAATTGATTTGACGACCGGCGGCCCGATCGTGATGTTGGGCACGAAATGGCCGTCCATAACGTCGACGTGGATGAGATCCGCGCCGCCGCGCTCAGCCGCCGCGATTGCCGTCCCGAGCGCGGCGAAGTCTGCCGAGAGGATCGATGGAGCGATGAGCACGCTCACCGACTGACCTCGAGAGAGATTGGCTCGCCAGGGCCGATCTGAAACCCTCCCTGCGGGCTCTGGCGAATGACGATACCAGCGGCCACCCCTGGATACGGCATGGAGCCGACCACCGCGACCCTGAAGCCGCGCTCACGAAGGATGTCGGCTGCCCGATCGCCGTTGACGCCGATGAGGTCAGGCATGACGTAGCTGAGGCCGCGCTCGCCCCGATTGACCAGAAGCGCCACTTGTGCCGCGGCGCTTTTCGGAGGGGGATGTTGAGCGACGACTACATCCGAGGGGAGATCGTGAGATCGGATCTCGGACACCGTCGAGAGCGCCAGCCCGTCCTGCGCCAGCCGCAGCTCGGCGGCCCGCTCCGTTTCTCCAACAAGGAGCGGTGTTGACGTCGCACGCTGTCCGGCGCTGATCCAGACGCGGACGCTCCGCTGGCGGCGCGCGGTCGACCCGGCAACGGGTTCCTGCGCGACGATCCGGCCCGCCTCGATCTTGGGGTCCGGGCGGCGCGTATCGTCCACGCGCAGTGCCAACCCGACCTCTGCCGCGATAGTCGTCGCTTCGTTCGTGGTGCGGCCGGCGAAGTTCGGCACCTGCACTTCGCGCGCCCTGAGCGCGAGGCGCATGGAGGCCGCAGCAAACACAATGTAGGTCGCCACAAGCCCTCCACCCAGCACGACGAGCTTTCCCGCACTCCACATGCGGGTCTTCAAGGGCATGAAGGCAAAGATCGTACTACAAGTTAGGGACGCGTTCTTTGGAGGACGGCCCCAAAAAACGCCTCGAGGCCGTGGCGGTGTGGGTCGGTCCGAAGCTGCCCTCGGTCGTCAATCACGCTGCTCGGCAGCGCCGGTGACGCTTCGTGCGCGTCGAGGGCTACGAAGTCCTCGGTCCCGCGGAGAAACGCGTCAACCACGCCGTCGTTCTCCTCGGGCTCGCTGGAGCACGTCGAGTACACAAGCCGGCCCCCGAGCGCCACCGCATCTGCCGCATGCCGTAACATCGTCAACTCTGCGGCGGCGAGCGACGGCAGATCCGCCTCGCGGCGTCGCCAGCGGATGTCGGGGTCGCGGCGCAAGGTCCCCGAGCCGGAACAGGGAGCATCGACAACGACGAGATCGAACGGGCGGCCGAAGGGCAATGGCCGAAGGAGGTCGCTTCGCACGACGGCAACGTTGGGGGCGTCGGCGGCGGTCACGGTCGACCGCAACAGCTGGATCCGTCGTTCGCGCACGTCGCAGGCGACGAGGAGGCCCCGCCGGTGCATATCAGCTGCCATTGCGGTCGTCTTTCCGCCGGGCGCGGCACATGCGTCGAGGACGCGCATTCCGGGCCGCGCCCCGGCCAGGCAGGCGATGAGCTGCGACGCCTCGTCCTGGATCACGAACCATCCCCGGTCGAGACCCTGGCCGCGAAGGGGATGGCCGGCTTCAACGATCAGGGCGTCTGCAGCAAACGCTCCGGGACGTACCTTCACGCCGTCTTGGTCCAGACGCGTCCGGAGCTCTTCCGGGCTCATGCGGATGCGGTTGCAGCGCAGCGTGAGCGGTGCCGGAGAGTTGTTGAATCGCATCCACGCTTCGGCGGCGTGGAACCCGTGTCGATCGAGCCAACGCTCGGCAAGCCACCGCGGGTGGGACAGCGTTATGCTGAAGTAGTCCAGCGCGGCCCGCCTGTCGGTTGCGTCAGACGGACGGCGAGGGAGCGGCAGCCTGGCACGCTGGCGTGAAATTGTACGCAAGACCGCGTTGACGAACCCGCTCGCGCTCCGCTTGCCCGCACGCTTCACCAGTTCGACTGCATCATCCACCACCGCCGCCGCGGGGACCCGCGTAAGATGCAGCAATTGATAGGCGCTGAGCCTGAGAATCTCGGCAACCTCCGGATCCAGACGCGCAAGCTCTCGTCTCGAAAAGACAACGATCAGATGATCCAGGGCTGCGCGCCACCGCTGGACTCCGGTCGCGATCTCCGCCGCCAGCGCGCGGTCGCGGTCATCCTGAAGGCGCGCGCGAGACGCGGCGATTGCCGCGGGGAGGTCCGTATCGCCGGACGAAACGGCCAACAATGTATTCAACGCGGCGATTCGGGCCGGCGCGATCACGGCGAGAAGCGCGCGCCGCGCGCCGTCCGGTGGCCGGCCAGGAAGTCCCGCACCGACATCGATCGCTTGCCCTCCGGCTGGATCTGCAACAGCCGAAGGGCGCCATTGCCGGTTGCGACGACCAATCGATCGCCTTCGCTCTCGACGATCGTGCCCGGCGCGTCCGAAGACGCAGTCAGTCCGTCGGCGGCCGACGCGATCAGGATGAATCGTCTTCCGTCCAGAAAGCTGAAGGCGTGCGGCCACGGATGCAGGCCGCGGATCAGATCGTGAATACGGGCGGCGGGCCAGCTCCAGTCAATCGCGCCATCATCCTTCGTCAGCCGCGGCGCATATGTGGCGGCGTCCTCGTCTTGGGGCGTCTCCGCGACGCTGCCCTCAGCCAGCCCGTCTGCGATTTCGACAAGCAATGCGGCGCCAAGGTGGGCCAGGTCGCGTTCGACGTCCACGCTCGTCTCTTCGCGACCGATTGACCTCGTCACCGACGCCAACATCGGACCCGCATCGAGCCGCTTGACGATGCGCATGATCGTCACACCCGTTTCGCGCTCGCCCGCGATGATCGCTCGATGAACCGGCGCCGCGCCTCGGTACCGCGGAAGTAGCGACGCGTGCACGTTGATGGTGCCCAGTCTCGGCGCGCCGATCACGGACTCCGGGAGCATCGCCCCGTACGCGGCGACAACGCCCAAATCGGCGCGCAGTGCAGCAAGAGACTCGACGAAGGCAGGGTCCCTGAGGCGGTCAGGCTGAAGGACGGGGATGCCCGCGGCTGCAGCGCGAGCTTTGACAGGCGCATCGAACATTCTTTGCCCCCGGCCGCGTGGGCGGTCCGGCCGTGTCAGGACGGCCACGACTCGGTGGCGTGATCCAAGCAGAGCGTCGAGGGTCGGAACGGCGAAAGCGGGCGTACCGAGGAAGACGATCCGCAGCGAGGCAGCGTTTACCATTTCCCGGCGCGTGTCATCTTGCGGATCTTGCGGACGATCAGGTCGCGCTTGACGCCGCGAAGCCGATCGACGAACAGCGTGCCATCGAGGTGATCCATCTCATGCTGCAGGGCGCGGGCGAGGAGGCCGGTGCCTTCTTTGACGTGCTCACGCCCCTGGCGATCCAATCCCTTGGCCACGACGCGTGACGGACGAACAACCGTGGCATTGAACCCGGGGAGGCTCAGGCAGCCTTCTTCCTCCAGCTGAACGCCGTCAATTTCGACGAGCGCTGGATTCACCAAGACGAGCGGACCCGCGGCGTCGCGGCCGGCCGACAAGTCGATGACGAAGATTCTGAGCGGGATGCCGAGCTGCGGCGCGGCCAGGCCAATTCCGGGCGCGGCGTACATCGTCTCGATCATGTCCTCGATGAGCCGATCGATTTCCGGCGTCACAGCTTCCACGGCCCGCGCCGGATCGTGAAGCGTGGAGTCACCGTATTTGAGAATCGGACGAATCATTTTCGGCGCGACGAAGGGGCCAAGATGAGCGAACCGGGAAAGACTCAGCGCCGCACGAATCGTTCGGATGTACGCCTGAGGAACGCGGACCAGTTGGCGAGCAGCTCGACCATCGAGTCGCCACCAAACTTCTCGACAACCGCGTCCGCCAGAACGAACGCCACCATCGCCTCGCCGACGACGGCAGCCGCCGGAACGGCGCACACGTCACTGCGCTCGATTGTCGCCGGACTCTCCGTCATCGTTGCCAGGTCGACCGAGCGGAGCGGCCGCATCAACGTGGAGATCGGCTTCATGTAGGCGGTGACTCTGAGATCCTCTCCGTTGGTCACGCCCCCCTCCAGCCCGCCGGCATTGTTCGTCGGCCGGGAGACCGCGAGCCGCGAGACGGCGGATGGCCGAGCCACGATCTCGTCGTGGACGCGAGACCCGGGAAGCGAGGCAACGGCAGGGCCGCGGCCGAAGCCGACGGCCTTGATCGCGGGGATCGACATCAGTGCCTGGGCAAGCCGGCCGTCCAGTTTGCGATCCCACTGAACGTAGCTGCCCAGGCCGGGAGGGACGCCGTGCGCGATGACTTCGAAGCTCCCGCCCATGGTGTCGCCGGCTTCGCGCGCGCGATCGATTTCCGCCACCATCCGCTGCTCGATATCGGCGTCGGCACAGTGCAGCGGCGCGTCCGGCAGGATCGCGCGGACCTGCTCGAATGAGAACGCGAGCGGGTCGGGAACCGACGCGGAGCCGATCGTCGTCACGTGACTGGCAATCTCGGTTTGAAGCGCACCGAGCAGTTGCCGCGCGATGGCCCCAACTGCCACACGCGCGGCTGTCTCGCGTGCGCTGGCTCGCTCGAGGACGTCTCGCATGTCGTCATGGCCGTACTTCACGTAGCCCGCCAGGTCCGCGTGACCCGGCCGTGGACGGGTGACCGGTGGACGATCAGCGCCGGGCGTATCAGAGGGAACGTCTCCCTCGCCGAGTGCCTCGCCCCGTACGTCCACCTGCATCGTGCGCTGCCAGTTGACCCAGTCCTTGTTGGGAATCAACAGCGCGATCGGTCCGCCGGTCGTTTCGCCGTGGCGAACGCCGCTCAACGCCTCCGCGCGGTCGGACTCAATCGCCATTCGTCGCCCGCGTCCGTAGCCGGTCTGACGGCGCCGCAGATCGTTCGTGAGTGCCTGGAAGTCGATCGTCAGCCCGGCAGGCAACCCCTCGACGATCGCAAGGAGCGCTTTTCCGTGCGACTCGCCAGCGGTGAGAAACCTCAACATCCGCGGCTCATTCTATCCGAAAAAATTGCCACGTCCGGTGCGCTCCGCTGCGTTCCTCCGAACGATCTGCGGAGGCGGACTTCTTGCAGCGCGTCAGAGCAGAACGACGCAGCGAAACCAGAACGGGGAGGTGAGCAGGAATGAGCATGAAGCAGCTCGTTGCGGATCGGTTCGTGGCGGCGTCGACGGGCGCCGGAGGATTCGCCTTTGATCTCGCGCGAGGCCGCCCCGCTTGGCTCGAAGTGGCGAACGCAGATGATCCGGAAGAGCAGCGCCGCTGGTTGCTCAGATGTGATGAGCTGTTCCGGCTCCGGCACCACGCAATCGCGCCGCTCATCGACTACGGCCCGCTCGGTCAGTCTCGCAGATTCGAGGCGTGGTCCTGCACGCAGGCGTGGTGCGGCCCCGAAGCGGACGCGCGCGCGGCTCTCGACGGCGCGCGCGTGTTCCTTGTGCAGAACGGTCTGACCTCAGGCGCCGGCACGCTCGAACAAGGGGCTCAACGGGTTTATGTTGACGGAGCCGGACCGGTCGTGATCTTGCCCGCCGATGCCGGCTACGGCACGCGCCTGGGAGGGCGAGAGCGATTGCCTGCCGAGGGGATCCCGGGAGTTGCGCTCGTAGACCGGCCCGCCGTGGCGACGTTGTCCGAGCTCTTGCACACGGGGAGTGAGCGACGCCCCACAGCCGCCGCGCTCTGGGGGCCTCGCGGATCCGGTTTGAACACCGCGATTCTCGTCCTTGCTCGTGAAGCGCGCTTGAAAGGCTTCGTGCCCGTAGATGTTCGCGCTCTGACGGCACACCGGGATTTGCTCGCGGGCCGGACGCTTTTCCTGATTGATCGCGAGCCCTATGGGGCCGTCCTCGCACCGCTCGTGCGCGCAACAATTAGAACCCCGCGCGCACACGTCTGTCTTTTGGCCGGCGCTCGCCAACCGCGCGGAATCGGCGGCGTCGCAATCGGCCGTATCCGCGCGGATGCGCTCGTTGCCGCCCTCAGGCCTCGGGCCCCGACTCCGGCGATCGAGGAGCGGTGGCAGCGCACCGCTCGCCGAGCACACGGGTTGCCTGCGCGGTTCGCAAGATCATTGTCGCCTGGACCCATCAGATGGCGACGGCCGCCGGCGCAGCCGAGCCGTGTGGCCGAACACCCGGCGGTGTACGGGGGGATCGCGGCCGCCGGCGAGTCTGACGGCGGCGACGAGTCCCAAATCGTGGCGGAAGATTCTCAAAACCGCTCCCGCCACATGTCCTGCGCCCGGGTGGCTGGCGCCAGGCGAACTCGCCGCTCTCCTGCGCCGCGCCGAGCAAGCGATCGCGCTCCTCACGGCCGGACGCCACGCCCCTGGTCTCCGGCTGTTGCGACAGGCAGTCGGCGGTCTCGCTCGCCGGCAGGCCTGGAAGGCCGCGATTCAAGGATCGCTTACGTTATCGGCAGAGCTCTTGAAACGTGGACGCCCACGGGACGCATTGCGTGCGCTCGACGACGCCGGCGACTACGCGCATCGATCGGGCGACACGGCGCAGCTGCCGGATATCGCGGTACTGGCCGGAGAAGGCTGGATCGACTCGGCTCGTCTGGACGAAGCCGAGCGCGTGTTGAGTGCGTCGCTGACCAGCGCGAGGGCCCGAGGCGATGCCCGGTCGGAAGCGTCCCTCGCGACCAGCTTGGCGCGCTGCCTGTTCTGGCGCGGCGAGTACGCCGAAGCATCGTCGGTTCTGGAGTCGGCGGCGACCGAGGCTGGGCCACCGTCAGTGGCGGTTCGGCGCCATCGCATGATGGCTCGCCTCGCCGTTGCGCAAGGAAACGCCGCCGGCGCGCTCGACGTTCTCGAGGAGGCCCATTCCCGGGCCGCCTCAGCGAACGATCGCGTTCTGCAGGCAGACGTGGCCGCTACGTCGGCCTTCGTCAAGCTCGTCGTCGGCGACCTCGACGGAGTCGATCGCGACGCATCGTCCGCAGTTGCGGCAGCCAGATCCGAGCGCCATCCCTTACGCGCGCTCTCGGCACGCCTCCTGCGAGCTGAGGCTGACCGGCGACGGCGAAGGCTCGCCCAGGACGCGGGGTTGACTGCCGTTCGGCGGCTTGCCGCAACGGCGCCTCCAGTGTTGAAGGCGCGCTGGGACCTGCTCGCCGCTCTTGTCGATTCAAGGGACCCCGAGAGCGTGGCCACACGTCACGCGTCGGCGACGGGACTCAAGGCGCTGACCCTCTTTGCTGGAACGGCGGCCCACACGGCTCCGCGAGTGAGTCACGATCCGTCCGTCGAGGAGGTCGTTGCCATCCTTCACATCTGCCAGCGCGCCGACGATGAGTTGGCGTTGTTGCAGGATATCTGCGGGCGCGTTCGCCACGTCGTGCATGCCGCAGCTGTCGCTTTCGCCGCGCCCACCGGTCGCGGTTGGGAGATCCTGGCAGGCGACGGTCCGCGGATGGAGCCGAACATCGCCGAGCGTGTCATCGGTGCGGGGATGACGATACTGCCCCATCGCGTGCGGGATCGGCTCGAGGCGGCAGCCGTCGTGCAGTATGGAGGCACAGCGATCGGCGCGCTCACCGCGCGCTGGACGGTTGGGACTTCACATGACCTCTCGCGCGTACCGGGCGTCCTGGCAATGGTCGCGGCGGCGGCCGCGCCGCTCGTGTCAGCACTAGTGGCGCGGCGCGCGCGGTCGAACCCGCCTCACGGCCTCGAGCTGGTCGGTCTCACGCCCTCGGTCCAAGAGCTACGGCGCGCCGTGGAGCGGGCGGCAACCGCGCCCTTTGCGGTCCTCGTCGAGGGCGAAAGCGGCAGCGGAAAAGAGCTGGTCGCGCGCGGGATTCATCAAACGGGGCCGCGGCGCGCTCGGCCGTTCTGCATACTCAATTGCGCCGCGCTTCCCGACGATCTCGTGGAGGCCGAGCTCTTTGGCCATGCGCGCGGCTCGTTCACGGGAGCCATCGCGGATCGCCCGGGCGTATTCGAGGAAGCCAACGGCGGCACGCTGTTTCTCGATGAGATCGGCGAACTCTCGCCGCGCGCGCAGGCAAAAGTCCTGCGTGTGATTCAGGAGGGCGAGATCCGGAGGATTGGCGAGAACATTGCCCGTCGCGTCGACGTCCGCGTGGTGTCGGCCACCAACCGGGACCTTCGGCGCGAGGTTGACGCGGGCCGGTTCAGGTTGGATTTGCTTTATCGCCTAGATGTGGTTCGGATCCAGGTGCCCCCGCTTCGCGAGCGCCGCGAAGACATCGCGCTCCTCCTCGATCACTTCTGGGCCGACCTGACGCGGCGGACAGGAAGCCGAGCGGTGCTGTCGGCCGGGGTTCGAACGGCGCTGATGGCCTATGACTGGCCGGGCAATGTCAGGGAGCTCCAGAATGTGCTCGCCGCGCTCGTCGTCAAGAGCCCGAAGCGCGGCGTCGTGCCGCCGACCGCGCTGCCCGCGCAGGTCGCGACGGTCCCTGAGCCCGCGGCCTTGCGCCTCCGGGCAGCTCGAAGAACCTTTGAAGACGCCTTCATCCGCGCCGCGCTGGTGAAGTCGGGAGGCCATCGCGGCCGCGCGGCCGACCAGCTCGGCGTCACCCGCCAGGGCCTGACGAAGCTCATGGCTCGCCTGGGTATCGAGTGAACGCTTGGCGGGCAGCCAGGCGAGCGCCATAATCGTCTCCCGCTGTGACGCGCTACTTTGCCCGTCGACTGCTGCTCACGGTTCCCGTACTGCTGGGGGTTGCCACGCTGGTGTTCTCGCTCATTCATCTCGTGCCTGGAGATCCCGTGCAATCGATGCTCGGGGAGGCGGCTTCGCCTCAGGAAGTGGCGGATCTGCGCGCACGGCTGGGCCTCGATCGTCCGCTCTACGCGCAATACGGGACGTTTCTGGCGGGCCTCACCCGCGGCGACCTTGGAACGTCCTTGCGCACCAACCAGCCGGTCGCCGCCACGATTCGTGAACGTATCCCGGCGACGTTCCAGCTGGCGTTCGCCGCGATGGCCGTTGCCGTCGCTCTCGCGATCCCGCTCGGCATCGTCGCCGCGGTATATGCCGGCGGACCGATCGACCTTGCGGCGACGACCCTCGCGTTGGTCGGCATCTCGA
>Ga0306926_10009169_pt1 | contig 10869 bp, 7 predicted proteins | sample flu12Cox44000178_FD_203759 | JGI IMG/M metagenome (GOLD analysis project Ga0306926, IMG submission 203759) | Lab enrichment of tropical soil microbial communities from Luquillo Experimental Forest, Puerto Rico - flux8day.12C.oxic.44.000.178 (v2)... | ecosystem: Environmental > Terrestrial > Soil... | reverse complement strand
TTTAATGGGACCGGCCCCTCACCCCAACCCTCACCCCGCACCCGGGGAGAGGGAGGGACCCGCGCAACGGGAGGGTGAGGGGCGCGCGAGGAGTGCCGCTCGGTGGCAATAGGACACGACCGCCGCATTCATCCGGGCTCCGGGCGCCGGCGCGGTCCCGACCATCCGAAAGGTCGGCAAGTCGATCCAGCGGCGCTCGCCGACGTCCAGGCATTGCTCGGCGATCGCGATAGGCGGCGCGATCTGCTGATCGAGCATTTTCATCTGCTGCAGGACCGTTTTGGCTGCCTACACGCGCGCCATCTGGCGGCACTCGCCGAGGAGATGCGGCTGGCGCTCGTCGAGGTCTACGAAGTCGCCTCGTTCTACGCCCATTTCGACATCGTCATGGATGGCGAGGCGACGCCCGCGCCGATCACCGTGCGAGTGTGCGACAGCCTCAGCTGCGAGCTCGCCGGTTCGGCGCGGCTTCTCGCCGATCTCAAGGACCAGCTCGGCGATGACGTTCGGGTCGTTCGTGCCCCCTGTATGGGTGGGTGCCATCGCGCTCCGGTCGTCGCGATCGGCCATGCGCTGCACGAGAACGCCACCCTCGCCAGTGTCGGTGCCGCGGTCATGGCGGGCGAAACACATCCTCCGGTCCCGGCGTATATCGGCCTCGACACATATCGCGCGGCCGGCGGTTATCATCTGCTGCAATCCTGCCTGGCCGGCGAGCGCAGCCGCGATCAAATTATCGAGGCGCTCGAGCATTCGGGGCTGCGCGGGCTCGGCGGTGCCGGGTTTCCGGCGGGGCGCAAATGGCGCCTGGTATGCCAGGAGCCGGCACCCCGGCTATTGGCCGTCAATGGCGACGAAGGCGAGCCCGGCACCTTCAAGGACCGCTATTTTCTCGAAACCGACCCGCACCGCTTTCTCGAAGGCATGCTGATCGCCGCTTGGGTGGTCGAGGCGGCCGACATTTACATCTACCTGCGCGACGAATACCCGCAATGCCGCGCCATACTCGACACCGAGACTGGCGTAATCCAGGCGGCGGGCCTCGCGCCGCACGCGAAGATCCATCTGCGCCGCGGCGCCGGCGCCTATATCTGCGGCGAAGAATCGGCGATGCTCGAAAGCATCGAGGGCAAGCGCGGGTTGCCGCGGCAACGGCCACCCTTCCCGGCCCAGGTCGGGCTCTTTGGCCGGCCGACCCTGTGCAACAACATCGAGACCCTCTATTGGGTGCGCGACATCGTCGAGAAGGGTGCCGAGTGGTTCACCGGCCAGGGCCGTAACGGGCGCAAGGGGCTGCGCACCCTCTCGGTCTCGGGGCGCGTGCACGACCCGGGGGTCAAGCTCGCCCCGGCCGGCATCACCGCGCATCAGCTGATCGACGAGTATTGCGGCGGTATGGCCGAAGGGCACGCCTTTAAAGGCTATCTGCCGGGCGGCGCCTCGGGCGGCATCTTGCCGGCCACGATGGCCGACATTCCGCTCGATTTCGGCACGCTCGAAGCGTATGGCTGCTTTACCGGCTCAGGCGCTGTGGTCGTGCTGTCCGACAAGGACGACATGAAGGCGGTGGCGCTGAACCTGTTGCGGTTTTTCGAGGACGAAAGCTGCGGTCAATGCACGCCCTGCCGCGCCGGCACCGAGAAGGCGGTCAAGCTGATGACGGCACCACATTGGGACGAGCCGCTATTGCAGGAGCTGACGCAGGTCATGGCCGACGCGTCGATCTGCGGGCTCGGCCAGGCCGCGATGAACCCGGTCAAGCAGGTGCTCAAGCACTTCCGCGAGGATATGGTGTGAGCACTCGAAGATCCTTGTCCGTCATCCCGGCGAAGGCCGGGATCTATCTGTCCACTGTTCGAGCAGTTGAAAAATGGGTCCCGGCCTTCGCCGGGACGACGTTCTCGGCGGAGATTTCCCAATGACCGAGCCGATCCGCTTTTTCCTAGATGGGACCGAAGTCGAGGCCGAGCCAGGCGAGACGATCTGGCAGGTCGCGAACCGCCGCGGCATCGAGATCCCGCACCTCTGCTGGCTGCCAAAGCCCGGCTACCGCGCCGACGGCAATTGCCGGGCTTGCATGGTCGAGATCGAAGGCGAGCGGGTGCTCGCCGCCTCCTGCGTGCGCCAGCCGACGCCGGGCATGAAGGTGCAGACCGCGAGCGAGCGCGCCAAGTTTTCGCGTAAGATGGTGTTCGAATTGCTGATCGGCGACCAGCCGGATCGCGCCGTCGCCCACGACCCGAACTCGCGGCTGTGGCAATGGGCCGACAAGCTGGAGGTCAGCGACAGCCGCTTTCCGCAGCAAGCCGCGCCGGCCCCCGACCGCAGCCACCCCGCGATGGCGGTGCAGCTCGACGCCTGCATTCAGTGCAACCTCTGTGTGCGCGCCTGCCGCGAGGTGCAGGTCAACGACGTGATCGGCATGGCGGGGCGCGGCCATCACGAGAAGATCATCTTCGATTTCGACGACCCGATGGGCAGCAGCACCTGTGTTGCCTGTGGCGAGTGCGTGCAGGCCTGCCCGACCGGCGCGCTGATGCCGGCGACATTGGTCGATGCCAACGGTGTCTATGCCAACGCGCCCGACCGTGAGGTCGACAGTGTGTGTCCCTATTGCGGCGTCGGCTGCCAGCTGACCTACAAGATCAAGGACGACCGGATCGTCGCGGTCGAAGGCCGGGACGGCCCGGCCAACCACAACCGGCTTTGCGTCAAGGGCCGCTTCGGCTTCGACTACGCGCACCACCCCGACCGCCTGACCGAGCCCTTGATCCGCAAGGACGGTGTGGCCAAGCACGACACCGATATCGACCCGGCCAATCCCTATACGCACTTCCGCAAGGCGAGCTGGGACGAGGCGCTCGACCGCGCCGCGGCCGGGCTCCGGCATATTCGCGACCGCGACGGGAGGCGCGCGCTCGCCGGGTTCGGCTCGGCCAAAGGCTCGAACGAGGAGGCCTATCTGTTCCAGAAGCTCGTGCGCACCGGGTTTGGCAGCAACAATGTCGACCATTGCACGCGGCTCTGCCACGCCTCCTCGGTCGCCGCCCTGATGGAGGGGATCGGCTCGGGGGCGGTGACCGCGCCCTTCACCGCGGCGCAGGATTCCGACGTCATCATCGTCATCGGCGCTAGGCCGACCGAAAACCACCCGGTCGCGGCCACCTTTTTCAAGCAGGCGGCCAAGCGCGGCGCCAAGGTCTTTGTGATGGACCCGCGCGGCCACACCCTGGTGCGCCACGCCACCGCAACCTTGCGCTTCAACCCCGGCCGCGATGTTGCGATGCTCAATGCGATGCTGCACACGATCATCGAGGAGTGGCTGACCGACCGGCAATACATCCAGGCGCACACCGAGGATTTTGAAAAGCTGCGCGAGCACATCCGCGACTATTCCCCGGAGAAGATGGCGCCGCTCTGCGGCATCGACGCCGCGACCCTCCGCTACGTCGCGCGCAGCTATGCCCGCGCCGAGCGCGCGATAATCTTCTGGGGCATGGGCATCTCGCAGCATGTCCACGGCACCGACAACGCGCGCTGCCTAATCGCGCTGGCATTGGTGACCGGGCAGGTCGGGCGGCCCGGCACCGGGCTGCACCCGCTGCGCGGCCAGAACAATGTCCAAGGCGCCTCGGACGCCGGGCTGATTCCGATGGTCTATCCCGATTACCAATCGGTCGCGAACTCGGAGGTCCGTGGCAAGTTCGAGGCATTGTGGCAAACGCCGCTCGACGACAAGGCCGGGTTGACTGTCGTCGAGATCATGGATGCGGTGCATCGCGACGAGATCAAGGGCATGTACATCATGGGCGAAAACCCGGCGATGTCGGACCCCGACGTGACACACGCCCGCGAGGCGCTCACCCATCTCGAGCATCTCGTCGTCCAGGACATCTTTCTGACCGAGACCGCGAAATACGCCGATGTCGTGTTGCCGGCCTCGGCGTGGCCGGAGAAGGACGGCACCGTCTCCAACACCAACCGCCAGGTGCAGATGGGCCGGGCCGCATTGCCGCTGCCGGGCAATGCGCGGCTCGACTGGTGGATCATCCAGGAGATCGCCCGCCGCATCGGGCTTCCCTGGTCCTACACCCACCCGCGCGACGTGTTCGCCGAAATGAAATTGGCGATGCCGTCGCTCGACAACATCACCTGGGAGCGCCTCGAGCGCGAAAGCTCGGTGACCTATCCGTGTGATGCCGAGGACCAGCCCGGCAACGACATCGTCTTTGGCGACGGTTTTCCGACGGCGTCCGGTCGTGGCCGTCTGGTTCCCGCCGCGATCATCCCACCGGCCGAGGAGCCTGATGCCGAATACCCGATGGTGCTGACCACCGGCCGCCAGCTCGAGCATTGGCATACCGGGGCGATCACCCGGCGGGCGAGCGTGCTCGACGAGCTCGAGCCAGAGGCGGTCGCCAGCCTCGCCCCGGCCGAATTGCGCCGCCTCGGCATCGCCGCGGGCGACCAGGTCCGCGTCACCACCCGCCGCGGCGTGATCGAATTGAAGGCGCGCGCCGACAGCGCGGTCGCTCCGGGTCAGGTGTTCATCCCGTTCTGCTACGCCGAGGCTGCCGCCAATGTCTTGACCAACCCCCAGCTCGACCCGATCGGCAAGATCCCGGAGTTCAAATTCTGCGCCGCCAAGGTTGACCCGGTCGCCATGCCCGCAGCGGCCGAATAGCCCCCCAGCTGCGCCAAGGTGCGGGGCGCCGTGTGCTCGTATTTGCCATCCTGAAGCCACATCTTGCTGGCACGATGCGCCGCTCGTGCGAGAATCGAACCCGGTGAGCAGACGAGCGGCAGTTCCCGGATATTTCCCGGTTCCACGCTGAATTTCCCGGTTCGGCCGCTCGCAAAAATAGACTTTAAGTGATTGATCGGATTAATGATTTCTGATACTGACGACGCCAAATTCGGTAATTTCCCGGTTATTTTCCCGGTTCGCGGGAATTTTGTCGCTGACCTGGTGCACTGATATGTTGGTCGAGACCGGCCATTTCGCCCTTGTCCTGGCCATGCTGGTCGCCTTGGTGCAAGGCGTGGTGCCGCTCCTCGGGGCGTCGTTGCGCAGCCGTGCATTGATGGATCTGGCGCGGCCGGCGGCACTAACGCAGTTCGGCCTTGTGGCGCTCGCCTTCGCCGTGTTCATGCACGCCCACATCATCTCCGACTTCTCGGTGCGCAACGTCTTCGAGAACTCGCACACCGCAAAGCCGATGCTCTACAAAGTGACCGGCGTCTGGGGCAGCCACGAAGGCTCGATGATGCTCTGGGTGCTGATGCTGACCCTGTTCGGCGGCCTCGTTGCCGGATTGGGCCGGTCGCTGCCGGCGAGCCTGCGGGCGCGCACCCTCGCGATCCAAGGCCTGTTGGGCTTTGGCACGCTGCTCTTCATCATCGCCACGTCAAACCCGTTCGACCGGTTGTTTCCTGTCCCGACCGACGGGCGCGACCTCAACCCGTTGCTGCAGGACCCGGGGCTCGCCTTTCACCCGCCCTTTCTTTATTTCGGCTATGTCGGGTTCTCGATCACCTACTCCTTCGCGATCGCCGCGCTGATCGAAGGGCGGGTCGGCGCGCAATGGGCGCGCTGGGTGCGGCCATGGGCGCTCGCCGCTTGGTGCGGGCTGACGGTCGGCATCGCGATGGGGAGCTGGTGGGCCTATTACGTGCTCGGCTGGGGTGGCTGGTGGTATTGGGACCCGGTCGAAAACGCCTCGTTCATGCCGTGGCTCCTGGGGACGGCCCTCCTCCATTCGGCCGCGGTCGTCGAAAAGCGTGAAACCCTGCAGCGCTGGACGGTTTTGCTGGCGATCCTGACCTTCGGCATGAGCCTGATCGGCACCTTCCTCGTGCGCTCCGGCGTGCTGACCTCGGTGCATTCCTTCGCCGTCGATCCGGCCCGCGGGGTCTTTATCCTGGTGCTGATCGCGCTGGTGATCGGCGGCGGGCTGCTGCTCTATGCGTTGCGCGCTCCCGGGCTCGAAGTAGGCAACCCGTTCGCGCCGGTCAGCCGCGAGGGCGCGCTGGTGCTCAACAATCTGCTGCTCTCGGCCGGGATGGCGACAGTCTTCCTCGGCACTTTCTATCCGCTCTTCGCCGAGGTGTGGAGCGGTGTCAAGCTGAGTGTCGGCCCGCAATATTTCGACGCAACCTTTGTGCCGATCCTGATCTCCGCCATCGTCGCGATGGTGATCGGCCCGGTCCTGGCATGGCGCCGCGCCCGTCTCGCGGCGGCGCTGCGTCGCCTTGCGCCGGCGCTAGTCGGGGCGCTGCTCGCGCCGCTTCTTGTGCTGCTGTTCAACCGCACCGCCCCGGCGGCGGCGCTGGCGGGTGTTGCGCTCGCCGCCTGGGCGATGCTCGGCGTGTTGACCGATCTCGCCGACCGCAGCGGGCTTGCGAGACAGCCGCTAGGTACCAGCTGGCGGCGGCTATGCCATCTGCCGCGCGGCACCTGGGGCTATGCGACCGCTCATTTCGGAGTCGGCGTGCTGATCGCCGGCATAGTCGTCTCGAACGTGTGGCGCAGCGAGCGGATCGAATCCATGCATGCCGGTGACATTTTGGAGATTGCCGGCCGCACCTTGCGCTTTGTCGGCGTAACCGAAGGCGATGCCGCCAACTATCATGTCGAGCGCGCGCAGATAGTGGTCGAGCGGCCCGGCGCCTCGCCGATGACCCTTTATCCCGAACGCCGCTGGTATCCGGTGGCGCGCAGCCAGACGACCAACACCGCGATCGCGACCAACGGCTTTGGCGACCTCTACCTGGCGCTGGGCGATCCCGATGGCCGGGGCGGCTGGGTGTTGCGGGCCTACTACAATCCGCTGGTTCCGTGGATCTGGTTCGGCGCGGTCCTGGCCGCGCTCGGCGGTCTCATTTCGCTCGCCGAGCGGCGGCTTCGTGTCCGCCTGCCCGCGTCCCGAACGGCGGCCGGCGTGGCCGCGCGGCCCGTGGATTCTTGAATGGCCGTACGCCCGATCTTCGCGGTGGTGCTTCTTGCCGCGCTCTGCACAGCTTCCGCCCACGCGGTCGAACCCTCCGAGCGGCTCGCCGACCCGGCGCTCGAGGCGCGCGCCCGCGCGCTCAGCAAGGAGCTGCGCTGCCTCGTCTGCCAAAACCAGTCGATCGACGAATCGAACGCCGACCTCGCCCACGATCTGCGCGTGCTGCTGCGCCAGCGCCTGGTCGCCGCTGACAGCGATCGGCAAGTCCTCGATTACCTGACCGCCCGGTATGGGGTGTTCGTGCTGCTCGATCCGCCCTTTGCACCGATGACATGGATGCTGTGGCTGACACCGCCTCTTCTGGTCTTTGGTGGCGGCGGCTTGCTGCTGCTCCGGGCACGGCGCCGGCGCCCCGACCCGGCGGTGGCGGGTTTGACCCGAGAGGAAAGCGCGCGGGCCGCGCTGCTGCTGAACGAGCCTCGATGATCTGGTTCTGGATCGTTGCCGGGCTGCTGGTTGTGCTGGCATTGGCGGCCCTCCTGCGGCCTCTAGTGTGGCGGGACAGGCGCGACTCCGATGAAGGCGAGGCTGGCGTCGCGATGTTCCGCCGCCAGCTTGCAGATATCGAGACCGAGTTGGCACAAGGAAGGCTTGCTCCCGACGACGCCGCCGCGACACAAACCGAGCTGACCCGGCGAATGCTGGTGTCAGCCGATCGCGAACGCGAAGCAGCACACCCTGCCGCGACCAGCCCGGCCGAGATGTCGTGGCGCATCGGGGCTGCCGTCGGGGTTGCCGGTCTGCTGCCGGCGGCTGCCATCGCGATTTATTTCGCGGTCGGCGCGCCGGCAGCGATCAACCCGCCGGCCGCCGCGGACACCGCGCGCGGCAGCGGACAGCACAACGCGGTCGAACTTGCCGCCGTGGTCGACCAGCTGAAGGCGCGCCTCGAGCGCGAGCCCGACCACCCGGAAGGATGGATCCTGCTCGGTCGGGCATTGGCCTCGCTGCAGCGATTTGACGAGGCGAGCGACGCCTATCGTCGCGCAATTGCCTTTACGCCCGATGAGCCCCAGCTGCATGCCGAGCTCGGGGAAGTTCTCGTCGGTGCCGCCGAGGGCAAGGTGACACCAGCGGCGGAGGCCGAGTTCGCCAAATCCGGAAATGATCCGCGCGCCCGATTTTACGGCGCCGAGGCGGCGCTGCAGCGTGGCGACAACGCGACCGCCAAGACCGCGTTGCGGGCGCTGCTCGCCGATGCCCCGGCCGACGCGCCGTGGCGCAAGGCAGTCGCGGCTCGCCTCGCCGAGATCGCGCCCGACGAGGCCCCCGCGGGCGCGCAGACCGGCCCGACCGCGCAGGACATGGCGGCTGCCCAGTCTCGGTCTCCGGAAGAGCGGCAGGCGATGATTCGCAGCATGGTGGAACGCCTCGCCGCGCGGCTCGAGCAGCAGCCCGATGACAAGGAGGGCTGGGCGCGGCTCGCCCACGCCTATGACGTGCTCGGGGAGAGTGACAAGGCACAGGCGGCGCGCGCCCGCGCGGCGGCGCTCGCCGAGCCTGCGGCGCGCTGAACCTTGGCGCGGACCGGCTACGGTTCGAAGCGCGCTTTTCGCGAGACACCGGCCGCATTTCACGCTACCACGCGGCGGACGGCTGAAGAGTGATCGGCAATGTCGCTCTTACCGGGCTTGTGCCTTGTCACCGGAGCAACCGGGTTCGTCGGCTCGGCCGTGACCCGCGCACTCTTGGCAACCGGCCATGAAGTTCGCGTACTGGCTCGCCCGAACAGCAACCGGCGAAACCTCGACGATCTCTCCGTCGAAGTTGCCGAGGGCTCGCTGGAAGACGCGGCATCGCTAGCACGCGCCGTTGCCGGTTGCCGCTATCTATTCCATGTCGCCGCCGACTATCGACTTTGGGTCACCGATCCGGCGCTGATGCGGCGCGCGAATGTAGAGGGAACCCGGCTGCTGATGAGAGCCGCCCTCGACGCTGGTGTCGATCGGGTGGTCTACACCAGCAGCGTCGCCACGCTCGGCCTGGTTCCCGAGGGGCCGGCCGACGAGACAGCTCCCAGTCGTGTCGAAGACATGATCGGCCCCTACAAGCGCTCGAAATTCGAGGCCGAAGAAGTCGTCCGCGATCTCGTCTCCAAGGGCGGATTGCCCGCGGTTATCGTCAATCCGTCGGCGCCGGTCGGGCCGCGCGACCGTAAGCCGACACCAACCGGCCGTCTCATCCTCGAAGCGGCGCGCGGGCAAATGCCGGGCTATGTCGATACCGGCCTGAACATCGTGCATGTCGACGACGTCGCCGCCGGTCACCTCGCGGCGGCGGAGATGGGATGCGTCGGCGAGCGCTACATTCTCGGCGGGGAAAACCTGCCGCTTGCGACGATCCTCGCGGAGGTGGCGCGGGCCGCGGGTCAGCGAGCCCCACGCATTCGGATCCCCTATGCCATCGCCTATTCCGCCGCGATCGGGGCCGAGCTCACCGCACGGCTGAGAGGCAACGAGCCCTTCATCACGCGCGACGGAGTGCGGATGGCGAGAAAGCGGATGTACTTCACCTCGGCAAAGGCCTCTCGTAAGCTCGGCTACAAGCCGCGCCCGGCGCGCGTGGCGATCGCCGACGCCGTCGGCTGGTTCAAGGCGAACGGATACCTCCAATGAGCGCCGAGCCCGCCGATTTTCGCGACCAGGCCGTCCGCAGCGTCGAGACGCCCTCGGGCAAGTGGCGTGGCGCGGAGAATTTTCCTGTCGGCTCTTTTTTGATCCGCAGGGACCTGCGGCCGCATGTGCACGCCTTTTACCGATTCGCGCGAAACGCCGACGACATCGCCGACAACCCCGTGCTCACTGCTGCCGACAAGGTTCGGCGTCTCGACCGCATGGCGGCAGTTCTCGACGGCGCGCCAGGCGAAGATTCGCCGGCTGCAGCCGCGATGCATATAAGCTTGGCCGAAACCGGGATCACCGCGCAGCACTGCCACGATGTGCTGCATGCCTTTCGCCTGGATGCGACAAAGCTGCGCTATCGCGACTGGAACGATCTGATGGCGTATTGCCGCTATTCGGCCTCGCCGGTCGGGCGTCAGCTGCTCGACCTTCATGACGAAAGCCGTGAGACATGGCCTGCCTCGGACGCGCTGTGCTCGGCGCTGCAAGTGCTGAACCATCTGCAAGATTGCGCCAAGGACTACCGTGCGCTCGATCGCATCTATCTACCGATGAGCGATTTGGCAGCAGAAGGGATCAGCGTCGAGGTACTGACGGCCCCGGTATCGTGCGCCGGGTTGCGTCGGGTGCTCGACCGCCTGCTCGACCAGACCGACGTGCTGGTCGAGACCGCACGCGGCTTGCCCGGAAGGGTCGTCTCACGCGGATTGCGCTGGGAAAGCGCCGTCATCGTCGAGCTTGCAGAACGCTTGCTGCGCCGGCTGCGCCGCGGTGACCCGCTCGCCGTCCGGGTCAAATTGTGGAAATCGGATTTCATTGCCGCCTTTGCGACCGGCATAGCGGGGTGCCTTCGGGCATGAACGACGCCACGCTCGCACCAGTCGCGCAGCATCCGACCGATGCGGCGCTGCGCCAGACGATCCGCCGTCGGGTCGAGTCGGCCGGAACTTCCTTCTATTGGGCGATGCGCCTGCTGCCGGTACATCGCCGCAACGGGATGTACGCCGTCTATGCGTTTTGCCGAGAGGTCGACGATATTGCCGACGGCGAATGGCCGGTCGCGTGCAAGATTGCGGCGCTCGCAGGGTGGCGCGAGGAGATCGACGCTCTCTATGCCGGACATCCGCTCCGCCTCGTCGCTCGCGCCCTCAGCGAACCGATCTCGCGCTACCATCTGCGGCGGGATGATTTCTTGGCCATCATCGACGGAATGGAGATGGATGCGCGCGAAGGCATTC
>Ga0306926_10009165_pt1 | contig 10871 bp, 18 predicted proteins | sample flu12Cox44000178_FD_203759 | JGI IMG/M metagenome (GOLD analysis project Ga0306926, IMG submission 203759) | Lab enrichment of tropical soil microbial communities from Luquillo Experimental Forest, Puerto Rico - flux8day.12C.oxic.44.000.178 (v2)... | ecosystem: Environmental > Terrestrial >... | reverse complement strand
ATAGATGTGCCGCGAGCTGCGGAACACGGAGAGCCGCGGCCGCTCGCCGCTGCCGGAAACCCGCTTGCGGATCCGGTGCCGCCGGATGATGCGCCGCTCGTAATGATTGTGCTGGCCGCTCATGTCGTCGCTCCCGCTGCCTTGCCGGCCTTGCGACGGATGTACTCGCCTTCGTACTTGACGCCCTTGCCCTTGTAGGGCTCGGGGGGACGGAACGCGCGGATGTCGGCGGCCACCTGGCCGACCAGACACTTGTCCGCGCCGCTGATCGTCACGTGCGTCGGATTGTCGACCTTGATCGTGATGCCGGCCGGCGGATCGAACGTGATCGGGTGCGAGAAGCCGAGCTGCAGCACCAGCTTCTTGCCCTCCATCTGCGCCCGGTATCCGGTGCCGACGATCTCGAGCGCCTTGCTGAATCCCTGCGTGACGCCCGTCACCATGTTCTGGATGTTCGCCCGCATCGTGCCGTAGGCCGGATTGCGCGTGTCGCGATCCAACGAGACGCGCACCGCGCCGGTCTCGATCGCGACGGCCGTGCCCTGCAGCACGTGCGTGCTCAGCTCGCCCTTCGGTCCCTTCACGTGCACCCGGTCCTGCGCCACCGCAACGGTGACGCCCGTCGGGATCGTGACCGGAACCTTGCCCACTCTCGACATGGCCGCCTCCTACCAGACCTGGCAGATGAGCTCGCCGCCGAGACCCGCTTCGCGGGCCTCGCGGTCGGTCATCAGCCCGCGCGAGGTGGACACGATCGAGGTGCCGAGTCCCGCCATGACGGTCGGGATCCGGCGCTTGCCCACGTACACACGGCGCCCCGGCTTGCTGATGCGCTTGAGTCCCGAGATCACCGGCTCGTCCGCGGCGGTGTACTTGAGATAGAGGCGCAGCATGCCCTGGCGCGTGTCCTCGATCACCTTGAAGTTGTTGATGTAGCGCTCGCGCAGCAGCACCTTCGAGAGCTCGGTCTTCAATTGCGAGGCGGGGACATCCACCTTGCGGTGCTTGGCGCGAATCGCGTTGCGCACGCAGGTCAGGAAATCCGCCACCGGATCACTGACTGACATCCAGCCTCCCGACGACCAGCGTCCAGGCCCGATGGCCTGCAGCCTGATCGTGTGTGCGCCGGACTCGCGTCCGGCGCGGGTCTACCAGCTCGACTTGACGACGCCCGGGATCTGCCCGGACAGCGCCAGCTCGCGGAAGCAGATGCGGCACAGCCCGAAGTCGCGCAGCACGGCGCGCGGCCGCCCGCAGCGGTTGCAGCGGGTATAGGCGCGCACCTTGAACTTCGGCGTCCGCTTCCACTTCTCGATGATCGACTTCTTCGCCAATCGTCCCCCTCGGATGTCGCGGCCGCGCGTCAGCGCTGCCGGAACGGCATCTGCATGAGCCTCAGCAGCTCACGCCCTTCCTCGTCGCTCCGCGCCGTGGTCACGATCGTGACGTCCATGCCGCGCACCTTCGCGACCTTGTCGTAGTTGATCTCCGGGAAGATGATCTGCTCGGTCAGCCCCACGGAGTAGTTGCCCCGCCCGTCGAACGAGCGCGGATTGATGCCGCGGAAGTCGCGGATGCGCGGCAGCGCGACGTTGATCAGACGGTCGTAGAACTCGTACATACGCGCGCCGCGGAGCGTCACCATGCAGCCGATCGGAACACCGGCGCGCAGCTTGAAATTCGAAATCGCCTTCTTCGCGCGGCGCACCGCCGGCCGCTGCCCGGCGATCTGCGACATCTCGCCCATCGCCGCGTCCATCAGCTTCTGATCCTGCAGCGCGTCGCCCACGCCCATGTTGAGCACGATCTTCACCATGCGCGGCGCCTGCATCGCGCTCGTGTAGCGGAACTTCTCCATCAGCGCGGCGCGCACGGTCTCGTCGTAGAGCTTCGCGAGCCGCGGCTTGGTCTTCGGCGCGCTCGGCCGCCCCGCGCTGACCGGCCCGGCCGCCGCGGGCTTGCCCGCCTTCGGGGCGCCCTTCGCCGGCTTGGCCTCGGCCTTTGTGCTCTTCTCGCCCTTCTCGGGCTTCGCGCCGCCCTTGGCGGCTCTTTCCTTCTTCTCGTCCGACATCGTGTTCTCTCTCCAGGGTCCCGTTTCCGCGCGTCCCCCTGGACCCTGGTGCCTCGGGATGGCGCGGTGCGGCTTGGAAATCAGCTCTTGCCGAGCGTCTCCCCGCTGATCTTCGAGACGCGCTCGCGCTTGCCGTCCGGCAGCGTGTGCATGCCGACGCGCGTGCCGCGCTGCATCTTGCTGTCGTACAGCAGCACGTTCGAGATGTGCACCGGCGCCTCCTTCTCGATGATGCCGCTCTGCACCCCGGCGCGCCGCGCCTTGGTGTGACGCTTGACCAGATTGATCTTCTCGATCGTGACGCGCTGCTTCTCCTCGTCCACGGACAGCACGCGCCCGGTGCGGCCCTTTTCATTGCCGCTGATCACCTGCACCGTGTCGCCCTTGCGGATCTTGATCCCCATCAGATGACCTCCGGCGCGAGCGAGATGATCTTCATGAATGCCTTCTCGCGCAGCTCGCGGGCCACCGGACCGAAGATGCGGGTACCGCGCGGCTCCTTGTCGTCGTTGATCAGCACCACGGCGTTCTCGTCGAAGCGGATGTACGACCCGTCCTTGCGACGGCCTTCCTTGACCGCGCGCACCACGACCGCCTTGGCCACGTCGCCCTTCTTCACCGCGCCACCCGGGATCGCGTCCTTGATCGACACGACCACGATGTCGCCGAGCCGGCCGTAGCGCTTGTGGTGCCCGCCCAGAACCTTGATGCACTGGGCCCGCTTGGCACCGGAGTTGTCCGCCACGGTGACCATGGTACGAAGCTGAATCATCGCTCTCTCCCGGCTCCCTGACTCACTTGGCCCGTTCGACGAGTTCTTGTCCTTCGACACGCGTCTGGTCTCCATGAATCGAACGACGTCGCCGATGCGGCATTCGTTCTTCTCGTCGTGCACCTTGAACTTCGCGCGGCGGCGCACGTAGCGCCCGTACGTCGGGTGCATCACCAGGCGCTCGATGGACACGACGATCGTCTTGTCCATGCGGTCGCTCACCACCTTGCCGACGCGCACCTTGCGCCGAGCGCGGGCTGATTCGGTCGTCGAGTTCGTCATCCAGCTTCTCCTGGCGAACGGAAGGCCCGGCTCACGCCTTCACGGCGGCCGTGCGTTCCTTCTCACGCAGGACCGTGAGCAGCCGCGCCATCTCGCGACGCCCGGTCCGGATCTTGAGTGGGTTGTCGAGCTGCTTCATCGAATTCCGGAAGCGCAGGTTGAACAGCTCCTCGCGCAGCTCCGTCACACGCAGACGAATCTCGTCCTCGGTCATGTCCCGCATGCTGCCCGGCTTGGTCAGTGGCACGATCAGCTCCCTCCCAGCTCGTGACGCTCGATGAAGCGCGTTCGGATCGGAAGTTTCGAGGCGCCCAGTTTCATCGCCTCCTGCGCGAGGGACCGTGAAATGCCTTCCAGCTCGAACATCACCCGCCCAGGCTTGATCACGGCGACCCAGAACTCCGGAGCGCCCTTGCCCTTGCCCATGCGGGTCTCGGCCGGCTTCTTCGTGACCGGCTTGTCCGGGAACACCCGGATCCACATCTTGCCGCCGCGCTTGATGCTGCGCGTGATCGCGACGCGCGCGGCTTCGAGCTGTCGATTCGTGACCCACGCCGGCTCGAGCGCCTGCAGACCGTATTCGCCGAACGTGACCGAGCCGCCGCGGTAGGCCTTGCCGCGCATGCGCCCGCGCTGCTGCTTGCGGTACTTGACTCGCTTCGGCATCAGCATGGTCGGCGGACTCCTACTTGTTGGCGCCGGCGGTCATGACCGCCGCCGGCTTGTCGAGCACTTCCCCGTGGAACATCCACACCTTCACGCCGCACGTTCCGTACGCGGTATTGGCCGTGGCACGGGCGAAATCGATGTCGGCGCGCAGCGTGTGCAGCGGCACGCGCCCTTCACGATAGGTTTCGAAGCGGGCCATCTCGGAGCCGCCGAGGCGGCCCGAGCACGCGATGCGGATGCCCTGGGCGCCGGCGCGCATCGAGGAGGCGATCGCCTTCTTCATGGCGCGACGGAACGAGACGCGCTGCTCGAGCTGCTTCGCGATGTGCTCGGCCACGAGCTGGGCGTCGAGATCGGCGCGCTTGATTTCCTCGATGTTGAGCTGCACCTGCTTCTTCGTGATCTGCTTCATCTCCTCGGACAGCTTGTCGACCTGCTCGCCCTTGCGGCCGATCACGAGGCCGGGGCGCGCGGTGCGGATGCCGATCGTGACCTTGTCGCCCTTGCGCTCGATCGTGATCTTCGAGATGCCGGCCTGGTAGAGCCGCTTCTTGAGGTAGCGCTTGATCAGCAGATCCTCGCGCAGCCACTCCGGGTAATTGCGCTTCGCGAACCAGCGCGAATCCCAGGTCTTGACCACGCCGAGCCTGAGGCCGATCGGATGCGATTTCTGACCCATGCGAGTCCTACTCCCTCGTGGCCACGGTCACCGACACGTGGCTCATGCGCTTGAGGATCGGCGTGGCGCGCCCCTGCGCGCGCGGCAGCCAGCGCTTGAGCGTCGGCCCCGCCCCCACCACCGCTTCCTTCACGTACAGGTCCTCGACCTTGACCTTGCCCTCGTTCAGGGCGTTCGCGACCGCGGACTTCAGCACCTTCTGAATGATGCGCGCGCCGTTCCGGGGCGTGAACTGGAGCGTCGTCGTCGCCTGCTCCACGCTCTGGCCGCGGATCAGGCCCAGCACCTGATTGCACTTGCGCGGCGTGATGCGCACGAACCGATGAATGGCTTTCGCTTGCATGTCCCTACGCCTTCGCCGCCGGCGGGCCGCCGGTTGCCGGCACCGCGGTCTTCTCGGTGGTCGCCTGCCCGTGCCCGCGGAAGATGCGGGTCGGAACGAACTCGCCGAGCTTGTGACCCACCATGTTCTCGGTCACGTAGATCGGGATGAACTTGTTGCCGTTGTGCACCGCCAGCGTGTGGCCGACGAACTCCGGCAGGATCGTGCAGCGCCGCGCCCAGGTCTTGAGCACGCGCTTCTCGCCGCTGCGGTTCAGCGTCTCGATCTTCCGCACCAGGGAGTCGACGACGTACGGCCCCTTTTTGATGGAACGCGCCATGTGTCCCGCTCCCCCTACTTGCGACGCCGCACGATGAGCGAATCGCTCAGCTTGCGCCGCCGGGTCTTCAAGCCCTTGGTCTTCTTGCCCCACGGCGTCGTCGGATGGCGGCCGCCCGAGGTCTTGCCCTCGCCGCCGCCCATCGGATGATCCACCGGGTTCATCGCCACGCCGCGCACGCTGCCGAGCCGTCCGAGCCAGCGGCGCCGGCCGGCCTTGCCGTACGAGATGTTTTCGTGCTCGAGATTTCCGACCTGTCCGATCACGGCGCGGCAGCGCACGTGGAAGCGGCGCACCTCGCCCGACGGCAGCCGGAGCTGCGCGTAGTCCCCGTCCTTCGCCATCAGCTGGCAGAAGGCGCCGGCCGACCGCGCGACGCGCGAGCGGCGGCCCGGCATCAGCTCGACGTTGTGCACGTTCGTGCCGAGCGGAATGTTCTTGAGCGGCAGGCAGTTTCCAATGCTGATCTCGGCGTCCGGTCCCGACATCACGCGCGCGCCGACCTGCAGGCCGTCGGGCGCCACGATGTAGCGGCGTTCGCCGTCGGCGTAATTCAGGAGCGCGATGCGCGCCGAGCGGTTCGGGTCGTACTCGATGCTCGCGACCCGCGCCGGGACGCCGTCCTTGTCGCGGCGGAAATCCACCAGGCGGTAGCGCTGCTTGTGCCCGCCGCCGATGTAGCGCGACGAGATGTGGCCGTAGTTGTCCCGGCCGCCGGTCTTGACCAGGCGTTCGGTCAGCGCCTTCACCGGCTTGCTGCGGGTCAGCTCCGAGTAGTCCGGCATCTGCGTGTGCCGGAGCGTCGGCGTGACCGGGCGGTATTTCTTGAGGCCCATTGTCGTGCTTCTCCTAGACCTGCTCGAACAGCTCGATCTTCTGATCGGGCTTGAGCGTCACGATCGCCTTCTTCCAGTCGTTGCGGCGTCCGACCCAGCGCCCCTGGCGTTTCACCTTGCCGTGCGCCTGCAGGGTGCGCACCTCGTCCACCTTCACGTGGAAGATGGCCTCGATCGCACGCTTGATCTCGATCTTGTTCGCTTCGCGCGCCACCTCGAAGTGGTACTGGCCGCGCTGCTCGCGCAGCACGGTGCCCTTCTCGGTGATCAGCGCCCGCTTCACGATGCTGCGCGGATCGAGCGTCATCGGACGAACACCTCCCGGACGCGCGCGAGGCCGTCCGCGGTGAGCAGCACCTGCTCGGCGTGCAGCAGCTCGTACGCATTGAGCTGGTGCGCCGCGACCAGCTTGAGGTTCGCGAGATTGCGGCACGACTTGAGCATGTTCTCGTCGGCCTTGTCGATCACGAGCAGCGTGCGCTTGCCCGCGAGTCCGAGGCTCTTCAGCACGCCGGCCATGACGCTCGTCTTCGGCTCGTCGAACGACAGCGCCTCGACCACCGCCACCGCGTTCTCGCCCGCCTTCTGCGAGAGCGCCGAGATCAGCGCCGCGCGGCGCTGCTTCTTCGGCAGCTCCGTGCGGTGATCCTTCGTGCGCGGTCCGAACGCGCGTCCGCCGCCCGGCATGAGCGGCGACGTGTTCGAGCCCTGGCGCGCGCGACCGGTGCCCTTCTGGCGGAATGGCTTCTTGCCGCCGCCCGAGATCTCGCCGCGGCTCTTCACCTTCGCGTTGCCCTGGCGCTGATTGCCGAGGTGGCGCTTGACCGAGAGCCACAGCAGGTGCTCGTGCACCGGCTGCGCGAACAGCTCGTCCGGCAGCGCCGACGTGCCCTTTTCGCTGCCGTCCGCCGCGTACAGTTTCGCGTTCATCTCGCGTCCCGCTTCCGCACCAGCACGAGGCCGTTCGTCGGGCCCGGGATCGCGCCCCGGACGAGGATCACGTGCTGCTCGGGATCCACCGACACGACCTCGAGGTTCTTGATCGTGAGCCGCACCGCGCCCATGTGACCCGGCAGGCGCTTGCCCTTGATGACGCGCGACGGGTACGCCGACGAGCCGATCGAGCCCGGCTGCTTGCCGGCGGTCGGGCCGTGCGATGCGTGGCCGGCGACGAACTTGTGGCGCTTGACGACGCCCGCGAAGCCGCGCCCCTTCGTCACGCCCTCGACGTCCACGTGCGTTCCAACCTCGAACATGGAGACCGTGAGACTCTGTCCGACCTCGAGCCCGGCGACGTCGCCGACGCGGAACTCGGTGAGGTGGCGGGCGGGCGGAAGGTTGCGCTTCTTGAACTGTCCGAGCACCGGACGGGTGAAGCGCGTCTCCTTGTTCGTGCCGTAGCCGAGCTGCACCGCGGCGTAGCCGTGGCGCTCCGGCGAGCGCACCTCGGTGACGGTGCAGGGGCCGGCCTGGATGACGGTCACGGGGATCACGTCGCCCTTCTCGCCGAACACCTGCGTCATGCCGACCTTCTTGCCGATCAGTCCGATCATGTCTTGATCTCGATGTCGACACCCGCGGGGATGTCGAGCTTCTCGAGCGCCTCCATGGTCTGGGCGCTGGAGCGCGTGATGTCGATCAGCCGCTTGTGAATCCGGATCTCGAACTGCTCACGCGACTTCTTGTCCACGTGCGGGCTGCGCAGCACGGTGTAGATGGTGCGCTGCGTCGGCAGCGGCACCGGGCCCGACGTGACCGCGCCGGTCCGGCGCGCCGTACGCACGATTTCGGACGCCGACTGGTCGAGCGTCGCGTGATCGTAGGACTTGAGCTTGATTCGAATCTTCTGGAGCATTGGTCGGTCCTTACGCCAGGATCTCGGTGACGACGCCGGCGCCCACCGTGCGGCCGCCCTCGCGGATCGCGAACCGCAGTTCCTTCTCCATCGCGATCGGCGTGATCAGCTCCACCTCGATGTCCACGTTGTCCCCAGGCATCACCATCTCCCGCCCACTCGGCAGCGTCGCCACCCCCGTCACGTCCGTCGTCCGGAAGTAGAACTGCGGCCGGTACCCGTTGAAGAACGGCGTGTGCCGCCCCCCCTCTTCCTTCGTCAGCACGTACACCGACCCCTTGAACTTGGTGTGCGGCGTGATCGACTTCGGCGCCACCACGCACATCCCCCGCTCGATGTCCTCCTTCTCCATCCCCCGCAGCAGGAGCCCGATGTTGTCCCCTGCGATCGCCTCGTCCATGCTCTTTCGGAACATCTCCACCCCGGTGATCACCGTGTCCCGCGTCTCCCGCAGGCCCACCAGCTCCACCTTGTCTCCCACCTTCGCCTTCCCACGCTCGCACCGCCCCGTCGCCACCGTCCCGCGCCCCGAGATCGAGAACACGTCCTCCACCGGCATCAGAAACGGCTTCTCCACGTCCCGCTGCGGCGTCGGGATGTAGCTGTCCACCGCCTCCATCAGCTTCAGGATCGCCTCGTTCGCCTTGGCGTCCTTCCCCCCGCCGTCCATCGCCTGCTTCGCTGACCCCCGAATCACCGGGATCTCGTCCCCAGGGAATTCGTACTTCTTCAACAGCTCCCGCACTTCCAGCTCCACCAGGTCCAAGAGCTCCGGGTCATCCACCATGTCGCACTTGTTCATGAACACCACGATGTACGGCACCCCCACCTGGCGCGCCAACAGAATGTGCTCGCGCGTCTGCGGCATCGGCCCGTCCGCCGCCGACACCACCAGGATCGCTCCGTCCATCTGCGCCGCCCCCGTGATCATGTTCTTCACGTAGTCCGCATGTCCCGGACAGTCCACGTGCGCGTAGTGCCGCTTGTCGGTCTCGTACTCCACGTGGGCGGTCGCGATCGTGATCCCGCGCTCCCGCTCTTCCGGCGCGTTGTCGATCGAGCCGTAGTCACGCACCGCGATCTTCGGGTTCTTCTGCGCCAGCACCATCGTGATCGCCGCCGTCAGCGTCGTCTTCCCGTGATCCACGTGCCCGATCGTCCCCACGTTCACGTGCGGCTTCGTGCGCTCGAATTTCTGCTTGGCCATTGCCTCAGCTCCTGTATGCGTTCGGTGTTTCGACGGCGCTTGCTGGCGACTGCCTCAAGGCTTCACGTTGCGCGGCGCGCTTCGGCGCACGGGCGCACGGTGGAGCCCACGATCGGAATCGAACCGATGACCTTCTCCTTACCATGGAGATGCTCTACCGACTGAGCTACGTGGGCTTTCACGACCGGGACGTCCAGGTGGGCAGCACTGCTCGGGCCTAAAGGCAGTGTTGGAGTACTGCACTGGATCGCGACGACGTGGCTCAGCGTCCTGAGGTCGAAAGACGCACTACCCCGAGGCGACTTTCTGTGTCGAAAAGTCGTCGGGGTGCATGCGAGCCCGGAAATCTAGAGTGGGCGCGCAAATGTGTCAATTGGAAAAGATTAGAATTTAGGAGCTTATGACTTTTGGCCGGGCCGCCGTGGGGGTGCCGCCAAGGGCCGCGAGTCCGTGCGGCCCCCAGGGCGAACGAGATGGAGCGGGAAACGGGATTCGAACCCGCGACCCTCAGCTTGGAAGGCTGACGCTCTAGCCACTGAGCTATTCCCGCTCAAGGCCTTGTTGCACAACAGGATGGTGGTGGGGGAAGGATTCGAACCTTCGAAGGCATTGCCGACAGATTTACAGTCTGTTCCCTTTGACCGCTCGGGAACCCCACCGGAATCCGGGCCGCGCACACCGGCGCGGCGACAAGCGGAGAAAGAAAAGCTGGCGAAGGGACTCGAACCCCCAACCACCTCATTACAAATGAGATGCTCTACCAATTGAGCTACGCCAGCAGAGCTCGAGCCTCGACGTCAGGTCGTCCGAAACATAGTCGTGGCCCCCTGACCTGTCAAGATTAGGGGGCGCAGGAAGGGCGCTCGCGACCGCGGAAAATCAGGGTTTGGAGGCGAAGCCCCGGACGTAGAGCAGGGCGGAGCGCATCTCGGCCTCGCTCAGCACCGACTTCCACGCCGGCATCGCCCCCTTGCCGTTGTGGATGGTGAGGAGCAGCTCGTCGTCCGTCCTGCTCTTCATGTATGCCGCGTCGTGGAAATTCCGTGGATGCGGATTCAGGGCCGCGGCGGCCGCGCCATCCCCGTGACCGGTCTCGCCGTGGCAGACCACGCAGCGCTGGCGGAACACCTTCTCGCCGAGCTCGAGGCTCACCGCCGCCGGCGGGGCCGGGGCGCCCGCGGACGCGGAATCATGCGATCCCGCGGGGGGAGGAGGCGTGGCCGCCGCTGAATCGCCCTGCTTGCCGCCGGATCCGCACCCGACGATTGCGAGCATCATTGCCGCGATTCCGGCGAGCAGCGAGGGGGCGAGTCTCAGCGTTCTCGATTCGATCATGCGCGCAACATAACAGGCCCGGGGCCGGGCGGGAATCCCGGTGGCAAAAATTGAAGAGGCAGCCGTGAGAGTCGAAACCCTCGAGCTGCCTCTTCCCGATAGTGCAGGGAGTGACCGGGATAAACCCCACTGCCCTACCGGCTTCGTTGACCGGGCGTATTTTCGGTTTTTTCGAACGACTGCTATCTGCTCACCTGACAGCATGAGCTGGATGACCTAGGTGTCTCTCACCCCTCTCCCGCTTTGAGGAACTCGCGCCGGGTGTTTCCCGGCACGCGAGGGTACGAGCCCCCCGGACGATTTCTCGTCCGATCCAGCGTCAACTTCGAATTCACGAAGCAGCATGTCGGGCGATTCGCGACGCCGATGGAGGTGCGACTCTGCACCGCGACCACCCGACCCTGAAGCCCCTCTCCCCCAGAGGAACCTCAACGCGCTGCCTCGCTGCCTTGCCGTTCCCATGACAATGCAGTGCCCGTGCCAGCACCTCGTCAAATCGGCTG